>OJZY01000062.1_pt1 | contig 71004 bp, 59 predicted proteins | sample 1613531 | NCBI WGS metagenome assembly OJZY01 (sample SAMN04436864, study PRJEB24849) | human gut metagenome | biome: human gut; feature: NICU; material: stool | host: Homo sapiens | place: USA: Saint Louis, MO | collected 2011-09-25 | reverse complement strand
ACCTCCTAAGTAGATTTTGGTTATTTATCTTGTCTACTTAAGAGGTATCATATCACACTCGGTCAAAGTTTAGGGGTGGTTTTTTCTATGTAGGGTCAGTGACAGATCAAATACATAAATGTCAGTAACGCCAGAATAAACATTCCAAAGGCCATCAGGTCTTTAAAATCGAAATGTTTCATAGACATCACCTCCATTCTGATAGAGAATAATAATAGAATGAAGGCCAACGCCACCCTGCAACACGGTTGTTCCTTTTTTAGTATATCACATCCAGAAAAACATAACGATAATAGATTGTAAAAAAAACATAAAATATTTGTTTTCATCGCTTCATATCATAATCAATCGATTCATAATTAAATCCCTTAACAATCATTCATTTTTTCTCATACCGCCTTCCTTTTTGCACGCAAACGTTTGAGTAAAAACTTCGCAAATTCCCTCTGAAATGTGGTAATATAAAGTCATTGAAGTACGCAAAAACATAAAAGAAACAAAATGAAGAAAGGTGGAAAAGCATGGCGGAAAATGTTTTGATTGTCCATGGAGGCGGACCGACAGCGGTTATCAATTCTTCCCTTTACGGAGTCATAGAGGAAGCGAAGAAGATTGGAAAAATTGATAAGGTTTATGCGGCAATCGGGGGAAGTGAAGGGATTTTGAAGGCGCGCTTTTTAAATCTGCTGGAATTTCCGGAAGAGAAGCTGAAGCTGCTTTTGGAAACTCCTGCTACGGCGATCGGATCGTCCCGGTATGCGCTGGAGCAGGAAGATTATGAGGCCATGGTCGGTATTTTTAAAAAGCATGAGATTAAGTATGTGCTGTTAAACGGTGGAAACGGAACCATGGATACGTGCGGACGTATTTATGAGGTTTGTAAGGACGAGGATATCCGCGTCGTTGGAATTCCCAAAACCATCGATAATGATATTGCAATTACAGATCACACGCCGGGGTTTGGAAGCGCGGCGAGATACATAGCGGCTACGACCGCCGAGGTGGGCGTGGATGTAAAATCTCTTCCAATTCACGTATGCATCATTGAGGCCATGGGACGGAATGCCGGCTGGATCACCGCGGCTTCTGCGCTGGCCAGGAAAAAACCGGGGGATGCCCCACATCTGATCTATTTGCCGGAAAGACCTTTTAACGAGGCGGAGTTCTTAGAAGATGTAAAACGGCTTCATGAAGAGAAGGGCGGAGTGGTAGTCGTAGTCAGCGAGGGCCTGAAAAATGAAGCGGGTGAGCCCATTGTTCCTCCAATCTTTAAGACGGAGCGGGCAACCTATTATGGAGATGTCAGTGCCTATCTGGCCGAGCTGGTTATTAAGAAACTGGGAATCAAGGCGAGAAGTGAGAAACCGGGCATCTGCGGAAGGGCTTCGATCGCATGGCAGTCTCCAGTGGACCGGGATGAGGCGGTTTTGGCGGGAAGCGAGGCATTAAAAGCGGCAGTTGCCGGTCAGAGCGGCGTCATGGTTGGATTTATCCGTGATGAAGAGGCGGAGAAGATTGACGGCGTATATCGCATGCATACAGAGATGATACCGATTAAAGAAGTCATGATGTATGAGCGTACCATTCCGGAATCCTACTTAAATGAGCGCGGCAACGATGTGACAGAGGAGTTTATCCGCTGGTGCAGACCTTTGATTGGACCGGAACTGAGAGACTTTTTTGACTTTAACATTACTAGTGAGAATTAAGAAATAGGATGAGCAGTGTACTCAGCACTGAAAACAAGGAGGGTATTTCATGAAACATATTTTTTTGAATTTGAAACGGTTTGACATCCCCAAAGAATACGGCGGGGTAAACAGCATTGCTCCGATCGGAGAATGGGGAAGCTTTATTGTCTCCAATACACAGGAGCAGCTAAAAAAGTACACCGGAGAAGACGTGGAATTTGCCATGTATTTTCCAGAGGCACACTTGATTCCCGCTGTGGGAGCGCTGTGTGAGAACAGTCCGGTTAAAGTGGGATGCCAGGGCGTATACCGTGATGATACGGCGGTTGGGGGCGGTTTTGGCGCTTTTACGACGAACCGGACCGCGAACGCGGCAAAAGCCATCGGCTGTACCACGACAATCATCGGTCACTGTGAAGAGCGAAAAGACAAGGCAGGAATCCTTGCGGAAGCCGGCGTCACAGATACAAAGGCAGTGAACCGTCTGCTGAATCAGGAGATAAAAAAGGCTGTTTCTTCCGGTCTTTCTGTGCTATACTGTATCGGAGAGTCTTCTGAAGAGCAGGAGAGATGGAAAGAGGTATTAAAAGAGCAGATTGATATCGGTCTGGAGGGTGTGGAAAAAGATCTGGTTACCATTGCCTATGAACCGGTCTGGGCTATCGGACCGGGAAAGATTCCGCCGGATAAAGACTATATCACCATGATCGGTACCTATATAAAGGAAATCACCGAAGGCTGCGACGTTGTGTACGGAGGCGGATTAAAGGTGGATAACGCAGAGATGCTGGCTTCCGTGCCGGTAATGGACGGCGGTCTCATCGCATTGACCAGATTCCAGGGAGAAATCGGTTTTTATCCGGAGGAATATCTGGAGATCATTAAGACATACATGGGACATTAACACTGTAATGAGAAAGCAGGAGGAAATTATATGAAATTATCATTTGAATACGGTGCTGGCCTTATGGCAGCAGAACTTCCCGATACAACTGACATCTTTATTCCGGGCGAGACCGTGCCGGATCCGGCATGCATACCGGAGGACCGTCTGATTGAAGAGACTTTAAAGTCCATCAGGAACCCAATGGGAATGGAACCGCTCTCTGAGCTGGCTCATAAGGGATCCAAGGTTACCATTATTTTTCCGGACCGTGTAAAAGGCGGTGAGCAACCGACGTCCCACCGCAAGATTTCCATTAAGCTGATTCTGGACGAACTGTATGCGGCTGGTGTTGAGAAGAAGGACATTTTACTGATCTGTTCCAACGGTCTCCATCGGAAGAATACGGAACAGGAGATACATAATATTCTGGGCGACGAGCTGTTCCATGAATTCTGGCATACGCACCAGATTATCAACCACGACAGTGAGGATTACGATCATCTGGTAGATTTGGGAACCACGGACAGAGGTGATCCGGTTCTGATGAACAAATACGTCTACGACAGTGATGTTGCGATTCTGATCGGCCATACCCAGGGCAATCCTTATGGCGGATATTCAGGAGGATACAAGCACTGTGCGACGGGAATTACCCATTGGCGCTCCATCGCCTCCCATCATGTGCCGGAGGTTATGCACCGGAAGGATTTTACTCCGGTAAGCGGAAAGTCCCTTATGAGAACGAAGTTCGATGAGATCGGACAGCACATGGAGAAATGCATGGGCAAGAAATTCTTCTGCTGTGATGCGGTTCTCGATACAAAGTCCAGACAGATCGAGATCAACAGCGGATATGCAAAGGTTATGCAGCCTCATTCCTGGATCACGGCAGACAAGAGAACGTACGTGCCGTGGGCAGAGAAGAAGTACGATGTCATGGTATTCGGTATGCCTCAGTTCTTCCATTACGGGGAAGGCATGGGAACCAATCCGATCATGCTGCTTCAGGCTATTTCCGCCCAGGTAATCAGGCATAAGAGAATTATGAGCGATAACTGTGTGATTATCTGTTCTTCTCTCTGCAACGGATACTTCCACGATGAACTGTGGCCGTATACAAGGGAAATGTATGAGATGTTCCAGCATGACTTTATGAATACACTTCCTGATATGAACCGCTACGGCGAGTATTTTGCAACCAATGAGGAGTATATCAGAAAGTACCGCTACTGCAACGCATTCCATCCGTTCCACGGATTTTCCATGATCAGCTGCGGCCATATTGCAGAGATGAATACCTCCGCAATCTACCTCTGCGGCGCTCAGGATCCGGGCTATGCAAGGGGAATGGGGCTTAAGACGAGAGCGACCATTGAAGAGGCGCTGGAGGATGCAAAGAAGAAATTTGTAGGACCGAATCCGAATATTCTTGCGCTTCCACAGACATTTAAGCTGGGAGCTGTACATCTGATGATGAAGGATGACGTGTATGAGGGAAAGGGTGCAGAAGATTGTGCCTGTGCAGCTCATATGCACCATTAATAGAATTGTGATGTGTGCAGGAATAAAATGATTCCTGATTCATACAACGACGGAACGGCCTTACAGCGGCAGGACTTTGCGGCTGGCAGGCCGTTCTAAGCGATGCCCGACGCTCTTTGGAATATCATGGAGACAGGGCATTGGCTGTACCGTTAACAGAGTTTATGGAAGGAGGTTTTACAGTGAAAACATTGATCAAAAATGCATCTGTGTACCACAACCATCGTTTCGAGGCGCTGGATCTTCTCCTGGAGGACGGAAGGATTTCCCGAATGGGCGGCTGCGAGGGAGAGAGATGTGATGAGGTGATTGATGCCGGAGGAAAACGGGTGGTTCCGGGATTTATCGATATTCATACTCACGGAGCAGTCGGTGTGGATGTCAATGGAGCGGATGCGGACGGCTTTGAGAAAATCTGTCGTTTCTTTGCCTCGCAGGGAACGACCAGCTGGCTCTGTTCTGTTCTTACGGACACGAAGGAGCAGACGATGCATGCCATCCAGATGTATAAAGCGTGGAAAAATACGGAGCATCACGGTGCAAATCTCATGGGAATCCATCTGGAAGGGCCGTTCTTATGCCCGGCTTATAAAGGCGCCATGCCGGAACACCTTTTAAAGAAGCCGGATATGGAGCTTCTGAAGGCGTATCAGGAGGCGGCGGAAGGAGAGGTACGCTATATCACGGTTTCTCCTGAGGTGGAAGGCATTGTTGATTTTATTCCCTATATTAAGAGTCTGGGGATTCAGGTGGCTATCGGTCATTCGGGGGCAGATTATGATACGGCGCGGCGAGCCATACAAAACGGTGCGTTGGGAGCCACACATACCGGCAACGCCATGAAGCTTTTACATCAGCATTTTCCGGCCATCTGGGGAGCAGTACTGGAAGACGACGAGGTGTACTGTGAAATGATCTGTGACGGAAGACACCTTCATCCGGGAACTGTCCGTTTTATCATAAAGATTAAGGGCCTGGACCGTGTGATTGCGGTCACGGATTCCATCATGGCAGCCGGACTTCCGGATGGTAATTACAAGCTGGGAGTGAATGATGTAGTCGTAGTGGATGGTGATGCCAAGCTGGTTTCCGACGGAACCCGTGCAGGCAGTACGCTGACAACCGGAAAAGCACTGAAGAACCTTCTGGAATTTACAGGACGTTCTCTGACGGATATACTCCCGATGCTGACGGAGAATCCGGCCAGACTGATCGGTGTTTATGACCGGGTAGGTTCTATTGAACCCGGTAAGGACGCAGACCTTGTATTTTTGGACGAGGACTGCAGTGTTGTGCGTACCTTTGTTAAGGGAAAAGAGTGTCAGTTCAGCATTGCGGAATGAATGGTGTTACTGACGGCAAATGCATAAAAATGAGTAAGAAAGAGACGGTTAGATAATGAGTGGATATCTTTATATTTTATTCTGGATTGTCAGCTTCGGGGCATCTATAGCGGGAGCGATCTGTGGAATTGGCGGTGGCGTTATCATTAAGCCTACGCTTGACGCGTTTGGAGTATTAAGCGTTTCAACCATCAGTTTTCTGTCAGGCTGCACGGTGCTGGCGATGACCTGCTACTCTGTTATTAAGGGAAAGATGAGCGGGGAATCACTGATTGACATGAAGACAGGGACCCCGTTAGCGATAGGTGCCGCCATCGGAGGCGTAGTTGGAAAATCCATGTTCCAGGCGCTTTCCAACATGTTTGCGAATAAAGATATGGTGGGGGCTGTACAGGCGGGATGTCTGCTCATTATCACACTGGGAACGCTGATTTATACACTGAAAAAAGATAAGATAAAAACGCTTCATGTGACAAATGCAGTAGTATGCATTATCATCGGCGTAGTACTGGGGATTTTCTCCTCTTTCCTGGGAATTGGCGGAGGCCCCATCAATCTGGTTGTTCTGTTTTATTTCTTCTCCATGGAGACAAAGACAGCGGCCCAGAACTCCCTGTACATCATCCTCTTCTCCCAGATCACGAGCCTGATCAATTCCCTGGTCACCAGAACAGTACCGGAATTTACGATATGGCTTTTAGCCCTCATGGTCATCGGCGGCATCCTGGGAGGCATGAGCGGCCGCAGCATCAATAAGAAGATCGATTCCAAGGTAGTAGATAAGTTATTCATCTTTTTAATGATAGTCATCATCTTTATAAACATTTATAATATTTATCAGTTTGCACGTTAGCAATGAGCAGTGCGAAAAAAGCCGAAGGTAAATTTGTGTTGTGCTCGCACATAAGCAAATTTACCTTCGGCTTTTTTCATAGGGCGAAGCCCGTGACCGAAGTGAAGCGAAGCGGAACTGAGGTGCACTGCGGACTGGCGGGCAGCGGAGCGGAACTGAACTGAGGTGCACTGCGGACTGGCGGGCAGCGATCCAAGCCGGAGCGAAAATCCAAGCCACATTGCAACACACAAAGCAGACATTATTTACGTGAAAACGTGCATCAGGAAAGGAGATGCGATGGAACAGGTATTGATTGTAGTCTTTTCCTCCTTTTGCGGAGGACTTGTGCAGGCGGTTACAGGATTTGGCGGAGCAGTCATTATCATGATTTTTCTGCCTCTTATTTTAAATATGACGGCGGCGCCGGCACTCAGCGATGTCATCACCATGACGCTGTCATTTTCCATGTTCTGGAGGTACCGCAAATCGGTACGCTTTAAAAGTATTGTAATTCCCGCTGCTGTTTATCTGATTTCCAGTACACTGGCGATTCACGGCTCCGCCTTTATCGATGCGGGAAAACTAAAAGGAGTTTTTGGTGTGTTTTTGATCATACTGTCAGTGTACTTCTTTGGATTTTCCGGAAAACTATCCGTGAAGCCAACACTTTTTATGAAGTTCGGATGCGGTGCGCTGGCTGGTATCTGTGGTGGTTTATTTGGAATCAGCGGACCGCCGGTCAGTCTGTTTTATCTGGCCGCGACGGATACGAAGGAAGAGTATTTGGGGACTTTAAACGCATTTTTTTCATTTACTGTCATTTTTAATTTGATATCCAGGATTTACAACGGCTTTCTGACGGTATCGCTGGTGCCGCTTATGGGTGTGGGAATTGCCGCCATTTTAACCGGCTGTGTTCTTGGAAGCAGGATTGTTAAGAAGATCAATATCGATGTGATGAGGAAATGCGTGTACGGATTTATGGCGTTTGCCGGGATGGTGATTGTGGTTCAGAGTATTCTGAGATGAACGGTGTTGCTAATGATAGCTTACCGCAAGTCAGAATAGTAACTATTTGTTTATGCAGAGAGAAAAAGGGTATTGACAATTCGTGTGAAGTATGGTAAATATGTATTATACACACGAGTTTATAAAAAGTTAATTGTGCAAAGTGCCAATATAATTCAAGCCTTTCCCACAATTATTACTATATTCTATTTCCTTACATAATTCCAATGGAAATGGCAAACTGTGAATGAGCGGATGTCTAATTCTATGGTAACAGTATTCACTGTCCGTGCCAGGCCCGTCAGCAAAGCCAGACGCATGATCCACTCTGCCGCCGCATTGCAGACGTACACCTGATGCGGATATCAAGCACGGTTACTGTGTTGTTTTTTCAGTACCAGAAAGAGTTAATTATAAATTGAGCAGACAGAACCTGGTTGATTCCTTAGAGCAGCTGTCAAAAAACAATTTTCAGCCAATGCACGAAACGATAAGATTCAGACAGTTCACGAAGGAGAAAAGGATCTGGCACAGAAGCGTATAGGAAAAATAAAATGGAAAGCCATTTTATATAAACAATATACACACGTGTGTATATGCACGACAAACAAAAATGGGGTACAGTACTAAGAAAGAGAGGGGATTTACATGAAGAAACGAAGATGGATGGCACTTGCACTCGCCTGCACGATGATTTTTACAGCAGGATGTCAAAAAGGGGGAAAAGAGACTGCTGAAGTACCAGGAAGTCAGGAAACAAAAGTAAGCGAAACGGAGATGGCAAAAGCAGAGGATTCAAAGGCAGAAAATTCTGTAAGTCAGGAGGAGCCGGTTACAATTAAGTTTGCCAATTATGCGGTTCTGGAAGAAGGAAACAGCGCTTTCTGGGAAAAGATCAAAACAGATTTTGAAACTGAGAACCCTAATATAAAAATCGAGTGGATCACTGCACCATTTGGGGAAATGGTACAGCAGGTCATCAATATGGCAGGGGGAGGCGAGTATGTCGACCTGATTTTCGGTGAATTGGACTGGACTCCGACGCTGGCGGATTCGGGAATTGCATGTCCGGTATCGGATATTATGCCGCAGGAATATCTCGAAGATTTTTACCCAAATGTTTTGGAGGCGCATTCGATTGATCATGTACTCTACTCGCTTCCATTATATGTAGGACCATATATCTTGTATATTAATAAGGATTTGTTTGAACAGGCCGGACTGGATGCATCCAATCCTCCGACCACCTATGAAGAGATGTTGGAGTGTGCCGAGAAGCTTTCGCAGCTAAAGGATGCGGATGGGAATCAGGTATATGCATTTGGACAGACCACGGCATCGGTGCCGGTGTCTGGCGCTTCGCTGACAAGCATGGTATTCAATTTTGGAGGTCAGGTGCTTGATGAAAACGGAAAGTTAAGCTGTGATAACGAAGGATTTAAACAGGCGTTTGAAATGCTGAAGCTTTTGGATGAGAAGGGATATAATCCACAGAATGCGAAACTGAAGGATTTAAGAAACTTATTTGCGCTGGGAAGACTCGCTATGTATTACGACCAGTCATGGGGATTTGCAGGAATTAAACCAATTAATCCGGAGGCGGAAGCATTTACGGTTACTGCAAAACCTTTAAAAGGAGGCAGTGGCACGGGACAGAGTATTTTGCAGTCTCATTGTCTGATGATGGTGGATAATGGAGAAGCACGTAAAAAAGCCGTGGAAAAGCTTGTTGAATATATTATAACAAATGATAATTTAAGTTACCGTATGTCCAATGAAACACTTGCATATCCGGCTAAGAAATCCATGGAACACGCAGTGGATGACAGTCTGATCTTAAAGGGAGCAGCTGGTTCCGAGGCTAATACGAAAACTCAGGTTTTCATTCCTCAGAACAGTGATTTGAATCTGGAACTTTGTGCATTGGCTCAGGCTGTGACGGTCGGAAAGACAGATGTGGACAAGGCGATTGCAGATTTCAAGAAGGCCGCGGAAATGATTCTTGATTAAGTGTGTCCAGAGAGGATTAGATATGAAAATTGGGATAACAAAAGAAGAGGCCAGGCAGTTGTCAGCCCTGTATAAAAGCCAGCTCTCAGAGATTATGGAAGAGTGGGCGGAGCATTCTGCAGATCCGTCCGGCGGATATTTAACAGACTTCGGAGAAAACTGGAAACTGGTTTCCAGACGAAGGAATATATGGGCTCAGGCACGTCAGACCTACATGTTCGCTGCCTATTATGAATATTCCGGACGCGAGGAAAAGTGGCTCTCACTGGCAAAGGCAGGACGAGATTTTCTGGTTTGCCATGCTTATGCGGGGGAAGGGCGATGGAACTATGAGGTGTCAGAGAATGGGGAAGAGGTGATTGAAGGGACGACTTCCATCTTTACGGACTTGTTTGCCCTGATTGCGTTAGCACAGTATGCATCTGCATCGGGGGATCAGACGGATTATGACCTGATTCGAAAGACATTTGACAGTGCGAGAAATCATATCATGGATCCTGAATTTCGGGATATAAAACCACACGTGTGGCAAAACGGAATAGAGAGACATTCCCCGTATATGATTGCGGTTCATTCTTCAATGGTAGCGGAGAAAGTTCTGGGAAAAGAGGTGACAGGACCGTTTATTGATTTCTGTATCAGAAAACTGTTGTATTTCTTTGGGAAAAATGAAAGCGGTTATCTGTTGGAAAGTCTTAAAGAAGATGGATCCGTATGGGATACTCCGGAAGGGCGCATTGTCAATCCGGGGCACATTTTCGAAGGCATGTGGTTCTGCATCGATTATGCCAGGGATACAGATGACGCTGTGATTTCGCGTGCGCTTACTATTATACAGGAAACAGCGAAAGCAGCAGTTGATCGGACGCATGGGGGTGTGATTCACCGGTTTGACTGCTATGGAAAGGAGGGAGAGGACACGTTAAAGACGGATACGGGAGATCTCAGGGCAGATGACAAAGTGGACTGGGTGAACTGTGAGAGTCTTTATGCGTTTGCGCTTGCCGCTGTGCTGACTGGGGAGGAGACTGCCATAGAGCAGTTTCGTCAGCTCCATCAGTTCTGCCAGACGTATTTTAAGCCTGAAGAAGGGGGAGACTGGTATCCTGTGTTAAAACGGGATGGGACGCCGCTTCGTAAAAACAAAGGAGGGAAGCACCGGGTAGCGTTTCATGTGCCGCGTGCTCTGATGAATCTCAGTATATTGTTTGAAACTGTGAGTTGATCTGTGTTTAGAAAGGAGAAGGAAACTTATGATAAAGAGGAGGATGTCAGTATTTCTGCTTGCCTGCTTACTGGTGTTGACGACAGGTTGTGCAAAAAGTCAGTCCACACAGGAGATCAGTACGGATTCCAGTGAAGTGACAACAGAGAGTATACCGGAGAGTATACCGGAGACCAATACTTCGGAAGCAGATTCGGAGGTTCCTGTCACCATTAAAATTGCAAACTATGCAGTACTGGAAAAAGGGTACGAGGAATTCTGGCAGAATGTAAAAACAGGATATGAGTCGAAATATCCTAATGTGACTGTAGAATGGGTAACGGCACCCTATGGAGAGATATTAAATCAGGTTATAAACATGGCTGGAGGCGGAGACAAGGTAGACTGTGTATTTGGTGAAGATATCTGGATTCCGTCGCTGGTTGAGGCTGGCCTGGCGGCTCCAATGGATCAGGTACTTGATTCGGATTTTCTAAACGACTACTATCCTGATGCATTAGCGGCTCATTCTATGGATGGTACCGTATATGCAGCTCCGCTGTATTTGACGCCGCCGGTATTATTTTATAACAGGGAACTCTTTAAGGAAGCCGGACTTGATCCGGAGAAGCCGCCGAAGACGTATGATGAGATGATGGGAATGGCGGAAAAGCTGTCACAGTTAAAATCATCTGACGGCAACAAGGTATATGCGTTCGGATTTCCAACCGGATCAGTGATTGTAGTTGGCTCTTATCTGCAGGGACTCATAAAAAATTTCGGCGGTGAGATTCTGGATGCTGACGGGAAGCTGGATATGAAAAATCCTGGTTTTATCCAGGCTTTTGAATTCTTGCAGGAATTGGATGAAAAGGGCTATAATCCTCAGAATGCGAAAGCAAAGGATTTAAGAAATCTTTTTGCACTGGGACAGCTGGCCATGTATTATGACAAGACAGGCGGAATCAATGGAGTAACATCCATTAATCCGGCGGCAGCGGATTTTACAGCTACTGCATGTCCATTGGCCGGAGGAGAGGGGAGCGGCGAGACAGTTTCACAGTCTCACTGTTTTATCGCGATTGACAATGGTCCGGAGAAAAAGGAGGCAGTGAAGAATTTTATCCAATACGTGATTACTCCGGAAATAATGGAGGATTATATGACGAATATTGCACCGGCATATCCGGCTAAGAAAGCTATGGAGCATATGGATGGAGTGAATAACAGTGCCTTTCTGGCAGGTGCCAGAGATACGGTAAACCACCTCTCACCCAGCTTGATGTTTCCGACAGTGGCAGATTTTAATCTGGAACTCTGTGCGCTGGCTCAGGCAGTGACAATGGGAGATGAGGAGGTTTCGGCGGCAGCGGCAGATTTTGAGAAATCTGTTCAGCCATTGCTGCCATAAGAATAAGACAAAGGTGTCACTGGTTTTCAGGCAGCAGCACGCGAACGATGGGGTTCTTTCTCGGCTTTGGGTGTGTGGCCGTGCCGGAGGGCTTGATATCCCGTGTCCGCCTTGCTTCCTACTCGCCATAAAAATGAACGTGACTGACGGACACATAATGCGTGTGTTCGCCAGTCACGTTCATTTTTATGCCTCGTATCCAGATGGCGGCACACTGGGATATCCACTCCCCCTGCTCCGGGACGCACCCCGAGGCGGGGAAGAAACTTTCTGAGCGCGAAGCCACCTTCTATTCCTTCTCCGGTTTAATTTTCCCCTCCCTAACCGCCTCCACAAACAGCGGCGCCAGCTGCGGGTCAAACTGCATTCCGGCCTGTTTTAAAATCTCTTCCATGGCAAACTCCAGGGAACAGCGATCCTTATAGGACCGTTTGGAAACCATGGCATCAAAGGAATCCGCAATACAGAGAATTCTTGCAGAAAGCGGAATGTCCTCCCCTGCAATTCCCCTCGGATATCCCTTACCGTCATATCTCTCATGATGGCCGATCACGGCCGGGATAACGTAGTCTAAAGACGGCAGGTTCCTGATAATGCTGACCGCCGCTTCCACATGTCCCTTCATGATCTCATACTCCTCCGGCTCCAGCTTCCCCGGTTTGTTCAGAATATGTTCCGGAATCCCAATCTTTCCAATATCGTGGAGGAGCCCGGCCTCTCTCACCAGCTCAATGAAATCCTCACTCATGCCGTACTCTTCCGCCAGAATCCCCGCGTACTCCGCCACATGTCTGGAATGGCTGAAGGTGTAGTGATCCTTGGCATCGATCGCTGCCGTCAGCGCATAGATGGTGGACTGGTACGAAGTGTACACATCCTCTCTGACAAGCGGCTCTCCGTCTCTTGTACTTCCGTCGATATGGGATCCGATGTCAAAGACCATCACGCCGTTTTTCCCTTTCCGTTTCACGGAGAATACGGCCATGTCCGCATTCTCCACCAGCTGCTTGATATTGCTGGCGGAATACGGAATGGTACAGATCCCGCAGCTCACGGTCAGCACCTTTAAGGCATAATCCGTGGCTCTCTTATTCATATTTAAAATCTGCATCCGGATGGATTCTGCGATGTTTCTGGCCGCCAGAACATCGAAATCAGGCAGCGCAGCCGCAAATTCCTTTCCGCTGTAGCGGGCCACAAATCCCCGTTCTCCCACCGTGGCACTGATGATCTTCGCCACATTCTGCAGGGCCGTGTCCCCCTCCTTCATGCCGTAAAGCTGGTTATACAGCTTAAAATCATCGATGTTGATGATAATCAGAGCCAGCTCCCGGTTCGGTTTCTTCTCATACTGCTGATTTAACAGCTCATAGAAATACTTTCGGTTCAGCAGTCCGGTCAGTTCATCCGTTCTTGCCTCAATACAGGCCTTCTCATAAAGTCTGGAATTGCGGACCGCGATGGAAGCGATGGAACTGACTGACTCCAGAAAATTCAAATCGTCATATCCATAGGACTTCCCCTTCTTTTTCGTGGCCAGAAGCACGATCCCCGCCAGGTTTTCCTCGTCCTGCAGCGGCAGCATACACTGAATCCCCAGTTCCCGGATCAGCCGCTTCTCCTCCTCCCACATGGACTTAAAGAGCACAGTCCTGCGGAATTCCGAGATCTGGATACACCGTCTGTTCTGGCGCATCCACTCCACCATGGGATTATCTTTCCTTATGGTAACATTCACACCGCTGATCGGCCGGGACCGGTGAGCCGTCTCAAAGCTTTCTCCCGCCTGGTCAGCCAGACAGATATAGATGGATTCTACTGCCAGCGTATCCTGGATCACCGAGGAGATCTCTTCCACGATATCTCCTACCTCCAGGCTTTTTGAGACCGCTGTGCTGAATTTCTTTAAATTTTCCGTCTGAACCAGTTCCCCCTTAGTAAACAGAATATCGATAAACGTCTTCACCACTGAGGACAGCAGAAACGTGACAAGTGTAAAACAGACTGCCACAATCAGAAGACTGCTGTCTGCAAATACAGGCATTTTCCTCTGGATAAACTCCTGGAGCGGATTGATGTAATTGGCAAACAGCAATGCCACCAACAGCGTACTGATTCCATAGACCACTCCCCGTGAAACAAGGAGTGTCAGCCGGAATAAATGTTTTTTGTATAACGCATAGAACATGAATCCCGCATTAATAATGCCTGAAAGCACATCTGTCGGGAATCCGTGGAATGCAGGCACTAACGTTCCGGCATGTCCGATAAACAGAATTACGATTCCTGCAAAAATCGGCTTCAGCTGGTTTCGTTCCACCGTATTCTTTCTGTACGACTTGTGTACCAGATAGAACATATGGATAATGGGGAACGACATGGTAATAAACAGAATGGCGATGGGCCATCCGATATGGTACACAAAGCCGGCCGATCCGTTAGCCAGTCTTACCACTTCCGGGCAGGGAATGTAAAAGCCCCATTTGATATTGGCTGCATTATTGACCACTGCCAGTATCAGCCACGCCCACCAGAGGATAGTATCATCCGAATCCACCAGAGCATAAATAAAGTTAAAAAATGTGAAGGGCAGAATAATCAGGCCCACAATGGAGAAATGGAACCAGAATTCCACTCCCGGCCACAGCTCCATCCGCATGGCAAGGGAACCGCCGGTCCACAGTAAAAACGCGGCCAGCACTACCAGGAATGAGTGGATGATTTTCGTCTTCTGCGCGGCCATGAACGCCACAAATAAGATCATGTAGCAAAACAGAGCCGTGACAGAGATAAATGAGTAATTATACACTTCTCTGAGGCCTCCTTCCAAAAGCGGAAACCAGTTCCTGACTCTTTAAAAGCTCTCCGATCTCATACTGGGTGGGATTGATCCGCCGCATCTTCTCCTTACCCCCGCGGTAATACGCGTCAAATGTTCCGCACCGCAGGATCGTAATCTCCAGGGGATCAATCCCCAGGATTTTCTTTAAGTCCTTGTAATCTTCATCGACGTATTTGAAATAGACGCCCATGTGTTCCTTCAGGATATTGACGGTTACTGCAGAAGAAAACAGGCACTCCGGCTCCATCTCCACATACATGTGCAGAAACGGCCGCTTATTCTCCGTAACCTCCTTGGCTGCCGTCCATTCCTTCACATTCAGTCCCGACAGTCCGATGACGCGGCTGATGGAATTCTCCGTGATTCTTGTAAATCCGGCGATATCGATCACCGTTGGTATCCGGTCTATGTACTCAAATCTGGGAAATCGAACGTGATCCCGCTCATTTTCCAGGGCGATGCATCGATAGACATCCCCTACGCGGTAACGCATGAAGACGCCGCCCTTCAGAACAGATATCACAAGTTCGTATTTCTCCCCCTCCTCCACCTCGTTCATAAGGCAGGTGCGCGGTTCATAGGAGGAATCCGCCAGGCTCCGTTCCATCTCCTTTTCCGGGATAAATTCATAAAAACAGGCATCCGGGAAAAAGTACATGCCATCCCGGCTCCAGATCTCGGTTCCGATACAGGTTGGCTCCGTCCCCGCGAAAATCTCCATGGGGCGAACGCCCCACAGCTTCTCTAAGTCGTCGCGGTAAAGGCGGTTATCCGTTCCGGCACACATAAATCCCTTCAGCCGGAACAAATCCTTTGGAAGCAGATCTCTTCCCTCTTTCCTGCAGATATGCTTCGCCTTCAGCAGCCGGATCACCATGGCCGGGCTGATGGAAATCTTCTTTTTGCCGTCGCCGCTTCTCGAACCGCCTCCGCTTTTATGCCCGGAACCGAGAGACGCAATACTGAGACTGACGTAATATGTAACGCTTCCGACGCCAAAGAAGAAGTCAATCCCCTTCTTTAAGCCCATTTTAAAGCCCTTTTTATTCCGTTCACTAAAGGACATCTTCTGGGCTTCCTTGACCGGCGGAAGAAATTCGATACTGATCGCATCGTTTAAAAGCAGAGGAAAAATTCCCGTCGCATAGGGAAGCGGTGCCAGCGCATAAAGAATAGTATCCTTTGGGTTGACATCGAAGTCTCCACGCCCGCTGCTGGTGGACAGCATCAGGCAGCCAAGCATGTTATTCTGGTACGTCTCCAGCATGCTTCTCGTGTAAGGAGCCAGCTTGATCGCATGCCGTCCGCCCTCCCACGTCGTCTGGATCCAGATCACCGGATCATCTGGGAGTATGGATTTATCCTTTAAGGATAAGCTGTCCGCATAATCCTCATAAGAGGTCAGCGGCACCATCTTCCGAAACTCTTCAATCGTCTCCGGATTCCGTCCCTTTAAGATCGCCTTTCCGATACCGCTGGCCTTCCATTTACTGATCTGTTCCAGCATAAGCCGGTTCTGAATCGCCATAAATTCTTCTATGGTTAAATCCAGAAAACCGCAGTATTCCTTCCAGAGCTCCCAATCCTTTCGCTCCTTCAGTTTATCTTCAAATTTCATCCCCGTCCTCCTCCACTGTCCGGAAGTACCCGGCACATTTACGTATGCTCTTTCCGTTGGGTATCAGAAATGGTGTTTCTCTCTGATACGCCTCATAACCGGAAAGCGTCCTCCGAAATGTAACCCGGTCCTGAAACCAGACATATAAAACATTGAGCCCACTGTAACAGATACACACAGCCATCATCAGCCTCTGCCCGGTTAACAGGGCGAGAAACAGATACAGAAAGAAAAACCACACCACCCCCGGGTGTCTGCAGAGGGAATAAACGCCCTCTGTGTACACTGGCGGGTTTTCTTCCAGCCTGGTATACGTTTTTTCAAACGGCAATGCGAAAAACAGTGTATAGACAAGCAGCGCAGCCTGACTCACAGCCAGGGCGCCAAATATCACAATTCGCCAGACCGGCGGTCCGTACGCCTTCACCAGCGTCATGAAACATACCGCGGTAGAAACCGCCAGAATCACGCTGCCGATCAGGAAAAAGGTGTGCAGAATGCGGTTTTTCCAGGTAAAGCTGTTCAGATCATAGAGTAAATACATACCAAAAGCAATCACGCCTGCTGCAAGATAACTCATTCTCCCTGCCTTTCTTTATGATGACGTCTGATAATTCCGACTCCCAGCGGATACGGCCCCGTATGAACGGCGATCGTCGCACCAATCTGGTTGATCCAGGCATCCTCCATCTCATACCCCCCGGTTCTGAGAGCTGCAAGCACCTGGTTCTTAAATAAAACCGCTTCTTCACGGTCATAGCCAAAGCCAATGGTAAAACGGTAGCTGCTCATGGGCTCCCCGTTTTCCTTCAGATAATCAAGCAGAAGAGCAATCACCTTATCGATCGATTTTCTTCTGCTCCTCGATATTCCGCTCGGAAATATCTCTCCCTGCTTCAGGGTAATAATGGGCCTGATTCCCAGCACGGAAGCCGCAGCTCCGGCCACTTTTCCGATTCTTCCGCCATGCTGTAAGTAATCCATGCTTCCAATCGTAAAGAATATCCGGCCGCTCTCTTTCATCTCATCGAGTGCCGCCACAGCCTCCGAGAGGGTCATCCCTTCCTCCCTCATGGAGACAGCCTCCAGCACGAAAAGCCCCTGAAGCACAGTGTTCACGGTTGCGTCTATCACTTCAATCTGCGCATCCTCATACTGGCTCAGCACCATCTCTCTCGCATTCAGCGCGGACTGCATGGAACCGCTGAATTTCGTCGTGATGCAGATACACAGAACAGGAGTATGCGCCTGCGCAAATGGCTGAAATACATCGACATAATCTTGAATCGACGGCATGGAGGACTTGGGATATACACCGGGCTGCTCTACCATCTCCCTGTAAAACTCGCGGATGCCGATCTCCGTTCCCTCCTTTTTATAGGTCTCTCCATCAAAAGAAACATAGAACGGCACCACCGTGATCTCCTTCGCTGCAGCCAGTTCTTCCGGTAAATCACAGGAACTGTCACTGATGACTGCAAATTTGCTGTTTTCCATGTCTGATTCTCCTCTCCTCCGTATACAGCTGTGCGCGCATCTCCTGAAAAGACTGAAAATATTTACGCGACACCTCCATTATACTAAACCTGCCACAACCTGTCCATTGTAATTTAAACGATATCTGACAAAACTTTAGTTATATTTTAAAATTTTTAGCTATTTACCATTTATTTTTGTAACCTTATCTGTTTCATATTTCCTTCCTTTTCACAGATTGCCATTCTTCCTCATATGATAAAAAGAAAGTGTACACATAAGGAACATCACATGGCACAGTTCACACCCGTTTATGGAACCATCACCTCCATCACTCCCCTGCAGGCAGCAGACGGTACTCAGGACTGCACACTACTGTTTTTCATTATGACGCAGGATATGGGACCTGTAACCTTTACCGTCACCCCTCTCACCTATGTGGAAGGCCAGGAAACCCTGAAACCGGGAGATCCCATTGTCGCATTCTATGACAATTCGGTACCTGCTCCTTTAATCTATCCGCCCCGCTATCACGCAGTGCTTATGGCAGAGGCGGATGACGGCCTCTTTGCCGCCTTCGATTACTTCGACGAAAACCTGGTGAATACCGACGCAACGCTGAAATTAAACCTGATGGAAAAGGGCGGTACGGAAGTAGTCATGGCTAACGGCCAGATCTACTACGGCACCCCCGCGAATCACTACCTGCTGGTGCTCTACAGCACCACCACACGCAGTATTCCGGCCATGACCACACCGGAGAAAATCGTTGTATTCTGCAGTGAATAGAGCGAACACATCATCCGATCCGCAGAAAGGGATATCCGGCTCTAAGCCAGATATCCCTTTCGCTGAAGCTCCATCTCTATCATATCCAGGTTTTTTTCCGACTCTGCAGCTACCGTATGGTAATGGCAGCCGCCGGTCAGAGCCTTCAGCGGCTCATCCCGGCTCATAGCCATCTGATTCACAAATTCCTGCGCATCCAGACGGTTATTGATGATCAGGTCCACACTGATCTGGCCATAGAGCGTATGTTCAATGGATACATCGAGAATTCTTCCTCCATAATCCACAATCGTCTGAAGCTCATCCAGCATGTGCTCCGTGTCGTGATTCACCCGGAACACACGGACGTGAGCCTTCGGCCTTCCCGGCTGCGGTTTATAGAGAACATACCCCTTGTTTGTAGACATGATCTCTTTATTCTCGGCCCTTAAGAGCGCAATGTCCTGAACCACAACCTGACGGCTGACCCCTGCCCGCTTTGCCAGTTCCGTCCCTGATACAGGCGCCGTCTCCTGATTCAGAATCTCCATGATCTGCTGTCTTCTCTTCTCTCCGTCCACTCGTTCCATCACTCCTGTTATACTGTCCTGTCTTTTATGTCATTCACCGTCATAAACGCCCCCTCATACCCCAGTTTCCGGCAGAGAGCCGCCGTATGGGGCTGTTCCAGCTTTGCGGCCGCCAGGGAGTCCTCCTCATAAAATACGGTTTCCTTCGGTCCGTCGGCCAGTACCTTTCCATGCGCCATCACAATGACCCGTTCAAAGTACTCTGCCACAAAATCCATATCATGGAGAATCGCCAGCACAAACTTACCGGAATCGCTGAGTTTCCGTACAATCGATCCGATCACCCGGCGTCCTCTGGCATCCTGTGCAATGGTCGGTTCGTCCAGAATCAGGACCTGTGTGTCCATGGCGACGACAGAGGCGATTGCCACCATCTTCCGCTCTGATAAATCCAGATCATAGGGATTTTCTTCCGCCGCATCGAGGAGCCCCACCATGGAAAGGGCCTCTCTGGCCCTCCTCTCCGCCTCCTCCCGGCCCATGCCGATATTGAGAGGACCGACCATAACTTCGTCCATCACTCGATTTTTGAAGATCTGGTCATCCGGATTCTGGAATACATATCCCACACTGCCGGCCAGCTGTGCCACCGTCCGCTCTGAAATATCATTCCCGCCAAACAGAATCGTCCCGGAAACCGGCTTAAGCAGTCCCTTTAACAGCTTGACCAGCGTCGTCTTCCCGGCTCCGTTCTGACCGATCACCGCAGCAGGTCTGGTATCCAGCGTCAGGGTGAGGTCTTCCATAATCGGCACATGCTCCAGATAGTGGAACGACAGATCTTTGATACGGAATATTTCCCCTGGCGTACGGTCGGAGGCGCCGGTGGTTCTTTCTGTTTCACCGCCCGGCTGCTCCGCTTCTTTATATTTTCCGCCTAATTCCGGCGGGAACTGATCTTTTAAAGCCATGGTCTGCTCCATCGTCACCGGATAGAGGCGTTTTCCATCCTCCTCCCTGTATACGGAAAGCTTCCGGCAGACCCGGGTAAACACAGGTGCTTCCACCCCCAGTTCTTCCAGATCATCTCTGGAAAATATTTTCTCCGGCGTATCGTATGCAATCTGCTTCCCGTCGTGAAGAAGGAGAATCTTGTCACAGTAGGACGCCAGTTTTTCCATCTTGTGCTCCACCATAATAATGGTGATTCCGGTTTTGGAAAGCGTATCCACTACCCGGAACACCTCCTCGCTTCCCTGGGGATCCAGCTGGGAAGTCGGTTCATCGAGCACGATAATCTCCGGCTGCATGGCAAGAATACTGGCTATGGCCACTCTCTGCGTCTGGCCCCCCGATAAATCAAAGGGATTCCGGTCTCGGTACTGTTCGATGTCGAGAAGCCGTAAATTCTCTTCCACCCGCCGCACGATCTCCTCCCGCGGCACCCCCAGATTCTGCAGACCAAAAGCAATCTCCCCAAACACCGTGTCCTTCGCACCGGAAAGCTGGTTAAATGGATTCTGAAAGATCAGCCCCACCTTCTGGCAGAGCATCGCCACCGGCGTTTTGTCCGCCTCCAGTCCGTCGATCATGATCTTTCCGCCGTAGGCCCCCTTAAACATCGTGGGCACCAGACCGACGAGAGCCTGGCAGAGTGTGCTCTTACCGGCCTTATTTTCACCGGCTATCCCGATAAAGCTTCCCTTTTCCACCTGAAAATGGAGGCCATCTAACGCCAGCTTTTCCGTATGGGGATAACGGTACTTCAAATTCGTCACTTCTATCAGAGCCATCTCATCACCCTCCATACCACAGCGCCCGCTATCAGAAGGACCATCACAATCATAAACGCCCTGTCGCGCCCCTTGATCTTGTGGTCATTTAAAAAGGTCTTCTTCGTCTTTGAATCAAAGCCCCGCACTTCCAGCGCGATGGCCCTCTCCCTGGTATTGATAAGGGAGCTACTCACCACCGGTGAAATCAGCGGGATAAATGCCTTCGCCCTCACAAAAAGGCTTCCTTCCGTCTCCATCCCTCTGCTCCGCTGTGCATCCATGATGGTGTTCATCGTGCCCATCATCTGTGGAATGATCTGGAACACGGAGCTGATCATATACCCGAAGCGGGGAGAAAAGCCTGCCTGCTCCAGGTCCTCCACCAGGGCAGCCGGCTTCGTAGTCAGCACAAACATGGCGAAAGCCAGAAGCATGTTTAAGATGTTAAGCCCGATCCGGGAGGCGTAGAGAAGTCCTTCCTTATAGAACTTAAGCGGCCCCAAAGCCGCCAGGACATTCTGATTCTCCCGGTTGAACAGGCCGTGGATCAGGAAGACCGTGATGATGATGGTAAACGAAAATGCAATCAGCGGAAAGACCTTTTTCATGATTTTTCCGCTGATGAGCAGTCCCAGGCTGACGGCGATAAACACGCCGAACATCCACAGTGTGCCCATGATGATGGGCACACTGATGGCCGCCGCAATATAAAGCATCTTGGCGAAGGGATGCAGCCTGGTCAAATATGTATCTTTGTCCACATAAAGGCTGATACTTTTCATAAAACGCTCCATCCTTCATTAAAAAGTTTCGTGGTTAATCGAGACTCTCCACCTCATCGCCCATCTCGTAAAGGGAGGTCAGCTTCTTCGGCAGTCCCTTGATGATGGCAAATACGATGAACAGGGTAATCAGCTTATCCGGGACATCGACAATTACTTCATCCAGGAAGGACCCCAGCGCTACCGGAAGTCCGGAAGCCTGTGACCATGCAAACACGGCGTCTCCCCAGAGATTTCCTGTCGTACCGCCCCAGAATATGATGTTGAGCGGTGTGGAAATAAGGACTGCCACAAAGCCGGCCACACACGCCGTCAAGACAGCACCCGAAAACTTCTCCATGCGTCCGAGCCTTGCCATAATTCCGACAGCCACACCGATGCCAAGACTGGTCAGTGCATAGACCAGAGTGATGGAATCGCCTGTTGTAAAGCCGTAGATTAAGTTGTTGGCCGCGCCGCAGATGCCACCGATGATGGGCCCGCCCAGCACAGCGCCGATGCAGGTTCCGATGGAATCCAGCCACAATGGCAGCTTTAAGACTGACGCAAACAACTTGCCTAAGTAATTGATTCCGATACATGCCGGAATCAGCACGATACATGCTGCATTTAATTTGGTTTTAAAAATGTTACTCATACGAATTGCCTCCCTGTTTGTTTTTATCTATTCGTACAAACGCTTCAAGCGCTGTAAGAATCTCCATCCGTTCCCCCTGCATCATGGCGGACTCTCCGCCGGTATAGCTGTTGATGTTCTCCTCCAGGGAATCTTCCCATTCCACGACCGTGTTCAGGATCGAGGCCGTCTTCACTCCCCGCAGTCTCCCGATGACAAACAGCGCCGCCGTCTCCATATCGGAGCCCAGAACGCCCCTCTCCCTCCAGTAGGTGCTGACCGCCTCTTCGTCATCGATGTAGAAGCTGTCATGGCTCCTGGCGATTCCCACATGGAACTTTGCTCCCAGCTCCTCCGCACTCATCATGCATGCCGCCAGCAGCTCCGTGTCCGGTATAGCGGGATAAATGCTGTCCACATAAGTGACTGAGGCACCGTCATCCCGCACGGCCCCATTCACCAGGATTAAGTCCCCCAGCCGGATTCCCTTTTGTAAAGCGCCGCAGCTTCCGATCCGTATCATGTTCCTGACGCCGATTCTCACCAGCTCTTCCACCGCGATGGCGGCAGAGGCACCGCCAATTCCCGTGGATACCGCCATGACCGGAACGCCCTTATAGACGCCTCTTAGGCTCCGGTATTCCCTGTTATAAGCCAGTTCTTTCACATCCTCCAGGCATTCCGCAATCCGGTCCAGCCGCTGCGGGTCCCCGGGCAGAAGCACATGGGGCGCCGCCTGCTCCTTCGACAGCCTGATATGAGGCATGAATTCTTCCATCTTCCCATCTCCTTTCCTCTCATTCCTGCGTTCACGTTCAGAAAGGGCTGTACCTGCTGCAACTCACTGACACTTTCGCCAAAAACAGTACTGCCCTTTTGTTTAAATTTACCATAAATCACCTGTCTTGTCAATCAAAAGACAGGTGACAAGACAGTTTTCCTATTCACCTGGTAACGTTCACGCCCTGTCCGGTGCCCCGCAGCGGGCCCTATACAAAAATCCCGAAAGACGTTTTTTCACAAAATGTCTTCCGGGATCTGATCTTTTCCCTTATTTAATTATAGCAGATAACCGGAATCCCGGTGTAAACCATATCGTAGAGGGTCTTTGCCTTGGCCGATGGCAGGTTAATACAGCCATGGCTTCCGCCGTACTGGTAAATGGTTCCGCCGAATTTACTTCTCCAGCTGGCATCATGGAGTCCGATGCCTCCGTTAAACGGCATCCAGTAATCCACGTGACTCTCATATTCGTATGTGCCGTCCGCCTTCTTCTCCCCGCGGAGTATCCGGTCCGTCTGTTTATAGGTCAGGCTGTAGATGCCCTCCGGTGTCGTGTAATTCTTTGATACATTTCCTGTAACACAGGGCGCATCCCATGCAAGATTCCCGTCCTGATACATATATACGTGCTGGCTGGTCAAATCAATCTCCACATAAGTATTTCCCCAGTCCACGGTCCTGTCCTGGCCCTTTTTGCTGTATAAGGGTTCCCTTGCCTGGCTCTGTCCGGTCCGGATCATGGCGATCAGCGATGCGGTCTCTCCCGCCTGGTCAATCTGCCAGCCGTAGGGGCCCGTCAGATTCAAATCTTTTCCCGTCGTCGTATGGAACACCCTTGTCTTTCCGGCTGTATCAAACTGATCCGCCATGGATTTCACAAATGCCGCAGCCTTGTCGTAATTCACATCTACAAGTCCGTCCTGAGTGCTTCCGAGAATCCAGGTACAGATGGTTTCCCCTTCCAGCGTTACCGTCTGGTCGCCAAACTGATAGGTAATCACCATGTCCCTGCACCGGTTCATGGTATCGCACAGATCCTTTAACGCCGCATCCTCCGCGGTTACACGGACAGTCGCGTAACAGCCGGATGCTGCCAGATCCACTTCGCTGCTGCCTGCCTTCACCGCTTCCTTTACGAGATCCAGAACCTTATCCTGATCCACGTTGTTTCCCTGTACCTCGGGGATGATCGTGAAGGGGGTTCCCTCCTGATATGCCGTAATATGGGCATCCTGAGTCACTACAATGTCCGCGCCGCTGATGCAGCCCAATCCGTTCACCGCATTGGTCAGGGCTCCCTCATCGTACTGCACGCTCATACTCATGGTGTGGGAATTATCCGTCGAAGGCCCCGACACGCGGCCCGAGGCATTCTGTGCGTCGAGGATGGCGGAAAGCCCATCCGGAGCCGCTGCCTTATATCCCACATCTCCCCCCTTTAACGTCTCGGTCTTTCCGTCTCTCTCCTTTATCGTCAGCTTGTATTCTGCGCTGTAAAAGCCTTCTATCTGTGCTTTCGCTTCATCCACCGTAAGTCCGCCGATTCCGATGCCGTTCACCTTTGTTCCCGGTACAAATCTGGTCGTGTCATCTGCCAGTACAGCCTGTGCCGGCAATAAGATCAATACTGCCGCCATCAGGGCAATTCTTACAAGCATTCCTGTTTTCTTCATTCTGATACTCATTCACCTTACCTTTAAAACCTTTTAAGAATTGAGCGCCGCCTGGTCCGCAGACTCCCGCGTCCGCTCTCCCTATACCTTAACACCATATCAGCCAAAAGTACAACCCCTTTTTTAAATGTAAGAATTACTTAATACTTTATTCCTCTTTTATTCTCTTTTTCGTGCCCGACAGACAGTATTCCCCATAGTCATCTAAATAGACCCACTGGATGGTACTCTCCTCCAGCGCGTCCGTGCGGTACTGACTTCTCTGCTGCCAGGAAGTTCCATAAAGACTGCTCACCAGTTCCCCGCGCCCGGCCCGGCCCGCCTCCTGCCCTGTCATGGTCTTAAGGTCTGCAAGCACACTCCGGAACTCATCTCCTCCGTCAGAAATCATAACGCTGGTTTTCCCCCATTCCACGCCGGAGGCATACAGCGGCAGTTCCAGCGTTCCCACCGGTTCAAACTTCTCATCGAACCCCAGAATTACCGTCCTCCATTCCTGCGGATACCCGTATTCATCTGCCGTTTCCGCCATGGAAAATACAGCCGCCCATTCAGGGCCTCCCGGCAGTGCTGTCCTCTTAAGCTCTGCACGGCCGCAGCGCAGCAAATCCATGGTTTTCACCAGTTCCATGGTTCCCGACTCTAAGTCCAGCTTCCGGATTCCGTCTGGGGCGGCAATATAATAGGAGTCTCCGTCGAGACAGCCTCTCGTCCTCATTCCGCCATCCTTTGTCATATTTTCAAAATACCTGCTCCACTGTACAGCAGCTTCTCTTTTCCCATCTGCAGCATCAATTCCCGATATACAGAGCCGGTCCCCCTGGTAAAATCCCAGATTGAGGCCAAACAGCAGTCCTTTAAAGCCCTGAGTCACAGCCGCCGTCTGCCCGTGACAGGAAAACGCATCGATGAGGAGTGAGTGCTTCTCATCGGGCAGGGGCACCTCCTCTGCCTGACCCGACTGAAAATCGTACCGGAACAGCCTCGGTAGAAATCCCTGGGGATCCGCCCCAATGGCCCCCCGGTAGATCCGCTCCGTCCGGTCCTCGTTATCCATGCCGTCGAACAGGACGTACAGGCAGTCATCTTCCATGTTCAGCAACGGGGCCCGGTCTAACTCCATTCCCGTTTCCTCCAGTGCAAACAGCTCCCGGACGCTTCCATCGTATGCAATCTCCATCACATGATAGTTGCTCTGAAACTGCCCAGCCGGTTCTTTATAGATAAAACAGCCCTCAGGCTTCTGCTCCCGTTTCACAACAATCTGAAATTCACTGGTATGGTACGCAGTCTCACTGCTCTCAGAAAAACGGTCCAGCGCAAAATTAATCGCGGTTTTTCCATATAAAACAGTCAGGACTGCCAGACATATGACCATGCCCAAAAGAATCAACCAGCGCCTTCGCTCCTTTTTTTCTTTTTTCAAGGAATCACTCATAGTGTCCACCAGAAGCTCTTCCACAGTATCTTTCCCGATCCTGTCCTCCTTCTTCTCCCCGCAGAGAAGCTCCACAACACTGACATCAAGCTCCTTTGCCAGCTGCTCCAGCATCGATATATCAGGAAGACTCAGCCCCCTCTCCCATTTGGATACCGCTTTATCCGTCAGATGAAGACGATCCGCCAGCTGCTGCTGTGTCATCTGTTTTTCTTTCCGCATGGACCGCACGAACTGCCCGAATTTCTCATTATCCATAGGTTTCCTCTTTTCCTGTTGTATCCGGGCGTGTCTGAAACACCTTCCGGTATATACAGTGTACAAAATATGACAAACTGTGGCAATCGACTGTCAGTAGAATCGCGGTTCTGTGCGGGAAAACACTCTGGTTTGCGGTCATTGATCCGAAAAACAACAGGGAAACCGATAGAAGAAGTTATTCTGCTTCCAACGGCTCCCCTGTTGCTTTCACTGTTGTTTTCACTGCTCTTTTCATCCATAATCCCGAATCGCATATCACCGGCAGAGATTCACCCGTGTCAGTCCACCACTTCAACGCTCTCTATCACCGGCTGATTTTCTTTTGCCACTGTTCCGTTGCGGTCTGTCACTTTCGTGTCCTCACAGATTTTATCAACCACATCCATCCCGTCCGTCACATAACCGAACACTGCATAATCACCGTCGAGATGAGGGCTGTCCTGATGTACGATAAAGAACTGAGAGCTTGCGCTGTCCTTATCCTGGGAACGGGCCATGGAAATTGCCCCGCGCGTATGGGAAAGCGGGTTCTCCACACCGTTGCTGGAAAATTCGCCCTTAATGGTGGTATCGGAACCGCCCAGTCCTGTTCCTAACGGATCTCCGCCCTGAATCATAAAGCCGTCGATGATGCGGTGAAATGTGAGTCCGTCATAGAAGCCGGATTCCGCCAGCGAGAGAAAATTCTCTACGGTAATCGGGGCGTATGTCGGATCCAGCTCCACTGAGATGGTGCCGTAGTCCTTCACATTGATTTTCACATGATGTTTCACTGCTTCCGCCGTCTCTCCCGCAGTGCCGGCATCTGTTTTGGTCTCTTCTGCAGCCGTCTCTGCGGCGGAAGAGGAAGTCGTCTGGTCTGCCGCGCCCGCCTTACCAGAGCAGCCGGCCAGCACGGCCGCTGTCAAAACCATGAGCAGCATGATACGTTTCTTCATAATCAATCTCTCCTGTCATAAAATCGTATTCTCTGATAACGTATCATATTATAAGGCCGCGCCTGGAAAAGATCAAATGAATTTATTGTGTCTTAGTAAGCCTTTCCGCCCAGAATCTCCTCGTAATCCTTTAAATTCCGTTCCAGGAGGGCTGGCGTATCCAGACCATATGGACATTTGCTGCTGCACTGGCCGCAGTGCAGGCAATCCTTAATCTTCATCATCATATTCTGTGACGCCTCCGTCAAATGACCCGCAGATGGGGAACGGCGGATCAAAAGCGACATCCGGGCACAGGTGTTGATCTCAATCTCCGCCGGACACGGCATACAGTATCCGCAGCCCCGGCAGAACTCTCCCAGCAGCTCCTTTCTGTCGTGTTCGATGACTGCCTCCAGTTCCTCTGTCATGACCGGAGGATTGTCAATGTAGGACAGAAATTCATCGAGTTCATGTTCCCGCTGGATTCCCCAGATGGGAAGCACGTTGTCGAACTTAGCCAGGTAGGCATAGGCCGCGGCAGAATTGGTGATGAGCCCTCCTGACAGAGCCTTCATTGCGATAAATCCCATGTCCGCCGCTTTGCAGGCTTCCACCAGCTCCAGTTCTTTTTCAGACGCCAGATAGGAAAACGGAAACTGCAGCGTCTCATAAAGGCCTGACTCGACCGCCTCGGCTGCCACATGCAGCCTGTGGTTGGTAATGCCGATGTGGCGGACCGTTCCGCGCTCCCTTGCCTCCAGCATCGCCTCATAGAGGCTGCTCCCGTCTCCCGGCTTCGGACAGACCGCCGGATTGTGGAACTGGTAAAGATCGATGTAATCTGTCTTTAAAAGGCGCAGACTTTCCTCTAAATCCCGCCGGAATCCCTCCGCCGTATCTGCCGCCGTCTTGGTGGCAATGTAAATCTTCTCACGAATCCCTTCAAAAGCCAGGCCCAGCTTTTCCTCACTGTCACTGTAGGCCCTGGCCGTATCGAAAAAGGTGATTCCATGATTAAACGCCTTTTTTAACAGCGTTCCCGCCTCTTCCACCGAAACTCTCTGAACCGGCAGCGCACCGAAGCCGTTCTTGTTCACCGTAATCTTTGTTTTCCCCAATGTCACATCAGCCATTTCCGCTCTCTCCTTTGTATATAGAAGTATTCCATACTGTTGTTCTAAATTGTATCACACTGCAGTGGTCAAGTCACTCCCTTTATGTCCCCTGTATTCCGGCTTTACTTCAGCGTTATTTCGTATTCATCTTCCTTCACTCATTCACTTCCAGCAGATCCAGCAGCCTCCTGACCGACTCCTTCGGAAAATCCTCCGGAAGTTTATCGTCATCGGACACCATGGACATAAGCAGTTCATGGGTATTCCGGCTCTGAGGAAGCATATATCCCGCCTCGCGGTATAAATCCTCCGCCATCAGACGGTTGGACCGCTCCAGGGCTGCCGCAAACTGTTTTACCACCGGATCTGCCGTTCCACGGCCGATGGCCGCGGCCATTGCTTCCTGCTTTACCTTACTGGCAGCCAGTTTATTTAAGTGTTCTGTTGTCCTCTTATCTTTCTTCTGCTGAGGGGGATATTTCTCCGGCACCATGGAGATGGCTCCTGAGGGACAGGCATTGGCACAGATTCCGCATCCGATGCATTTGGAGGCATCCACCTGGCCGGTCTCCGTATCGGTTGCACCGGTAGGACAGACATAAAGGCAGAGACAGTCTTTCGTACATAATCTGATATTTCTTACTGCATGCATATTCTTACCTCCTTTGAACTTCCATGATTTTTAAGCTGGGAACCTTGCACACGGGACATATGGCCGGGGCCTCGTCGCCGATATAGATGAATCCGCAGATATCACAGACGAAAACCTTTGTGTGCTCCAGAAAGGCTCTCTGCTCATTTTCATAACGCTCCAACAGAGCTTCCAGCATCCTGGTAACCTTCCCGCTCCAGACCAGAGCCCGCCTGGCGCCGCGGTCCCCGCTCTCCTCTGCGGCCGCTTCCGCCTGAGGATATTCCGTCTCCAGATCCTTTGAAACCATTGCCAGCAGTTCTCCCGTATTCTCCATGTCTGCCGGTGCTGCCTTCGTCTTAAAATAGCCGGCCAGCTGTAAAAAGAGCTCCATTTCCTCGGCGAGGTACTGCTTCTCACAGCCTTTTGCCAGATTCGAACACACCGCGCTTAGTTCCCCAAAGGAAAGTTCTCTGAGTTCTTCACCGCCGCCTTCGCCGGATTTCCCTGCCGGTTCCTGAGAAACAGCCTTTGCCCCTTCCTCCTTCTTTTCACGAAAGGCAGATTTTGGAGCGCCGCATAACGGACAGACCCAGTCCGGAGGCAGTTCCTCCCATTTGGTCCCCGGCTCGATCCCCCGGTCGGGAATACCGGCGGCTTCGTCGTAGATGTAGCCGCAAACACTGCATATGAATTTCTTCATTCGTATAACCCCCTTTTCTTTTCAGGCTTTGCTGTCTGCCTTGTATGGGGAAAGTATAGCATTTATTTACGGCCCGGTATGTGACTTTATCACAATATTAGTAACTATTACTATTTATTCCAATTTCTCCTTCTTTGTCCTCGCTGCACAGGGATTACATCAGCGTACTGTTTTCCAGAAAGGCCGGCAGCGCTGTGACAGCTTTGGAATTTTGAAGATAAGACTTTATATGGTGAATCTGCTCGTATGTAACGCAGATATTACCGGAAACAACAGAAATGAAATGATCCGTTTTCAATTTGCTGACTGCACGATAATACGTCCGTATGCTGACGCCGATCTCATCGGCTATACGGGTATTGGGAACCGCTATGGTATACTTTGTCTTCTGTCCGTGATTGGCGATCCAGTGATCCAGGATATAAATCATCAGCTTTGTGCATGGATCGTAAAAGAGCGTATGGTCATAGCGGAATGACGTTTGAAAAAATTTATTGCAGATCGAGTACAAAACCTCATAGCACATCTCCCCATTTTGCCTGATACTCTCTAAAAAGTATTTCTGATTAATTTCAAGCACCAGACAATCCTCCAGTGCAAGATTATCCGCATAGTAGCCATCGAGAGACAGGACGGTGAAGTCCACGCCCAGGAAGGTGGGGGCCTTTTGAATACGAATTGTGTTTTTTCCGTCAACGGAGCTTCTTATCATGGAGAATGATCCCGACATGACATAGTAAACTTTTTTGATCGGTGTATGAACCGTTGTTATATAATCGTCTTTAAGTACCATTCGTATGGCAAGCATGCGGTTTAGGTATGGACGTATCATATCACTGGTTACCGGATGTTCCAGCCTGTGCTGCTCCTGTACGAACTGCATAATTTGATACAGCGTATGTTCTGTCGTATGATTCATGGCTTCTTATCTCCTCGTCAATGGTTTTGTATCAATCCGGAAAAAGAAAGGATACATTTTGGCGGATCAATTATATAATCATTATAACACGTTCCTGCGAAAAGCGTGACCGCAATCAGACATAACGCAGCGTTGGAATTGCTTTACCGTATATGGTGATTTTGCACAAAATTCATTCACAGAATTGCACAATATACACAATATATTCCCAGTGTGCCAAATGGCATCATAACTGTCCGGATAAATCCTATAAAATGAGATTCAGGAAAAGCACATACGAGGAGAGGTAAGAGGAGGATATTTAAATGGGTAAGAGTAAAACAATTGGAAAGCCGGATTATTTCAATTTCGGAAAGTACGCAGTAGGCGGCATCGGATTCAGTATGACGAATCAGTTCATCCTGGTGTATCTCACGTTCTTCTGTACCGACATTTTCGGTATCAGTTCTTTGACGGTGGCAGGTCTCATGCTTGTTACAAAGATCATTGATGCCGTCACAGACCCGCTCATGGGCTTTATTGCGGATCAGACAAGAACGAAGCAGGGGCGGTACCGGCCATACTTAATCTATGGAGCGCCGATTTTGGGAGTGCTGGTCTATCTGCTGTTCAGTGCGCCGGAGCTCTCTTCCACCATGAAAGTGGTATTTATTTATGTAGTCTACATACTGTACTCACTGGCCTTCACTGTAGTAGGGGTTCCGTTTACCTCACTGGTTCCGGTTCTGGCGAAGGATTCCACGGAGAGAACCATGGTCGTATCATGGAAAAATGTCATGATTCAGGTTGGCCGTTTTTTCATTACAACGTTCGCATTGCCGTTAGTCGAAGTGTTTGGCGGCGGAGCCACCGGCTGGGGACGGTTCGGAGCCCTGGTGGGCGTTCTGATTACCCTGTGCTTCTGGTGCGTCGCGTGGGGACTGAAGCCGTATGATACCATCGATTTAAAAATCGAAAGGCCAAAGGTAAATCTGCTGAAAGAAACACAGCTGATAACCAAAAACAAACCACTGCTTATGCTGATGTCGGCTTTTGGTACGGATATGATTGCAAATTCTGCACTTCTGGCAGTCAACATGTACTATTTTAAATACGTCCTGGGAAGAGTGGATTTAGTTCCCATCACTTCCGTGGCACTGACCATGACAGGCGTACTGTCCAACCTGGCGATCCCATTTTTAACGAAGAAGGTTGGAAAAAAGAGATTATACTGGTATGGAAGTCTTTTCTCCATCATCCCGCTGGCGGTACTGTTTGTGAAACCAGTGGTTCCCAGCGCCGCATTGATCGTGCTGATCACCCTGTTTGGACTCATTTCCACGGTTCCGAGTGCGCTGGCCTGGGCCATGCTTCCCGACTGTGTGGATTATGCGGAGTATGTCACCGGAGTCAAAGGAAACGGTGTTGTGTCATCCACGTTTTCATTTATGAATAAATTCTGCGGCGCCATAGGCGCGTTTCTGGCCAGCTATCTGCTTGGTATCTTTGGATTTGCCGCGAATCAGGAACAGACACAGACCGTATTGTTTATCATCGTTGTCTTAAGATTCGGAATTCCGATTTTAGGATATATTGCGTCGCTGCTTTCGATGCATTTCTACGAACTGACAGACGAGAGAAACATGGAAATCAGGCATGCTTTAGATGAACGGGCACAGTTTTAATTTTAAAAGGAGCCAACAGATGAAAAAACCAAATATATTACTGATTACCACGGATCAGCAGAGATACGATACCATCTGCGCCATGGGATATGATTTTATGGAGACCCCGAACCTGGACAGACTGGCCGCGGAAGGCTGCTGCTATCCCAACGCATATTCCAGCAATCCCGTCTGTATGGCGGCCAGGCACCAGATCATTACCGGTCTGACGGCCAGGTATCACGGATTTGACGACAACTATTTTGAAAGTGATCCAAAGACGATCCCTTTCGATCTCCCGACGCTTCCGCAGTTACTGTCCGACGCAGGTTATGATACGATTGCGATAGGAAAGATGCATTTTCAGCCGTGCAGAAGGCATAACGGATTTACAAAAATGGAACTGATGGAAGAAATTCCGCGATACCTGGAGGATGATGAATACGCGAAGTATTTAAAAGAGAACGGATATGGACATTTGCAGAGTCCCCATGGAGTGCGCCATCTGTTATATATGGTGCCTCAGAGGTCCCTGATTCCGGAAGAGCATCACGGCAGCACATGGGTGGCAAAGAGAAGTGTTTACCATCTGAAAGAAAATGGGGGAAAGAGGCCATTCTTCCTGTGGAGCAGCTTTATAGCGCCTCATCCTCCGTTCGATGTTCCGGAAAAATGGGCGGATCTCTACAAAGGAAAAGAGCTTCCTCCGTTAAAGGAGTCGAAAACACCGATATCCGGGATCGCGGAATGGAAAAAATATATTGCAGACTATCCCAATGAGTCATATCTCCGGAGAGCAAGAGAACTCTATTACGCATCCATATCATTTGTAGATTATAATATCGGTACAATCCTTCAGCAGCTGAAGGATATGGGGGAATATGATAACACCCTGATTCTCTTCACAAGCGACCACGGGGAAATGCTGGGGGATCACGGAACCTTCCAGAAGATGCTTCCGTATGACGGTTCCGTAAGAATTCCTTTTATTATGAGGTATCCGGACCAGTTAAAAGCCGGAAGTGAGGATACCAGATTTATAGATATCAATGATATTCTTCCTACTGTTCTGGACGTGGCGGGAGTTCCCTGTCCGAATCCTGAGAGATTGCCGGGCGAATCGATATTTGCAGTGGATGGGCGAAAGGACAGGACGGTGGAATATGTGGAACACAGCCACGGAAAGCTGCGCTGGATAAGCCTTATAACGAAGAGCTATAAATACAATTACTACTATGGCGGCGGTAAAGAAGAACTGTTTGATCTGGAAAATGATCCGGATGAAACGACCAATCTTCTTTATCATGCCCCCACTCCCGAAGTTCTCGCGGTCAAAGAGAAGCTAAAAGCCCGGCTGACTGCAATTGAGGCACAGTATGGACTGAAAGGCTGCGTCGAAAACGGGCAGTTTGTGGAACAGGAGGAATTCAAGCCGTTTAAGTATCACGAAAATAACCCGCCGCTGTTTCCCAAGAAACAGGGAGGCGACTACATAAGCCTGGAAGAGGAAGTAAAACGGGCGGTGGCTCATGAAGATGTCGTTAAGCTGGAAGAACTGGATATCCCTTATTATGAGGAACGTGGTGTCTTAAGCAGAGAGAAATTATGAAAACCAGAGATCCCGTGAAGGCTGAGAACGTGCTTCACGGGATCTCTGGTTTCGATATGGACACGATTTTGTCCAATCCTTATAATTATATAAAAAGGTTCACATTTGAGTTTTCCGCATCGCCTAAATACGTCGCCACACCGGCAAACTCCACGCCGTCGATGATTTCTTCCTTCCGAATCCCCATTACATCCATGGACATGGTGCACGCCACCAGCTTTACGCCGTTTTTCATTGCCTGGTTCATCAGCATCTCGAGGGAATCCACATGTTTGTCTGCCATGACCTTCTTCATCATCTTAGTTCCCATACCGCCCATATTCATCTTTGAAAGCTTCAGCTTTCCGGCGCCGCGCGGCATCATGGCTCCGAACATCTTTTCAATCAGAGACTTCTCCACCTTTCGTTTTTCAGGCTTTCTCAAAATATTGAGTCCCCAGAAGGTAAAGAACATGGTCACCGGGCTTCCCATTGCAACCGCACCGTTGGCTATGATAAAGGCGGCCAGCGCCTTATCCATGTCGCCGTCAAACACTACCATGGTCTTTCCGTTCAGAGTGCGGGGAACAGTGGAAACCGTATCCTGCTCTGCCTCCCGGTTCTCCAGCCCCTTGCGGATCAGCACGATGCTTTCCTGCCCTTTTCGTTTCGTATCCACCAGCGTGTTTCCTGTCTGTCTGCACCAGGAGGCGATATCACGTGAGAATCCCATATCCGTGGCGGAAACCTCCAGAATCTCCCCGTCTTCCATCTCACCAATCGCTTCATGAACCTTCATGATCGGCCCCGGGCACTGAAGTCCGCAGCAGTCAACGATTTTAACGGATTTCGCGGCGGCTGTGTGTATCTGCGTTCCTTCCATCTGTGTTCCTTTCACCTGCGTTCCTTCCTTCACTTCCCTTTCCTTCACATGCTTTCCCTGCTCCGGCTCACTCCGTTCTTGTTCCGCGAAGTCACGGTGATGCATGGATTTATAGAAGGAAGTTCCGCCTTCCAGCACCTTCACGTCTTTAAATCCATTCTGCGACAGAATTCTCGCCGCATTGTAGGAACGAACTCCAATGGCGCAGTATACGACGATCTGCCTCTCACGATCCAGTTCTCCTAAACGGTTCCGCAGCTGTCCCAGCGGTATATGGTACGAACCCGGAATATGGTAAACCATGCGTTCCACATCCTCAGTGACATCGAGAACCAGCGGACGGTCACCCTCCCGCTCAGAAGCTAAAAGACGGTCCAGTTCATCAGAACTCATAAAGGAGACGAGATGATTTAACACATTTTCCGCAGTAAATCCCAGCATATTCACCGGGTCCTTGGCCGAGGAATACGGCGGTGCATAGGCCAGCTCCAATTCCTCCAAATCATAGATGGTACCTTTCATCCCCATAACCGAAGCGATGGTATCAATTCTCTTGTCGGCGCCTTCCTGACCTGCAATCTGTGCTCCGTAGATCTCGCCCTTTCTTCCGAATATCAGCTTAAGGAACAGTGTGACGGCTCCCGGATAGTAACCCGCATGGGATTTCTGGCTGATCAGCACGGTCTCGTAATCCGTTCCTTTCTTCTTCCCCATGGCTTTAAGCGTCTTTTCGTTCACTCCGGTCAGGGCCGCCGTATAATCAAAGACTCTGGCAACTGAGGTTCCCATGGTCCCTTTGTATTCCTTCTCGTCTCCCGCCAGAATATCGGCACAGATCCTCGCTTCCTTGTTGGCAGGCCCCGCTAACGGGATCATCGTCCTGGTTCCGAGAACGGAATGCTCCACCTCAATGACGTCGCCAACCGCATAGACGTGTTCCGCTGAGGTTCTCAAATGAGAATCCACCACAATGCCGCCCCGCTGATTCAAGGTGATCCCGGCCTCTTTTGCAAGGCTGCTGTTGGGCCGCACGCCGATGGATAAAAGCACAAGATCCGTTTCCACAGTTTCTCCGCTCCCCAGTCTGATGACCGTATGACCATTTACCCGTTCAAAGGAGGACACACCGTCTCCCAGGACCAGCCTGACACCGTTTGCAGCCAGATTTTCATGAAGCAGCTCCGCCATCTCCAGGTCAAGAGGCGCCATTACCTGGTTCTGCATCTCGATCAGCGTCACTTCTACGCCTGCATGAACCAGATTTTCCGCCATCTCAAGGCCGATAAATCCACCTCCGATGACAGCCGCGCGCCGGGGCTTCTTTTCCACCAGCACCTCCTTGATCCGATCCGTATCGGGAATCGTCCACAGAGTATGAATGTCCGGTCCGTCAATCCCCGGAACAGGCGGTATCAGCGGGGATGATCCCGTGGCTATGACAAGATCATCGTATGATTCCTCATAGGTCTCCCCTGTCTTTTTATCCTTGATCGTAACTGATTTTCTGTCTGTATGGATGGCGGTTACTTCACTCGAAGTCCTCACATCGATATCAAACCGGGCCTTCATGACCTCCGGCTTCTGTAAAAGAAGGGAGTCTCTGCTTTTTATCACATCACCTATATAGTAAGGAAGTCCGCAGTTGGCGTAGGAGATATACTCCCCGCGCTCCAGCAGAATAATCTGCCGCTTTTCATCACGCCTTCTTAAGCGGGCCGCCGTCGTGGCTCCGCCCGCTACACCTCCGATAATTACTGTTTTATTTCCCATCGCCTGGTTCACCTCTCGTTTTTTGTCATGAGGCAATTATAACCGGGAAGTAAAATCGTTTCTGTGATAAAGTCACACAGTGTTTTTTCTGCTGTACCTTACGATGTGATGGCCCGCTGCTCGCGGGAATAAAGCAGCACGCCGCTAATTGTCACGATTCCGCCGGCCACAGCCAGAAGCGCCGGTATCTCTGCAAATAAAACCGCGGCGAACATGGCCGCCACCACCGGCTCACACAGCTTTGAAGCGGAGACGAAGGATGGAGACAGAAATTTTAAACACCAGCTGAAGATACTGTGTCCGAGAAGCGTGGAAAATACGGCCAGCAGGAATCCCACCACCACGGAGGCCGCACCGTAACCAGTAAAGGAAAGGCCGCTGGCCGCTGTGGAGATACAAAGCACCAGCGCGCAGAATACGTATACAATGTATGTATAAACCGTCGTAGACATATGCTTTCTCGCTTCTCTTCCGATCAGCGTGTAGACTGCCGAGAATACGGCCGCCGCCAGAGCCAGTCCGTCACCGGTCAGATGATTTCCGCCTGCGGAATAATCAGACAGTGCAATGAGAAGACTTCCCGCAACCGTGACCGCGATACTTCCCACCGCGGTCTTTGAAAGCCGGCCTTTTAAGAACAGGCAGTACCCGAGTGCCACCCATATCACCTCGGTACAGACGATGGCTGTGGAGCTGGCTACCGACGTCTGATTTAACGACTCGAACCAGGATGTAAAATGCAGTGCCAGAAAAATACCGCTGACCGCACAGAGCGCCACCGTCTTCTTATCGGAGCCCGCCAGTTCCCGCCTGATCTCCTTCTTTCCCAGTACCACCGGCGTCATAAGCGCCACCGTCCAAAGAAGGCGGTAAGCCGCTGTCACGACCGACGGAGCCTCCGAATACTTCACAAATATCGCTGACAGGGATATGCCGATGATCCCGATCACAATCATAATCATGGGGTGCTTCTCTAAAAACGTCATTTTACTCTCCTTTATCAATGGGTCAAACTGTGATGCTTCTTACTACCTTAAACGGAATCGGCGGTTTCGTCAAGCACTGTACGGTCAATTAAAAAATATGATGGGAAAGCAGCCGTATTACAGGAATGGCATGACAGTCAAAAGCAAAAGAGGCGGGACACGGCAGCCTGTATATGCAGCCACCGCACCCCGTCATTTTATAATCGCAGATTTGATATTTTAAAATAATCATTTAATAGATTTCCGATTATCTCTTTAGGTTTTCTTATATGCCGGTATAGCCCGTAACTTCGGGCTTTTCCGGCACTTTTCCTATCGGAAGAACCTCACAAACGTTCTTATTACCCTTCATGTTTTCGCTCTCAAACGTAGTACAAACAGTAGTACATTCTGCGCATTCTATGCGGCTTGGGCTTCCTGGGCGCTCTCTGACGCTGGCTGCGTGTTGACGGTTGCGCTGGTCTGTGCCTGAGCTTGCAGCCGTTCCATTTCCTCCTGTGCGGAATGGAACGTGGCGTGAGCGTAATAGTTCAACGTCATAACGATATTGGCATGCCCCATGATGTACTGTAATGCCTTTGGGTTCATGCCTGCGTTTGCCATTCTGGTACAGAATGTATGCCGCATGGTGTGCGGCGTCATGACCTCCGGCAGCGGTTCCTTATGGAACTTGTTGAACTTCTTAGCAAGGCACTGAAACATGGCATCATAGTGGACAGCCACTTTCGGCAGTCCATCCCGGTTTAAGAACAGGAAGCCCTTATATCCGTCCACCACAACGCCTTTGCCATCCTTTCGCCTGTGCAGCACGCGCTGAAATGCTTTGTAGGCTGCTGCGCTCATAGGCACCTGGCGATAACCGCTGTCGGTCTTTGGCGCTTCGATGTAGTAGCCGTCCTCGGTGCTTCTCAAAAGCTGGTGGTCTACATTCACAAAGCGCTTTTCAAAATTCAGGTCGGCAGGTGTCAGGCCGCAGAGTTCGGAAACACGAAGCCCGGTTTCCAGCAGAATCAATACCTCGTCATAATACTTGGCATAAACGGGGTCACTCTGCATGAAGTCCAAAAGCTCCTTTTCCTGTTCAGGGGTAAGCGGCACCTTTGGTACGGTATCGTCGTTGATAACCTCATTGATCTGGAAGTCAAAGGGGTTCTTGCGGAGGCAATCGTCCTGTACGGCCATGTAAAAAATGGCTTTCAGGGAACGCTTGCCGTTGCAGATGGTGTGATAGGCCACACCCTTTTCCTGCATACGTAAAGCCCATTCTTTGGCGTCAGACAGCTTTACGCTGTCGATGCTGGCCCCTCCGATTTTATCCTCGGACAGAAGTTTCATTAACTGCTGGCGGCTCTTATGGGTTCCCCGCTTCACATTGCCCCTCTGCCGGATGTACTTTTCATAGAGCTGGCACACGGTCATTTTCTTGCCGATGGTGTCAATCCCATCGTCAAGGTCTTTTTGTATCTGCTTGATTTTCTCACGCAGGGAAATATCCGGGCGTTTTCCGGCAGGGATTTTGTCCGTGGGGACTAACTTCCATGAGTACACAAACTTCGGTTCTCCAAAGGCATCCGTATATTTGTAGGTGTATCTTCCGTCTGTTCGCTGGCTCTCTCCAGATTTCAAAAGGCGGCCTTTGCTGTCCCGTCTTTTTTCATCTCGTTCTTTTTTTGACATTTCGTCATGCTCCTTTCCATGACGGAAAGAGCCTTGACACACTCTAAGGGTATTATAGCATAGTCAAGGCTCTTTTTCACTAGATTGTGTCCAGAGAATCAATGATTTTTTCAAACTTTTGCCGTTTGATCTGGATGCGGTTGCCGTTCAAAATCACCCAGCCAGCGGATGGGTTTTCCTCGGCAAGCCGCCGCAGCTTGTTTTCTCCAATGCGAAAATATTTCGACGCTTCCTCAATGGTAAGCGTATATTTTTCCCAAATAGGCACATCGTTATTACTCATAATCTTGCCTCCTTATGTTCAAAAAAAGGATTCTTGTAACTATGGGCAAAACACGGACGGCTGGCGGCCCAGCTCCACGGGACTTTCACCCCCGCGTGGTTCTCACACGGCCATACCCATTGCCTGCGACGCTTTTAACGCTCGGACTGTGGCTGTAAGGGAGTATCATTGTCCTGCCTGCACGTCGTCGCCCATAAGCAGCCACGCCTATGTGGCGGCTGGGTGGTGGTCGCTCCGCTGTTTTCGTAGAAACCAGCATCATGGCGCACCCGCCGTCCGGCTCGGTACAGACAGAATGTGTCCGTATGCCCTATGACGCACCGCCATTGTCCTGCGGGCGTATTTGTCAAGGTGCATCCATCAGCCACCAGGTCGGCGGAAATGCGGAAAGGGAGTTAGAAAACATTTCCGTTACCGTGGCCGGGCCGTTACTTCAAAGCAACGATGATGGAATGGATGAGCTTGAGTTCCAAACGGTGCTTCATATACTCGTCCACGCACACATAAGGGATGCCGTTGCTGTCGTACAAGGTGCGGGTGCAGAGCTTGTTTATGTAGCCTGCATAGTACCGTAGCACTTGTTCCATAGCCATTGCGTCCCCAGCGTGGGCAGCTTCCATCACCGAAAGGGGCAGAAGTTTTCTGCCGTTGAATGTGGGTTCCTTCATCCGCGTTTCCCTCCCTCTGGCATGAGCGCCATCAATTTCAAACGCAACTGTTTCAGGGTGCTTGTCCTGTGGCGCTGTACGGCGCTGCGGGACATTCCCATGAGGCTTCCGATTTCTCCGTCTGCCAAATCCAAAACACAGTGCAAAATCAAAATGCTTTGTTCTTGTTGTGGCAGGCTGGCGAATGCCTCGGCTACAAGCTCGTTGTCAATGAGCAAATCATATCCATGCGACGAAAAAACGTAGCTGTCGCTGGGGTAATAATCTACCGTGGAGAGCTTGTCCAATTCCTGCTGTGTCAGGGCGTCCAGCGACTTTTCACGGTCGCGCTGCTGTCCCATCTCGCGCAGATAATCTTTGGCCTCATTGCGGAGTACCGCCTTGCAAAATGCGTCATAGCGGTGCCGCAGGATAAAGTCATTGCGGGGGATCGTATCCATCTTCTCACCCCCTTTCTGTGGGTGATTTCGGTGGTTCTCTCCCTTTCCGCCAAAGTTACTTTTGAAAAGCCGCCAGCTACCCGCTAAACACCACTTTTTGCAACATTTTTTGAAAAAATGTGTGGCCGGTGGCACGGGACGCAGGAAACAACAAAATTCGCCCGGAAGGGTGTAAACCCTCCGGGCGAACGTAAAAATAGTATGATATTTTACTGCATGGGATAATGCATGGGTCCGGCCGCATTTTTGACTGGCCGGGGGATGGCTTTTTTTAACGGTGCTACTCCCGTTTCTGGTGGTCGATCTCCCTTTTTACACATGACAGCTTCCTCCTAGAGCCGCCAATCACGCCAGTGTCAGGACGCCATTTCCAATAGAAGGCGAAGAAACGGCAGACTTGGTCTTGAACCGCCGAAGGTTAAGGAATCTATTTTACGCGCAGGAAAGCCTCTGTCCCTGCAACGTTTTTTTTTGCCTATTGGGCGGTGAAGCGTGTTTCGTGTGATTCACTTCCTATTGGTCGGCTGTTTCTTTTAACCGTTCAAAAGATTCACTACTAATAACGTGTTCCAACCGACAGGCATCGGCTTCTGCAATTTTAGGATCAACGCCTGCGGCTATGAGCTGTTCCATGAAAAAGCAATGGCGCTCATAGATTTTTACGGCCACTTCTCGACCAATGTCTGTTAGATGCAGATAGTGTTCTTCATCCATTGTCAGAAAGCCGCCCTCACGCAAAATGCCTACTGCATGGCACACGCTGGGTTTTGACACCTCCATGTGCCGGGCTACATCTACGGAACGCACCATGTCTATTCTCTTATGCAGAACGAGGATAGCTTCCAAGTAGTCCTCCCCGGATGCATGAAGTTTCATCTCAGCCTCCTAGTACAAAAATTATACGGCCCAACCAAGGCTTTCCTGCTGAATATGAAATAACTTATGGTATAGACCGTTCTTCTTCATTAGTTCCTCATGAGTGCCTTGCTCAACCAACTTACCATTATCCAGGACAATGATCTGGTCAGTATCCACCACAGTGCGGAGCCGATGAGCAATCATAATAACCGTCTTACCCTCTACCAGTTTTGCAATAGCACGCTGAATCAAAACCTCGTTCTCTGGGTCAAGGGACGCTGTTGCCTCATCAAGCAGAATAATAGGTGCGTCCTTCAAAAGCGCGCGGGCAATGGAAATCCGCTGACGCTCACCACCGGAAAGAGTGCTGCCGTTCTCTCCAAGGACAGTCTGATAACCGTCCGGCAATCGCTGGATAAATTCGTCACAGTATGCCGCCTTTGCCGCCGCCATGACCTGCTCCTCGGTAGCGTTCATGTTGCCTACACGGATATTGTTAAAAACAGTATCATTGAACAGGGTCACATCCTGGAATACAAAGGACATACAGCGCATCAGGTGTTCCGGTTCAATGGTGCTGACATCTATGCCGCCAATGGTGATCTGGCCTTTTCTTACATCCCAAAAACGGGCGATCAGTTTGGAAATCGTGCTTTTGCCGCTGCCGGAAGGCCCTACCAGAGCCGTTACGCTGCCAGCGGGAATAGAGAAAGACACATCCTTGATAACATCGTCCTGGTTATATCCGAAGGTGACATTTTTCAGTTCAATGTCATATTTGGATACATCTTTGTCCACGCCCTCCATGGTGGGCGTGGTCAGCAGGGTACGCATACGGTTGGTAACAGTCCCCAAGTGAAACAGAGAGGTCAACTGCGAGAGAATGGCAAGGATCGGACCGTAAATTTGCGTAGAGAACATCAGTAGAACCAGTAAAGAAAGCAGTTCAATTTTACCGTTTGTTATCAGCACCGTTCCAATGAAAATAGTAATGCCAAGCCCTGCTTGCAGGATCAGGCTGGCTCCCTGAACCAGAATACCGGAGGCCAGTTCTACCTTGATGGCGATTTTTCTCATAGCCTGGAGTGCTTTATCCAACGCATCGAAGCGGGAACCGCCAAGACCACAGGATTTGATAATTTTGATACCTTCCAGGCATTCCTGAATCTGGCTAGATGCCTCCAGTTTCACATCCACCTGTTTGTCAAACAGACGAAGTTGTAGCTTGCGCCCGCACAAGATGATAAGGAATGTAACCGGCATTGTGCAGAAAATCGCAAGGGCCATTCTCCAGTCAAAAAATGCCAGACAAACGCAGGTCAGGGTAACAGAGATGATATTTGCAATCAGCGGCGGGATGGTACTGCTAAGCATGGATTCCATGCTACTGCAATCTGCCATCATGTTGGTGGTAATATCGGACAAATCTTTTGTGTTAAAGAAGCTCATGGGGAGCTTGCGAAGATGCTCCGCGATCCGAAGTCTGGTCGTGCTGGCCTCCTTATAGGAAGCAATATAGGTTTTCCTATAATCGTTTTTCGCGGCCAGGAATACCAGAATAGCCGCCACCAGCCCTAGGCCCAGCAGCTTCCACAACGCGGCCCACGAAATTGCTTCTCCCGTAAACGGCTTTAACAGCTCCCAAAAGATCAGGCAGGCTACCATTGATGGGAGCAATAACGCGATATTGGTTATTGTGCAGGCCGTAATTGCTTTTTTCAGGTCGGAATAGCCTTTCTCCGACAGCATTAGCTTTTCTTTCAGCTTACTCATAGATCACACCGCCTTTCCTGTGCCAATTTTCCAGTTGATCGACTCCGTATAGCTGCTCCACATCTGCGCGTATTTTCCGTCCTTCTTCAGCAGCTCGTCATGGGTGCCGGATTCAATCAGGCAGCCCTTTTCCATGACAAGTATCTGGTCAGCATTACGAATCGTGGACAGGCGATGGGCGATCATTACAACTGTTTTATTTTGGATCAGCTTTTCAAAGGCTTTTTGAATCAGGTACTCGTTCTCCGGGTCACTGAACGCAGTAGCCTCGTCCAGAACGATGATGGGCGCGTCTTTTACGATAGCCCTTGCAATGGCAATCCGCTGACGCTCACCACCGGAGAGATGGACGCCGGTACTGCCGATCACAGTCTGATAACCGTTTGGAAGCTGCTCAATAAAATCATGGCATCTTGCAGCCTTTGCCGCCGCAATCACCTGTTCTTCCGTTGCATCTGGATTTCCCATACGGATGTTATCCAGGATGCTCTGTTTGAACAGGAACGTATCCTGAAATACGAAGCTGACCTTATCCATCAGCGCATCCAGAGGAATATCCCGAATGTCAACGCCGCCGATCTGAATACTTCCGTCCGTCACATCATAAAACCGGGAGATTAGGCTGGCGATGGTACTTTTACCGCCACCGGAGGGGCCGACAATGGCTGTCACCTTGCCCTGATCCGCAAAGAAAGAAACATGAGACAGGGCCTTGACCTGGGAATCGGCTTCGTAGGAAAAGCTGACATCCCGGAAAGCAATCCCATAGTTTTCGATTGCTTGCGCCGTACTCTTTTCGGGCAGGGCCGGGATACGCAGGATTTCATCCATACGCTCCACGCTGCCGTCAATCTGCGTAAAGGACTCAGAGATATACATGATTTTATTCAGGACACCGGAAATCGCATGGACAATAATCAGGTAGAAAATAAATGTCAGCGAATACTCCCTGAAATCCGTAGTGTGCATCCCGATCAGAATGCCCACCGGAATCAAAAGCAGATAAATATTGTTGATGATCGTGGTAAAAGCAGGCATACAGTTCTGCCAGCCCAATGCGTACTCCAACACAAAAGAGGTATAGTCTGTAATGGATTTGCCCAACCGCTTAAAGGAATCGGCGGTCTGATTAAATGCTTTGATCTCCGACATACCACGTACATATTCCACAGAAGCGCTGTTCATGTTCTCCTGGGCGGTCTGAAAACGGTGCATTTTTTCCTTTGCTTCTCCGTTGAAGCCCGCAAACTGCACGATAAAGGCCAGAACAATACCGACCAGACAAACCACGCCATACCGCCAGTCAATTCCAAGAAGAATGATAACCAGAACAAGCGGCGCGACCAAAGAGGCCACAAAGTCCGGGAGCTGGTGAGCGATGAATTTCTCAACACTTTCAATGTTTTCATCCATGATCTTTCTCATTTTGCCGCTGCCCAGGGTCAGATGATACCCAAGGGGAATCTGCATGATGTGGTCGGCAAAGGCCACCTTCAATTCATAAAGCGTTCCAAACGCCGCAACGTGGGAACACAACAGGGCAAAAAAGTAAAATACGATGTTCCCCAAAATTCCAGCCAGGGCCAGCCATCCCCAGGTCGAGATTGCGGAAACATTCAAGAGCGACATATCCGGGTAAACAAACAGGATTTCCCGAATGATGTAGTAGATTGATAAGTACGGAACAAAAGAACAGATCGCAGCCAGCGCCGCCAAAAACCCTGCCAGGAACACCAGCCCTTTATGGCCGGAAGCCAGTTCCAGGCAGCGTGCCAGTCCGGTTTTCGCTTTCGGCTGCTTCTTGTTTTGCTGTGCCATTTCTAACCCTCCTTTTTGTCATATCCAATTTTGTCTAAGAGAAGCTCTGCGCCTCTGATTTGAAAATCATCGGTAATGCAGCCGTTCTCCAGGCGTATTGCCCGCTCACAGCAGGCAAGCGCACACTCCGCGTCATGGGTAATGACGATAATGGTGCGCCCCATTTTCGCCAGCTTGCGGATCATCCGGCTGACATTCCGCATATTCGTACCGTCCAGCCCGCTTGTCGGTTCATCCAGTACGATAATCGGCGCTTCGTGCATTAGAGCCACGCCAAGAGCCAGCCGCTGCTTTTGCCCTCCTGACAGCGTAGAGGGATGCTGTTTGATGAATGGCGTCAGTTCCAGGGCCTCCAGGATTTCTTCCGCCGCTTGTTTCCGCTCCGGGTTGACTTCTGCACCGGTAGTCAGTTCGTCAAGCAAATCCTCACCGAATAGCTGACTGTCTAAATCCTGGGGAATATACCAGACCTTTCCCAAGCGGCCTTTCGGTCTACAATGCTTTCCGAATAAAACGACTTCGCCGGATTTCTCTTTCAAAAGCCCTGCCAAGATTCGCCCTATGGTGCTTTTGCCCGTCCCGTTTGGGCCGATCAGGGCTATCGCTTCTCCCTTATGGCATTGAAAGTCAATATCCTTAGATACAATCGTTTCACCAAAAGAGTGGTTCAGTTTTTTCACTTCCAGAACAACCTCACTGGTTGCCGCAGACGGGATTTCCGTCTGCTCAATCTGATGCAGGTTAGGAGTGCGAAGCCCCAGCGCCTGGATTTCCTTATTAGTCAGAGCTTTCATCTGCTGTGCAGTAAATTCCCGCACAATTTTCCCTTTCTGGACACACAGGAAACGGTCTGTCAGATCCATCAGATAATAAAGCCGGTGTTCCGCTATAATGATGGTTTTTCCCTTCTTCTTCAAATCGTGAATAATATCTGCAAAGCGGTAGGTAGATGCAATATCCAGATTGGCAGACGGTTCATCCATGACATAGATTTCAGGATCAATCGCCTCTGCGGATGCAATCGCAACCTTCTGACGCATTCCATAGGACAGGCTGTGCAGGCTGTGATCCAAAATATCCTGAATCTTGATGTTCGCCGCTGCCCGGTGAACATGGTTCTGAATTTCCTCATGGGAATAACCGTAGTTCTCACAGCCAAAAGCAATCTCGCCTGCGACCTCATTGGCAAAAAACTGGCTCCTCGGGTCTTGAAATACATTTCCTGCGATTTTGCCGCGTTCCCAGGAAGGAATCTCTTTCAGCAGTTTTCCATCCACAAAAACCTCACCGCTTAATTCTCCCTCGTAAAAGTAGGGGATCAGGCCGTTAATTACTCTTGTCAAAGAGCTTTTCCCACTTCCCGATGGGCCGGTCATAACAATGACCTCCCCGGCGGCAATGTCTAATGATATATGTTCCAGTTGATTTCCGTTCCCGCCATAGGAAAAGGTCAGGTCACGGATCATAATTTCTTTTCCCATTCCATTCCTCCTATAAAAGACAGCAGCACACGGCAGCTCCCACGCTGACAACAATCAAAACGCAATCCAGCACAGCGATCCGGCTGACATAGTAGCTTTCTTTCTTGTAGGGGCTTTCAATTCCCCTGACTATGGCAGAAGCTGCTAACTCGTCCGCGATCTTTAAGGAGCGGAACACCATCGGAACAATGGCGTATTCCAACGTGTCCATTGGATGCCTCAAAACATTGCCGACCGATTTTAAGAAGCCACGAATTTTCATGGCTTCCCTGACTTCTCCAAATTCATGCAGCACAGTCGGCGCAAAGCGGAGCATGACGATCAATACAAGCATGATATGGGTAGAAATCGGCATTCTTCTCAAGCTGGCCGTTAATTTGCCAGAGGGGATTTTAGCCAGAAGATAGGCAGGCATAGCCGGAAGCAAAAGTTTGTAAACCATGCTGAGCAACAGTGGAGATGGGACACTGATTTTATATTTCATTTCAATCAGTAGCCATACAAGTGCAACCATATAAATTGAAAAGCACCCAATCGCCTGACGAAACAAACTAAACCAGCACAGGATCAAACAAATCCAAAGGGTAAAAATTCCATGTCCTAAAAAACTTGTTGTAAGGAAAGTAACAAGACAAGCGCACAGCGTCAGGAAAAGAACTGTGCGCCCGTCAATTCGATCAATCCGTCTGCTTTTTGATACGGCCATCATCCTACAATGCCTGCCTTTTGGAAATGCTTTCTGAGCAGACGCTGGCCAAACAACGTGCCGAGGATTGCAAGAACCGCAGTAATAACAACGCCCAAAAGCATCAGCGCAGGAGACGTTACCATAGAGAGCTGCATATTTAAAGTGTTGGCATCAAAACCACTGTTTGCAGCCATTTCCTGATAACTGTCCCAGGACCACCACAACGGTACGGCACAACCTACAAAATTACCGATTGAGTTGACCATCCAGCCAATTCGGTTACGAACCGCACTTTGGTATGTATTCTTGCCAACCATGCACAGTTCGGCAACGAGAGCTACAATCAAAAAATAGGGAATCAAGAACATATAACCCATAACTCCTTGAATCACCCCATAAACCGCAGCCCATGCAAACAACAGTCCGTGTTTGTTGACGCGGTTTGCTGCAACCAGATAAAAGATTGCGCCGATAAATGCATCAATTCCGGCAGAGCCGTACAAATATACTACCGGAAAAGGCAATGTAACCATACCAATTATCATTGCAATAGCAAAATTGATGACCATCATTGCGGCAATCGTCATAATATCGCGAATGCCAAACTTTTTCTTCACCGTTTGTTCCATCTTTGAAACCTCCTTAAAATAAAATGACAGCGTAGTTAGTAATAACTAACTACGCTGTCATTCTACACCGGTTTGCAGTCTCTAACTACTCCAAAGGGAAAAGTAAATCAAGAAAACAGCCCAAAAGTTAAATCACTTTTTTGCTTTACGGTAATCCTTTGGAAGCATTCCAAACACTTCTTGAAAGGCTCGCGCAAATTTACTAATATTTGAATATCCAAGTTCACCGGCTATTTGCGTGATTGATTGATCTGTTTCCTGCAAATAAACAGCCGCAAGATTCATTTTATACTTTTTGATATGTGCATAGGGCGTATCGCCATAAATCTGTTTGAAAATAGCTTGAAATGTGACCTTGCTCATTGGCTCCTTTCGCAAAAGTTCTTCTATGGATATTTTTTTGTCGAGGTTTTCTATGAGCTGTTGGCGGATGCGTTTGATGATTTCAATTTGTTCTTTGGCATAATACGTTGCCTCATACTGATCTTCAATCCGCAGCTGTTTGATATGGTAAAATAGTTCCAATAATTTGATCCGGAAGTAATTTCTCCCTTCAATACCTTTTGCCGCGTACAATTCATCGAAGATATGTAACAGACGCTGAGGCGTTCGACATAAAAACCACTTTTTTTCTAATTCCAGTTCTCGTCCCAGATTTAGAACATCAATGTTGTAGTACGAAAAAATCTGTTGCGTTTCCGCATCGACAGAATCCTTATCAATCACACAGCTTAGTCCTACGCCATATCCAAAGGGAAAAGAATAGGCCGCAGGAATATTAGCAAGAGCATTGATACATAATTCTCCTTCTTTCATATGAAAAACCTTATTATTCCTTAGTTCAAATTCAACGCGCCCCTTTTGGTAATGACGAATTTCAATGATATTTTTATTTGGAATGGGTTCACGGAAGGTGTCTGTACAATTAAAGTCCATAAAGATCAAATCAATACCAAGGAACAGCGCATAATCATATAGAACCCCTATTCCATTGCACTTGTATTCAACTTTCGTGTAATCATTGCACACCTCAGCGAATGTCGCACCTTCACCATACCATTCTAAGCCATGATGTTGGATCATCAGAATAGCCCTCCTTTTGGTTAGCTGCTTCTAACTATAATATGCCATTTGAAGGAAGCAGTCAAGATAAAGCCAAAGTAAGACTTGCAGATAACAGTATTGGTAGAGGAAGCGAAGACGCTTTGTCCGTTGCTGCACGGGCAAATTATGTTATTGTTTCTTGATGAGGGCAGGCAGCCTGGAGCCGTTCAAAAGCCTCTGTGCTAATAAACTCTGAAAACAACGCTATATGCAGACCATGAAGCCTGATCAGATATAAGAGTAATGTCAACACAATATAGAACAAACCGAAAGAGCCTAGGAACTGAAAATTTTTCTCTTAACCAACAGATAGAGGAAGGCACACAAAGTGAATATCATTTTTCACAGTTTATCAGCACAATTATTGACCAGTACACAAAATAATATTCTCTATTCTGTGTGTTGTGGAGGCCACAAAAAGGCCTCTTATTTTTTTGCAAATTTTTCTTTCCAAAGCGCTATTTTGCGGGTAGTTTGAAAGCTTTTCAGAGTATTAGGAGTGGAGGAAAAGAAAAACAGCAAGCATAGGGAGTGTGGCTACACTCCCGGCAAACGGCTTCCCGTTTGTATCTTGGGGAAGTCCCCAAACCCCTGAATGAAGGAAGGTGAGAAAATGGCAAACCGAAAACGGAAGTTTGTGCTGCGCGTCCCCGTGACGCCGGAGGAAAGGGCGCTCATTCAAGCGAAGATGGCCCAGCTTGGCACAAGGAACTTTTCTGCCTACGCCCGGAAAGTGCTGATCGACGGCTATATCGTCCACATGGACACCAGCGACATCCGGGCGCAGACCGCAGAGCTGCAAAAAATCGGCGTCAACGTCAACCAGATTGCAAGGCGTATCAACAGTACCGGGGCTGTGTACGCGCAGGACGTGGAGGACATCAAGGGGGCGCTGGCACAGATATGGCAGTTACAAAGATACATCCTATCAAGTCAACGCTGAGAAAAGCGCTGGACTACATCGAGAACCCGGACAAGACCGATGAAAAGCTGTTCGTTTCTTCCTATGGCTGTTCCTATGAAACGGCGGATATTGAGTTTCAAATGCTGTTAGATCAGGCGCTCAAGAAAGGCAACAATCTGGCTCACCACCTGATACAAGCTTTTGAGCCGGGCGAAACCACGCCGGAGCAGGCCCACGAGATCGGGCGGCAGCTTGCCGATGAAGTGCTTGGCGGGAAATATCCCTATGTGATAACCACCCACATAGACAAGGGCCATCTGCATAACCACATCATTTTCTGCGCGGTGGATATGGCAAACCAGCGCAAGTATATTTCCAACCGCCAGAGCTATGCCTATATCCGGCGCACCAATGACCGGCTGTGCAGGGAACACGGCCTGTCCGTGGTGATGCCGGGCAAGGACAAGGGAAAGAGCTATGCCGAATGGGACGCCCAGCGCAAGGGCAAGAGCTGGAAAGCAAAGCTGAAAACCGCCATTGACGCGGCCATCCCGCAGGCCAGAGATTTTGACAGTTTCCTGCGGCTCATGGAGGCGCAGGGCTACGAGATGAAACGCGGGAAATTCATTTCATTCCGCTCCCCCGGACAGGAACGCTTTACCCGCTGCAAAACCTTGGGGGTGGACTACACCGAAGAAGCCATTACCCGGCGTATCAAGGGGCTGGCTGTGGACAGAGGGCCGAAGCGTAAAGTGGAACAGGGAATTTCCTTGCGTATTGAGATTGAAAACAATATCAAGGCGCAGCAATCGGCGGGCTATGCGCGGTGGGCGAAGCTCTACAACTTGAAGCAGGCCGCCAAAGCCTTAAACTTCCTGACGGAACACCAGATTGAGAGCTACGAGGGCTTGGAAAGCAGGCTGGACGAGATCAGCACAGCCAACGACGAAGCCGCCGCTGCCCTGAAAGCAGTGGAGCGCCGCCTTGGAGAAATGGCTCTGCTGATAAAGCAGATTTCCACCTACAAGCAGACCAGGCCCGTGGCGCTGGAATACCACAGGGCCAAAGACAAGGCCGCGTTCCGGCGAGAGCATGAGAGCCAGCTTATTTTGTATGAAGCTGCGGCGAGGGCGCTCAAAGAGGCCGGGATGAAGAAGCGCCCCAATCTGTATGCGCTCAAAGCCGAGTATAAAAAGCTGGACGGAGAACGGGAACGGCTGTCAGAACAGTATAACGAGGTAAAGAAAGAGCTGAAAGAATACGGCATTATCAAGCAGAATGTGGACAGCATTTTGCGGGTGACGCCGGGAAAGGAGCAGATACAGGAGCTATGAACATACCGAGAATGAATTACCGCCAGTACCGCAAGGCCCGGCGGCTCACGCATGAGTGTTGTAATTACTGTGACGGAAACTGCCTCCTGCTGGACGATGGCGAGGAATGTGTCTGTGTGCAGAGCATTTCCTATTCCGTGCTGTGCCGATGGTTTCAGGCTGCCGTCCTCCCGCTGGACGCGACACTTTATGCCGAACTGATGGAGCGAAGCCAAGCGCGGCGTTGCCGGGAATGCGGGGCACTGTTTTCTCCCAGACGTCCAAACTGCCTCTACTGTCCAGACTGTGCCAAGAAACGCAAGCGCCAGAGCAAGAAGCTGTGGGCAAGGAAACACCGGGAGCATGCGTAGAAAAAGTAATGGGAAAAGGCCCTGAAATATCAGGGCTTTTTCCTTTGGTCAGAGGGGTGGGTACTATGTTACTACCTTTTCTCCTGGAAGCGGCATTTACTTTTTCTACAAGGTGATACCGATATCCCGCTCTCATTTCTGCGTTGCCATTCTGTTTCTTTTTCCTATGGCTTTCCCCACAATCATATATCCTTGAAAAATCAGTAGATTTTTCGATGGAGTTTCTATATAATAAAATCAGTTAGTTAATGCGAACTTAGTAAGAGCAAGGAGGTTATTCCATGGGGATTCTCAAACAGTTTTTTAACAACACCCGAAAGCCGAACGGTTGGATGGGGAAATTGATGGTCAACGGTATGAATCAAGGGCATGCCGCTGTTTCCGATTGGGGCCTTTCCTATTTTCCAGATGTACCGGGGGCAGCTCATTCTATGCTGGCGGATTTCGGATGTGGTGGAGGACGCAATACCGCAGAACTTTTAAAACGGTTTCCGGAGGCAAGAGTGACAGCCCTGGATTATTCCAAGGTCGCTTGCGACAAAACAAAGCAATTCAATCGGAATGAGGTGCAGGCTGGGAGATGTAACGTTGTGCAGGGGGATGTGTCCCGCCTTCCCTTTGAAGCGGCGACATTTGATGTGATCACTGCCTTTGAAACGGTCTATTTCTGGCCGGGGCCAGTGGAGAGCTTTCAAGAAGTCTGGCGGGTACTGAAACCGGGTGGCACATTTATGATTGTGAATGAATCGGATGGTAGGAACACAAAAGACGAAAAATGGGCTGGTATCATCGATGGAATGCGTATTTTTACGCAGGAGCGGTTGACACAATACTTAAAAGATGCAGGCTTTTCCCAGATAGCCGCACATGTAAATCGGAAACAACACTGGATTTGTCTCCTGGCGGAGAAAGCACGGTAAGAGGAATCGCCGATTCAAAATTCGGATTTATAGAGATTTCTTACTTACAACATAGGATGGAGGGATAGAATGACACGCGGAGAGATTTGGAAAGATTTTTTGAAACATACTGTTTTGACCTTGGTAATCGCACTGTTTCTGTTTTTGATCTTCAAGTCTGTTTTTACCAAAAACGGCGAAACGGAATATTTTTATGTCTGGCTCTGTTGCGGGATTCCCTTTGGGATTCGGAGGATGTTTGTCTGGCTGGTTCCCCATGGATATGACTTAGGCGGTTCGGTTGGTATTATTGCGGTGAACTTTATAATAGGCGGCCTGATCGGCGGGGTCATCCTGACCTGGCGTCTGGTGGTTGCTGTATGGTATATTCCTCTTACCATTTACCGATTGCTCACAAATTGAGTTGGATTTCTGGTTGAGTTCTAAAATGTCAGGGAATACGTAGAAAAAGCAACGGGGAAAAGCCCTGAAATATGGGGGATTTTTTCTTAGTCGGGAGTATATCTGCGTGTTATTATCATTCCCCCCGGAATCAGAGGTTACTTTTTCTACAAATGGCAGCGTAGCTTCTTTCTCCTTGTTTGCCTGATTCTGCCGCAGCCTGTATATCGGGAAGGTTGAAACGAAAGAGCAGCCAAAGCGAATAATCCCTGCACTGCTGCAAACGGTCACGTTTGATGTATCAAAACGGGATGGATTGGTATGACACGCGAAAAAAAGCGCCGGACGCAAGGGCTATATAGCCCCCGCGCCCGGCGCTTTTGCCTGCTTGGGTTATTCGCCTGTGAAATAGAACCGCTGCGCCTCAAAGGCGGCGTCGCTCATGGCCTCCAGCTTATCAAGGGACTGACGGGCCAGCGCCGCCATATCCTCGTTCACCTCTGGCAGAACGGCCTGGATTGCTCCCGCTGTCCTGCGCCGGTCACTCTTATGATACATACCAATCATGTTTTCTTCTTCTACGGTGAAATACATTCCTCATACCTCCAATTCGTTTTTCTTGGTGTGGGGCGGGGCCTTTTTCGGGGCACTAGCCTGTTTCGTTTCGGAAAGCTGTCTGCGGATGGAGGCACGGGGCCTCCGCACCTCTTTCTCCCGGTTTTCGTCCTTGTGTATCACCGCATACAGCCCATGCCGATCTCTCATGCCGGTAAAGCACAGGGATTTATAAGGCAGCATGGAAAAGAGGCGGTCAGTGTCCTTGCTGGACGCGATCTGCACAAAGTATGGGGACAGCTCCACCATGAAATGTGTCTTGTTTGGGCTGTTGGGGGCGGACAGCTCTTTCAGTCCTGCCACTATGCGCCGGGCCTCCCTCATAATCAGTCCATTCCGCAGGACAGCGACGTGGCTTTTGAAGTCGCCGGGGGCAAGCGGCTCCCGGCTTCTCTGCTCCTGCCGCAGCACTTCACGCAGGTTTTCCGGCTCGTTGGGCTTGGCCTCATACCGCAGGAACGCCCCCAACTTGGGGTCAGGGCTCCCGTTAAAATACTGCGCGGCGGGCTGCTCCTTGTCGCCCTTTTCATAATGCAAAATGAGATTGTCCGCTTTTACCGCCTCGGCTATAACGTGCCGGAAATGCTGCTGGTAGTCCAGCTCATAGAGAGTTCCACGGATTTTCCCGCCCACTTTGCCGGTCAGCTCCACGGCGTAGGCAAGAACATGGTCGCGGGTCTGCTCCCCATAAAATTTCCATGTGTTGTATTGTCGGGTGTCCTTCAAGAATACGTCACGTTCCCGGAAACAGTACGTCCCGGAGGGGCGCGACATCCACAGCAGGGTTTTATCTTCGGCCTTATCACTGGCGGCGGCCTTACGGATCATTTCTTTGTCAATCTCAAAATCATCCTGATAAAAGGCGGTATTCTGGCACATGATTTGTTCCAGCGCGGCCAGAACATCCACATTCTCAAACTTATTCACGGCCTCCCACCTCCATATCCTTTGACTTCTCCCTCGCCGGGGGCTGTTTCTTCTGTTCCTTCTTAGCCGCCGCAAGCTGCGCCCGGATGGAGGGCTTTTTCTTGCTATGGTTGGCCTTAGCATTCTTGTGGGCCTGTTTTTGTGTTTGTCTCTCTGCTTTCACTGCCGCAGCGACATCCGAAAGGGAAACCTGTTCTCCGGCTTTTGCTCTGGCTTCCAGTTCTCCCATGGACGGAGCGTTGTTCAGGATGCCGTCAATCATATTTTCGTTCTGTTCGGTGGACATTTCAGCGGTTTTGATGTGGCTGTCGTGCTGGGCCGGGATGGCAAAGGCCCTTGTACCGTTTGCCATAATGAGATACCGACCGTCCTCCGACTGGTGGTGGAAGCCATACCCGGCAGCCTCCATCTGTTCTCGGTTCATGGCGGTTACATAGAAAGTCCCCCTCGGCGTTTGAATGATTTCACCCGTTTCCAGTTTGTCAGGGGTAAGCGGCTGTCCCTGCTCCTTGAAAAATTCCGGCACCTCCCGATAACCGACGCTATCCACATAGTAGGCAGTCTGTTTCCCGTCCTGCCGGAATACCACAATATCCCCCAGAGAGAGGGAACGTCCCGTGTAATCAGTGGGATGTTCCATATTGAAGCGATGGTAAATCTCGTCCAGAGAGGTGTTCTGATCCAACGGGGCTGTGTAGACAAGCTGGTAATTTTTCCTGTCTACGGAAAGCCCGTCCGCCTGCAAGCCCTCATAGGAACGGTAGCGGAAGTCGCGCCCTTCCGGGCCGCGCGGTACCTGATAAATGGAAAAGTTGGGCTGCGCTGGGGCATCGGAACCAGAGGCAAGATATTCCTCCACCGTCAATCCGGCATCCTCGGCTTCCTGTGCGACCTCGGCCTGTACCTGTACCTTATAGTCTTGCAAGCTCTTATCAAAGTCGGAAAGCTGCGGCGGCTCCGGCAACTGATACTGGCCTTGATTGAGAAGAGGGCGGCACTCCGTTACATAGTCTACAAGGGCGGTCAAATAGGCGGTCTGCTCTGGCGGGAGGGAATCGCCGGATTGTAAAAGGCGCTGGGCTTCCTGTTCCATACGGGAAAGGGTACAGTGCTGCTTCATGTAAGGGACAAACTCATAGAGAAGCATTTCCCGCTGGGCCTTGTCCGCCTCCCATGCCTCCGGCCCCTCGTGGTGCAGCACATGGTTTTTCCAGCTTTCATCCTGCGCGTAGTATTCGTGATACCCTTGGATATGCTCGATCAGGGAACCGTCGCCGTCGCCAAAATCCTGCCGTCCCTCGTAGTTGTCTGGCTGGCCCTGCATCGTAAAATCAATGCGGAACTTGGTTTTATCGTACCAGCTCCCCGCGTGGTCTGGCTGTTCCCGTTCCAAGCGTTTGGAACTGTCCAGCGCCCCGAAAACGGCCTCGGCCTCGTGCAACGGCATTTGCTGGCCGTCTTTTAAATGGGGGCTTTCACTCCAAAGAATCGTGACAATCGGCTCCGCTGCCGGGTCATGGGCGATGGTCTGTTCTGCCCTTTCAACGGCAATCTCGCTTTCAATCTGGCTTTTCATAAAATCATCCATGTGGCCGTGCTGCATTTCATAGCCCTGTTCACACAGGCGGTTGATAAGCCCAATCACCTTTTCGGTATCGTCCACGGCCTCGGCATAGGCCATAATCAACTGCCGTTCCTCGCCGCCCAAACGCGGGGCGTTTTGCTCGGCCACCGCAATCAGGGCAGCGGCTCGGTCCGCCGGGGACGCCTCCGGCATGAACGGGTTTCCATTCAAAAGGCCGTCGATCCCGTTCCACGCCTGCGGCTGGGGAATGGCGTTGGCCTGTTCGGTTGCTTCCAGAAAATCATCCATCCTGTCGCCGGTCAGGGGTTCCATTGTCCCAGCCGGTAGCTCATGGATGGCAAGGATTTCTTTTCCGGCTTCCGCAAGGGACAGGTTCGGATTGTCAAGCTGGCCTCCGTCCAATTCTTTGTAGTCGGGGCCGTACAGCGTGTAATCATAGCCGGTTTCCGATGTCTGGATATACAAATAATCGCCGCTTTCCAGACGGTAGGCGGCCTCCTGCTGGGCTTCTGCCTGTTCCAGCGTTCCATCCCCGGCAATGGTAAAGCCCTGCGCCTGCGCCGCCTCCTTGGTTCCCTGCGACACTTCGCCGGTGGATTTCAAATCCGCTTCAATCAGGATTTGCAGCATGGCTTTTACGCTGTCGGTCATTTCCTGCTGTTGCTCCGGGGGCAGCTTGGAAAATACGCTGTCCGGGTCTGGCTGCTCGGCGGCCTGTTCCAGCGGTGCGGCCTGCCGTTCTTTCTGAAGCTGGGCAAGGTGGCCGTCAATGGTGGTAATCAGTTCATGGGCGGTGGCCCGGATGGTTTCAAGGGAGGCTTTTAACTCTTTCAATTCCTTGCCGGAACTCCAACCGGCCACATAGCCAAAGGAATAATCGGAGGTGTCCAGCCCGTAGTGCTGGCAGACGGCATAGGCCACGCTTTCGGCCTGCACCTCGCGGGTGCGGCTGTCGGGGCGGTCGGCCTGCTCAATGGCCGGGGCTTCCGGGTCGATGGCGTGGAGCTTGGAATGGGCGATCTCATGGATGGCCGTCTTTAGGGTCTGTAATTCGCTCATGGCCGCCTGAATGGCAATCCGCTTTTCCGTCAGGTGGTAGTAGCCGTGGGAACCGCCCGGAATATCCTCGAAACCAATGGGAACCGGGGAGGTCTGTTCCAGTGCCTTGAAAAATTCCCCGTAGCGTTCCACGCTGCCGGTCAGTTCTTCCACGCCGATTGAGGGCAGCGGTTCCCCCCCGGTCTGGCTCACATCAAAGACGGAAACAATCTTAAAGGCCGGAACCTGTATTTCCTGTACTTCGGTAACAGGCTTTCCGTCCTTACCCATCACCGGCCTGCCCTGTGCGTCCAGCTTTTGCACCTCCTTTTTCGCCTTGAACGGGGCCGGGGCCAGTATCTTGATGGCCTTTTCGCCTTTCTTCACATTGCGGTGAAAATTATCCCGCCACTTGTTGTAGCCTGCCACAAGCTGTCCGCCCTGCATGGCGATCAGGAGGGTGTTGTTGAAGCTGTAACTGTGGAACTTGGACATGGTGGTGAGATAGGCTTTGTAGCGTTCACTCTCGAAAAGCTCCTGTATGCCGGTTTCCAGCCGGTCGGTAATCTCTTTCATGCGCTCGGCGCTGTTCTGGCTGTTCAGGATAATGGGGGTGACGGGCTGCGGGGACTTTGCGGGCGCTGCCGCCTCCGGCTGCACTTTGCTTTCCTCCCGCAAGATTTCCGACGCAGGATAGGCCATCACCCGGTATTCCTCCGGCACTGGCTGGCCCTCATGGACGCGCTGCCATTCGTCGCTGGTTCGCAGGATATAGCCGTAATCGGTAAAGGTTCCCTGTTCCTCGTTGGCGATAAAGCTCCCCAGCCGGTCGGTGTCAATGGCCGGTTTCCACGGGTCGGGGACGAAAAACAGCCCGGAATCATTCAGATAATATTCCCCCAGACTGCGGTTGTCCTTGGCGTTGATTAAGACAAAACAATCGGTGTTTTCGGCGTAGTCCAAAAGCTGCCCGATGGTCTGCATTTTTGCCGGGGACTGCATGGCGGCGTTCAACTCCGCAAGCTCCACGGCATCCAGCTTTTGAAGCTGGGCGGCAAGGAAGTTCAGTTCGTCCACGCTGGCGGCTTTTATCAAATCCTCCGGCAGTTCCAGCGGTTTTCCCTCCGGGGCGGAAAAGCCGCCAATGAACAAGTCCTGCTGGTTGTCGGCGGTGATATGGATTTCCTTTAGGGCTTCCTGTACCTGTTCGGCGGAAGTCGGCAGGGAAAGCCAGTAGCCATGCGGCCCGCCGGTCTGCGCCTCAGCGCGGTTATCAAGAAAAATGGAAAATACTTCGTTCACAGGTTCCCTCCTTTCCGGGGTGGCTGCGGTCTGCGGCGGCTGTGCGGCTTCCTCCTGTGTGGGAAGTGCTGCGGCTTTTGCCGGTTCCTCCCCCTCGATGGTGTAGCCGGGAAGCAGGCAGCCGTTGACCTTGAAACAGTCGGCGTATTCCTTGGGGATGGCCGGTGAGATTTCCGTAAAGTAATGGGCGTGGGCCTTGATACGGCCATTCAGATATTTGTCCAGTGCTTCCCGGCTGGCAAAGACTTTCCGATCCTGTCCGGCGATCCGGGCCTGCCGATAGGTGCCCGGCGCGTTGGTGCGCAGGCTCCAGCTTAATGTCCAGGAATAAGAGACGGAGGCTTGGGCGGCCCTGTCGTACCGGGTGTTCTCGGAAATGGAATAATACATCTGATAAACCATGTTGCTGCGGATATGCCGGTAATGATCCGGCTGCTCCCACTGGTTGGCAGTGTGGGTGACGGGAAGTGTCCGGGCATATTCCAGGGCTTTGTCCAGAAGCAGGGTCTTTCCGGCCTGTTCCTCCCATGCGGCGGCCTGCGTTTTCAAACGGTCAAACACTTCCTGTTCTGCGGCGGCGCTTTCCGCCCGCAGGGAAAGAAGCTCCGCAAGGGGGAGCTTCACAAGCTCGGACAGATCGGACTTGCCGCTTTCAAAGTAAATCCGGCGCTCAATTTTCATGGTGTCGGCAGTTTCTAAGTTGTCGTAGTCGTAAGAGCTATAAGACATTTAGTTTCACTTCCTTTCTAAATAATGGCATAAGAAAAGCAGGAAACCTTTGAAAGATTTCCTGCTGGGTGATGCCGCCCATGGGCGGCTGGTATTTAATTGTGAATAAGAGGGCCTACACGCCCTTTGTTTTAAATGTGTGCCGATATTTCAAGTCTAAGGTCATACGGACTTTTAAGAATCTGGTAACTCCGTCAGCATGTTTATGGTGCGGTAAATTTCTCCGCAGGCAGGGCACTTCCAATCTATATTACTCTTTTTCGCTTTCTTATGAAGATGCACTAATTCCGCTTGGCGGCATTTGGGACACATGGTTGGAAGCCCTGCCCATAACTGTTTCAGTAATCGTACTTCGTTTTCTCTGCTGTTCGTATACATTATCTCACCTCATTCAGCCTAATCGATCCGGTTTATTTTGACAAGCTGAACGCTTCCAACAAGTAGGACATCCGCATAGAGCAGACGGACTACCATTCATTGATGGCATATAATAATCCAAACCGGATTTGTTTCAACAGTTCCGCAGACAGTGTTTCATACTCCTGCTCCAATCCTTTTTCGTGCGCTGCCCACGGAGGCGAATCATTCCATGATCCCATCGCTCCAAATACATCCGCTCGGCTGGCTGCCTCAAACACACGCAAGTGATCGTTCGGTAGTGGCGGCAGTGAAAGGCCATATGCTTTATCGGGATATTCCTTGCCGCCGTCCAAAATCGTTCCTGCTTGATAAAAGATGTTTGCAAAACCTTCAAATCCAAGCCGGTGCGCCAAGTCCTGAATATCGTGCAAGACACTTCGGAACGCTTGCGTGTTATTTTCAAAACGTGGCCATGCTTTCGGCGGGTCATTCCATGGATGTTCCGTATAGAGGACATTCCACTTTCGCTCTTTGGAATCAAACTTCCAATCAGCAATAAAATAGGTCATTCGATTTCCCTAAAAAAAACACACTATACTTGCCTGGGTCGTATTGGAAAACCCTAACAGGCTGCGATCTCTGACAGAAGTAGGGCAATAGAGTTGAATATCTGTCAAATGTTGCTCTTTGAGATGTTCATACCATTGTGATACATCGTGAGCGGTATATGGTAAGCCTCCACTCCCCGTCAAACACAGAAATTGTGAGGGGTTCTCATAGTCTGCGGGTATGTAACAAATCGAGCTGCGGTTTTTTAATGCCCTTCTGGCGGCTGCCACTATGGAGCATATCTGATACATCTGTCCGTTCATAATCATCCACCTACCTTTTCGTTGTCATATTTCCAAAGCCAGCCAATGCCGCTCCCATCAAAAGTCCAAGCGGGAGGTTCTCCCATAAAATCCCGAACAGCAGGCCAAGCCCCATCCCAATCGCAGCCATACCATGAAAACGTTGTTTTTTATCTGGTTGTTTCATTGGTGCCTCCCTTGCATGATATGCTCTTTACGCATAGTATAGCAGGGCTATCCGATTTTGAAAAGTAAATCTGAATGAAATTAGTCCTACCAGAGCATCCGTCATACAGGGGATTGGGGCTTCCCCAAAGAGAAAATCCCCGACCCGGCAGAATGGCCGGGACAGGGATTTTTCCGGGTGTGTGGCTACACTCCCTATGCTTGCTGTTTTTTAGTTTTTGTCCCTCCGTTCAATGCGATAGTTGACGTATTTCCCTCCAGTATCGGCCAGAAGCACCGTCCCGTCGTAGGTTTTCCCGGTTTTTATGGAGCGCAGGCCCTTTACCTTTGCCGTTCCGTCTTTGAGCAATGCGGCGGCGATTTTCGGCGTGAACGCCTTGCCCCGTTCCTCAAAAAATCGGTCATTCTTCCACATGACAAACTGGCAGGCCCGGTTTCCGCAGTAGTAGTTCTTCTTGCCCTCGTAGACGGCTTCGCCGCAGCGCGGGCATTTGCCGATAACCACACGCTCGGCCTGAAACAACTTCTGTGCATCCTCGCTGATCTGCGAATAGCCCACAATCAGGCCCCGCGTCATTTCCTCAATGTCAGCCATGAAGCCGTCCGGGTCAGCCTCGCCCTTGGCAATGGCCGTCAGTTTCGTTTCCCATTCAGCGGTAAGCTTGGGAGAGGTTAGGACATTCGGCAGGACGCAGGCAAGGTTATGGCCGTCCTTGGTGGGAAGTAGCTGCTTGCCCCTACGCTCGATAACTCCCATCTGTACCAGCTTTTCCAGAATGGAAGCGCGGGTGGCCGGGGTTCCCAAACCTTGGCGCTCGGCGTCCTCCGGCATATCCTCGGCCCCGGCCCGTTCCATAGCCGACAGAAGCGTGTCCTCGGTGTAGGGTTTCGGCGGCGTGGTGAAATGCTCGGTAACGGAAGCCTCCACCTTGTCAAAGGTCTGGCCCTCGGTGATCTCCGGCAGTTCCCGCGCCAGCTCCGGTGCGTCGGCGTCGGCCTTAAAGCAAGCACGGAAACGGCGGTCAATCTCTTTCCAGCCCGGCGTCAGGATGGTTTTGCCCTTGGAGGTAAACTCGTTTCCGGCGCAGGTGAAAGTGGCGGTGACAGCCTCAAACACATGGGGCGCTGCCACGGCACAAAGCAGCTTACAGCACACAAGGGAGAGAAGTTTTTTCTCCCCCTCGGTCAGCCCGTCAAAGCCTTTCTGAACAAATTCCATCGTAGGGATGATAGCGTGGTGGTCGCTCACCTTTTTGCTGTTCAGCACCCGGCCAAACTGCGGGGAAATATCCAGTTCCGCCGCAAAGGGAAGCAGCGGCCAGAGGCCGGAAACGATGCTTTCCGCTGTGGGCTGCATATCATCGGTAAGGTACTGGCTATCTGTTCTCGGATAGGTCAGACACTTCTTTTCATAAAGCTGCTGTGCATAGTCAAGGGTCTGCTTGGCGGTAAAGCCAAAGAGCCGGTTGGCCTCCCGCTGCAAGGTGGTAAGGTCGTAGAGGCGGGGCGGCTGCTCCGTCTTTTTCTCCCTCGCCACGGAAACACAAACGGCCTGCGCCCCGGAGCAAGCCGCTTTCAGGCTGTCCGCCTCGCCGGGGTTGAAAATGCGGAGGCTGTCCGCCCCCATGCCGCCCGCCGCGATATGGACAACGTGATATTTCTCTTTCTTGAAACCACTGATTTTGTCCTCCCGGTCAACCAGCATTTTTAAGGTGGGCGTCTGCACCCGGCCCACGGTCAGGGTCTTGTGGTAGAGGATGGAGAAAAGCCTTGTGGCGTTGAGCCCCACCAGCCAATCCGCTTGCGCCCGGCATAGGGCCGATTGATAGAGGGCGTCATAGTCTGCGCCGGGGTGCAAATGCTGAAAGCCCTCCCGGATGGCGGCGTCCTCCATGCTGGAAATCCAAAGACGTTTGAACGGCTTTTTGCAGCCCGCCATCTGGTAGACGAAACGGAAAATCAGCTCTCCCTCGCGCCCGGCGTCTGTGGCGCACACAAGGCTCTCCACATCGGGGCGCTCCATCAGGAAACGTAAGATTTCAAACTGCTTTTTCTTCTCGGCGGGGATGATGTACTGCCACTGCTGCGGCAAAATCGGCAGGTCGTCATAGCTCCATTTTTTGAACCGCTCGTTATAAGCTCCTGCATCGGCCAGGGAAACAAGGTGGCCGATACACCAACTCACCAGATAGCCGTTTCCCTCCATGTAGCCGTCCTGTTTCTGCTTGGCCCCGATTACGCCCGCAATGCTGCGGGCCACGCTTGGTTTCTCTGCAATCACTAACTGAATACTCATTCCTCATCCTCCTTGTTCTGTTCAGGTGCTTCTTTCTCAATCAGCCAATCTTCCTCCGGCTCTTGGGCGTCGTCTGGCTCCGGGGCTTCTTCCTCGTCGTCCTCGTCATACCCAAAGTCGTATTCTGCCAGATCGTCGCCGTCCTTGACATCCTCTTTCGGTTTGCGGAATTTAAAATAATAAAGCGCTGCGCCGCCGCCTGCCAGAACGACCGCCAGGAACACTACAAGTCCGCATATGCCGTTTGGCTTTTCCTCCTGCGATTTGGCTTCCTCCGGCTTGGGTGCTTCCGGCTCCGGCCCGGTGCAGGCGTTCCTGTTGTTTTTACACACCGGACAATTCGTATTGACAGCCCCGGCCTCACACTTGGTCGTGCAGGTACAGTGTTCCGGCTCGGTTTCGCCGTCCTCCAGCAGTGCTTGCAGATCGGCATCGTCCACTTGGTTTAAGAAATGCACTGCCGTTTCCTTGTCCTCGTTGGCCCGGTCAATCAGAATATAGAAGTAATTCCCGGCCTTGGTGGTGACGGTGATAAGCTGCTTATCCCCGAAAAAATCATCCACCAGCGCCGCATTGCCCTTGGGTGTGACGGGGACGTCCTTCGGTTCCATCTCAATCCCCCCAGTGGTGGGTTCCTCCGTTTCCTCCGGCAAAGGGGCCTCGGTGGTTTCCGGCAGCGGTTCCGGGTCAGGGTCAGCGCCCCCGGCGTAGGCGGTGACGGAAAAAGCCGCCATGCAAAGCACAGCGGCCAGCGTCACGGTAAATCTGCGAATGAGCTTATTCTTCATCGGCGTTTCCCTCCTGTTCAAACTCCGGCTGCGGGGCCGGGGGCGCTTGCAGAGCGCCGCCGCGCACAAAGGCGGCGAACTCCTGCGGGGTCATGTTCAGGCCGCGCACAAGCTGGATGATCTGCAAGTTTTCCTGTTCGGTCTTTGCCGCTTCCAGCTCCCGAAGCTGCTTTTGCAGCGCCGCGATCTTGTCCTTGGTTTTCTCAATGTCCTTTTCAATACGGTCAAGTTTATTTGCTGCCATAGTCTAAAACTCCTTTCTGGCGTCAGGGTAGACGCCCGTAACAAAATAGGTGAATTTGCCAGTAACTTGAATTTAGATTTGTGTAAGAAATAGGGTCGCCACAGTGCAACATGACGGAATTACCCACATAAAGCCCCACATGGGAAACGCCGGGGGTGTCGTAGGTGCCGACGAAAAACACCAAATCGCCGGGCTTGGCCTGCTCCGCTGTGACGGGGGTACAGAGGTTATAAAGCCCCTGCGCCGTCTGCCGCCCGACGCTCCATCCGCTGTGATTGAGTACCCAGCTAATAAAGCCGGAACAATCAAAGGACGTGGACGGGCTGGAACCGCCCCACACATAGGGATACCCCACATATTTGTCCGCCTCCGCGATCATGGCCGCAAAGGCTTCATCCTTTAGCGCCTCTGGTGGGATTTCATAGTAGGTCGGCTTCTTGATGGTGGAGGCATTGGGATAGCTGCCGCTTGGAAAGAGGTCTTGCCGGTTGCCCAGCGTCTGCATATAGGCTGCGTACAGGCTCAGTTGTTTCTCGATCATGAGATAGACTGGCAGGTGGGACAAATCCGCATTTTTCAGTGTCACATAGCAGATGGAATAGCGATACGGCACTTCTTCCTCGTATTCGTTGCCGTCGCTGTCTGTGTGCGTAACCGTTCGATAGCGGATCTCCACCTCCACGCGCTCGGTCAGGGTGTATTGCTGCTCAAAGAGCATGGCAAGGTCGCCCTGTATTTCCTCCAAGGTGAACACGCCGTTATGCAGCGCGGAGAGGATGGAGGTCAGTACATAGGGGTCATGGCCGATCTCGTCCAGCTCGAAACGGTACTCGTCATGGCCGGGATGGAGGGTTTCGTAGTGGTCAAGTTCGTACTGTAAATCAGCTTCCATCCCGGCGTAGGCAGCCTCGGCCCCCAGCATATCGCTGTCCTCGGACAGATAGGAGGTGGCCGCAAGCCCCGTCCCGGCACTGCCGAACATGGCGGTGCAGGATTGCAGGCCGCCCATAATCAGCATGAGAAGCAGGCCCACGCCGCCGATCAGCAGCGCCCCTTTCCAGTGACGGGCCACAAGGGACGCGGCCTGTTTTCCTTTCTCTGCGGCTTTCCTGGCGGCTGATGCGGTGGTCTTTGCACTACCTGCCGCGCCCCGGCCCGCCGCCCGTGCGGCCTTGGCGTATTCCCGTTTGATGTGCTGTTTCTGCCAGAGGCGGGAAATGGGATTACTCACCGCCTGCGCCAGTTCCGGGTTGTCCCGCAGGGATTTTTGATACACAAACTCGGCATTGGCGGCCATGGATTTTCGTTCTGCCTTGGCTGCGGCCCGGTAGGGTTTCAGCTTATGCCGCCGTCTGGCGTTTCTCAGCGCCTTTCCCGCTTGGCGCTCGGCCAGTTCTTCCGCCTTATGGCCGCTCTCCACACCCACATTTTCCTGCTCCACCTCATGGATTTTTCCGTGGAGGTATAGCCCCGCCTCCTGCACCGGGCGGCTGGCCGGATTGGGTTTGAGCTTTGGCGGATGTTTCTCCACTTTCTCAAAGTGAAGTTTGCTTCTGGCCTTTCCCTTGGCTTCGTTGTAGACGGTTTCCTTGGTAATCACGCGCCTGTTCGGGAGGGCGCTTTTTGCTGTATCCAGCCGGTCGGCCCGTTTCTCCGCCTGTTTGATATACGGGGCCAGTTCCGGGGAGGCCCGTTCCTCGGCGGTAAATTGCAGTCGGGAGGCCGGGCCGCTGGCTTCCTTTGCCATACGCTCTCCATGCCGGGCCGCCTGCTTTGCCTTATGCCGGTCGCGGATGTCCACAGCCCGTTCCAGCGCCTTTTCCGCTGTACCATCCGGCTTGGCCGTGTATTCCGGTTCGGCCTCCCGGCTGGAAATGTTCATGCTCTCGCCGGTGGTCTGGTTGTCCAGTGTAAGCCCAGCGCGGGTCATGCGCTGCGTCACCTTATCACGGGGTTTTAAGGGCTTCATGGTGCGCCACCTCCTTTTGCGGCCCCGCACCTCATACCGTGGCCCTCTCGCCTAAGCGGGTGGTCATGATCTGGTAAAGCTGGGTGTGCTTTGGGATAGGATTCTTAAAGGGCAAAACTACATTCTCGTAAATCAAAAGCCCCTCGCCGGGTTCGGAATTTTCCACATACCGTAATTGCTGGGGGGATAGGTTCAATCGCTCCGCAAGGATGTGCCGGTCGCCGGACGCCTGGTTGAGCAGGCAGATGAAGTCCGAATTTTCCAAAATATTTTCAATCTCCGGCGATAAAAGCAGATCCTTGACGTTCTGCGTGGCACCTGTGGGGATGCCGCCCCACTTACGAAAACGCTTCCAAATCTCGCAGGAAAAGGCCGCTGTCTGTTCCTCCCGCAACAGCAGATGAAATTCATCACAAAAGAACCAGGTGGCCTTGCCCTGGCTGCGATTTTGCGTCACCCGGCCCCAAATTTGGTCTTGGACGATCAGCATCCCGATTTTCTTTAGCTGCTTGCCCAGCTCCTTGATGTCAAAGGCCACAATGCGGCTTTCAATGTCCACATTGGTGCGGTGGTTAAACACGTTTAAGCTGCCGTTCACATACAGGTCAAGGGCCTGGGCCACCCGGTCGGCCTCCGGGATGTGCTGGTCTAACAAGGCTTTGTGCAGGTCGGAGAGGATGGGCATGTTCTCCGGGCGTGGGTCTGCCAGATAGGGCCGGTAGATCACCTGCACCGCCCGGTCAATGACCGTCTTTTCGATGGCGTCCAGCCTGTTCTTGCCGCCCATCACCAGTTCACAAAACGACAAAACAAAGTCGGATTTTAGGGCCAGCGGGCTTTCATCCTCGCTGTAATTTAAGTTGATGTCCAGCGGGTTCACATAGGATTTGCTGGTGGGCGACAGCTTCACCACCTGTCCATGCAGCCGTTTTACAAGGGGATAATACTCGGCCTCCGGGTCACATACATACACGTCATCCGGCGTACAGAGGAACACACTCAAAATTTCGGATTTGCAGCTCATGGACTTGCCGCTTCCTGGCGTACCCAGCTTTAAACCGTTGGGACAGCGCGCCCGCTTCCGGTCAAGCATAATCATGTTGCCGGTCTTGGCATTGACGCCGTAATACATGGCCTCTCCATCCTGAAACAGCTCCTGCGTTACAAAGGGGACGAACACGGCCACGCTGGAAGTGGTCAGAGAACGCTCAATCTGGATGTGGCTGGCCCCTAATGGGAGGCTGCTCATAAGGCCCTGCTCCTGCTGGTAGTCCAGCCGTACAAGGGAACAGTTGTATTTCTGTGCCACGCCTGCGGCCCAAAACACATCGTTTTCCAGCGCCTGCCGGGTGTCGGCGGTATTGAGGACAAGAAAGGTGAGCTGAAACATCCGTTCATTCCGGCTTTGCAGGGTCTTTAGCAGCTCCTTGGCGTCCTGCCCGTAGGTGGCAAGGTCGCTGGGAAGGATGTCCATATCGTAGCCGCTGCGGACAGCCCTCTTTTGCTCCTGAATCTTCATGGCGTCCAGGTCGGTAATCTTGCGCTTCACCGTCTTGATGGCCTTGCTCTGGTCGATGGCCTGCACATGGAGGTTCACCACAATGCCGTTTTCCGTATTGAGAAAGTCGGCCAGCATTTCATCCGACAGCTCCGGGGACAGGATGTTTAAGAAGCTGACAGCCCCGTACTTGCCTCCCAGCCCGAACATCCGGGCGTTCCCGAAACGGAACGACGACGGGGCGATAAAATCCTTGGTGGAGAGGCCGGAGGAAGCCAGCCACTTCCAATCGAAGGAAAACGGCTCCCCGTCCGGGTGGAACATGCGGTGCATGACTTCCAGCCGGGCCGTTGCGTCCAGCCCCCACGCCACGGCCCCCATGCTCTTGAAATAGCCCAACAGGTCGGTTTCAATGCGGTGCAGTCTGGCACGGGCCAGTTTCAGGCTGTCAGCCTCAATGGTGTAGGTGAGAAACTTCCGCTTTACCAGTCCGTTGTTCCCGCTGACGAGCTGGTCTTTTAGGATGGCGGAATACTCCGTGCGGATGTCGTCAAAGGCATCGCCCTGCGCCCGGATTTCAAGGCTCTTGGCGTACTGCCTGGGGTCGATCTTGTGGTTGAGAAAGGAAAACTGGATGTGGATGGAGGCATCCAGATAGTTGTAAAGGTCGCACAGGCTTTCAAAGATGGCCGCCTTGGTGTCCGCCTGGGCAAGCTGATAGCTGATGTCTGAAAACTCGATGCACTTGGAAAACCTGCGGGGCGTCAGACGGCAAACCCCATCTGGATACATGGCCTCGTAGGGGATACTCTCCTGGGCGGAGTGGGGCTTTCCGTCGCCCTTATACCTGCGGATGACGGCCTGAATTTCTTTTTGCTCGGCACGGGTGAGCCTGACCGGCGCTTTTGCGCTCGTTTCGTTTCTTTGCTTTTTGAACAATGGCATTTACCTCCTGTTCCATCTGGAATTGCCGCACAAGGGCGGTGTAAGCGTTGTTGGTCTGGTAGGGCCGTTCCTTGGGCTGAAAAAAGCAACACTCCAGGATTTGGTGTACCACCACTTCCAGGGGCTGGCCGTGGCGCTCATACAGCGCCAGCAGAAAGCCCGGAAGCATGGCAAACACCATAAGGAGCGCCGCCGCACTGGTGGGGATGCGGCCCCGGATCAACAAAAAAAGCGGGACACCGACCAGCAGCGCACCGCCAAAACAAATGAGCTGGCGTTTCGTCAGCCCGAATACCACCTTGGATTTCACCTTGGTAAAATCCTTGGGGACAGTGACATAAGCCAAATAAAATCACCTCGTTTCTGGTGCGGACAGGGAAAAATCGCTGTCCACTTCGTTGCCCCAAACATCCCAGCCAGGGGTTTTCTGTCTGGCAAACAGTTCTGCGCGGGGCAGGTCACCCGCAAGCTCGATGATTTTCTCGCGGGTGATGTCGGGTTTCTTGCTGTGTTCCTCAATGGGGGAAATGATAAACTGATGGACGCTGCGGGAATAGCGTTTGGGGTGTCCCCGCTTGGCAAGCAGGCAGATTTCCGCATTGCCCCTTGTCCAGTGCCCCAGCCCGTAAAACCAGGTGGGGCTTTTCTTGTTCCGTTTCAGCCATACAAAGGCCACGGTCTTGAAGGTGAAGCCCCATGCCTGGATCAGCCGCAGGGCTTCCGGCAGCATAGGGAACGTGGCCCACAAAAACATCAGGCAGTCCTTGGCGGCCAGGGTTTCCACCGGCAGAGCGCACAGCGCGTCGATTCCCATGGTGGGATAGTGGTTTTCCGCTGCTCCCTGTACCGTTTTCTGGTCATATCTCCACGGCGGGTCAGCGTAAATAATGTGATAGGTTTTCTTCTGTGATTTCTCGATAAGCCTGTTTCCTCCTGTGCAAATAGTGTAGCGTCAATGGGCTGTGAATACGGCTTTGGACAAGCTGCCGGTTTTGAACAAGCCATAGCATAGCAGCACCGTATAGCCCATACAGCCCCAGATCGCGCCGGAAATATCCTCCATCGTGCCGATGTCCTGAATCAGCACCGCGTAAATCCCCACCACCACCATGATTAAAAAGGCTTGGAAGCCCAGTGCCAGCAGGGATTTTAAGTAGTTCTGGCCCATGCCGCGCCACTCCGAGTTTCCCAGCGTAGCAAGGGGAATCGGCCCCAGCGCAGTCACAGCGTATATTTCAATCATTCTCCCGTAGGTGACAAGGAAAATGCAGATGGATAACGCGTGCATCGTCAGCCCAACAACCAGGGTCTGAAACCACAGGCCCAACAGAGGGCCGATGTCCATGGCTTCCAGCCGGGTTTCCAGATCCGGAATCAGGGTATCAAAGTCAATGCTGGTTTCCCCGATGATGACCCCGGCGCTTTGGTTCACGACGGCCTGGGTGGCGTCAAAGACGCCCATGACGATATTCCATGTGTTCGTCACAATGAGGATGGCAAATGCGCTCTTAAACATCCAGCGGAAGAACAGGGACGTATCAAAGTCGTGCATGTTGTTCTTTTCCACAATCATTTCAATCAGCTCATAGCACATCACCAGGGCGAGAATCGCCGCCGCAATGGGGACAATGACCGTTTCGGACAGGGTTTGCAGCATGGAAAAAATGCCGCCGTTCCAGTCCTGCGGAGTGCTGCCCACATCCGATGCGATTTCCCCGACCTTGGTATTCACGGTACTGAAAAGGCCGGACAGGTTTCCCTTGATCCCGTCAATCAGGATGCCTTTGATCCATTCCCCGATTAAATCATCAATCATGTGTGTATCCCTCCTTTCCCGCGCCCTCCCAGCAGCAGGAGGGCGCGGCGTATTGCTTGCAGATGGACCAAACGATTATCCCAGCAGCCCGGACAGCAGCGGAACAAGGGTCATGCCAATGAGGGCCACGCCTCCGCCCGCGACAAGCTGCTTGATCCCCTGGCTCTTTGCTTATGTGTGATAAAGAAGTAATAGAAGTGTAAAAAATTTTGCCGTTCCTATCCGGCACATGAGGTATGTCGGATAGGTCGGGCGGTTAGGTGTCGGGCAGTTCTACCTTGCCGACAAAAGAATAATAGATTTCGATTTCCTGTCTGCGTAACTTGCCCCGGCGTTTCCCGTCAAGGGCAACGCTTTCATGGACAACGATTTTCTCCACAAACTCCCGCAGCAGAGTAGGGGTAAGTTCTTCAATGGTAGTGTGCCTGCGTACCACATTCATAAACTTTTCAGCGTTTGCGGTGGCTTCCTGCGCTTTGGAAAGTTCTTCCCGCAGTCTGGCGGCACGTTCTTTCAGTTCTTTCTGCTCGGCTTCATAGTCTGCCGACAGCTCTGTGAAACGCTCGTCCGATATGCGCCCGGTTACGCTGTCCTCATACAGCCGCTTGAAGATAGCAGATAACTCGGCTATGCGTTTCTCGGCGGCTTCCAGCTCCTTTTTCTTGGCGGCGTTCCTGCGTCTGTCCCCGTCCTCATTCTGCTCGATTAAAAGCTTCATAAACCGGGCTTCATGCTTTGCCGCATAGCTGGTAACTTTCCGCAGATTGGAGAGTACGCCAGCGGTCAAGAGGTCAGTGCGGATAAAGTGCGCTGTGCAGTCGGCGGTGCGTTTCTTGTAGCTTCCGCAGATATAACAGTCCTGCTTGCGCTTGTCCGTCTGGTATCGCTGCTGGTACA
>OJZY01000048.1_pt1 | contig 86398 bp, 69 predicted proteins | sample 1613531 | NCBI WGS metagenome assembly OJZY01 (sample SAMN04436864, study PRJEB24849) | human gut metagenome | biome: human gut; feature: NICU; material: stool | host: Homo sapiens | place: USA: Saint Louis, MO | collected 2011-09-25 | reverse complement strand
TAATTCCTTACTGGCTGTAAGGGATATTAACCATAAATACATTGTAGTAGGAGGAAAAAACGTGAATCGAATTGAGAAAGTGCGGGAAGCTGTTGATGCTGTTCTTTTAAACGTAGCCGACGACGCTGAAAGAAGATGCGGATATGCACATCTGTACGGGGTCTCCCAGGCCTGTGTCCTGATCGCTTTAAAGAGAGGTGAAAATGCCGAGCTGGCGGCGACTGCCGGAATGCTTCATGATATTCATACGTATGCTGCCATGGATCTCCGGGATCACGCGCATAAGGGAGCCGCCATGGCCAGGGACTTGCTGGAGGCCATGAAGTGCTTCGAGGCAGGGGAGATTGACGTAATCTGCAGTGCAGTCTATCATCACAGCAGCAAAGAGATAACCCACGCACCGTTTGACGAAGTGTTAAAAGATGCAGATGTGATGCAGCACTGTCTTTACAATCCGCTGTTTGATGTTATGAAGCATGAAACGGTTAGATTTGGGAAGCTGAAGGCAGAATTCGGATTGGCTTAAAGGAAAGGAAAGCATGCTTCCGGCAGTGATACAGAGGAAAATACTGAAAAATAGCTAAAAATCCCCTCGGGATTTTGTGATGTATCCGTATTGTGAAACAGTTCCATAAATGGTATGATAATACAGAAGAAACCGGCGCTGTGATGATGTCTGGGCCGGAAATTGATGACAGAGATAAAAAGGAGTGGGAAAATGGCAAGTATCAGAGAGGTGGCCAGACTTGCCCGGGTGGCTCCCAGTACGGTCTCCCGCGCACTGAACGGGAGCGGATATGTGGCAGAAGAGACGAAGGAAAAGATCAGAGAAGCCGTGGATGAACTGGATTACGTGCCGAATCAATGGATACGGAATCTTTATCAGCAGAAGACGGGAATCATCGGAGTCATGGCACCTGAGATCGTCCATCCTTATTTTTCGTCGCTGTGGAGTTTTCTGGAGCTGGAGCTTAATAAATACGGATATAACATGATGCTGTGCAATACATCCGGCAAGAAGGACATTGAACGGCAGTACCTGGATACGCTGGAACGAAACCTGTTTGACGGTATGATTGTCGGGGCGGCCTTTCTTCCGGATAAATACTATGAGCAGATTCAAAAACCCATACTGTCCCTGGACCGGATTATCCCTGGAATTCCCCTGGTGACGTCGGACCATACTCAGGGCGGCTGTATCGCGGCGGATAAGATGCTGGAGAAGGGCTGTAAAAAGGTGCTGAATTTAATCGATCCGCAGGCGAAGACCGTGGCTTCATCCCGCGGCGGATTAAGTTTCATCAGGAAGATGCAGGAAGCGGGGGCGGAGGTCATCACGGAGGAGTTTCTGTGGGATGATGTTATCCACTACCCCAGAAGCATTCAGCGGACGAGAGAGATTCTGGCAGAATATCCGGATTTAGACGGGATTATGGCCAATGACCTCTGCGCGTCATCATTTTTGAAGACCGCGCGGGAACTGAATAGGAAAGTGCCGCAGCAGCTTAAGATTATTGCGTATGACGGGACGTATATTACGGATTTTAACTACAGGACAATCGCGTCGATCCGGCAGGATGTGGCTCTGATTGCGAGGGAAGCTGTCCAGGTTCTGGTGAAGCTGATTAATGGACAGCCTTTGGGGAATGAGGCTGTCTACGTGCCTGTGAGCTATAAGGACGGAGATACTATTTAGGAGTGAAATAAAGTTTTGATTTTTACTGTTGATTGGATCAAGGGGAATCTGATTGGAACCGCGTCTGACCGGGAACCGAAATTTTTCGGAGGCAGACGCGGTTTTTAGTACAGGAGGAACGGCATTAGTGAAACACAGAGCAGGGGTGCCGCAGGCGATATCCTGCTCCGTGACGAAGATACAGCCGCAAAAGCAGCTGCCTCCGTTCATAAAACTGGCCTTTTTTTGTAAATGTGCAATAAAACGGCACTTCCTATTTGGTGAAAATGATGATTATAGGAAAAATGTGAAAAAGTACTTGAAAAAATACTTTGAAAGTTGTATATTAAGCACATGGAACAGTTCCACACATTGTGGAACTTTAAAAATAGGAAAATATGGAACAGTTCCATATTTTGAAGGAGGATATTTTATGAAGGCAAAAAGAACAGCGGCACTCGGTCTGGCAGCGGTAATGGCGGCATCACTTCTTTCCGGCTGCGGCGCAGGGGGAAGCAAATCAGCAAAAACAGAGATCACGATTTATCAGAGTAAGATTGAAGCAAACGAGGGATACAAGAAGGCGATCGCGGCCTATGAGGAGTCTCATCCGGATGTGAAGATCAATCTGGAGGCGGTAACCGGCAACGACTTCGCAGCTTCCTTAAAGGCAAAGATGCAGTCCGATCCGCCGACTATCTTTTCCGTGGGCGGTTTCCAGGATTTGAAGGATTACGGCGATATCCTGGAAGATATCTCGGATCTGGAAGTGCTTAAGAACGCGCTGCCGGGAACGACGGATATGTTTACTAAGGATGGCAGGGTGCTTGCGGTTCCGCTTTATATGGAAGGCTACGGATTCGTTGTGAACCGTCAGATGTTTGAGGACGCGGGCGTCGACTTTGAATCCATGATGACCTTCGAGGGCATGAAGGCCGGCTTCGATACGCTGAAGGCAAAGATTGACAGCGGTGAGATGAAGGAGAAGTATCCGAACCTGGAGGCGGTTATGGAGTATCCGACCAAGGAACTCTGGATCGCAGGCGATCACGATGTGAATGTGGCGCTGACCCACGATTTTGACACGGCAAAGGCTGCTTACGACTCCGAAGTTCTTCCGGGCACCGGTTTTGCCGACTATAAGACGATGGTTGATTTCCAGGCCAGCTACACCACCAACGCGGACAATACCGCAAACTTAAACTCCGTCGATTACACGGCTTCCCTGGAAGGCGGACTGGCGATTGAGCGCGTGGCTTCCATCAAGCAGGGCAACTGGGTAGCTCCGGCGGTAGAGACCACGGATCCGGAAGTGCTGGCGAAGCTGGATATGCTTCCATATTCGGTTCCGGGATATTCAGACGGCAAGTATTTTGTAGGCGTATCCGGTTACTGGGCCATCAACAGCAAGGTTACCGACGAGCAGAAGGCAGCGGCAAAGGATTTCATCAACTGGTTATATTCCGACCCGGCAGGACAGAAGATCGTGGTGGAAGACTGTAAATTCGTTCCTCCGTATGACAACTTTGGTGACTTAAAGGCCGGCGATCCGCTGTCTCAGAGGATCATGGATGCCAATGAGGCAGGAGATACCATGAACGGCTGGGTATACAGCGGAGCTCCCAATACATGGGGACAGCAGGCTGCCGGTGTTGAGGTTCAGAAGTATTTAGCGGGACAGGCGACCTGGGATGAAGTGACGGAGAGCTGTATAAAGCAGTGGGCTTCCATGCGCGAATCTCAGAAATAGGATTACCCGGACCGGTGATGGCAGTGATTTATGCAGGGGGAGAGGCAGTTTCCTCTCCCCGGACAAGGAAGAGGAAGGTGGAATAATGAAAAAGAGCAAAGCAAGATTCTGGATATTTCTGGCCCCTGCATTGATTTCTTTTTCCCTGGTTGTTCTGATTCCAATGCTGATTGGCTTCTTTTACGCCTTTACAGACTGGAATGGAATCGTGGGAAGTGAAATTACATTCGTAGGTTTTCGGAATTTTATTGAAATATTTACGAGAGACAGTTCCTTCATGCATGCGTTCGGCTTTACCGCACTGTTTTCCATCTGCGCGGTGATACTGGTAAATATCGTGGGATTTGCCCTGGCGCTTCTGGTGACGCAGAAGTTTCGCGGCGCGACGCTGCTTCGCGGAATTTTCTTCATGCCGAACTTAATCGGCGGCCTTCTGCTGGGCTTTACCTGGCAGTTCATATTCGTCTCCATCTTCGGGGCCATCTCCAAGGCAACCGGATGGCAGGCACTGAACGGATGGCTTGCCGACCCGGTCACCGGATTTGCGGGACTTCTGATTCTGACGGTCTGGCAGCTGTCCGGCTATATGATGATTGTATACATAGCGCAGATTCAGCAGATTCCGGAATCCGTTAAAGAAGCGGCCCGCATCGACGGAGCCGGGTTTAAGGATATGTTAAAGAGCATTATTATGCCGCTTATGATGCCGGCGTTTACGATCGGTCTTTTCTTATCCATCTCCAATTCGTTTAAGATGTTCGATCAGAACCTGGCTTTGACACAGGGCGGTCCTTATAAATCAACGGAAATGCTGGCGCTCAACATCTACAATTCGGCATTTGGAGCCAATGAATTCGGATTTGCACAGGCAAAGGCAATTATCTTTATGATCGTGGTGGCGGCTATCGGCGTGACCCAGCTGGTGCTCACAAAGCGGAAGGAGGTAGAGATGTAATGGCAGAGACAAAGAATAGTAAGCGAGATTCCAAAGGGATACAGCGTATTGTGATGGGAATTGCCGGTCTGTTTCTCGGCTGTCTCTTCCTGTTCCCGATCTATATTCTGGTACTGAATTCATTTAAGAATACGAAGGGGATTTTTACCGATGTCATCGGATTCCCGAATGCGGCTACCTTTACTCTGGCTAATTATCCCAATGCATTTGAGGCGCTGGAGTATATCAGATCCTTTATGAACTCCCTGATGATCACTGTGATCGCAACGGTACTGATTCTGCTCATATCGGCCATGGCGGCGTGGGTTTTGGTTCGCTATAAGACGAAGACCAGCAAGATAATCTTCTTCCTGTTTGCGGCCTCCATGCTGATTCCGTTTCAGTGTGTGATGCTTCCGCTGGTGGGATTTGCCAGCCGCATCGGCATTATGAATCCGCAGGGACTGATCTTTATGTACATGGGCTTCGGCAGCAGCATGTCCATTGTTATGTTCCACAGTTTCATTAAGAACATTCCGGAGGAACTGGAAGAAGCGGCCACCATCGACGGCTGTGGTTCCTTCCGGCTGTTCTTCTCCATCGTAATTCCTCTTATGAGAACGATTTTGATCACAGTTGCGGTGCTGAATGTGATGTGGATCTGGAATGATTACCTGCTTCCCTCCCTGATTATCAACAAGCCGGGCTGGCAGACACTGCCGCTTAAGACTTACCTCTTCTTCGGTCAGTTTGCGAAGCGCTGGGATCTGGCCTCTGCGGGCCTGATTATGTGTATCATACCAATTATCATATTCTATCTGTGCTGTCAGAAATATATCGTAAAAGGCATCACAGACGGAGCGATCAAATAAAAAAGTTACTGTTAAAAGGAGAAAACTATGGCGGCAGAATGGTGGAAAAAGGCAGTAGTCTACCAGATTTATCCCAGAAGCTTTAAGGACAGCAATGGAGACGGAATCGGAGATTTAAACGGCATCACGGAAAAGCTGGATTATTTAAAGAAACTGGGAGTGGATGTGATCTGGATCAGCCCGATGTATTGTTCTCCGATGGATGATAACGGGTATGACATCTCTGATTACTATCAGGTAGACCCGATGTTTGGCACGAACGACGACATGGACCGGCTTCTTTTTGAGGCAGGAAAACGTGGTATGAAGGTGATTCTGGATCTGGTGGTCAATCACTGTTCCGATGAACACGAGTGGTTTGTGAAGGCGAAGCAGGACCCGGACTGTGAGGAGGCGGGATACTTCTACTTTAAACGTCCGGAGGATGGAAAGGAGCCGAACAACTGGAGGTCCAATTTCGGCGGTTCCGTGTGGACGGAGCTTCCGGATGGACGGTGGTATTTCCATACGTTTTCAAAAAAGCAGCCTGATTTGAACTGGGAAAATCCGAAACTGCGGGAGAAAATCTATGAGATGATCAACTGGTGGCTGGAAAAGGGCGTAGCCGGATTCCGGGTGGATGCGATTACGTTCATCAAGAAGGACTTAACCTTTGCGTCGCGGGAGACGGAGGATGGCCTTCGCTATCCCATTGAAAATCTGACAGACTATCCGGGAATCGGGGATTTCCTGGCAGAAATGAAGGCAAAATGTTTTGACCGGTACGGCTGCATGACCGTGGCGGAGGCTCCTGGCGTGAGCGGGGACACATTCCGCAGATACGCCGGGGAGAACGGATATTTTTCCATGATCTTTGATTTTACCTGGGAGAACATGGAAGGAGAGACGGACAAATCTTCCGTGGAGGCTGTGGAACGATGGAAACAGCGGATTTTGGAAAGCCAGCGTTTTACCAGTGAGGCAGGCTGGAGCGGCCTGTTCCTGGAGAACCATGACCAGTCCCGCTGCGTCAATAAATACCTGGAAAAGGATCAGATTGGATTTGCAGGCGCGTCGGCCATGGCGGTCATGTATTTCTATCTCTGCGGTACCCCGTTTATCTATCAGGGACAGGAGATCGGCATGACCAATGCAGAGTGGAACTCCATCGAGGAGATGGACGATGTGCGGGCAAAGGGGATGTACCGGGAAGCCCTGGAACAGAACGGTGATCCGCAGAAGGTGCTGGAATACTTCGGGGAACTGGGCCGTGACAATGCGCGGACGCCGATGCAGTGGTGTGACGGAAAGAATGCCGGTTTTACGGAGGGCGTGCCGTGGCTGAAGGTAAATGAAAACTACCGGGAGATCAATGTGAAAGCACAGGAGGAACGCGGGGATTCTCTGCTGGCTTTTTATAAGAAGCTGACTGCGCTGCGCCATCAGGAACCGTATGCATCCGTATTCGCAGAAGGCACGATCCGCCCGGTGCTTAAAGAACTGCCTGCAGTGATTGCCTATGAGCGGGAATGGGACGGACGGATCGTCACCGTGGCCGTGAACTTCAAAAAGACAGAGCAGGAGATCCCGGTTGTCGAAGGCAAGTGTCTGCTGAGCAACGAAGGAGAGTTACAGCAGATGGGAGAGCGGTATTTGCTGAAGGCTTATCAGGCAGTGGTGTTTGATGGAATGATTAAATAGAGGCTGGGACGGAAAATCCCGTCTGATACAGAAGAAAGTGCGGTCCATTATCGGACAGCACTTTCTTGCGTTCAAACCACTTCAAACTGTACTTTCTGGTTCCAGAAAGCATCTTTTCGGCAGTATCTCATCAGAAGAAGCCCTGTGACAACAAGACATACGGCTTCGGACACCAATGGAGACCACCAGATTCCGGCCCCTCCAAAGAGTCTGGTCATGACGATCAGGCACCCGGCCATCAGGACAAGACCGCGGCCGGCGGAGATGATGAGCGCTTCGGCAGCGCGTTCTACAGAGGTAAAGTAACCGCTGACTGCAATGTTGAAGCCGACCAGCAAAAACGAGGTTGTAAAGATGCGAAATGCAGTCACGGAACTGTCACGCAGAGCCTGCAGCTCCGGGCCGATATAAATATTTACGATACCGCGGGCCAGGATAAAACAGGCGGTAAACGACACCGTGCACATTGCTCCTGCAGCAATGAGACTGTACCGGAACAGCGATCTGCACTGATCCAGCCTCTTCTGCCCGTAGTAATAACTGATTAACGGCTGTGCTCCCTGCGCGATTCCGGTAGCTGACAGAACAACAAGGTTATTGACGTAGGAGATGATGGTGTAGCTGACCAGCGCATCCTGGGTTAAATACATCAGGATTACCTGATTGAAAATAAAGGTTACCATACCGGAGGACATTTCCGTAACACCGGAGGAAAAACCATTGCGCACCTGACGGACCAGGATTCCGAAATCAGGCTTAAAGCGTTTGAAGCTTAATACCCCTTTTCCGCTCAGGAAATGGTGGAGATACAGAACGATCACGGAGGCCTGGGAGAGACTGGTTGCCAGGGCGGCACCCTGTATGCCTTTGTGGAGCACCATTACGAACAGCCAGTCCAGAATACAGTTTTCTACGGCGCCAAATATAACGATCTGAGTTGCCTTTTTGGGGTAACCGTCGGTCTTCAATAAAATTTCAAAGGAGTAGGAGAGCAGATACACACAGGAAAACGGTGCAATCCAGGTTATGTATTGAATCACGTAATCAGCAGTCTGCTGGTTTGGAGCCCCTAAAAAACGGGCAAAGGACTCACGGTTCATCATGACGAAACCTGCAATCACCAGTGAAAAAATCACCTGGAGGACTATATTTTGGGTAAATACTTCACAGGCACGCTGATGGCGGTTTTCTCCCAGCAGTATGGAGACGATTGTGGAAGCTCCCACTGCAAAAAGAAGGGAAAGGGCAAAGAGAAACGCCATAAACGGGTAGGAGAGATTGACTGCCGTCAGTGCGATTTCGTTGACACCCTTTGCGACAAACATGCCGTCTACCATAGAATAAAGGGAATAAACCCATTGGGCCAGAATGGATGGTACGATATAACGGATAAAGTTGCTTTTTAAAGACCTGCCTTCCAGATTCATAATAAAACCTCGCTTTTTTAACTAAACCTATTTATAAAGATCATGTCAATTATGACAAATATGATTTTAGTATAAACCCTGGTATTGTCCCAGAGTCAAGGGGAAAAGAAAAATTGCAAAATTGTGTCTAAAATGTGGTAATATTTTGTAAAATCTGAAATTATGTGATAAAGTAGGAAGCAGATAACCAATTGTACCGTGTGAAGATATCAGGGGGGCTTATATGGAACCGGATAGAGGGAAAAAGCGAAAAGCAAAAGAGAAGTACTACACCATTGGGGAAATTGCGAAACTGTATCATCTGGGAGTGGATACGATTCGATACTATGAGGAAAAAGGAATTTTAAAACCGAACCGGGGGGAGAACGGTTACCGGTATTATGACAGCCAGAGTATCTGGAGGATGAATGTAATTACCAATTTAAGAAATCTCAATTTTTCAGTGAGCCGGATCAGAGATTATTTTCAGAATCATACGGTGGAAACGACACAGATGCTGCTTTGTGAGGAACTGGAAGTCATTGCTGAAAAAATAAATGAGTGGACAAGCCTGCAGAAAACAGTCCAGGAGCAGGTGGAAACCATCAGGCAGGCGCAGACTCTGGAGATCGGAACGGTAAGATCACTGGAATTAGGGCCAAGAAAAGCGTTCGAAATCCGGAAGGATTACAGTACTGACGAGGATATGGATCTTCTGATGATGAAGCTTCTGGAACAGAATCACAGGAAGATTTATATGATCGGAAATAACCGTATGGCGTCTGTCATGTCAGAAGGGAACCGTGACGCGCTTTTTGAGAGCGCCGTAATGTTTGATGACGACGGCGATCTGGTAATACCCGGCGGAACGTATTTATCCGTCTGTTACCGCGGAGTGACAGACAGCAGCAATCAGGCGGATATAATCAGAGACTATGCGGCAGAGCACGGAATTGTACTGAAGCCGCCGTTTATGGATCTGATGTGGATTGATGTGCATATATCCGCGGATCCGGAGGAATATATATCGGAGGTGCAGGTTCGGGCGGAGCAGCAGGAAAACTAAATTAGGTTTAATATAAATCGAAAGCAAGGATAAAAGCCTGCCGCAGACATGTTTGAAATTCTAAACATACCTGCGGCAGGCTTTTAGATTTATTGCAGATGTGGATTAACATGGCTCTAAGACTGCAGCCGGAATGTATCTCGCTCAATCAATTTTGGAGATACAATGATATGGTGAGCAGCATCCTTTCCATCCAAAAGGCTCAGAAGAGTATTAATTGCATTCGTACATACAAACTCTCTTTGGTTGTCAACCGTTGTCAGACGAGGCGTGCAGGCAAAAGCAAAGTCAGAGTTGTTGAATCCAACTACCGGAATCTGTAAACCGGCAGCATTCAGTGCCTGAAGTGCGCCAACAGCCAGGAGATCGTCTGCGGAAAGAACAGCGTCAATTCGTCGTCCATTCTTGATTAAACGCTCAATTTTTTGCTGCGCATCCAGAATTTCATTGCTGTAAATAGGAATGGTCATACATTTGGAAGTTGCTTTTAAATTAAATTTATTAATACCTTCCAGAAATCCATTTCGTTTCTCCATTGCACAGAAGGTAGTGTTGTCCTCCAGATAATAAATATGCCGACAATTCCGCTTATACAGTTCTTCGACCAAATTGCAGATGGCGCTTCGTTCATCACAACGTACGCTGTAAACGGTTGGAACATCTACGAAGCCATTTAAAATAATAAGTGGAACTTCTTCAGAAATTTCCCTGTAGACCTCTAAATCATTTGCATCCCCATAAGAAGAACCGATTTCTATAATCGCATCCACCTGCTTTGCCATCAAAAATTCAAAATGCTTCCGCTGGTAGGGGCGATACTCTCCGGAACAGCAGAGAAAAGAACTGAAGCCGTGTTCGCGCAGCTGTTTTTCCAGTAAAGAGAGGATTTTTGCATGGTTGATATCGTCCAGTTCGGAACACAGGATGCCAATACTTTTAGTCGATTTGGAATTTAAACCTCTGGCAAAAATATTGGGCGTATAACCATGGTCTGCCATGACAGACAGAACCAGCTCGCGCTTTTCCGGCCGTACATTAGGCTGGTTGTTGATTACTCTGGAGACTGTAGCAACAGATACTCCGGATAGCTTTGCTATGTCCTTAATATTCATAAAATATATAATTCCTCACATTTATTTCCGCGGGCAACGAGAAAGACGGACACGCTGGCGTGTACATTTGGCGACTGCCGCGAGGGATTTGGCTAGAATTTAGAATCATCCATATTATACCATGTAAAAAATAAAAAATCCAGAGATAATATTGATAACTGGTTACATTTTGTTAATAAAATGAATGATAGATAAAAGAGGTAAAATAAAAATATATGGTAAAAATGCATATTAAAGTACAGTTTATCGTCAAATATAATAATAAAATATACAAAAAGTGTTGACAAAATAAAAAGATAGTTATAAAATACAAACATAGCTAAATAAAACTAGTTTCATTAAATATCAAATAAAGTAAAAAAGAAAAAGAGAAAAGTCTCAGAAACCTGGGGGAAGGAAGGGGAATTGTGGCGATCAATATTACAAGAAAAGAAGATATCATGCTGAAATTTTGTGATGGGTACGCTAAAACGGAGGTACTGAAAGATGCTTATCCTCTGGTGAGGACGTATAAATGTCTGCTGAAGGCGGGATATACGGTGGAACCGGAAATATATTCGGATAAGATCCAGGTGTTTAGTTTTACAAGTGGTACTGGTTACATATGCGGAAAGAAGAAAGCTTATAACATTGATGAACTCAGCTTTTACATTCCTGATTTTGATCGGGAGAAGTTTTCGTTTTATGCAGCAGAAGATATGGAGATTACACTGTGGGTTGTTGATATGCTGGAATCGGATAAAGCAGCATATGAAGATACACACATGGTGCTTCCCAGCTTTAAACGTTTTTCGGAATGCGAGCCTTATGATCAGAGCTGCAAGGGACCACATACCAAAAGCTGGACGGTTATAGCTGACGGTAATCTGGCAAGGGTGCTGATGGGGGTCGTAAAAGCGGAAGGTGAGGGAACGAAAGAAAGAGGACACGCAGAGGTGGCGCAGTGGAATTATTGCCTGCCGGGCTCTGACTTTCATTTTACTGTTGAGAATGAAACGGTAAATCATTATGAAGGAGAGTTTAGCTATGTGACGGCTGGCCTGGATCATTCTTTGATCGCGGATCCTGGTAAAACGGTTTTTTATATTTGGTTTGAACACTGGGTGGAAGAAAAAAAGATCAATCCGCAAAGCTATGAATCAAATTAATATAAGTATTGGAAGGAGAAGAAAAGCAATGGCAAAGGTGTTGATTTCCAGAGGTAAAGATTACAATCCGACAGATTACGTGAATGGGCTGGCAAGAGAGGAAGTTCTCCCGGGAGTATGTGATGAGATCACAATGCATCGCTGTACTTTAAAGGCGGGAACAGCATTGAAACCGGCTGTATATGCATTTGAAGAAAAAATGCAAATTTTCCTGTTTGTCATGGGAAATGGTTATATTACGACAGATACAGAGGCCTATCGGATCGATGATCGTGCTGTGTTTGTACCGAATTTCAATAAGGACGAGATACTCATCAAAGCAGGTACGGAAGATTTGTCCTATATTCACATTGTGGGTGAGATGACCAGATGGGATCAGGAAAGAATGAAAATTGATCACATTGTTCTGCCGCGTTTTCGCCTGTTAAAAGACTCTTGGGAATACACAGAAGGGTTTACAGGGGATGCTGGTTCTAATATTAAAAGTCATATGGTTCTGGAACATGAATATCTGGGACGCTACAGCATGGGATGGAACTGCGGAAAAGGTCCTACTTTTATTGGTACACATGTTCATGAAGACCTTCTTCAGTGGTACTTAAATATGCCGGGATCCAGTTTTACTTATCATGCTGGTGATGAAACGGTAAGTGTAGAAAGCAGCGATATCACATTTACCGAAATTGGTTCTCCGCATGGGAGTGAAGCGTCTGAGGGACAGTGCATTGATTACGTGTGGTTTGAGCTGGCAATCAACGGATATATCCATGATGACGATATTCTTAAAGAGCATATAGCGAATGAATAGGGTGGTGAAGGGATCGTATGGCAGCATTGCTGGAAGTGGAAAGCCTGACAAAAAGTTTTGGAGAGAATCAAGTGCTGAGAGGCGTGAATACGAAGGTTGAAAAAGGCGAGGTGGTTTGTGTAATTGGTCCGAGCGGATCGGGAAAGAGTACATTTCTTCGCTGTATCAATAAATTGGAGGTAGCCACTGGGGGGCATATTTATTTTGAAGGAGTCGATATGACGGGAAAAGGGCCTTTGGTGGACCAGAAAATCCAGAAGCTTGGGATGGTGTTCCAGCAGTTTAACCTGTTTCCCCACCGAACCGTACTTGAGAATATAATGATGGCTCCGATCAAGGTCCAAAAGAAGCAAAGGGACGAGGCTGAAAGGCGGGCAAAGGATCTGCTTAAAATTGTAGGTCTGGAGGATAAAGCGGATGCTTATCCGGGCAGGCTTTCGGGCGGGCAGCAGCAGCGAATTGCGATCGCCAGAGCTCTCGCAATGAAGCCGGATCTGATGCTGTTTGATGAGCCTACCAGCGCATTGGATCCGGAGATGGTTGGAGAAGTATTGGATGTTATGAAAGCATTGGCCCAGGATGGGACAACAATGATTGTGGTTACACATGAAATGGGGTTCGCCAGAGAGGTGGCAGACCGGGTGGTGTTTATTGATGAAGGCGTGATCACGGAAGAAGGAGCGCCGAAAGAATTTTTCGCCAATCCAAAGAATGAAAGATTACAGCGTTTTTTAAAGAAAGTTTTATAGTATACAAATGGGGGATTTACTATGAAGAGAACAGTTGCTGTATTATTGGCGGTAATAAGTGCGTTATCGTTGGCTGCGTGTGGTTCTAAAACGCAGGTAAACAACACAGGAAGCGGGGATACTGATAATTCGCTGCAGACGGTTCTGGAAAGAGGGACTCTGCGTGCGGGCGCGGAAGGAAACTGGAATCCGTTTGTTTATAATGACCTTGCTACAGGGAATCTTGTTGGATATGAGGTCGAAATTGTAGAAGAGATTGCTAAAAGAATGGGCGTTAAGGTAGAATGGAGCATTGCCAATCAATGGGATGGTGTAATTGCAGGTTTGCAGGCGAACCGGTATGATGTTGTGTTTTGCGGCTGTACTCTGGCAAATTTAGAGGCTGCACCTGACTGTGTAGGAACAATTCCTTACCGTGAGGATCCGATTGTATTGGTGACTGCAGAGGACAACAACGAGATTAAGTCCTGGGAGGATTTAAAGGGAAAATTGAGTGCCAACGCACTGACTGGGGATTATGGTGCAATCGCCAAGCAGTATGGTGCGGAATTAACCAATGCATCATTGGAACAGGCGATGGAACTGATTGTTCAGCATCGTGTCGACTGCTCTGTGAATTCACAGATTGCGATCAATACCTATATGGCAGAAAAACCGGATACTCCTGTCAAAGTGGCGGCGAAATATGAATACCCCACGCCAGAGGAAGCCTATAGCTATGGCATGATTCTGAAAAGTAAGGTTACACTGACTGAAAAAATTAATGAAATTTTACAGGAAATGTTGGATGATGGTTATTGCCGTGATTTGGCAGTTAAATACTTCGGCCAGGACGTTGCGGATAATATTTCCCTGTATCAAAAGTAAGGGGGACTGGAATGGAACGAATTATACAGCTTTTGATAAGTTCTTTTTGGCCGCTGATGAAAGCGGGGCTGAAAATGACGGTACCGCTGACGTTGATTTCATTTGCGCTTGGCATGATTCTTGCTTTTATCACTGCCATGTGTAGAATTTCAAAAAATAAGCTGCTATCCAAGACTGCTCAGTTCTATGTCTGGGTAATACGTGGAACCCCTATGATTGTGCAGCTGTTCGTAATTTTCTATGGTCTGCCGAAAGTTGGAATTATGTTTTCTCCGATTGTATCTGCGATTATCGGTCTGACAATCAGTGAAGGCGCGTATGATTCGGAAATTATTCGTGCCGCCTTAACGTCGATACCCAAGGGGCAGTGGGAGGCCTGCCATGCGCTGGGGATGTCGAAGTTTCAGACTTTATCCAATGTCATTATCCCGCAGGCAGCTCTTATTGCCGTGCCTTCGCTGGGAAATATGTTTATTAGTCTGGTAAAGGATACGTCTCTGACTGCAATCCTGACAGTTCGAGAGGTATTCCAGATCGGCCAACAGATTGTTGCTGTTACCTTTGAGCCGCTCTGGATTTATCTGGAGGTTGGCCTGATTTATTTGATTTACAGTACGGTTCTTAGCCAGCTTCAGGGAGTTCTTGAAAGAAAACTCGGTAAGCATATGCTGGTCAAAGATGAAAAGTAATGAGTACAGGATTATCAGACATAAGGAGATGGGGCTGCTGTGGTATGTTCAGCAGCCCCTGTTTTAAAAAAAGAGGGAGAGCAAAGTGGGAAAAATCTGTTTGGAAGGCTGTAACCGGCATTATACTAGAGTGGACTTCCGGGAGTTTTGCCGGGATCAGATTCGTTTCGGAAAAAAACAGGTAGAAATATGGGGGGCAGTCCCTCAGCTTTTTATCGATCATCATGGATACCAGGATGCGGAAAAGATGAAGGCAATACTGGATGATTACGACCTTGTCTGCAGTACATTTACACCCAAAACATATCGCTACAATCTGGGAAGCAGCAGCCCTGACGTGAGAACATGGACGCTTTCTTATTTCAAGGAGTGCATAAAGGCTGCTGCAGTACTTGGCGCAGATAAAATGCTTATTTATCTCCCTGCTGTGACCAGAGACGGGGACAGGAAGGGGGCTGAAGAGATATTTGCTGAAAATGTGCAGAGTCTGGCGGAATATGCAGCTGATTACAAAATTTCACTTGTGGTAGGGGGGCTGAATGCATTTGCAGAAGACCTGCCGGAATTTTTAAAGGTGATGAAAAAAATAAATCATCCTTCTGTGAACTGCTTTTTTGAAACGGAAAATTTATTATTCAGTAAATATGAATTAGAAGAATGGCTTGCTGAATTAAAGACTGCACTGGTTCATGTTCATTTTGCAGATGCCACTGAAATTGGAAGCTGTAGAATAGGGACTGGCTGCCTGCCGATGCGGCAATGCCTGAGGGATATCAGGAAGAGTGGTTATCAGGGTGGTTTAAGTCCATTTTTTACAGAATTTTCCTGTGAACAGAATCCTGGTTTCGTTAGTTCGGAGCATGAAAGGGCTTTAAAAGGATTATTGGAGGAGGAACTTTAGGGTGCTGAAACGAGAACAGATTGCAGGGATGAATCAACTGTATCGATTTTATTCATTCGAGTATTTTTTAAATTGCATGGAAGCAACAGGAATAAGAAGCCTGGAACTGTGGATGGGATCTCCTCATTTTTGGATCGACACAACAGGGTATTTCCAATGTCTGGAAAAGAAAAAGCAGATTTGCGGCCATCAGCTTCATGTTGTAAGCGCGTGTGTCCCGAGTATGGCGTACCAGTATCAGTATGGGCATGGAAACAAGGAGTATCGGGAAAAATCTTTTCAGTTTTTTTCAAATGGAATAAAAGCAGCGGCGGCTATGGGAGCGAAAGTGGTTGTTGTAAATTCTGGCAGCTGTGAGTATGGTGTTCCTTTTGAGGAAGCGGTAAAAGGCCCGGCAGAACTTTTGAACCGGCTGGGGCGAGTGGCCGGGCAAGAGGGGGTTACCATGGCAATAGAATCGCTGACTGCAGATGAGACGAATATTGCAGATAATCTGAAACATACGAAAGAACTTATCAGACAGGCTGATACACCGAGCCTGAAAGCGATGGCTGATACTGTAGCGATTTATTTTGCAGGGGAAACTTTAGAGGAATGGTTTCAGGCTTTTGGTAAAGATCTGATTCATATGCATTTTATTGACGGATTTATAAAGAAGCGTACTTACGACCATCTTGCCTGGGGAGATGGAGAATTTCCTCTTGCGGAAATGGTTCGATGTATGGAAAAATATGAATATACCGGATATCTTACTCAGGAATTGGAGTATGAAGCTTATTATGGAAATCCTGCGGAGGCGGAGCGAAAAAACTGGAAGGCGCTTTCGGGTACGACGTTGTGCAATTAATGGTACAACTCAGTTCGTGAAAATGAAAAATGGAAAATTATGCTTTGCAAAAGGTGGTGAGCGGTCAGTGCGTGCTTGTAATAAAACGATCGATATGACAACGGGATCGTCAGTGGGCTGTATTATGTACTTTGCTCTGCCGATAATTTTGGGAAATCTGTTCCAACAGTTATATTCTTTGACGGATGCGGTTATTGTCGGACGGTTTGTTAATCTGAATGCGCTGGCGGCAATCGGAGGCACAGGCTGGGTGCGCTGGGCTATATTGGGTGTCTGTATGGACTGTACCCTTGGGTTTGGTATTGTGGCCTCCCGAAGAATTGGTGCAGGAGATTGGAACGGATTTAAAGAGGTGCTGGCAGCTGGCGTTGAGTTTGTTCTGGCGGCCGGGTTCTTACTGACTCTGTTTACATGCCTTTCTCTTGATTTTGTTCTGGAACTTCTGCACATTCCGGAAAATATCTATGAAGATGCAAGACTGTATCTCTGGTATGCCTCCGTTTCGATTCCAATTGGGCTTATCTATAATATGACCTGTGCGTTTTTGCGGGCAGTGGGCAACAGTAGGGGACCATTTGCTGCAGTGGTGCTTTCGACGTTGATAAATGTTTCTCTTGATCTATACTTTATTGTGGGCCTGCGCTGGGGAGTTTGCGGGGCTGCCCGTGCAACTCTGATTGCACAGACCTCTGCGGCTGTTTTTGTATTGTTTTTGGCGGTGAGACATGAATTGTTTCAAACTACGAGAAAAAACTGGAAGTATAATCCGGGCATTCTCAGAGAGACTGCCGGACTTTGGATTCCGATGTTTTTTAACAGTATTGCCATTTCTGCGGGAGGGGTGATTGTCCAACGCTATATTAATTCCAGTGGCGCAATTGTTGCGGCTGGAATTGATGCTGGGGAAAAAATCTATTGTTTGCTGGAAACAGTAGAAAAGGCAGTCTGCTCGGCGATCAGTGTTTTTGTAGGACAAAATCTGGGCGCCATGAAAATTGCCAGAATCCGTAAAGGGATGAAAAGTATGACTATATTTGCGTTCTTTTTTTCTGTGTGGCTGGCCTTTGTCTTGACTGTGTATGGAGATTCTTTGATCGGACTGTTTCTGAATAAAAATCAGGACCCTGCGGATCTGGAAGGAGCCTATCGAGCTGCCAGAGTGTATTTAAACGTACAGTGTATTTCTGTCTTTTTTATGGTGCCCATGCATTTTTACAGAGGAGCAGTTCAAGCTCTTGGGTATGCAGTGTATCCTATGATAGCAGCGTTTCTGCAGATTGCTGCAAGATGGATTACGGTAGCGCTTTTTGTTCCGGCGCTGGGACTGGTTGGACTATGCCTGCCTGATGGTGTTGCTGCGCTTGCCAGTTTGCCGGTTGTAGTTATTCCATATTTTGTATTTATGAGGGGTTGTAAAAAATGAAGTTGATTTAACTCCATTTTTACAGCTCCCTTCTGTTTTTCGAAACAGATAAGGAAAAACGCTGTCTTCTCTGTTTTGCGCTATAATATTTCTCGGTATTATCATGTATGGCAGCTTAATTTTACTACAAAAAGAAGAACGCCTCCAGATTCTGTACCTGAATGCGTTCTTCTTTTTGCGATGATATAAATGTTAAAAAAATAACGTCCACAAATGACAATATCTTGTTATATTTGCATAAAGAAACAAGATTTTTACAAAAAAATTAGTGTTATAATAATAAAAAATAAAAGGAGGACCTGGAAATGAAGAGCTTTGAACAGAAAATATTTCCCTATCTTTTACTGGCTCCGACCATGATTATTTTCGGCCTGTTTCTGTTTTTTCCTGCGTTGAACGGCCTGTGGATATCGCTTACGAAATGGGATGGCGTAAATCCCCAGGTGTTTGTGGGGGTGAAAAACTATGTGACGCTTTTCGGGGATAAGAGCTTCTGGAACTCATTTGTGAGAACGCTGGTCTTTACACTTGTATCAGTACCATCTGTCTATGTGGCGGCTCTTGGACTGGCGGTTCTGCTGACCGGAGGGATTCGCGGGAGCAATTTCTTCCGGGCGGTGTTTTACTGGCCGACCATGATTTCCACGATTATCGTCGGGCTTACGTGGCGCTTCTTGCTGGGTGAGGATTTTGGACTGGTGAATTACTTACTGACCGCGATGGATAAAACGCCGGTCAAATGGCTGACTGATCCGAACAATGCCATGGGAGTAGTGATCTTTGTAACTGTCTGGAGTATGGCGGGATACTACATGGTTATGTTTGTGTCAGGGATCAAGGCGATCTCCGAGACGTATTACGAGGCGGCCAGAATTGACGGAGCGGGTGCGTGGCAGCAGTTTAAGTTTATTACGCTTCCTCTTCTGAAACCGACCAGTCTTCTGGTACTGGTTTTATCTACGGTATCGATTATCAAGACGTATCCCCTCGTGTATTCCCTGACCCAGGGCGGTCCGGCGGGGGCCACGAAATTCATGGTGCAGATGATTCAGGAGACCGGGTTCGAGAAGAACAAGATGGGGTATGCCAGTGCGATGACCATGGCGCTGTTCGTGATACTGGCGCTGTTTACAGTGATTCAGTTTAAACTGAATCAGGGAGGTGAGCAGGATGCAGACTAAGACAAAGAAAATCTGTGCAGCAGGACTTAAATGGATACTTCTGCTTCTTTTGACCTTTTTGTTTCTGATGCCGGTTATTTGGGTGATCTGTTCTTCCTTTAAGAGCGTCGGTGAACTGTTTTCCTGGCCGCCCAGCCTTTTAGGGAAGAATCCCTCTCTGGATAACTACACAAAGGCCATGGCAGAAGGCCATTTTGGCGTTTACTTCTTCAATACGGTATTTGTCAGCCTTGTAGCCACATTTCTGACGATTGTAGTCAACGTGATGAGTGGATACGCCTTTGCCAAGTACCATTTCAAGGGAGATAAGATTCTGTTTGGCATTGTCCTGGCAACGCTGATGGTACCGCTGGAAGTTATTATGATACCCATTTTCAAGGTGATTGTGGCGACTCATTTATACAATAACTTGTGGGGGCTTATTATTCCGGCAGTCGCTTCCCCGACTGCGGTATTTCTGGTCCGCCAGTATTATGTGGGAATTCCGGATGCGTATATGGAGGCGGCCAGAATTGACGGTGCATCGGAGTTAAATATTCTCTTGAAAATCATGCTTCCCATGGCGAAGCCGGTCATATCGGTTCTCTGTATCTTTTCCTTTATGTGGAGATGGAACGATTATCTGTGGCCGAAGCTGGTCATCAACGGAAAGGAGCGCTATACCATACAGCTGGCTCTGGCCAACTACTCGGGTGAGTACTCTGTGGACTGGAACAGCCTTCTGGCCATGTCTGTAATTTCCATGATACCGGTCATTGTTGTGTTTGTCACGCTTCAAAAATATATCATCGGCGGCATGACTGCCGGAGGGGTAAAAGAATAAGAGGAGGGGATGCTATGAAGTATTTGGAATATCCGCTGTTTGCGGAAGGGTATGTCAACCGCTTTCTGACTGCCGGGGTCTTTACGGAACTCCAGCAGTTTGATAAGGCGACGCTGCACGGCCGAGTCAATGAATGGCTGAAAAAGGGCTTTGCAATTCATGAAAATCCATGCAGAAAAGAGTTTGTCAGAAAGAGACAGGAGAAAAAGCCTGATTATCTGGAACTTGACGGAGCAGCTGACGGGAAAAAGGTGGAAGTCTTCGGACAGACCCTTCCGCTGGTACCCTATTTCCCGTTCGGCAATACCGGCGTGGATGCCTCGGGTTTCTATTACAGGCCGACCTGGCTGCGTATGTACAATTACGTTCTTTTGGAAGCGGAAGCAGACGGTGATGTGGAATTCGAACTGGAGACCTGCGGCGGAGCTGCGGTATGGGTAAACGGAACATTTGTCGCGGACTTTACCCCGTTTACAAGAAATATGGTAAAGAGGACAACCATAGTTCTGCCGCTTAAGGCTGGAAGAAACAGGCTCCTGGTCTGTCTCGATGATCTGGCGGAGCGGGATACCGACTATTATTTCCGTATGAAGCGGCTGGGAGACGCAGCGCTTACGATGCTGGTACCGGTGCGGGATGAGGTGGATCCGTCTGTCGTGGGGCAGCTGGAGAATATGCTGGAACAGATGTATTTTGATAAAGAGGCGTATATCAGTGAGATGGTAAAATTAAATATTACCAATCCGTTTTCTGATCCGCTGTCTGTTACGGTAGCGGTTGCTCCGGGAGAATTTATTGAGAAGATGGAGGGGCAGGAAAGCCTGATCCGTACTTTCCAGTATGAAATGGGGCCGGACCAGAAGGCTCTGGAGCTTTTCCATTCGGATGAACTTCCGCCGGGGTACTGCTACTTTACAGAGTGCGTGGATCATCAGGGTATTTCCTTAAAACGAAAAATAGGAAATCAATTGGTGAGAAAGGAATTTTTAGAATATCATGAACCGGATCTGGAGGAGAGAAAACGCCATATCCTGCGTGTGATTGTGGAGTATGCGCCGGAAAATACATACAAGGCTGCGGCACTCTTAACGCTGGACGGCGACACGGAAGCGGCGGAGAGGATTCTTTTGGAAGAACTTCCAGGTGTGTGGGCGAGAAAGGACTGTTCCGATTTTCATTTTATTATTATGTTGTACATTTACCGCACCTTTCAGGAACGCTTGTCGGAGAAAATGCGGGAGGAGCTGGAAAAAGCCATGTGCGGCTTCCGGTACTGGATCGATGAACCGGGGGACGACGTGATGTGGTTTTTCAGCGAAAATCACGCGCTTTTATTCCACTGCTGCCAGTATCTGGCGGGAAGTTTCCTGCCGGACAGAATTTTTACCTGCAGCGGGAAAACAGGGAGAGCTGTAAGCGCCAGGGGAGAGGAACTACTTCGGGAATGGTTTGAAGGCTTTTTCGAGGAGTTTATTACCGAATGGAATTCCAATGCCTATATTCCCGTGGATGTGCTGGGGCTGGGGACACTCTATAATCTGACGGAGCCTGGAAGCGAGTTCCATCAGAAGGCGAAGAGGGCACTGGACATGATCTTCTACTCGCTCAGAGTAAATGCACATAAAGGGGCCGTAATGACCAGCTTCGGCCGTTCTTATGAAAAGGAGATGAAAGGAAATTACAATGCGGGTACGACGTCCCTTCTCTATCTGGCCTATGGAGACGGATATTTAAACAGGGCCTGCAACGGCTGCATTCCTTTGGCTCTCGGAGATTACGCGGCGCCGGAGGAATATCGGGCTTATGGGGCTTTAAAAGATAATCAGGAACTTTACTTTATGAATACGCAGGGATTTGAGAAGCATGTCAATCTCTATCTGTATAAGAATGCGTATGCTCTGCTTTCGACCGCGGCAGGATTCAAACCGTTTCAGAAGGGATATCAGGAACACATTGTGCAGGCGGTGATTGATGAACTGGCGCAGGTGTTTGTCAACCATCCGGGAGAATCTTTTCCGTACGGAAGCGGGCGTCCTAATTTCTGGGCCGGAAATGGGATTTTACCTCTGGCGGTGCAGTACCGCAATACGGCAATTCTCCGGTACCGGATTGGTGAAGAGGAGCGAATCGATTACACCCATGCGTATATCCCGATATCCGCATTTACCCGCTATCTTGGGGAAGACGGTGTGATTGCTCTGGAAAAGGACGGCGCTTACATCGCGGTGAAGGCGATGAAGGGGCTGAGCATGCAGAAGGAAGGGCCAAACCGTTTCAGGGAATTTATCAGCCGGGGACGCGATAATGTGTGGATCATCCGCGTGGGACGAATGGACGAGTACGGGGATTTGGATGCGCTGCTTGCCGCATTTAAGAAAATAGAAATAAGGACGGACGGGGAAGAGACTATGGTGAAGGATGAGAAAGGAACGGAATTTTTAACCGGTCCGGACTTCCTTCTGAAAGTGAATGGAGTACCGGTCTATGATTACCCGCTGAATGTGGAAGGGAAATTAAATCTGGAGGAATGGGATCGTGGTTGAGAAACAGATGATTGAAAAGACGCTGAATCTTGTGTCTGACAAGATGATGGTGCTGAAGAATAATGGCATGAAAGAAAAATACCCTGTCAGCTTAATTGATATCAACTGCTGGGAATGGCCTCAGGGGGTGGGGCTCTTCGGCCTCTACCGGTATTATGAAATGAGCCGGAAGCAGGAAGTGCTCACATTCCTGACAGAATGGTATGACAGGCGCATGGAAGAGGGGATCGTTGAAAAAAATGTGAATACAACTTCTCCCATGCTGACACTCACCTATCTGTATGAAATTACAAAGAAAGAGTCCTATCTCTCCTTTATCAAAGAATGGGCGGATTGGATAATGGAGGAAAAGGGGCTGATCCGGACCGGTGACGGCTGTTTTCAGCATATGATTACCGGCAGCCCCAACGATTCGGAGATCCTCATTGACACACTGTTTATGGCGGTGCTGTTTTTGGCCCGGGCCGGCAAACTCTTAAATCGACAGGATTATATCGAGGAAGCAACGTATCAGGTGTTATGCCATATCAAATACCTTCTGAATAAGAATGAAGGGCTGTTTTACCATGGCTTTAATTTTGAACGGAATGACAATTACGGCGGAATTCTCTGGGGACGCGGGAATTGCTGGTATACGATTGTGGCCATGGAGCTGATTCAGGAGATTCCCATGGAAGACGGTCTGAAGCGCCATTTCCTCACAGTATACGAAAATCAGGTGAAGGCGCTGAAGCGGTATGCAGACCCGGAAACAGGACTGTGGCATACGGTTATCGATGATCCGGACACCTATTTAGAGCTCTCTGCAAGCGCGGCATTTTTAAGGGGAATTATGCAGGGGGTGAGGCTTGGAATCCTGAACGGGGAGGAGTATGAGGAACTCATCGAAAAGGCCATGAAAGGGCTGTTAGACAACATCAGTGAAGACGGAACGGTGGAGAATGTGTCTTACGGAACTCCGATTGGACTTGACAAGGAGTTTTACAATACCATTCCCTGCTGTCCCATGACATATGGGCAGGCGCTGATGATTCTGGCTCTTTCTGAGGCTATGACAGATTACTGGCATTAATTCCTGCGGAGGCGGTGTGCCCGTCTGCTGCGGAGAAGCTGACTACAGGAGGTTGTGAAGATGAAGGAACGCGTATTTTTTGAAGAATTTGAATCTCTGTATTATTTTCATGGAAGTACACAGAACTGGGCGATGCAGGGCTTTCATTTTCACAACCAATATGAGATTATTCTGTTCTTAAATGACGGTGCGCTGCTGGAAATCGGTGATCGAGTCTACCATGTAATGAAAGGTGATCTGTTTTTTATCAATAACAGGGAATACCACCGTACCAGCGGGGCGGAGGGAAAAGAGTACAACCGCTATGTTCTGATGTTTGAGCCGGAACTGCTGGAACCGATGACAAAGGCGTTCGGATATGATTTTACCATGTTTTTTGAGAACAGGGGAGATGACTTTGTCCACAGACTGTATCTGGAGGGAGAGAATCTGAAGCGGGTGGAACGGCTGCTGGCCAAAATCGAAACGAATATAGGAAGCGGCAGCAGCGAGGAGGCATCCGTAAAGATCCGCCTTTCCATTTTAGAGCTGATTACCGCAATTAACGAGATGTATAAATTTTTTATGAAGGAGAAGCACACTGCAGCAGATTCTGAGGAGCAGAAATGGAAGGAGGAGGACGGGAAATTCCGGGATCCGATTTTGTATCGGGAGCGGGTAGAGCAGATAAAAAAATATATTACCGCCCATGTGGAGGAGAAACTGGATCTGGATGAGATTGCGGGGAAATTTTATATGAACCGATATTATTTGAGCCACTATTTTAAAAAGGAAACAGGGTTTACGGTTCTGCAGTATGTGACGAATCAGAAGATCATTGCCGCGAAAGCGCTTTTGAAGAAAGGAACCTCAGTCACCGATGTGGCGCTCAAGCTGTCCTACAACAGTGACAGCCATTTTATATCGGTATTTAAAAAGAATACAGGAATCACACCGAAAAAGTATGCGCAGAATAAAAAGAACAATAATGTATGATTTTTGATGGTTTATCTGCGATTAATTGTGCAAAATAACTGATAAAATGTAAGTATTAAGAGTAAAGGAGAGGATCTTATGAAGAAATGGTTATCAGTTCTGCTGGCAGGGGCTATGGTATTGGGGACGCTTACCGGCTGTTCCGGCGGGGGCAAGAAGGCCGAAAATGAAGTGAAGACGTTGGATGTCGTCTGGTTCAGTGATGGAAAAGAGGGGGAATCCTTCATGAAACTGGCCGACAAGTACATGGAGGAGAATCCGTCTGTCAAGATCGAGCTGATTGAAGTTCCGTATGCGGATCTCGAAAACAAGATTAAGAACATGATCAACGGTAAGGAAGCCCCGGCATTGGCCAGGCTTACGAATATCGGGCCGTTCCAGAATCAGCTTGTGGATTTGGGCGAGTATGTATCGGATAAGGATGCGTTTCAGAACAGCTTTGGCGAGGGCTTAAAGTTTGTATTTGACGGAAAAATTCTGGCGGCTCCCATGGATGTGACAGCCAATGGATTGATCTATAACAAGACGGCGTTCGAAAAGGCAGGCGTGGCTGTGCCGCAGTCAGAGGATGAGATCTGGACCTGGGACGAGTGGAAGGAAGCTATGAAGACCGTTATGGAAAAAAGCGACTGTAAGTATGGACTGGTCTATGACAAATCTCCACAGCGTTTTACAACGCTTCTGTATGAGGCGGGAGGCAGTCTGTTAAACAGTGATTTGACAGCTTCCAATTTCAATACAGATGAGACAAAACGCGCGGTAAGCTTCTTCAAGGAGCTGCATGACGAGGGAATTATTCCGACATCGGTATGGCTGGGATCGGAAAACCCGAATAACATGTTCCGTACCGGCCAGGTTGCCATGCACTTTGCGGGAAGCTGGATGATTGCAAACTACAAGGAAGAGATTACGGACTTCGACTGGGGAGTTACCTACCTGCCGAAGGAAGCCATGCGATCCTCAGTGCCGGGCGGTAAATATCTGGCGGCTTTCCAGAACACCGGCGTGGAAAAGGAAGCGGCGGATTTCATCGAATGGATCTCAAAGGCTGAGAACAATGCCCAGTACTGTGTGGAGAACAGTTATTTGTCTCAGGTGAAGGGGAACGAGAGCCTGGATTATGAGTATGGAAAAGACTTCTTTACCATCTTTTCACAGGAATTGGCAGCTACCGGGCCGCAGCCGGGAGCTGAGTGGGGCTATCAGGCATTTACCGGTGCGATTCAGAACGATTTGAGAGATAAACTGATTGAAGTGCTGGCAGGCCAGCTGACGGTGGATCAGTATGCAGAAGATATGGATAAGCTGATTACCGATGCCCTGGAGGAACTGAAATAGTCTGTATCTGTTAATAGAGGAGCTGCCGTACCGGATGAGGGATTCAGATGGGACGGCGGCTTTTTTGAGGAGAGATAAAACGGAAAATGTGATGTGGCATTCTGGACTTGTAATTTATAGATTGCAAAAAATATGTTTTTGTACTAAAATTATAAGTGGAAAGCACTCACGACAGGAGTGGAAACCTCCCAGCCTTATAACCGGTTCGCCGGAATACATAGGAAGGAGGTGCGCCCATGACAGCATACGAGGTTATTACGATATTCATAGGGATATTAACCTTATTAATGTCTTTTGGCTGCTGGATTGTAGCGTTAATCGCCTTTCTCGATAAGAGAAATAAGCATAAATAAAAAGCCCACCCTGTCAGCACACAGGGTGAGCGGTGTCCATTAAGGACATGTAACTAATCATCTTGGGAGCCTCCACTTTTGGAGTGGGTGCTTTCTTTTATATTTCTATTATAAACAATACCTTCTTAAAGTTCAAGTAATTTCTAAAAAAATCCCAATACAGTAACAACTATGAATGGTAACTGGTACGGTTTCTTGTTTGGCTTCCTGACACTTGATGTATTCTGATGACTTATTAATCTTATTTTAATCTCTTCTGGTGCAAAGGCCGGGCAGTACGTTTCGGGTTACGGCTTTATGCAAAGGCTGCTGTCTTTAGACAGATTGCTTTTGTGATAAAGAAAGAGATTAAATAAAATATAACTTGTTAAAAATATAAAAACAAAGTGCAGTTACCATTTACAATAAAAAACTGCAATATAATAGTGAATAGTATTGTATTAGGCGATTATTACAAAAAAACTTTGTCTGTTTTGTTGAAAATATTAAAAAGAAAGATATTAAACTTAATTTAATAAATACTATTGACAATGTCGATAAAGTGGCGTATATTAAGAAACAGGAAGAGTATTGAAACTTCTGACAAGTGAAAATTAAACTTAATTTAATGGAGGAGAAAGGCATGAGGAAAAAACTGATCGGATTATCAATCGCCACAGCACTTGGGATTATGAGTCTGACTGCATGCAAGAGCCAGCCGGCTGAGAACGCGGACACAAAGGGTGCTGCAGATACAACGGTTCAGGCGGAGGGGACAAAAGAGGAAGGCACGGCAAAAGAGGCCTCGGGGGATCGCGTTAAACTGGAAATATGGGACTGGTGGGGAGATGGTCAGTACAAATACGTCATCGAGCAGCTCTGCCAGAATTTTAACGAATCTCAGGATCAATATGAAGTAGTGCATGTCAACTATCCATGGGGGGATGTATGGACAAAAGCGCTGGCAGCTACCGCAGCGGGAAATCCTCCTGATGTGATTATTCAGGATATCCGTACCGTCACTCACAGGGCGGAAGCGAAGCAGGCGACAGATTTAACGGATCTGATCGCGAAAGAGGGCGATGGATTTACGGATCAGTTTTATCCTCAGTTGATGGATGCCATGATGTATGAGGGGCATGCATATGGACTGCCCTACGTAACGGATACAAGAATTCTTTACTATGATAAGGACGCTTTCGCGGAGGCGGGACTGGATCCGGAGGCACCGCCGGAAACATGGGCGCAGCTTGTGGAGTATGCCAGAAAGCTGGATGTGAAAAAGGATAACGGCTCCTATGAACGCCTTGGATTTTTCCCGGGGACCCTGGAGTGGAACGCATGGGCCTTCACCGCTGACGGGAAAGATTATACAGATGCAGATGGTAATGTGTACGTAAACACGCCTGAAAAGGTAAAGATGTTTGAGAATATTTACAATGACTTTTACCAGTATTATGGTAAGAAAGAGCTGGACAGCTTCTCTGCTGAATTTGGCAATGGCATGACGAATCCTTTTGTGGCCGGTAAGGTAGCTATGTGGGTGAATACACCGACCGAGTTTACAAAGGTACGTGATTACGCACCGGATAAGAATTACGGCGTGGCACTGCTTCCGTCCCTGGAAGATGGCGGTGAGCATTACTCCTGGGGCGGCGGTTTCTCTGTTGAGATCCCTTACGGAGCCAAGGACACAGAGGGTTCCTGGGAATTTGTTAAATTCATCACCAGTAAGGAATCCCAGATATACTGGGCATCCCAGGTTTACGATACCGTGGCAAATATTGAAGCGTCCCAGGATCCGTCTCTGATGGAAATTCCTGTATTTAAGATGGCACTGGAGGCAATGCCTACTACAGTTGTCACTCAGGACAGACTGACTGCGCCGGGCGCATCTGATATTGTGCTTCCGTATCTGGATGAAATCATTCTTGGCAGCAAGACGCCGCAGGAGGCACTTGACGAGGCTCAGGCCCAGGTTGAACAGCTGGTTTCAGACAATAAATAGCGGATACGTCGGGAAATGAGAACTGGTGACAGATAAGTAAGATACTGAAGATGGGTACTTCCTGTCATATGGAAGGCTGAGACACAGGGGGTGTCAAATGACAAAGATGAAACACACCATGACGAAGCGTGAAAGCAGAGAGGCGCGTGCGGGCTGGCTGTTTATCAGCCCGTGGCTGATCGGCTTCCTCTGTCTGACAGGAGGACCATTGCTTTTTTCGCTGTATGCATCATTTACAAATTATAACATGACTTCCAGGATGGATTTTATCGGACTTTCCAATTACATCAGGATGTTCACTAAGGATCCTGTATTCTGGAAGTCATTAGGCAACACACTTTACTATGTGGCGCTGGCAGTGCCGAGCTCCTGTATCTGTGCGATTTTTCTTGCGACACTGCTGAATCAGAAGGTGAAGGGGACGCCGCTGTTCCGGATGCTGTTTTACCTGCCGACCGTACTTTCCGGTGTGGCGGTATATCAGCTCTGGATGCAGCTTCTGGCACCTCAGAGCGGATTGATCAACTCTGTGCTGCGGCTGGTGGGAATCGAAGGCCCCTCCTGGCTCTCAGATCCGGCCTGGACGAAGCCGTCTCTGGTTATGATGCGGGTATGGGCGCTGGGAACCAGTATGCTGCTATACTTATCTTCCATGAATTCGGTCTCTAAAGATTTGTATGAGGCGGCTGATATCGATGGAGCCTCATTTTTACAGAAATTCCGGAAGATCACGCTTCCGCAGATTTCCCCTATTATCTTTTTTGATATCATTACCAATATGACGGGGGCATTTCAGGTATTTCAGGAGGCGCTGGTCATGAGTAAGAACGGAAAGGGAGATCCGGCAGGATCCCTTCTGTTCTACAACCTGCATATTTATCAGGAGGCATTTACCCATTACGACATGGGATATGCGTCTGCGATGGCATGGTTTTTGCTCCTGATCGTTATGACAATAACCGTGATCAATCTGGTCGCATCAAAATACTGGGTACATACGGAAGAAGGTGAGACGTAATGGCTGCTGATACGAAAACAGTAAAAAGAGGCGGACTGTCCAGCAGGCGCAGAAAAAAGGCAATTGTAAACGTGATCTGTTTTATTCTTCTGGCTGCTGCATCCCTGACTGTGATTATGCCGCTGTGGTTTATGATATCCACCGCTTTAAAAAGCATGGACGAGATATTTACGTATCCGATTACGTGGTATCCCCACGAACCGATCTGGAGTAATTTTAAGGACGCCTGGGCAAGCGCGGAATTCAGCCGGTGGTTTTTAAACTCCGTATTTGTAGCGGCATTTGCCATTCTCGGAGGTGTCCTTGCCAATTCCCTGGTGGCCTACGGATTTGCAAAGATACGCTTTCCGGGCAGAAATATTATGTTCTCCATTATATTGGCGACCATGATGATCCCGGAATTTGTGACGATGATCCCACAGTACGTCCTGTATGCAAAAATTGGCTGGGTTGGTACATATCTGCCGCTGATTGTGCCGCAGTTTATGGGATCGGCGTACTTTATCTTTATGCTGCGGCAGTTTTATGCGGGGATTCCCAACTCGGTGATCGAATCGGCACAGATCGACGGAGCCTCCCATTTCCGGATCTGGAGGAGTATTATGCTTCCCATGGCCAAGCCTGCGATTATGACAGTGGTGGTACTTTCCTTCAACTGGAGCTGGAACGACTTTTTAAAGCCACTGTTGTATCTGATGGATACGAAGACCTTTACCTTGCAGCTGGGGCTTAAGATATTCGTGAGCCAGTCCAATACCCAGTGGAACTACTTAATGGCGGCCTCCTGTATTGTTTTGCTTCCGATTATCGTTGTTTTCATGTGCCTGCAGAAGTACTTTACGGATGGCATGAATATCGGCGGAGCGGTAAAAGGATAGTTGACTGACGCTGCTCACTGTCTTTGGAACCTTTGGCGAATTGAAATATCGTTTGGCCTGAAGTATAATGGTAATATGAAATTCAGACAAATGAAAAGGGAAAAGGAAGAAATATGGCAGACCAGAATAATCAGGTACAGCTCAAGAATTTTAACAGAAGAACGGTGCTGGGGTATATCAGAAGAAACGGCACGGCGACAAAGGCGGGCCTTGCCAGCGTCACCGGCCTGACATTTATGGCGATCAAGAAGATCCTGGCAGAACTCCAGGAGCTGAATCTGATCCGTGACGGACAGATGGAATCGGGTGGCATGGGCAGAAAAGCAGTTTCCTATGTAATTAATGAGAATTACCGCTATACCATAGGCATCCATATCAATAAATTTATTACCGGCATTGCCCTCCTGAATCTGCGGGGACAGATTCTGGCCATTGAGCGGTATTCCATGGATAAGGAATTTGAGAATCAGAATGATTTTGTGACCATGCTGGCAGAGGCCGTGGAGCTGGTAATAGAAAAGTCCGGTGTGAAGCGGGAAGATATTCTGGGAATCGGGGTAGGCGCCCCGGGGCCTCTGGACTGTGAAAGCGGCGTGATCCTGACTCCGCCCAATATGCCGATGCTGGACTATCTTCCGCTGAAGGAAACTCTGGAGGGGAGAACCGGTTTTCCTGTTTTTTTAAATAAGGATACGAATGTAATTGCATTTGCCGAGTACTGGTACAGAAATAACAGGGATTGCTCCAACCTGGCGTATGTGGAAGTGGACATGGGAATCGGCAGCGGCTTGATTATCGATGGAAAGCTGAATGTAGGTGCCAACTGTATCGCCGGTGAATTCGGACATATCACGATTGACATCAATGGTCCACTCTGCAATTGTGGAAATCGGGGGTGCTTAGAGGCCATGAGCTCTGGTATTGCAGTACTCCGGATGTTGGGAGAGCAGCTCGAGAATCAGAAGGATCACCCGCTTTACCATAAGAGGAACGCACTGACGATAGAGGATGTATTTGAGATGACGGACAAAAAGGATCTGCTCACCATCTCTATCTTAAACCGTTCTGCCTTCTACGTGGGTGTGGCGGTCAGCAATCTGATTAATACCTTTGATCCGGAGATGATTATACTGGGCGGAATTTTGATACAGAAATATCCCATGTATTTTAATATTGTCCAGGACGTGGCGAATCAGAGAAAAGTGAAGGGAGCAAAGGAAAACTACATGGCGGTATCCGTATTAGGGGAAAATGCGGGTGTCATTGGCGCGGGTGAGATTGTGACGGATCACTTCTTCAATCAGTTTGTGAACGAAGTGTTTCATTAAAAAAGAAAAAAGGACGAAAAAGGGGTTCTATGTTTAGCAGCAGAAAAATAACTCAGTGTGATCAGATAGAATTGATTTGGGATGACAGAGTGGTTTTTCTGCTGTCTCTTTCTCCGGAGGAAGGGACAGCGGGAGAACTGCAGGGATCGGTATCGGAAGACACGGTACTCATTACGGTACGGGCGGAAAAGGAGACGCGGGAGCCCTGCTTTGGACCGCAGGCATATTTTGATTCCCGGGAGGGCATCGTTTACCACCTGGATATTCCGGAGACGGAGCGTTTCCTTGCCGTCTATCAGCATAAGGACTGGTGGGTCAGACCCGCTTTTTTTTCGGACATAAAAGAGCTTCCGGACAGGACACAGCTCCTGCTGTTTCAGAGTGGAGCGACGTATTTTGCTGTTCTTTCCGTATGTGGAGAAGATAATCGGACGGATATGTGCAGTATGGACCGGTACCAATTGAACCGGTGCAGTCTGGAAACAGATAGAGTAAATCGTTCAGGTGCTGAGAATCGTCTGGCGGTCCGCATGGCGTCGAATGCGGGAAACCGAAACCGTATGGAAGATTTGAGTCTGGCGATCGCCGGAGGGAGTGATCCGTATCTCTGTTGTGAGAGGGCGGTTCAAGCAGCTCTTGGCAGGCTGGGACGGAGCTCCATGCTTCGGAAAAACAGAAAATTCCCTGAAAAACTGGAGTTCTTTGGCTGGTGCACCTGGGATGCCTTTTATCACAGGGTTTCCCATGAGGGCGTGATGGAAAAGATGAAGGAGTTTCAGGCGAAACAGCTGCCGGTGAAATGGGTGCTGCTGGACGATGGGTGGCTTGATGCAGATTATGACAAAAAGGTGCTGATCGGACTGGATGCAGACAGAGAGCGTTTCCCGAAGGGGCTGAAAGGCTGTGTAAAGGAACTGAAGGAAACATGGAACGTGGACAGTGTGGGAGTCTGGCATGCCGTCATGGGCTACTGGAACGGCCTGGCCGGTGATTCGCCGGCGGCTGAAACGCTGAAGGCGGGAACCAGAGTTTTACCGGATGGCCGGATACTTCCGGATCCGGAGGCCGGAAAGGCATTTACCTTTTTTGAAACATGGCATAAATATTTAAAAAACTGCTGCGGCATCGATTTTGTGAAGGTTGACGGTCAGAGCGCGGTTTCGCTGGCTTACGGAGGGATGGAGACTTATGGACACGCCTCCTGCGGAATTCAGAAGGGGCTGAATGCGTCGGCAGCTCTGTATTTTGATAATTGTATTATTAACTGCATGGGAATGGCCGGTGAGGATATGTGGAACCGTCCCAGCAGTGCCGTTGCAAGAAGCAGCGATGACTTTGTTCCTCAAGTGCCTCACGGGTTTAAAGAGCATGCGGTACAAAACAGCTATAATTCACTTCTTCAGGGACAGTTTTACTGGGGTGACTGGGATATGTTCTTCAGCAGTCATGAGGAAAACTGGCAGAATTCCATTCTCCGCGCGGTGAGCGGAGGGCCGGTCTATGTGAGCGATCGTGTGGGGGAGACAAATCCCGGCTTTATCCGGCCGCTTATCACAGAGACGGGCCTGGTTATCCGATGCAGGGAGGTGGGGATGCCTACGACGGACTGCCTGTTTGATAATCCGGCGGACACGCTGCGCCCGCTTAAGATATTTAACCGGTACGGAGAAAACTATGTGATTGGTGCGTTCCATATCTGTGAAAAAGACGACATCTGCCTGGGAAAACTTGAAATGTCTGATATCCCGGAACTTTCGGGACGTAACTGGCTGGTGTACGCTTATCAAGCGGGAACTGTATGCAGACTGGGAGAGTCCGGAATCAATTTTTCACTCCCGGAAGGCGGGGCAGAACTGTTTTTGCTCATTCCGGATAAAGGCCGGGGCAGGCTGATCGGCATTCTGGAAAAGTACATTTCCTGTGGCTGCCTGCGGATTCTGCATGAGGAGGAGAACCGCGTGGCGGCGCTCGTTCTGGAAGCCGGTACGCTTGGAATTGCGGCGGATCGGCCGCCGGTCCGGGTGTGGATAGACGGCAGGGATCACGAAGCAGTATGTCATGGCGGCATGCTCTGGAGCGTTTACTGTGAAAAACCGGACTGCCTGGTGGAGATTGAGTGGCAGTCCGGCGGATTATGACTGAACAATACAGGGAAAGGTGAGGTTGTGCGATGATATCTTTGGGAATCGATATTGGGACTACTTCGATCTGCGCGGTCCTCTATGACCTGACAGAAGATAAAATAATCAAGAGTTTAAGTGTGCCCAATTCCTTTATCAATACGGGGAGCTATCTCCAGGATCCGGACAGAATCGTATCGCTGGCGAAGGAATTGCTCAAAGAATTGCTGATGGAATTTAAGGCGTGGGCCGGAGAACATGAAGCGAGGAACATCAGGAAGCCGGCCGGAGTGGGGATTTCCAGTCAGATGCATGGTATTTTGTATACAGACAGGACAGGGAGGGCGGTATCCCCGCTTTACACCTGGAAAAATGAGGACGGGAACCAGAGATACCGGGATGGCCTCACCTATGCACGTTATCTTGTGAAGGAGACGGAACTCCCGTTTTATACGGGTTACGGGAGTGTCACCCATTTTTACCTTCAGGAGAATCAGCAGATTCCGGATGAGGCAGTGGCATTTGTCGGGATTGGCGATTATGTGGCCATGCGTTTGACCGGAAGCCGTAAGGCAGTTGTTCATAAGACGATGGCTGCCAGCTTTGGAGGATATCACATGGCGGAGGGACGGTTTGAACTCGATAAACTTGCGGCTGCGGGTGTGGATATTTCCTGCTATCCGGCTGTCGCCCGGGAGGAAGGCCAGGCTGTCGGAACCGTGGTAATGGAGCAGACGGCGGTTCTGCCGGCCGGGGGAACCGCTGAACCGGAAGCGATACCGGTTTTCTGCGCGGTGGGAGATAATCAGGCCAGTTTTCTGGGGGCTGTCAAAGACAAGGAACACAGCGTCAGCATCAATGTGGGTACCGGTTCCCAGGTGTCGGTTTACAGCGGCGAATGGGATCCGGCGGCAGGAACTGATATCCGCCCCTGGATTGATCATGGTTATTTATATGTAGGCGCCTCCTTAAACGGAGGAAAGGTGTATGAGCGCCTGGCTGCGTTTTTCGAGGAGGTATGTGAGGAATTTGCAGGGCAGAAGGTGAACGCCTATGAAACCATGGAGCGTCTGGCGATGGAGGAACAGGAGACTGAGCTGCGTGCGGTCCCCAGCCTTTACGGAAGCAGGGAAGAGACGGACCGGGAACCGGAAGCGGGAATCTACGGATTAAACTCCGGGAATTTTCATCCCAAAGACTTAATCCGCAGCTTTACCACGGGCATGGCCCGTGAGCTGTTCGCCCTGTACAGCGCATTCCCGGAAAAGGCATGTGCTGGGAAGACACAGATTGTGGCGTCCGGCAATGGGATCCGCAAAAACAGGCTTCTGAGGGAAGATGTGGAAAAAGTATTTGGTCTGCCCGTTGTATTGACGGACAGGGAGGAAGAAGCGGCGTCCGGCGCGGCGCTGTACGTCCGCCAGGCGGTCATTGAAGGGGGAGCAGAATGCAGATAATTGCAGGAATAGATATTGGAGGAACGAAGAGCGCCGTCTCCTTTGCCCGTTATGCGGATGGGGGAATTGAGATCCTGGATAAGGTAAAAAGGCCTACAAGGACGGCGGATTATCACTCGGCTTTTCATGAGTATATCGAGATTATCCAGACTCAGTTAAAAGCCAGTCCGGACTGGCGGCTCTGCTCGATCGGTATTTCGTGCGGCGGACCGCTGGATGCGGAAAAAGGAATCATCATGGCGCCTCCCAATTTGCCGGAATGGGATAATGCGGATATTTTCACACCTTTGCGCAATGCATTCCGTGTGCCGGTTATGCTGCAGAACGATGCGGATGCGTGTGCTCTGGCGGAATGGAGGCTTGGCGCGGGGAAAGGGACGAAAAATATGGTGTTCTTAACCTTCGGAACCGGGATGGGTGCCGGCATGATCTTAAACGGCCAGCTGTATCAGGGATCCACCTGTATGGCGGGAGAGGTAGGACATATCCGCCTGGAAAAGGATGGGCCTTATGGCTATGGAAAAAACGGCTCCTTTGAGGGCTTCTGCAGCGGAGGAGGGATCGCCAATTTAGGAAGGATGAAGGCACAGGAAGCCTTGGAAAAAGGTGTTGTTCCCTCCTTCTGCAAGTCGATGGATATGCTGCCGCAGGTAGACTGTAAGGAAATTGGCCGGGCACTGGAGGAAGGCGATGCCACGGCCAGGGAGATCTTTGATATCGTGGCGGAGTATCTGGGAAGAGGTCTTTCCATCCTGATCGATATTTTAAATCCGGATATGATCGTGCTTGGCAGTATATACGCCAGGCAGAGGGAGGCTCTGGAGCCGGGAATGCAGGCGGTCATTGCGAGAGAAGCCCTGGCTGCGTCGGGAAAAGCCTGTAAGATAGTACCGGCCACTCTGGGAGAGATGATCGGGGACTATGCGGCTGTTTCTGTAGGGATGAAAGCCTACGATGATTTTTACAGATAAGGGAAGAATACGATGAAAAATAAGATTATGCTGATTACATATGCCGACAGCTTTGGAAAGAATTTAAAAGAGATGAAGGGGGTCATTGACCGGTATTTCAGAAGGGAGATTCATTCGATCCATATTCTGCCCTTTTTCCCGTCATCCGGGGACCGGGGCTTTGCGCCGATCAATTACCGGGAGGTGGATGGAGCCTTTGGAACCTGGGAGGACATAAGGGAAATTGCAGAGGATTACGAATTGATGTTTGACTTTATGATCAACCATCTGTCCAGAAGAAGCCCGGAATTCCTGGATTTTATTGAAAAGCATGATGAGTCGGAATACGCGGATATGTTTCTGCGCTTCCGTAAGTTCTGGCCGGGCGGGGAACCGACGGAAGAACAGGTGGAACTGCTGAACAAGAGGAAACCGTGCGCACCGTGTGAAGAAATTGCATTTCGGGATGGAACCACAGAAAAGATCTGGTGTACCTTTGATGATGAGCAGATGGATCTGGATCTGCGGAGTGAATCGGCATGGAACTACGTGGAACGTACACTACGTTTTCTGATGGATCAGGGGCTTTCCCAGCTGCGCTTAGACGCCTTTGCCTTTGCCACGAAAAAAGTGGGCACCACCTGCTTTTTCCTGGAACCGGAGATCTGGGAGATGATGGACCGGATTCAGCGCGTGCTGGATGAGAAAGGGATTCCCATGCTGCCGGAGATTCATGACCATTATACCGTACAGCTTAAAATTGCTGAACACGGCTATGCAGTTTACGATTTTGTTCTGCCGGTTATGGTGCTTCATACGCTCTACTCGGGCAGCAGTGCCAGAATCAGACACTGGCTTGCCATATGCCCCAGGAATCAACAGACGACGCTGGATACCCATGACGGACTGGGAACCGTGGATGTCGTGGATTTACTCTCCCCGGAGGAGCTTCAGGCTGTGGTTGACCAGACCGAACAGTATGGAGCTAATTTTAAATGGGATTACAGCGGCGGCAACAGCAGCGGAGAGAAGGTGGTGTATCAGATAAACTGTTCCTACTATTCGGCTGTGGGGGAACGGGATGACAGCTATCTTCTGTCCCGTGCCATTCAGTTTTTCACCCCGGGGATTCCACAGGTCTACTACATGGGGCTCCTGGCCGGCGAAAATGATTATGAACTGATGGAACGCACCAACTATGACCGGAATATCAGCAGACACAACTATACTGTAGAAGAGATTGAACGGCTGGCGGAGAAGCCTGTCGTAAAGCAGCTGTGCGTGATGATGCAGTTTCGAAATGAATATCCCGTGTTTGAGGGGGAGATGACAGTTCACAACACGCCGGATGAGCGCCTTTGGATTTCCTGGATGGCGGGACCGTGCCGGGCGGATTTGAAGGCGGAATTAAAGAGCCATTCCTTTGCCATTACGTATCTCGACCGGGAGGGCTGTGAGAAGGCGCTGGATCTGGATCGTGATTTTAGCTTTTAATGGCAATGGCCGTCTGACCGGTCGTCAGGAGAGGAAAACAGATGGGATTTGAGCTGGGACAGGAAATTCTGAAGCCGGAGTCTCCCGACCGGTGGAGAGAGACAGGATATCTGATAACCGGTAATACGCTGGAGGCGGTGAAACGGTCAGTCTGTCTGGCGCGCCGGGGCGAAAGGGTGCTGCTGGCTGTGGAGGAGACCTTTCTCGCCGCAGATATAGGCAGTTACTTAGATTATGAAAGCAGTCCGGAACTGCAGGGATTTTTTCCGGATTCTCTCTGGGAGAACGGCTGTCTGCATCCGGATGGATATAAAAAGTATCTGGAGCGGTTATGCCGCGAGCAGGGAGCAGAATTCTGCTACGGGTTGTATTTTATGGACGCGGTTTCTGAGGAGAAGGAGAAAATTGAAGTAAGATTTGCCTCCAAGGGGGGACTGTATGGAGTCCGGTGCCGTTATCATGAGAAGTTTAGCCAGACGAATAAAGGGGGAAGGACGGTCTGTGCGGCCTGGATAACCGATGAAAATACCGGTAAAAACCGGATTCTGAAGGCGCCGTTTCTCTGGAAGCCGAGAGCGACGGAAGCGGAGAATCTGCTGGCTGGAAGGAGAGAGCTGCTTCTGGCCTTTGAGAGATCAAAGGCGGAAAATCCGGCTCTCAATCTGGGACGTTTTGCTCTCCGGCCGGGAAAAGGGGAAAAATCCTGCTCAAACCTGAAAGAGGCACCGTTTGACGTGATCGTCGTGGGAGGCGGCACAGCCGGGGCCATGGCGGCGCTGTATGCCGCCCGGGGCGGCGCCGGGACGGTTCTGATTGAACCGCAGTATGATCTGGGGGGAACCGCCACGTTAGGGGGTGTCAGTACTTACTGGTTTGGAAAACGTTACAGGGATGTGGAAGAGATTGATCTGGAGACGGACCGGCTGGAACAGCAGTATGGAATCAGCAGAAAACCGGGGCTGTGGAGTGAGTATGATGATTTCCATGCGGGGATAAGAGGATACGTGCTGTTAAAGCTGTGTCTTGAGGCTGGTGTATCCGTGGCCTTCGGACAGATTGCATACGATGTGGTAAAGGAGGGAACCCGCGTCTGCGGCGTAAAAACAGCGGGACACGCTGGAAAGAAAACCCTGAGAGGCTCTCTGATCATCGATGCAACGGGCGACGGAGATCTGGCGTATTTTTCTGGTGCGGAGACGGTCTATGGTTCTGGCCGGGACTGCTTTACGTACTGGGCTTCTCTGGCCCAGTATACGGGAACTGCCGGATACCGGAATAATTTTTCCTCCATGGTGATGGCATCTGATCCGGAGGACATGACCCGGTTTGCCGTTCTTGGCAGAGAGCGGGGGGAGGGGACGTTTGATCATGGGGCTTATGTGAGTATGCGTGAGAGCCGCCATATCACAGGGAAAAAAATGATCGATCTGCGGGACATATGCACGTTCCGGACGTATGATGACGGGATCTGCACCTTCTTTTCCAACTATGATCCAAAAGGAAAGCTGGATGCAGACATGGTATACTGCGGATATCTTCCGCCTCAGGTAAACATGCAGATTCCCTTAAGCGCATTGATCCCGAAACACCGGGAGGGATACAGCCTGGAAGGACTGTATGTGGTGGGGAAGGCAGTCTCTGCTACCCATAACGCCTTTCCCGGGCTGCGTATGCAGCCGGATCTGATGCACCAGGGGGCAGTCCTGGGACTGCTTGCAGCCAGGGCAGCGAAATCCAGCTGTCTGATAGAAGCGCTTTCCATTCCGCAGAGGCGGGCATGGATCAGGGAGGCGACGGGGGACAGTCTGACTCTTCCAGATAAAATCCGGTATCAAAGTGACAGCCGGAATATTCCGGATTATGCATTTTATGCAGGACAGGTAACGGGAGAGAGCCGTACACACTGGATTGACGTTCCGTTTACGTATGAGGAGACGAAGATTAGTCCGCTGCTGGCTCTTGTGTGCGGTGAGAGCGAACATGTACTGCCCTGTATCCGTAAGCGGATACAGACGCTGGAAGCGGATGAATATGGGCGGGACCAGGGAACGCTGGCGGTACTGAAACGGGCGGCGCTGTTTCATGGATGCAATGATTATATGGAAGAAATGCAGCAGAGTATTGTGCGGAGGATTAATGAGGCAAAGCCCGGTCTGCCGGTGAGAAAAGGATCTGTGATGTGTGCACAGCTTCTCCCGGATCATGGAGTGATGCCGGAGCTTGTGTATGACTTAAATCTGCTGTCCGGCGGAGACGGATTTTCCATGGAACCATTTTATCTGGTGTTTGAAGTGCTGAAGAAGGAAGAGCGGGATTACATGGATATCAGAAAGGGGACGTATTCCTATCTGGAATGCTTTGCCTATGCGGCCAGGAGGAGCAGCCGTACGGAGTTTATTCCGCTTCTTAAGGGGCTGGCGGAACTGCCTGAGTTTCAGACTGCGCTGCAGGAAGAGAATCAGGTATCCCTGCTGGCGGAGCGTATGCAGATGCTTCAGCTTCTTCTGTACCAGTCGTTAGCCGGGCTGGGGGAGAGAGAAGGGGTAAAAGGTCTGGAACGGCTGAGCAAGGTCCGCTGTCTGGCGATCCGCAGATCGGCTGAGATGGTGAAAAAAGCAGTGGAAGAAGGTGACTTGGGCGGCGCAGAAAAAATATGGTGAGTGAGCAGGAGATGCATGATGGAGAAAAAACAGCTCTATATGATAGGAAATTCCCATATTGACCCGGTATGGTTCTGGGAATGGGAGGAAGGAATGCAGGAGGTAAAGGCCACGTTTCAGTCTGCCCTGGACCGGATGCGGGAATTTGAGGATTACAGGTTTACTTCCACGTCCACAGCATTCTTTCAGTGGATTGAAAAACTTCTGCCTGATTTATTCGAGGAGATCAGACAGCGGGTTCTGGAGGGCAGATGGGAGATAACGGGAGGCTGGTTCATCGAACCGGACTGTCTCCTTCCCTGCGGCGAAGCCTTTGCCCGCCATGGCCTGTACGGCCAGCGCTATTTAAAAGACCGCTTTGGGGAAATATGCCGGATCGGCTCCAATGTGGACAGCTTTGGTCACAGCGGCAGCCTTCCGCAGATATTAAAAAAGAGCGGCATGGATTCCTATGTGTTTATGCGCCCAAGACTGGATACCCCGGTCTTCCGGTGGGAAAGTTCGGACGGAAGCAGCGTGAATGCCATATGCCTTCCTGCGGAGTACACCACCTGGTTCCGGGAACCGACCCTGAAAAATATCAATGATACACTGGAACGTACAAAAGAATATGACAAAATGGTCTGCTGCTACGGCGTAGGTAATCATGGAGGCGGTCCGACGATTGAAAATATAGAAACAATCCGTGAACAGATAGAGGACTTTGACGGTGCAGAGCTGCATTTTGCTTCCTTTGGGGAGTTCCTGGAAGATATCAGGGACTGGAGACTCCCTGTAAAAATGGGACCGTTTGAAAAAATCAATCAGGGGTGCTATTCCAACGATTCGAGGTTTAAACAGTTGAACCGACTGGCAGAAGGACGGCTTATGGCCGCAGACACATTCCTGTCCATGGCGGCCGCGCTGACGGGAGTGTGGCCGGAGGAAACCGGGAAAATAGAAGACCTGTGGAACGGTCTGCATTTCAATGAGTTTCACGATACCATGGGAGGTACTACTATTAAGCCGGCGAGGGAGGAAGCGGTGATGCAGCTCTCGGCGGTATGTGCCAAAGCCGCATCAGTCAGAGAAACGGCGAAGCAGAGAATCGTGAACAGCCTGGATACCAGCGGAGAGGGATACCCCCTGTTCCTGTTTAACCCCCATGGCAAAGACTTTTCTGATTATGTGGAGGTGGAACTGGAATGGTTTTGCCAGAGTCCGCTTAAGCTGTCCGATCCCTTCGGAAATGAGGTACCGTATCAGAGAATACATACTGCGGCAAAAGTCCGCCACACGGTGTTGGGAGGAAGACGCCGCATCGTCTTCCATGCATCGGTTCCTTCCTGCGGCTATGCGGTATACAGGCTCAGGAAAGAGACGCCGTCCCTTGGCTTCAATCAGAACATGGAACTCGACAATCCGGATCCCTATACGCTGGAAAACCGGTTTTTACGGGCAGAGTTTGATCCGGAGACGGGAATGCTGTGTGCCCTGAAGGACAGGACTGCCGGATACGACGCCTTAAAAGGCCCGGCTTCTGTCCGGCTGTATGTGGACGAGCGGGATGCGTGGGGCGGTCTGCAGGGAAAGCGATTTGAAGACAGAAACGTAACCTTTCGGCTGGATTCCATCGATAAGGTAGAAAGCGGAGAGATTCGGGAGACTATCCGGGTCCGGCTGTCTTACGAGGGAACGAGACTGGAACAGCTCTATTCCCTGGGGGCTGATGAACGGGAACTGAGGGTGGAGAACCGGCTGTGTTTTGCGCATCCCCGCGCGCTTTTAAAAACCGCCTATCCGACGGGGGAGGGCTGTCTTATCACCCGGGCGGAGACTGCATATGGAATTGTGGAGAGAGATCATAAAGGGGATGATGGCGAATATAATATGCAGCGCTTTCTCGATGCGGCAGACGGAGCGGGACGAGGCCTTGCCGTCTCAAATGATGGAAAATACGCCTTTAACCTGACTGAGGGCAGAACGCAGATCACTGTAGCCCGGAGTGCGATTTATGCTCAGGGAAGCAGTCCGGACTGGGAGAATGAGATTGAGAGTTATGAATACATGGATATTGGAACGCAGACATTTCACCTGATATTAAAGCCTCACGGGAAACGGCTTCCCGCATCTGAGCTGTACCGCATTGCTGAGAAAGCAAATGGTTCTTATGAGTATCTTATGGACAGCGCCCACAAGCCGCTGACGAACGACGGCCGTGGCTCCATGGTCTTATCGATTGCGGGAACAGACCGGGATAACGTGGCAGTCCAGGTGATGAAGAAGGCGGAGGACGACGATGGCTTCATTCTGCGTCTGCTGGAACTGGAGGGAAAAGATACGGACTATCACCTGTACCTTATGGGAAATACGTATCCCCTGACGATTGGGCATCATGAGATACAGACCATCAAAACAGACAGGGAAGGCAGGAACATAAAAATAGTGAATCTGCTGGAATGGGAAGAGGAATGGGAAGAGGAAAGGGATCGGAATGGAGAAAGATAAAAAATTATACATGATAGGAAATGCTCATATTGATGTTGTCTGGCTCTGGCAGTGGCAGGAGGGGCTGCAGGAGGTAAAGGCAACTTTTAAATCTGTGCTGGACCGGATGAAAGAATACGACGACTTTATCTTTACCGGCAGTTCTGCCGCCTATTATGAATGGGTGGAGGAAAATGATCCATCCATGTTTGAGGAGATCAGAAGCCGGGTGAAAGAGGGAAGATGGGTGATCGTGGGCGGCTGGTGGACCGAGCCGGACTGCAACGCCCCATGCGGAGAATCCTTTGTGAGACAGGGGCTTTACGGCCAGAGGTATTTTGAGGAGAAATTCGGGGTAAAGGCGGTCTGCGGATACAATGTGGACAGCTTCGGCCACAACGGGAATCTTCCCCAGATATTGAAGAAATGCGGCATGGACAGCTATGTATTCATGCGTCCCGGCCGTCACGAAATGGGGATTGCAGGGGAAAACTTTGTCTGGAAGTCTGCCGATGGTTCTGCGGTGAACGCATTTCGGCTTCCCTTTGAATACTGTACCTGGCCCGATCAGATCGAAGAGCATGTCAGACGGTGCGCCGGTGAGATCAAAAATTCCGATGGCGGTATCATGTGTTTTTACGGTGTCGGCAACCATGGAGGCGGCCCTACGAAGAAGAATATCGACAGTATCCATCGGATGAACGCCAGACCGGATATGCCGGAGCTTCAGCTGTCCTCCCCCAATGAATATTTTGAGGATGTAAAAAAGAGGGGGAGAGACCTGCCTGTGGTCTGCGGGGGGCTGTTCCACCACTCCAGCGGCTGTTACAGCGTGGAATCGAGAGTTAAGGCGTTAAACCGGGCGGCTGAGATGCGTCTGCTTATGGCGGAGCGGGTATCTGTGATGGCGGGACTCCTTACAGGCATAAGGTATCCGGCAGAGGAGTATCAGAAAGCATGGAAGAGCGTGCTGTTTAATCAGTTCCACGATATTCTGGCGGGTACCAGCTTACGGGAGTCGTACGAGGATGCGGCGGAGGATTACGGCTATGCGCTTCACGCAGCGGGAAGAGGCTTAAACAGTGCCGTTCAGTCGCTGTCCTGGCAGATTAATATCCCGATGGAAGAGGGAATGAAGCCTCTGGTCGTTGTGAATCCTAATGCGTTCAATACGAAAGCGGAAGTACAGGCAGAGTCCTGGACATTGAAAGAGGGCACGGTGCTCCTAGATGAGAATGGAAACCAGATTCCCTGTCAGCTGGTACAGTCAAGCGCAGCCTTACAGGGGAGGTGCCGCATCTGCTTTGTGGCAGATCTTCCTTCTCTGGGCTGGAGAACGTACCGGTTTGCGGTCAGGGAGAAGGCAGAGACGTTTCCGGAGGTGGCTGTATCGGAGTGCAGTGCGGAGAATCGGTGGTTTAAGCTTACCCTTGATCCGGAGACCGGTTATATTGCTTCTCTGTTAAAAAAGAACGACGGCACGGAATATTTTTCCGGTCCGGCGGCAGTTCCGGTAGTTATCAGGGACGAGAGCGATACGTGGTCTCATGCAGTGCGGATTTTTGATGAGGTAATCGGCAGGTTTCAGGCTGTTTCCGTCCGTACGGTTGAGAACGGACCGGTCAAGTGTGTGTTCCGTGTAACCAGTGTCTGGGGAAATTCCAGAATCATTCAGGATTTTTCGGTTTTCCAGGATCTGGATTATATTGCGGTCAAGACTACGGTAGACTGGCACGAGAAACAGGCCATGTTAAAACTTCAGTTTCCTATGAATATGAATTATTTACGAACCAGCTGGGAAATACCGTATGGTATGGAACAGCGGGAGCCGGACGGAGAAGAGTATCCCATGCAGATGTGGCTGGATCTGGAGGGGACGAACCCTGGAATGGAGACTTCCATGAATGGGCTGTCCATCTTAAATGACGGAAAATTTGCAGGCAGCGCGGCGGGAAAGACGGCGTCGCTTACCGTGCTTCGGAGTCCGGTTTATACCCACCATGAGCCGTACCAGCTGCAGGAAAATCTGGAATATGTCTATATCGACCAGGGAACACAGACGTTTACGTATGGTCTCTATCCCCATGACGGAAGCTGGGAAAATGCGGAGACCGTGAGACGGGCGAAAGTGATGAACTGCCGGCCGATTGCCCTGTTTGAAACGTACCATGAGGGCCGTCTGGAACAGACGGGGTCCCTGATGGAGGTCAATCAGGAAAATATCGTTGTGGAAGTGCTGAAAAAAGCGGAAGACGGCAGCGGGGATTTGATCCTCCGGGCTTATGAGACAGCCGGCAGGGCGGTGAAGGCAGAACTGACAATCGGTGTACTGGAACAGACCATAGAGGCGGATTTCCAGCCGTTTGAAATTAAGACATTACGGCTGCCGGGCCAAAAAGGCGGAGATGCTGTCTGGACAGATATGCTGGAAGAATGAGGCAGCTAACAGAGAAAGGGAGAGAGTATGGATCATTTAAAACGGCTTATGCAGCGTTTTCCCGTGTTAATTGATATGGAGGGAGAACTGATGCGTGCTTATGACCTTCTGGAAGATGCTTACTCACAGGGCGGAAAACTGCTGCTCTGCGGTAATGGAGGCAGCGCGGCGGATTGCGATCATATTGTTGGGGAGCTGATGAAAGGTTTTTATAAAAAACGTCCGCTTGGCAGTGCCGAAAGAGAGGGACTGGGAGATCTGGGAGACCGTCTGCAGGAAGCGCTTCCTGCAATCTCGTTGACGGGGCACAGCGCGTTGTCCACTGCATTTTTAAATGATGTGGCCCCGGAACTGGTATTTGCCCAGCAGGTATACGGCTATGGCAGGCGCGGTGATATTTTGGCGGCAATCAGCACATCCGGTAATTCCGTAAATGTGGTAAACGCCGCCAGAGTGGCAAAGGCCAGAGGACTTTCTGTCATATCCATGACCGGAAAAACGGGAGGAGTCTTGAAGGAAATCAGCGACGTATGCCTGGCAGTTCCGGCGGAGGTGACAGCCGACGTGCAGGAACTGCATCTGCCCGTCTATCACACGCTGTGTGCGATGCTGGAGGAACATTTTTTTCCTGACACAGACGCAAAATAAAAGGAATCTCTTTGGTTTTCCACAGGAACAGTAAATAATCCGGTTCATGATTTGATTGCCGATATTGCTGAATAACGGTATAATATCCTTAAAACGTGGAGCTTGGGAGGTAACAGGATCATGAACAACAGACCAGTAACGACATTATTTATGCTGATGTCCGTAGATGGGAAAATCACTACAGGTGTATCCGATGAACTGGACGTAGACAAAAATTTTCCATGTATCAAGGGTGTGAAAGAAGGACTGCACCAGTATTACGAGTTAGAGCAAATGACAGATTTATGGTCATTTAATACGGGAAGAGTTCAGAAAAAATTAGGGGTCAACGAAAAAGAGTTTCCATCAAAATCACCGGTATCTTTTGTGCTTTTGGATAATCATCACTTAACGGAACACGGAGTTCGCTACTTCTGTGAATGGTCAAAGGAGTTTGTATTGATTACGCAAAATCCTGTCCATCCGGCATTTTCCGTCACGGCAGACAATTTACACATTATCAAACAGGATTCTTTGGATTTAGCGGACGCATTAAAAGTTTTAGAAGAAGAGTATGGCTGTAAACGGTTAACAATCCAGTCAGGCGGCACCTTGAATGGACTTTTTCTAAGAAATAAGCTGATTGATTATATAGACATCGTCGTGGCTCCTGTATTGATAGGAGGAAAAGATACCTCCACTCTTATCGACGGGAGTTCTATCACATCGATGGAAGAATTAAATTTATTGGGAGTGCTGCAGCTCGAAACGTGTGAGGTTTTGGAAGATTCCTATATTCGTCTGAGATATCAAGTAACAAAATAGAAAATTAACAAATGTAAGAAGATTCTATGGAACATTAAGTGTGAAAGCACGGAATTCCATGGAATCTTTTTATTTTTTGCAGAGAGTGTAAAAACAGATACGATACAGCCGCCCCCTTAACGGTTCACACTTTTATCACAAAAACATCAAAATATGAACACAGAATCATCACAATTATTTTTTACGCTATGTACTAACACCGGATATGCGGGGCATGCGGTGCGGGCAGCTTTTACGGCCCCACTCCTGCCGGCATAAGTCAAAAACCCGGCAGCCGCCAAATGGACGCGCCGGCGTGTCCGTTTGTCTCATTGCCGCGGAAATAAAAAATCAGGAGGAGAACGAGTTGATAGAAGTGAAGAATCTTGTAAAAGATTACGGCGGCCATCTGGCAGTGGACCATCTGAATTTTACCATAGAGGATGGTCAGATTTACGGATTTTTAGGGCCTAACGGCGCCGGAAAATCGACTACCATGAACATCATGACCGGTTATATCGGTGCCACGGAAGGAGATGTCCTGATTAACGGACACAACATACTGGAAGAACCTGAGGAAGCGAAGAAATGTATCGGCTATCTGCCGGAGCTTCCTCCTCTTTATGCCGATATGACGGTGATGGAGCAGCTGGATTTTGCAGCGGAATTAAAGCAGATACCGAAGAAGGAGCGGAAAGATGCCATCGGTGAGGTGGTGGATCTGGCGAAGCTGGAAGACGTGCAGGGCAGGCTGATCCGAAATCTGTCCAAAGGCTACAGGCAGCGTGTAGGGCTGGCTCAGGCCGTGCTCGGCATGCCTCCTGTCATTATTTTAGATGAACCAACGGTGGGACTCGATCCCAAACAGATCATTGAGATCCGTGATACGATCCGGGAACTGGGCGAAAAGCATACGGTAATCTTAAGCTCCCACATTCTGTCCGAAGTCAGCGCGGTCTGCGACCACATCCTGATTATTGACCATGGAAAGCTGATTGCCAGCGATACACCGGAGAATCTGGAGCGCCAGATGGCCGGTGCGTCCGGCATGGAACTGCTCGTGAAGGGACAGGAAGAAACGATCAGAGAGATCCTTGAGCCCATTCGCGGGGTGGAAGAAATCGCGGTAAACGAAAATGGCGGAGAAGATGTGAGAAAGGTGACCTTCCGGCTGGCGGCAGAGTCGGAGGGCTCAGACTACGCGGAAGCAGCCGCTTCCTCCCCGGATGGTGCCTCTCAGACAGACATCAGAGAGACCATATTCTTTGCGTTTGCAGACCGGAAAATCCCCATTCTCTCCATGCAGACCACAAAAGCATCTTTAGAGCAGGTATTCCTGGAGCTGACTGCCGAAGATACTTTGGATACGGCGGACGGCGAAGATGCTTCAGACGAAGACTCCGTGATGGAAACAGAAAAGGAGGAAGTATAAATGGCGGCGATTTATAAAAGGGAATTGAAATCGTATTTCCAATGTATGACCGGATATGTATTCATTGCTTTTCTGGTTCTGTTTGTCGGAATTTACTTTATGGCTTACAATCTGATGAGCGGATATCCGTATTTTTCCTATACGCTGTCCGGTATGGTGACCATAGTGATGATCGGAATTCCGGTTCTGACCATGAGAAGCTTTGCGGATGACAGAAAGACAAAGACTGACCAGCTTCTTCTCACTGCGCCGGTTTCGGTACCGAACATGGTGCTGGCCAAATATCTGTCCATGGTAACCGTATTTGCGGTCCCGGTCCTCATCTCCTGTCTTTGCCCGCTCATCATAAAGATGAACGGCACTGCGTATTTAAAGGCAGATTATGCGTCAATTCTGGCGTTCTTCCTTCTGGGCTGTGTCTATATTGCCATTGGAATGTTTATATCTTCCACGACAGAGAGCCAGATCATCGCGGCGGTGGGGACCTTTGGAGCCATATTACTGCTGCTTCTGTGGCCCAGCCTCGTGAATTTCCTTCCGACGTCGGCCTCCGGGTCGCTGGTCGGCTTCCTGCTTCTCTGGACACTGTGCGTGGTGATCCTCCATCGTGTAACGAGCCATAACCTTCTGGCAATTGTGCTGGAGGCGGCAGGAGTCGTTGCCCTGGTGGGAGCGTATGTTGCCAAAAAGAGCATGTTTGACCGTGCGTTTGTTACTCTTGTAGAAAAGATTGCGGTTACGGATGTGTTTCAGAATTTTGCCAGCAACTATATTTTTGACGCGGGTGGTCTCATTTACTATGTGAGCATTATATTTCTGCTGGTATTTCTGACCGTGCAGTCCGTGGAAAAACGCAGATGGAGCTAGTACAGCACTGTATAAGGAGGCTAAAATGACAAGAAAACTGAAAAAAGGCGGTTATGCTGCGATCCTTTCCGTGATCGTAATCGCCGCTGTCGTGCTGTTAAATATGATCGTAGGCCGTCTTCCCGAAAAGGTGCGCCGATGGGATTTAAGCGGTACACAGATTTATACAGTGGGAGATACGACGAAGGAGCTTTTGGCATCTCTCGATAAGAACGTTACGATTTATGTGGTGGCGGATCCAACCATGGTGGATGACAGAATTACAAGCTTTGTAAACCGGTATGCGGACCTTTCCGATCATATTAAGGCGGAGACCGTAGATTCCGTTCTTCACCCGGACCGGGTAAAACAGCTGAATGCGGAAAACAATACGATTCTGGTGGTGTGCGAGGATAACGGAAAGACCGAAACGATCCAGATGAGCGATATTATTAAGTATGACCAGATGTCTTACTATTACTACGGCCAGACGAAGGAGACGGAGTTCGACGGAGAGGGCCAGCTGACCAGTGCGGTCTCCTACGTGACGAACGATGTGCAGAAAAATATCTATGTGACGGAGGGCCACGGGGAGGCAGCCTTAGGAACACTTGCGTCCGATCTTCTGGAAAAGTCGGGCCTTACGGTAAATACCGTTAATTTACTGACCGGAGGCGGGATCCCGGAGGATTGTGAGCTTCTCCTGATCAATGCGCCGGTCAGCGATCTGGCAGACGACGAAAAAACCATGGTGACGGACTACTTAGACGGCGGAGGAAAGGTGCTTTTGATCGCCGGATATTCCGATAAGGACCGCCCCAACTTAAATGCCGTCTTAAACGCTTACGGTCTGAATATGGAACATGGACTGGCGGCCGATACGAAGAGCTGCTATCAGAACAATCCCTACTACATTTTCCCGACGCTTGTATCGGGCAGTGAGATAACGAACGGAATTGACAGAAAGAGCACCGCTCTGATCCTTCAGTCGTCTGCATTAAACCAGCTGGACACACTTCCCGACGGCGTTACGGTAGAGCCGTTTATGGAGACGACGGATGGCGGCATGCTTGTCACAGAGAGCAGTCAGACACCGGGGACGTATCTTCTCGGCGCGACGGCAGAGAAAACACTGGATTCCGGGACTGCAAGACTTACCGTATTCGGTACGCCTTCCCTGATTGACGACGGATTAAACAGTACCTTTTCGAATCTCACCAATTTAGACCTGTTTATGAATGCGGTAACGGCCAATTTCGAAGATGTTACCAATGTCTCCATCCCATCCAAGAGCCTTGAGGTTACCTATAACACCGTAACGCATGGCGGCATGTGGGGAATCGTTTTTATTCTCGTTATCCCGGTGGCAACCGTGGCGGCGGGACTTATGGTATGGCTGAAACGGAGACGTTTGTAGCAGGTTATGACGGATCTGCACGGTAAAATGAAAATGGAGGCGCGGCAATGAAGAAGAATTACGGACTGCTTGCAGGCTGTCTGGTGGTCGCGGCACTGGGCGTCATCTATGCCGGTGTCGGGGCGTATCAGGATCATACAAAGGAAAAGGAACGGCAGCAGGCGGAGACAGAAAAAATATATATGACCGATTTCTCTGATATAGAGGCCATTTCCTATGATAACGATGGAAATGTACTGGCATTTACAAAGGATGGCGATTCCTGGACTTATGACGGTGATGACCAGTTTCCGGTCAATACGACCCGCATGGATTCTCTGGCAGGAACGGTAAAGAAGCTTCCGGCAGTAAGAAGGCTGGAGGGGGGAGACGACCTTGCCGCATACGGCCTGGACACACCGCTGCGGCGGGTAACGGTATCGGCGGATGACGGGAAGACCGTTACCATTCTCATTGGAGATAAGACGGACGGCGGTAATTATTATGCCGTGATCGACGGCCAGAATGTCCCCTGTCTCATCAGCTCCTCCCTGTTTGACGAGACGGCCTGCGGGCTGGAGGACATGATGGCTCTGGAAGAGTTTCCGGCTGTCGTGGGGACCGATATTCAGTCGATCACGATTGAGAAAAACGGCGTCAGCGAACATTATGTGAAGAAGAAACTGGCTGAGGAGACCTCCCCTCAATCTGGTTCGGCGGAAAGTGAAGACGGAACCATCGCCTGGTACCGGGGGTCGGACGATACGGAAGACAACAAACTGCCGGACAATTCGGCGCTGAATGTACTGGCCGATTCGCTCAGCGGTCTCGTCGTGAAGAGCTGTGCAAACTATAAGGTGACGGATGAAGAACTGGCCGGTTACGGGCTGGATCATCCGCAGGCGGTGCTGAGCTATACGTACGAAAAGGACGGAGAAGATAAGACATTCAGCCTGTCGGTTGGCAATCCCGGCGAGGACGGAACCACCTACTATACGAGGACAGAAGATTCTAAGTATGTGAACGAAATCGACAAGACAGCTCTCGATCAATGCATGACCGCAGACACGGGAAATGATCAGTAGAAAAGCCCCTCCATATTGACAAATACCTGCCTTTCCACTTACAATAAAGGAACCAACAGGGAAGAGAGTGGGGCTATGGGCGTAGAGAAACGATATGAATTATTTTGTGAACTGTTAAATACGCTGGATGAAGGCGTCGATGCGATTGAAGAATACGATTCGCTGCTCCATGATTATCGCGGAACCGTCCTTTACCAGGCAGAATCTCAGATTATTAAGGCCGTCGGGGACCAGCCGGGAATTACGGCTTCAGAACTGTCCCGGGTGTTTGATAAGACCAACAGCGCCTGCTCCCAGCTGATCCGCAAGCTTAAGAAAAAGGAATGGATCAGGCAGGAGCGGAACGAAAAGAATAACCGGGAATATAACCTCTATCTGACAGAGGAAGGGAAAGTGATTTATAAAAAGCATGAAGAGTTTGAGAATGCCTGCTATGAGAGGACGTATCATATGCTGGATGGGATCTCCGAGGAGGAGATGAGAACGTATATTGGAATTCAGAAGCAGTTAAACAGAGCGTTTAAGCTGGACGTAGAGGAAAGCCGGCAGCTGTCGGGAAACAGCGGGGCCGAATAAGAGACAGGGCCGCAGCGAAAGCATAGAACTTTCGCTGCGGCCCTGTCTGTCCTGTTACTTATGGATAAGATGTGATGCTTTGTCATAATCTGATTTCAAAACGTAGATTCGGTATTCTGTGCCGGCCGTGATATTCTCACCAAACTGCTGTATGGTGGCTCCCCGCGATCCAAAATTACGCATGAAAGTCCCTTTGGTATCGATGATGTATTTGATTCCTTCGGCCGCCAGAAGATTACGGATTCGTGCCTGCTCACTGATGGAATAAGTAATTGCCAGTTCTTTTCTGTTAAATATGGTGATCATCTTGGTACATCCTCCATGTTCTGGTTGCGGTTTGGCAGTTCCCATTACAGATAGTATGAATTACCTGTATCATACCATGGTTTACGGGCAGATTCAAGCGTTGAAAGATTTCAGTTGACAAACAGCAGGAACTGTATTAATCTGAGAGTATGATAGATAGTTAAGCAGATTAAATATTAATTGGCTTATGTAAAAAGTGGAACATGGGACAGGAGGCTGCAAGATGAAGTATGATTTTGACACACGGGTAGAGAGAAGAGGCACATACTGCTGCAAGTATGACACGATACCGGAGGAAGCCGGTGAGAATGCGATTCCGGTATCCATCGCGGATATGGACCTGCCTTGCGCGGAACCGATTATACGCGCTCTTCATGAACGGATCGACCAGAAGATTTTCGGTTATACGGTTTATGAGAATGAGGAATGCAAACAGGCCGTTATGGGCTGGTACCGGAAGCGTTTTGGCTGGGAGATCGACAAACATGATATATTCTTCAGTCCGGGGGTCGTTCCGGCGCTGGCATTTTTAATTCAATTTCTGACGAAGGAAGGAGACGGGGTGATTATCCAGAGACCGGTTTACCATCCATTTACCGGAAAAGTGGAGGCTAACGGCAGGAAAGTGGTCAATAATCCTCTCATCAGAAAAGGAAATACCTACGAGATGGATTTCGATGATCTGGACAGAAAATTTGCCGATGACAATACAAAGGGAATGATTCTGTGCAGCCCTCATAACCCGGTTGGCCGTGTGTGGAGAGAGGATGAGTTAAGGAAGGTTGTCGACATTGCAAAGAAGTATGATAAATGGATTATTTCCGATGAAATTCATGCAGATTTAACGAGAATCGGAGTTACGCACACTCCGTTGTTAAAACTTGCGCCGGACTACAGCGACAGAATCATCGTCTGTACCGCTCCGAGTAAGACCTTCAACCTGGCCGGCATGCAGTTTTCCAACATTATAATACCCAATAAGGAGTACCAGGAGCAGTGGACAGAGGTCGTCTCGAACCGTTTATCCGTTGGCATGTGCAGTCCGTTTGGACTGACTGCCATCATCGCGGCTTATACGGAAGGGGAGGAATGGCTGGACCAGGCCAGAGCCTATATCGATGGAAATATCCGTTATATAGAAGAGTTTGTAAAGAAGAACCTGCCGAAGGCGGTGATGATGGACTGCCAGGGCACTTATCTGGTATGGCTGGATTTGAATGAATACTGCTCCGATTCTGAGAAGCTGGAAGCACTGATGGTCAGGAAAGCCGGCATTATCTTCGACGAAGGTTATATTTTCGGACCGGAGGGAAGCGGATTTGAACGGATCAATGCAGCTGCCCAGAGAAGTACGGTGGAAGAATGCATGAAGAGAATGAAAGCGGCGCTTGATACTTTATAAGGCACAACCGTTTGAGATAAGCAGAAACACGGTAGAAATCAGCAAAAAGAGGATGTCCCATCAGTCTGCGTTTACAGACTGCCGGATATCCTCTTTTCACTGCAAAGGTTTTTCGGGACTTTCGCTTTTCCTCCTGTTCCTGAGGGAAAATAATGGACAAGGAGCAGTGGAGGAAGAATGGTGTATAACTTCCATTTATAGTACTAATTCCAATCTCATATAGTATTTTGCAGAAAAATCCCGTAATATAGTTGAAAAATCCCTTTAAATGTTCTATGATGAAGGGAAATACATCAGCATGGTACAGTGACAGAACAGAATTGTGAAGAGGGAGACGATAAAGATGAGTTATAATATAGCGGTAATTCCCGGTGATGGGATTGGGCCGGAGATCATTAGAGAGGCAAGAAAAGTCCTGGACAGGATCGGAACCGTGTACGGCCATGAGTTTTCTTATACCGAGGTTTTGATGGGAGGAGTATCCATCGACGCGTACGGTGTTCCTCTTACGGATGAAGCATTGGAGACAGCAAAAAAAAGTGATTCCGTTCTTCTCGGAGCAGTCGGAGGAGACGTGGGAAATTCGAGATGGTACGACGTGGCACCGAACTTGAGACCTGAGGCGGGCCTGTTGGCAATCCGCAAGGGTCTTAATTTATTCGCCAATATCCGTCCGGCTTATCTCTACGAGGAACTGGCAGAGGCCTGCCCTTTAAAAAAGGAGATCATCGGCGATGGATTTGACATGGTCATCATGAGGGAACTGACCGGCGGTCTGTATTTCGGAGAGCGCCATACGACGGAAGTGGACGGCGTGATGACAGCCGTGGATACCCTTACATATAACGAGAACGAGATCAGAAGAATTGCCGTAAAGGCATTTGACATTGCCATGAAGCGCAGAAAGAGCGTGATCAGTGTAGATAAGGCCAACGTACTGGATTCTTCCAGACTGTGGAGAAAGGTCGTCGAAGAGGTTGCCAGGGATTATCCGGAAGTGACGCTTACGCATATGCTGGTCGATAACTGTGCGATGCAGCTGGTGATGAATCCGGGCCAGTTCGATGTAGTCTTAACCGAGAACATGTTCGGAGATATTTTATCCGACGAAGCGAGTATGATTACCGGTTCCATCGGTATGCTGTCATCTGCCAGCATGAATGAAGGCAAATTCGGCATGTATGAGCCGAGCCACGGCTCCGCACCGGATATTGCGGGACAGAACATTGCCAATCCGATTGCCACGATTCTGTCGGCGGCCATGATGCTTCGTTTTTCCTTTGATCTTGACCGGGAAGCGGATGCGGTGGAAGCGGCTGTTCAGAAGGTATTGTCCGAGGGCTTCAGAACGGGCGATATCATGTCGGAAGGATGTAAGAAGGTTTCCACCAGTGAGATGGGAGATTTAATCACAGAGCGGATTTAACCTGATACAAGTACATAGAAAAGGAGTGTCATAATATGAAGAGTGATTCAGTAAAAAAGGGCATGCAGCAGGCGCCTCACCGCTCCCTGTTCAATGCCCTCGGAATGACGGAAGAAGAGATGGAGCGTCCGCTCGTCGGTATCGTCAGTTCCTATAATGAGATTGTACCGGGCCATATGAATCTGGATAAGATCGTTCAGGCCGTTAAGATGGGAGTTGCCATGGCGGGAGGAACCCCGGTCATGGTTCCGGCCATCGCCGTCTGTGATGGAATCGCCATGGGCCACATCGGCATGAAGTATTCCCTGGTAACGAGAGATTTGATTGCGGATTCCACGGAATGTCTGGCGAAGGCCCACGCGTTTGACGCTCTCGTCATGGTTCCCAACTGCGATAAGAATGTCCCCGGACTTTTAATGGCAGCGGCGCGCATTAATGTACCCACAGTGTTCGTCAGCGGCGGACCAATGTTAGCGGGCCATGTGCAGGGACATAAGACCAGCCTTTCCAGTATGTTTGAGGCGGTAGGCGCCTATACAGCTGGCACCATGTCAGAAGAAGAGGTCAGAGAGTACGAGTGCAAGGCTTGCCCGACCTGCGGCTCCTGTTCCGGTATGTATACGGCCAACAGCATGAACTGCTTAACCGAGGTTCTGGGCATGGGATTGCAGGGAAATGGAACGATTCCTGCGGTTTACTCCGAACGTCTGAAGCTGGCAAAGCACGCCGGCATGCAGGTCATGGAGATGTACCGGAAAAATATAAAACCCAGCGACATTATGACGGAAGCCGCGTTTAAGAATGCGCTTACCATGGATATGGCCCTGGGCTGCAGCACCAACAGCATGCTTCATCTGCCGGCTATTGCACACGAGGCCGGCGTGGAGTTAAACGTGGACATAGCCAATGAATTAAGCGCGAAGACTCCGAATCTCTGTCATCTGGCGCCGGCGGGTCCTACTTATATAGAAGATTTGAATGAGGCCGGCGGTATTTACGCCGTTATGAAGGAGATCAGCAAGCTGGGACTCCTAAACCTGGACTGCATGACAGTAACCGGCAAAACAGTCGGTGAGAATATTAAAAATTGTGTCAACTTAAATCCGGAGGTGATCCGCCCGGTAGAAAATCCATACAGCAGGACAGGCGGGATCGCTATCTTAAAAGGCAATTTAGCGCCTGATTCCGCAGTGGTGAAGCGCTCCGCAGTAGCGCCTGAGATGTTAAAACATGAAGGGCCGGCCAGAGTCTTTGACTGTGAAGAAGACGCGGTGGCGGCGATCAAAGGCGGAAAGATCGTGGCGGGCGATGTGGTTGTGATCCGCTACGAGGGACCGAAGGGCGGTCCGGGAATGAGAGAGATGCTTAATCCGACTTCCGTTATCGCCGGTATGGGACTTGGCTCAGAGGTGGCGCTGATCACGGACGGCCGGTTCTCCGGCGCATCGAGAGGCGCATCGATCGGCCATGTGTGCCCGGAAGCCGCAGTAGGCGGGCCGATCGCACTTGTTGAGGAAGGCGATATAATCAGCATTGATATCAATAACAACCGCCTGGACGTGAAGATTTCCGATGAGGAGATGGCGGCAAGAAAGGCGAAATGGCAGCCGAGAGTACCGGAGGTAACAACCGGATACTTAGCGCGTTATGCTGCTATGGCAGCACCGGCAAGCAAAGGGGCAATCCTGGAGGTACCGGGGAATTAAGAGAAAGGGAGTAAGGCGTATGAATAAATTGACAGGAGCAGAAATCGTAATTGAGTGCCTGAAAGAACAGGGTGTAGATACAGTATTTGGATATCCGGGAGGAACGATTCTCAATATTTACGATGCACTTTATAAACACCAGGATGAAATCACCCATATCCTGACCTCTCACGAGCAGGGGGCGGCCCATGCGGCGGACGGCTATGCGAGAGCCACCGGTAAGGTGGGCGTCTGTATGGCGACATCCGGACCAGGTGCTACCAATCTGGTAACGGGGATCGCGACCGCGTGTATGGATTCCATTCCGGTTGTGGCGATCACCTGTAACGTGGCGGTCAGCCTTCTCGGCCGTGACAGCTTCCAGGAAATCGACATTGCGGGCATTACCATGCCGATTACGAAATATAATTTTATTGTCAAGGATATAACGAAACTGGCGGACACCATAAGACGTGCCTTTACGATCGCGCAGACCGGAAGACCGGGCCCTGTGTTAATTGATATTACGAAGGACGTTACTGCCAATACCTGTGATTACGAGTACAAGGCTCCCGAGCCGATTGTGCGCCAGAATTCCACAATCCGCGAAGAGGACATGGAAAAGGCACTTTATTTGATCCGAAATGCGAAAAAACCGTTCATCTTTGCAGGCGGCGGCGCGGTGATTGCGGATGCGGCAGATGAGCTTAAGGCCTTTGCCCATAAGATTCAGGCTCCGGTGGCAGACAGCCTCATGGGAAAAGGTGCATTTGACGGAACCGATGAGCTCTACACCGGTATGGTGGGCATGCATGGGACGAAGACCTCCAACTTCGGAATCACGGAATGCGACTTACTGATCGTTGTGGGCGCGCGTTTCAGCGACCGTGTGACGGGCAATGCGGCCAAATTTGCTCCCAATGCGAAGATTCTCCAGTTTGACGTGGATCCGGCTGAGATCGACAAGAACGTGAAGACGTACGCCAGCGTGATCGGTGATGTGAAAACGATTCTCAAGAAGTTAAACGCACGGCTCGATCCGGTCAATCACGACGAGTGGCTAGCTCATATCGACCGGATGAAGGATATGTATCCGCTCCGCTACGACAAGAATCTGTTAACCGGCCCTTACGTGGTGGAACAGATATATGAACTGACCCAGGGCGACGCGATCATTACCACCGAGGTAGGACAGCACCAGATGTGGGCCGCGCAGTTTTACAAATACAAACATCCCAGAACCTTTGTCACATCCGGCGGATTGGGAACCATGGGCTACGGTCTGGGCGCTGCGTTAGGCGCCAAGATGGGATGCAAAGACAAGACCGTGATCAATATCGCCGGCGACGGCTGCTTCCGCATGAACATGAATGAGATCGCAACCGCGACACGCTATAATATCCCGGTGATCCAGGTGGTATTAAACAATCATGTGCTCGGAATGGTACGTCAGTGGCAGACTTTGTTCTATGGAAAGAGATATTCTCATACAGTATTAAATGATGCGGTTGATTTTGTTAAGGTAGCAGAAGGAATGGGGGCAAAGGCCTACCGGGTAACCAGCAAAGAGGAGTTCATGCCGGTTCTTAAGGAAGCCATCGGACTTAACATTCCTGTTGTTATAGATTGTCAGATTCATTGTGATGACAAGGTATTCCCGATGGTTTCTCCGGGAGCGCCGATTCAGGATGCATTCGACGAAAATGATCTGAAGATATAGCAGATTAAAAACCCTATCAAAGAGGAGGAAAGAGATATGAGCAGAGTGTACAATTTTTCCGCAGGACCGGCTGTACTGCCGGAAGAGGTCTTAAAGGAAGCGGCCGATGAGATGATGGACTACAGGGGATGCGGCATGTCGGTTATGGAGATGAGCCACCGTTCCAAGATGTTCGAAACCATTATCAATGAAGCGGAAGCTGATTTAAGAGACTTAATGGGCATTCCGGACAACTACAGGGTGTTGTTCTTACAGGGCGGCGCTTCCCAGCAGTTTGCCATGGTACCGATGAACTTAATGAAGAACCGCGTCGGCGATTACATCATCACAGGACAGTGGGCAAAGAAGGCATATCAGGAGGCACAGCTTTATGGAAAGGCGAACGCCGTTGCATCCAGTGCCGATAAGACCTTCAGTTATATTCCGGATGTTTCCGATCTGCCGATATCCGAGGATGCGGATTACGTTTATATCTGTGAAAACAACACGATCTATGGTACAAAGTACAAAACGCTGCCGAATACAAAAGGAAAAACACTGGTAGCTGATATCTCCTCCTGTTTCTTATCAGAACCTGTCGATGTGGAAAAATACGGTCTGCTCTTCGGCGGCGCACAGAAAAACGTGGGCCCGGCAGGGGTGGTGATCGCCATTATCAGGGAAGATTTAATCACGGAAGACGTTCTTCCGGGAACGCCTACCATGCTGCGCTATAAGACTCATGCAGACGCGGCGTCCTTATACAACACTCCGCCGGCATACGGCATCTACATCTGCGGCAAGGTCTTCAAATGGTTAAAGAACCGCGGCGGCTTAGAAGCGATGAAGGAGTATAATGAGAAAAAGGCGAAGCTTCTGTATGATTTCCTGGATAACAGCAGGATGTTTAAGGGCACGGTAGAGAAGAAAGACCGCTCCTTAATGAACGTGCCGTTCGTAACCGGAGACGCCGATTTAGACGCTCTGTTTGTAAAGGAAGCGAAGGCGGCAGGCCTTGAGAATTTAAAGGGCCACAGATCCGTAGGCGGCATGCGCGCAAGCATCTACAATGCGATGCCGATGGAAGGCGTGGAAGCGCTGGTTGCCTTTATGAAGGATTTTGAAGCCAGAAATGGTAAATAGGGAAGGGAGAGACGCGGAATGAAGAAGATATATTGCCTGAATGCCATTTCCAGCAAAGGAACGGCTTTGTTAAATGAGGAGTATGAGTTAACCGAGAATATGAAAGAGGCCGCCGGAGTGCTGGTCAGAAGCGCCTCCATGCATGAGATGGAGCTTCCTGATGACCTGCTGGCTGTAGCCCGCGCGGGCGCCGGAGTCAACAACATTCCTCTGGATGCGTGTGCAGACAAAGGAATCGTGGTATTTAACACACCAGGGGCCAATGCCAACGGCGTAAAGGAACTGGTAATCGCCGGACTGATGCTGGCCTCCCGTGACGTGGTAGGCGGGATCAACTGGGTAAAGGATAATAAAGAAGACGAAAATATCGCTAAATCCGTGGAAAAGGCCAAGAAGGCATTTGCCGGATGCGAGATCAAGGGAAAGAAACTGGGCGTCATCGGACTGGGAGCGATCGGTGCGGAAGTAGCCAATGCGGCTGCATCCCTCGGTATGGAGGTCTACGGATACGACCCGTTTATCTCGGTCAATGCGGCATGGATGCTTTCCAGAAATGTAAGGCATATCACTTCCGTGGAGACGATCTACCGTGAGTGCGACTACATCACCATTCATGTGCCGCTGTTGGACAGCACGAGAGAAATGATTAAGCGTGAATCCCTGGCCCAGATGAAGAACGGCGTGGTAATCTTAAACTTCTCCCGCGACGTGCTGGTGAATGAGGATGACATGGCGGAAGCTCTTGCCTCCAAGAAGGTAAAATGCTATGTGACGGATTTCCCGAATACAAAATCTGTCAACATGGAAGGCGCCATTGTGATTCCGCATCTTGGGGCATCCACAGAGGAGTCGGAAGATAACTGTGCGAGAATGGCTGTTGAAGAGATCATGGATTACATAGACAACGGCAATATCCGCAACTCCGTTAATTTCCCGGCATGTGACATGGGCGTGTGTCAGATGGCAAGCCGTGTTGCGGTTCTTCATCTGAATATTCCGAACATGATCGGCCAGGTAACCGGAACACTGGCAGCCGGAAACGTCAATATTTCCGATATGACCAACAAGAGCCGCGATAAATACGCGTATACCCTTCTGGACTTAGAGTCTGTTCCGGACAGCATGACGATTCAGAAGCTGAATGCGATCAAGGGCGTGCTGAGAGTGCGTGTAATCAAATAAACGGTACATAAAAACTACAATTCAGACGGGGCATGGAAGTATCCATGGCCCGTTTGGACGTAAAATCAAAGGAGAATAGAATGGCTGTTGTAAAACCATTTCCGTGTGTGAGACCGGATAAAAAGTATGCTGCCTGCGTGGCCGCGCTTCCTTATGACGTGTATAACCGGAAGGAGGCGAAGGCCGCCGCCTCCGCCAATCCGAAATCATTTTTAAATATTGACAGGCCGGAGACCCAGTTTCCGGATGAGTTGGATATGTATGACGACCGCGTCTACGATAAGGCAAAGGAGATGCTGGAGAGCTGGATTGCAGACGGCACTTTTGTGAAGGATCCGCTGGCGGCTTATTACATCTATGAGCTTACGATGGATGGAAGAAAGCAGACAGGGATCGTGGCGTGCTCCTCCATCGACGATTATGTAAATGGAGTGGTAAAAAAACACGAGAATACCCGTGAGGAAAAGGAACTGGACCGAATCAGACACGTGGATGCCACGGATGCGCAGACCGGCCCGATCTTTCTGGCGTACCGTTCCAATGCGATGATTAATAAGGTCGTGGATTTAAAGACAGGAACAGAGCCGTTATATGACTTTACCGCAGAGGATGGGATTCGCCACCGCGTATGGGAGATTGGAAATGCAGATTCTATCCTGACGGTGGAAGCGGCGTTTGCCGGTATTCCGGCTACCTATATCGCAGATGGACACCACCGTGCGGCTTCCGCGGTTAAGGTGGGGCTGAAAAGGCGGGAAGAGCATCCGGACTATACGGGGAATGAGCCGTTCAACTATTTCCTGTCAGTCTTATTTCCGGATGATCAGTTGATGATCATGCCTTATAACCGTGTAGTAAAGGATTTAAACGGCATGACGGAGGAGACATTCCTTAAGCGTGTAGAGGAGGCCGGGTTTACGGTGGCTTCCATGGGGACAGAAGGCTTTGCCCCTGTGGAAAAAGGGACCTTTGGAATGTATTTGTGTGGACAATGGTACTGCCTTACGGCCGCAGAGCGCCTTTTGACCAGCGATCCGGTGAAGGGGCTGGATGTTTCCATTCTCCAGGATCACTTACTGGGACCGGTTCTGGGAATCGGGGATCCGCGGGTAGATAAGAGGATTGATTTTATCGGCGGAATCCGGGGACTTTCAGAGCTTGAAAAACGGTGTAGAGAGGATATGACTGTGGCCTTCTCCATGGTTCCGACTTCGATTGAAGAGTTGTTTAGCGTGGCCGATGCAGGCCTGTTGATGCCGCCGAAATCCACATGGTTTGAGCCAAAGCTGCGGAGCGGGCTGTTTATACATTTATTGAGCAAGAGGTAGCGTGAAGTGAGAGCAGGTACGGTTTTAAACGGGAATGGAACGGGGAGGTAAATATGAATAATTTTGAGTATTGTGTCCCGACCAGAGTGATTTTCGGCAGAGACACGCAGAAACGGGCAGGAGAACTCATAAAAGAGTATGGTTTCCGGAAGGTCATGATCCACTATGGCGGCGGCAGTGTAAAGAGAAGCGGCCTTTTGGACCAGGTGACGGCATCGCTGAGAGAAGCGGGCATTGAAATGGTACTTTTTGGCGGAGTCCAGGCGAATCCTACGCTGTCTAAGGCGTTAGAAGGCATGGAGATCTGCCGCCGGGAGAGCGTGGACTTTATTCTGGCTGTAGGCGGAGGAAGTGTCATCGATTCGGCAAAGTGCATTGCGGATGGGGCGCCGAATCCGGAAATTGATCCATGGAAATTTTTCATGAAGGAAGCTGTTCCGCCGAAAGCGCTTTCACACGGCAATATCCTGACGCTGTCCGCCTCGGGGAGCGAGACGAGCCAGTCCTGCGTGATTACCAATGAAGAGAATGGCTTAAAGCGCGGCTTTAACTGCCCGGCTCACCGGCCGCTTTTTGCTGTCTGTAATCCGGAACTGACCTTTACGGTGAGCCGGTTCCAGACAGGCTGCGGGACTGTGGATATTCTGATGCATACGCTGGAACGGTATTTAGGCGGAACCACAAAGGACACGGCGCTGACGGATCGCATCGCAGAGGGGCTTATGAAGGCTGTGATCGAGGCGGGGACAGCGGCGGACTTAAATCCTGAAGATTATGAGGCGAGAGCGACACTGATGTGGGCGGGAAGTCTTTCCCATAATGATTTAACCGGATTGGGAAGGGAGGTCATGATGACCGTTCATCAGCTGGAACATGAACTGTCGGGAAAATATCCTGAGGTAGCCCACGGAGCCGGTCTTTCTGCGCTCTTCTGTTCCTGGGCCAGATATGTCTGCAGAGATGATCCCATGCGCTTTGCCCAGCTGGCGGTCCGTGTCTGGGATGTGGAGATGAATTTCGAGAACCCTCTAAAGACTGCACTGGACGGCATTCAGAGAATAGAAGACTATTTTAAGAGTCTGAATATGCCGGTTCGTCTCTCGGAACTGGCGGTGGATGTGAAGGAAGCAGACTTTGACGAGATGGCAGAAAAATGCACGAACTTTGGCAGACGGGTGCTTCCGGGAATCAGGGAACTTGGGAAGCGTGAGATGATGGAGATCTATCGGATGGCACTTTAGGGGCAGAGATAAGGCAGACGGATTACGCCGTTTAACGGCGTTTTCCGTCTGCCTTATCTACATCCCGGAAGGCTTCTGCCTGCGGGCCGGAAATATGCCCGGCAGCCATGCCTGGCTAATCGGGAATATGCTGTTCCTCCGGTAAGGGAGCGTGGGGGACGAAGTTTTCCGGGATATCCGGATCCTTCATATCGTAAATGCGGTCGTACTCTTTGGTTTCCTGATCCTTGAGCGTCTCTGAGCGGTTCATGGACAGGAACTTCGTGAGCTCGTAGCAGTCCACCCAGATTTCGTTGTTTCCCTCCTTCTGAGATTCGTCAAAAATAAGCTGAAGGCCGAAATGCAGGTGGGCCTCATCAATATTGTTGGTGTTCTCCGTTCGGCTGTAACCGGTCCGTCCAAGATAACCGATGACGTCGCCGGCTGTGATGATGCTTCCCTGTTTCAGCGATTTATGGTAGGGATAGTTTTTTCGTAAATGTGCGTAATAGTAGTAGCGTTTTCCGTCAAAGCTGCGGATACCCAGCCTCCAGCCGCCGTACTGGTTCCAGCCGATGGCTTCTACATATCCGGACTCCACGGCGATTACGGGGGTTCCGACCTGGCCCATCATATCGTGGCCCAGATGCTGGCGCTTATAGCCGTAGGAACGGGAGACGCCGAAGTCATCATAGTCCTGATAGGGAAATCCCTTGGCAATGGGAGAGAAGGCCTTTAAACCGTATTTCGTGACCCACACCCGGTCCGGATCCGCCGTACCGTCGGCATTGACCACGGGGGAGGCGAATAAAGGCGCGTTTTCCGCGGCGATCTGGATGTCGTACTGGCCGACGAGGCCGTCTAAAACAGCGCCGTAGGCCTGACGGTAATAGGAATAATACTTCATGTTTGCCGTCAGCTCCTCCATGGTTTTTCCGGACAGAAGCTGTTCTGCCAGTGTATCCAAGTCTTTAGTGGAATATCGGGAAAAGTCACCGCCGTACCTGGCACCCAGATAGGAGAGCAGCTCCACCCAGTTTAAGTGCGGGCTGGACTGGCACGTATTGACATCGTACCGGAAGGCCTCCTGCATGGCTTTGGAGGTAACCTTAAAGTCCACCCATTTAATATAGTTCCGGGCCTCAGAGGACGTGGCTTTTCCGTCCTGATTCGATGCGGGAAATGAGAACCTTCCCTCCGGGCTGATCAGAAAAAGGGAAACTAAAAGGCACGTCAGTACAATGACCTCTATGTATATAATAATGTGATGCAGAGTCTCCGGCGATTCTGCGATTCGTTCTTTCCATGATTTCATAAGAAAATCTCCTCCATCTCATCCTATGCAGAGACGGGGGAGAATATGAAATTTTATGAAAGAGGAATGATGTCTTCATCGCGGGGAACAAAGATTCCGCCATGGAACCATTCAGCCGCTTCTGCCGTGTAACGCTCTCTGCGGTGGTCTAAATCCGTGTCCTCAGTGTGCCACAGCACGATATGTTCCACCTTCATATCCTGGGCGGTCCGGGCAGCGTCCCTGGCGGTACTGTGGTGTTTTTCATACGGTTTAAACCGGTCCCTGTCCTCATACAGGCAGAATGCCTCATGGAGCAGCCAGGCGCTGTTTTCCACGTAGGGGGCACAGAGCGGGTGAAACGGCTCATCTCCGCAGCAGGTCAGCCTTCGTCCGTCTGAGAGAACGGCGGTGAAACCGAACTGCTTCGCTTTGGTGGAATGGATGTCAAAGAAGGTAACGTCCATGCCCAGAATCTGCCGCTGTTCTCCGTCAGAGACGGGAATCAGCACGATGCGGTCCCCGATGAGCCGGCACAGCTTCTCCTGAAGCGTCAGCCGGCACAGGGTTTCAATCGCCGGCAGTAAGTCCTCATGGCTGTATAAATGCAGCTGTCCCTCATAGGAACCGTTTAAAATCCTGGTACCGATAAAGCGCACCATCCAGACGATCCCCAGGATGTGGTCTGTGTGGCTGTGCGTGACGAAGATATGGTGAATGCGGGTCATGTCCACATTCATGTCCTGGAGAATCCTCAGTATGCCGTTGCCGCCGCCTGCATCTGTCATGAAAAATTCTCCGTCCTTTTCTACGGCAAAGCACGTATTATAACACCGTGTCACGGCGGCGTGACCGGTTCCGAATACATATAACTGTTCCATCTTCTGCCTCCTGATTTCCGACAGCCGGGAATGGGCTGTCCTGTGTATGAATGATCCTGTGTATGAATTGTCCTGTATGCAGGTTTTCCTGTAAGTATGTTACTACAACTGAAAGGAACCTGCAAGTCTATCCGGCCATGGATTCCGTAATTGCCGTCTGTTGAATTTACGCGGTTTCTGCCGGGCTAAAGGGGCTTTCAAAAGGCAGTGTTTTATGTTACTATTATTTTATTAGAAATGCAGCTGAACGGCGTGTAACAGGAGAGGAGGCATATTGCGGTACTGCCGGCAGCGGCATGATGGGTGAGGAGAGAGGATTATGAGAGACTTAGCTTACTTGAAGCTGATGGCGCGGGAGTATCCGACGATCAAGGCGGCCTCCAGCGAGATTATTAACTTAACGGCGATCCAGGGGCTTCCGAAGGGGACAGAATACTTTTTCAGTGACCTGCATGGAGAGTATGAGGCATTTATCCATCTGCTCCGCAGTGCATCCGGTATTATCAGGGAAAAGATCACGGAGACCTTTGGACACATCATTCCGGAAAAAGAAGAGGTGGAACTGGCAAACATGATCTACTATCCCGAGCGGGTGGTAAACCAGATGCAGTTAAAGGGAATGGCTACTGACGACTGGCAGAGAGTGGCCATCTACCGTCTGGTTCAGATCTGCAAGGTGGTTTCTTCCAAATACACCCGTTCCAAGGTGAGAAAGAAGATGCCGCCGGAATTTGCCTATATCATCGATGAACTTCTTCACGTGGATTATAATGACGACAATAAACGGGTATACTACAGCGAGATTATCCGTTCCATCATCGACATCCGGGTCGGAGATAAATTCATCATCGCGCTGTGCGAGCTGATTCAGAATCTGACGATTGACAGCCTGCATATCATTGGCGATATCTTTGACCGGGGGCCCAGAGCCGACATTATCATGAAGGAACTGATGCAGTTCCACGATGTGGATATCCAGTGGGGAAACCATGATATTTCCTGGATGGGGGCAGCAACCGGCAATCTGGCCTGCATCTGCAATGTGCTTCGCATTGCGATCAGCTATAACAGCTTCGATGTGCTGGAGGACGGCTATGGGATTAATTTACGGCCGCTCTCCATGTTCGCGGCTAAAGTTTACCACAATGATCCGTGCGAGCGCTTTGTTCCGCAGATTCTGGATGAAAATATTTATGATGCGGTAGATCCGGGGCTGGCGGCGAAGATGCACAAGGCGATCGCCATCATTCAGTTTAAGGTACAGGGACAGATTATCGGGCGTCATCCGGAGTATGAGATGGATGACAGGAGGCTTTTAGAGGCCGTGGATTTCGACCGGGGAGTGGTGGTGCTGGAGGGAAAGGAATATCCCATGCTGGATTTATCCTTCCCTACGGTGGATCCGAAGGATCCGCTTGCATTGACCGCGGAGGAGGAAGAGCTTCTTCATACGCTCCAGCTTTCGTTCAGGCATAATGAGCTTCTGCACAAGCATATCCGTTTCCTCTATTCCCACGGAAGCCTGTACAAATGCTATAACTCAAACCTGCTCTACCATGGCTGCATCCCGATGAAGGAGGATGGAAGCTTTGATGAGATCGTGGTGGACGGCATCTCCTATTCGGGACAGGCACTGATGGACTATGTGGACAGGAAGGTGCAGAACGCGTATTTCATGGCGGAGGAATCCCCGGAAAAGGAGGACGCCATGGACTTTATGTGGTATCTGTGGTGCGGAGCCAAATCGCCGGTTTACGGCAAGGGAAAGATGACGACCTTTGAGCACTATTTTATCGAAGATCCGGCCACTCATAAAGAACCGATGAACCCGTATTACCGGCTCAGCGTGAAGGAAGAGACGTGTGACCGGATTCTGGAGGAATTCGGGCTTCCAAGGTCCGGTTCCCATATCATCAACGGCCATGTGCCGGTTAAAATCAAAGAGGGAGAATCCCCCGTGAAGGCGGGCGGAAAGCTCTTTATCATTGACGGCGGCCTATCCAAGGCGTACCAGTCCAGGACCGGGATTGCCGGATATACGCTCATTTATAACTCCAATCATCTGGCTCTGGCGGAGCACAAGCCGTTCGATCCGGAGAAGGAGAGCACGCCCAGGGTCTCCATTGTGGAGAATATGCATAAGCGGGTTATGGTGGCAGACACCGACAAGGGCGTGGAGCTGGCAGGACGTATCGCAGACTTAAAGGAACTGGCAGGCGCTTACAGAGAAGGCATATTGAAGGAAAAAGTAGAATAATTATGAAATTTTAATAATTAATTTACAGAAGATTCCTTTACGAAGCCAGGGGGAAATGGTATACTAGGAAAGGTCAGTTACTTTACTGAAGGAGGCTTCAATGAGCAGACAGGAATTTTTACAGCGTTTGCGGGACACGCTGACCGGCGAAGTGCCTGGAAATGTGATTGAGGAAAATATAAGATACTATGACGATTATATCAGAACGGAGACCGCGCATGGCCAGTCGGAAGACGAGGTGACCGGTGCGATCGGTGATCCCAGGCTGATTGCCAAGACGATCATGGAGGCCACGGAGAACGCCAGAGAGGGCGGCAGCCGTCAGTCCGCATATGATACGTATCGGAACGAAGGCCGGACGGTGTATGAGGAAGAGGCCGGACCGGACCGCCATTTCCATTTTGTCGATCTAAACAAATGGTACTGGAAGCTCCTGGCTGTAGTCGTGACAGTGTTATTCTTCTTCCTGGTCGCAAGTATCGTGACCGGTATATTCAGCATTCTGATTCCTCTGATGGGACCGCTGCTTCTGATTCTTCTTGTAATCTGGCTGATCCGGGGCCCCAGGCGGTAAAGGAATATATTAAAAACAAATTATAAATATTACAAAAGTGTAACGGCAGTTATACCGGAAAAATCGGTGTAACTGCCGTTTTTGCTGATTTTTACTTGACATATGGCGATGAGTAGAGTATACTGATTTTTGTAACATTTATGTAACATATTACATATTGATAAACAAACGAAATAAAAACGTAAGAATCAGGAGTTGGAAAAACATGGGAAACAAAACCTGGAAATTGCTGGGGGTTATCGGCCTCTATGCGGTTCTGGCCTGGAATTCACCAGTTACCGCAAAAGCGGCAGAGATTGAAGTGGAAACGAGTACAACACTGTATGCGAAGATAGATGCGCCGGACGTCGTGGTACGGAAGGCTAAGAATGCGGGCGGAGAGGCGGTTACAAAAGTATCGCGGGGACAGACTTATGAAGTTACCGCACCGGCAGAAGGCGGCTGGGTGAAGATCAGCACCGCAGAAGGAGAGGGGTACATACCGAGTAACCGGGCGACCCTGATTGAGAAGACAAAGGAAAAAGTCGATGAGAGCGTGAAGCTGCGCCAGGACGTGGTCAATTATGCGCTTCAGTTTGTAGGGAACCGCTACGTATATGGAGGAACAGATCCGAATACCGGAGCCGACTGTTCCGGATTCACAAGATATATCATGCAGCACGCGGCAGGCATCTCCTTAAGCCACAGCTCCAGAGCACAGTCGGGAGAGGGTCGCAGCGTCAGCTACAGCGACAGGAAGCCGGGCGATCTGATCTTCTACGGCGGCAAGGGCTATATCAACCATGTGGCCATGTATATCGGCAACGGACAGATTGTACATGCTTCCACGGAGCGGACGGGAATCAAGATATCGAACGCAACGTACCGCACGCCTGTTAAGGTGGTCAGGGTTCTGGACTGATGGAGAAACCTGGAAAATAATGGAATGTTACCAGTTTGAAATAGTACTTGACTGAAAAGCAAGGTAAATGTATAATAAACGTAATGATTTTAACAATTACGTAATAATTAGAACGAAAAAGTAAAAAACAGGAGTAATGTCCCAATGATAAAAAATGCATGGAAAACGTTAAGCCTCCTGGCTTTCTGTGGAGCAATTGTACTTGCCAATCCGGCAGATGCCAAAGCGGATGAAGTTTCCGGACCAGGACTCAGTTCAGGTAATTATATCGCAACAGTTGAAGCAGAGACTGTGAATATCAGTACGGATGAGAGCGGCCAGGAGGTATTGATGGCAGCTTCTAAGGGATCTTCCTTTCAGGTCGTGGAAGACATGGGCGACGGATTTGTAAAAGTAAAGGTGAAGGATACATACGGATATCTTCCGGTCGACGGGAATGCGACTGTTACCCAGACCGATGAAGCTACCATTGCCGCACTGGAAGCAGCATATGATGCTCCTGCGGAGTTCCGGCAGAGTGTTGTCAATTACGCACTGCAGTTTGTAGGCGGACGATACGCCTATGGCGGCAGTGATCCCCATACCGGAGTGGATTGCTCCGGATTTACGAGATACGTCATGCAGCATGCGGCAGGTATCTCACTGAACCGTTCTTCAGGCGGACAGGCTTCCCAGGGAGTTGCTGTGAGTTCTGACCAGATGAAGCCGGGAGATTTGATTTTTTATGGAAACGGAAGGTCGATCAATCACGTAGCCATGTATATCGGCAACGGACAGATCGTACACTCCTCCACCTACAAAACGGGAATCAAGGTTTCTCCGTGGAATTACCGGACTCCCGTCAAGATCGTCAATGTCATTGGCGAATAATGGACAAGCGGATAACTGGATTTTCGATAAGGGATATAAGACTCCCGGCACTGGCTGCCGGGAGTCTTCTGCATCCGATGGACTCCGGAATCGTACGATAAAAAGGAAGAGCCCGGATAGGGGAGCTATCCGGACTCTTCTGAGGGGAGTATAAATAATTAATAAGGATGAGGAAATCTAATTCCTCACTTTAATTATAATATAGGCAGATAAAAAAAGCAAAGTTATTTTAAAATTTTTTTGTATATTATTTGAACAGTCAGCCATACTAACGGTGTAACAAAAAATCCGACAGGAGGTATCATAAGATGTCCAATAACAACTACAATGATAACTACAACGATTGCAGCAATTCTTCCAGAAACAACAGCCAGAACAGCAATCAGAACAACAGCCAGAACAGCAGCCGCAACAGCAGCAAGAACAACAGCCAGAACAGCAACCAGAACAACAGCCAGAACAGCAGCCGCAACAACAGCCAGAACAGTAGCCAGAACAGCAGCCGCAACAACAACCAGAATAACAGCCAGAATAAGTCTGACTATTAATCTGTCTGGCAGTACGAAAATAACAGCCTGTCAGTAGGCTTGTGATTTCGTCAAAAAGCACAGGGATACGATGCTTATAAGCATAATCTCCCTGTGCTTTTTGCTGTTCTCTTACCTTTTATGCGGCGATGACCAGAAAGATAAACTTTTCACGGGGAGTGAATATAATGGTATTAGAAAGGACAGGTGATTGTATGTTCAAGACAATACCGATTGGTGAAGTCGATTATTATATAGAAAACGAAAACGATATGATGGTGATTGACCTGCGTAACGCCGCATCGTATCAGAGAGCCCACATAAATGGGGCTGTCAATATCCCGTATGAAGAGATCGATCAGAGAATTTCAGAATTGCCCAGGGATAAAATTCTGGTTTTTTACTGCGCAAGAGGCGGACAAAGCATGATGGTATGCCGCTATCTGTCCCGCATGGGATATTCGGTGCTGAATGTGGCCAATGGAATCGCCTATTATCGGGGAAAATATCTGGTTCGGGGGTAAATTCATTGACAGATGCGCCCTGTAAGACTTAAAATATACCTATTAATGCAAGAAGGAGAATTTACTTATGAAATATATGATTGCGTCCGATATCCACGGTTCCGCGTTCTACTGCAGAAAGCTGCTGGAAGCGTTTGAGGAATCAGGAGCGAATCGCCTTGTTTTACTGGGAGATATCCTTTATCACGGACCAAGAAATGACCTTCCAAAGGAGTATGCCCCCAAAGAAGTGCTTGCCATGCTAAACGGCTGCAAAGACAGGATCTACTGTGTCAGGGGCAACTGTGATACGGAGGTGGACCAGATGGTGCTGGAATTTCCTGTGATGGCGGACTATGCGCTGCTGGCGATTGATGGAATCACCATCTATGCCACACATGGCCACGTTTATCATGAGAATCACCTTCCACCCATGCAGAAGGGGGATGTTCTGCTTCATGGGCACACCCATGTGCTCCGGGCGGATCGGTGCGGGGATATTACCATCTTAAATCCCGGTTCCGTATCCATACCGAAGGAAGGAAATCCGCCGACATACGCGATTCTGGAGGATAGGATCTTTCGGATCCTGGATTTCGAGGGATGCGTGATTAAAGAAAAGAACCTGGGAGAATAAAGTGAAAAAAACATTTGAACTCATTGCACCGTGCCATTTTGGCATGGAGGCTGTATTAAAAAGAGAAATTACGGATCTGGGCTATGATATCACGCTGGTGGAAGACGGCCGTGTGACATTTATCGGAGATGAGGAGACCATCTGCCGCGCGAACATATTTCTGCGCACGGCAGAGCGTGTCCTGCTGAAGGTGGGAAGTTTTCATGCGGAAACCTTTGAAGAGCTGTTTCAGAATACGCGGAATATTCCGTGGGAGGAATATCTTCCCCAGGACGGTAAGTTCTGGGTTGCAAAGGCGTCCTCCATTAAAAGTAAGCTGTTCAGCCCCTCCGATATCCAGTCGATCATGAAGAAAGCCATGGTGGAACGGATGAAGAAGGCGTACGGTCTGGAATGGTTTCCGGAGACGGGAAGCAGCTATCCGCTTCGTGTATTTTTGTATAAGGACGAGGTGACGGTCGGCATCGATACTTCGGGAGAGTCGCTTCATAAGAGAGGCTACCGTACCCTTACCAGCAAGGCTCCCATCACGGAGACTCTGGCTGCGGCCCTGATCATGATGACGCCGTGGAACCGGGACAGAATTCTGGTGGATCCCTTCTGCGGAAGCGGCACCTTCCCGATTGAGGCGGCGATGATCGCAGCCAACATGGCACCGGGGATGAACCGTTCCTTTCTGGCGGAAGACTGGAAGAATGTGATCCCGAGGAAATTCTGGTATGAGGCCATGGATGAGGCGGCGGATCTGCTGGATACAGAGGTGGAAGTCGATATTCAGGGTTACGATATTGACGGGGAGATCGTGAAGGCCGCGAGAGCCAACGCGGAGTCTGCCGGAGTGGATCATCTGATTCATTTTCAGCAGAGGCCGTTGAGCGCCCTCAGCCATCCGAAGAAGTATGGATTTATTATTACAAACCCGCCCTACGGCGAGAGAATTGAGGAGAAGGAGAATCTGCCGGCGCTGTATAAGGAGATCGGTGAACGGTTCCGCGCGCTGGATTCCTGGTCCCTCTATATGATAACCGCTTATGAGGAGGCGGAACGGTACGTTGGAAGAAAGGCGGACAAGAACCGGAAGATCTACAATGGTATGATGAAGACGTATTTCTACCAGTTTATGGGACCGAAACCTCCAAAGCGCAAAACAGGAGATTAATTGATTGAAGGCAGGAAAATGGTTGGGAACGGCGGCCGTTCTGGTGCTCGCCGGTACGGCTGTGATCTGGATTAACGGCCGGTGGCCGGAATTAAGCGGTCCGGGGCAGGAATCGGCCGTTACAGGTACCGGAGAGACAGGCACAGAATCCCAGGAGGACAGTGGAGAGCAGGAAAGCGCAGGACGGAGCAGCAGGGAGAGTCACGGACCATTGGAGCCGGAGTCAGAAAGCAGCGCGGAACGTGACGGGGCAGTATGGGAGGATCCGGTGCACCAGGTGCTTCCGTCGGCTTATGACGGCCGTACAACCGGCCGGGCGCCTTCCATTAAGAATCAGGGCTCTCTCGGAACCTGCTGGGCATTTGCATCGCTGATGGCGCTGGAAGCGCGTTTGCTGCCCGATGAGAACTATGACTTTTCCGAGGACCACATGTCCCTGAATAATGGATTCTGTATTCCGCAGAGTGATGGAGGGGAGTACACCATGTCTATGGCCTATCTCCTGTCCTGGAAGGGGCCTGTCCTGGAATCGGATGATCCCTATGGAGACGGGGTCTCACCCGATGGCCTGAAGGCAGTAAAGCATGTCCAGGGAGTGGAGCTGGTGCCGGGAAAAGATTATGAAAAGATTAAGCGGGCTGTCTTACAGTACGGAGGCGTACAAAGCTCCCTCTATACTTCCATGACGAACGAGGAAAGCAGGTCCGCCCATTATAATGAGGATCAGTACGCCTACTGCTATATCGGATCGGAACCGCCGAATCACGATTCTGTGATCATCGGCTGGGATGACGGGTATCCGCGGGAGAATTTTAATACGGAAGTTAACGGCGACGGGGCCTTTATCTGCATGAACAGCTGGGGAGACGATTTTGGAGACGACGGATATTTTTACGTGTCATATTACGACTCCAATATCGGGCTGAACAATATTATATATACGGACGTGGAAGATCCGGATCATTACGATCATAACTACCAGACGGATTTAAGAGGCTGGGTGGGACAGCTGGGATACGGTTCTGATACGGTATGGTTTTCCAACGTTTATGAGGCGCAGGGGAAGGAGACGCTAAAAGCTGTGGGCTTCTATTCCACGGACAGGCATTCTTCCTATGAGGTCTATGTTGTGAGACAGCCTGGAGATGAGGAAGCCATAAAGTCAGGGGACGGTTTCCGGAACCGGCGGCTGGCGGCGTCGGGAAATCTCGATTATGCGGGCTTTTATACGATTCCTCTGGAAGCAGAACCAGAGGAAGGACTGGAGCTTGAACCGGGGGAGCGGTTTGCCGTGATGGTAAAGCTGACGACACCGGACAGCGTCCATCCGGCTGCGATCGAATACGATGCGGGGGATGGAAAGACCATCGTGGACATCAGTGACGGTGAGGGATATATCAGTCCTGACGGGGTGAATTTTACCAGGGTCGAGGAGAAGCAGAAATGCAATCTCTGCCTGAAGGCCTATACCACGGACAGACGATGAATCGTTACTGTTCACGGCCAGTCCGGCACCCACCGCCTGCTCTGGCTCTGGCGCTTCCCACGGTCCTTCCAGTTCCGGTTTCGGGCATAAGCACTTCTAAACGTGCAGAATTTTTCTAAAAACCAGTAAAAATCCCCAAACTCGCTGCGCTCAGACAGGTGGGGATTTCCCCTGAACGAAAAATTATGCGCGTTAAGAATTGCTAATGCCCTGCAAAGTCACAGGAAGGACCGTGGGAAGCGCCAGAGCCAGAGCAGGCGGCGGGTGCCGGACTGGCCGTAAACAGTAACGATGAATCCGTTTTATGAAGGAGAGTATACAGATGAGTGAGAACAGGATCGTATTTGCCACAGGCAATGCGGGAAAGATGAAGGAGATTCGGCTGATTCTGGCCGATCTGGGAATGGAGATTTTATCCATGAAGGAAGCCGGAGCGGATCCGGTGATCGTTGAGAACGGGAAAACGTTTGGGGAGAACGCGGAGATCAAGGCGAGAGCCGTGTGGGCCGAGACGGGGGGAATTGTCCTTGCGGATGATTCCGGTCTGGTGGTGGACTGCCTGGGAGGTGAGCCGGGGATCTATTCAGCCAGATATATGGGCGAGGATACGTCCTACGAGATAAAGAACCAGACCATTATCTCCCGGGTTAATGAGGCGCCGGGGGACGACAGAAGCGCCCGGTTTGTCTGTAATATCGCGGCCGTTCTGCCGGATGGGCGTGTCCTTCATACGGAGGAGACCATGGAGGGAATCATCGCAGAGAAGGCCGCAGGAAACGGCGGCTTTGGATACGATCCAATCCTGTTTTTACCGGAGTTCGGAGTGACCAGTGCAGAGATTACCGTGGAACAGAAAAACAGGATCAGCCATCGCGGAAAAGCGCTTGAGGCAATGAAGCGGAAATTGGAAGAGCTCTATAAGGGGGATGTACGATGAAGATATTAATTGTGAGCGATACACACCGGAAAGATGACAACTTAAAAAACGTGATCGAGAAGACATCTCCGCTTGATATGCTCATCCATCTCGGCGATGCGGAAGGCAGTGAAACGAAGATCGCCGGCTGGGTCGGAGAAGGCTGTGATCTGGAGATGGTACTGGGAAACAACGACTTCTTTTCCAATCTGGACAGAGAAAAGGAATTGAAGATCGGAGAATACCGGGTTTTACTGACCCACGGCCACTACTACAATGTGTCTCTGGGCGTGGAGCGTCTGGAACAGGAAGCGAGAGACCGCCGGCTGGATATCGTCATGTACGGCCATACCCACAGGCCCTTCTATGAGGTGCGGGGAGGTGTGACCATCTTAAATCCCGGAAGTCTGTCTTATCCCAGACAGGATGGAAGGAAGCCGTCGTTTATGATTATGGAACTGGATGATCAGGGAAAGGCACATTTTACCTTAAACTTTCTGGAGCCGCAGTACCATTAGAGGCTTTGGAAACCAGTGCCAGTACTTTTTTATAGTCCTCCGGCGTGTCCATATCGATGATACAGGTCTCATCTTCTGCGGAGAAATACTCCGCCCCGCCGTTAAACGGTGTCAGCGCCCCCTTGAGTCCCGCGCCGCCCTGATAAGAGAGAATCCCAGGAATGCAGGCAGACGAAATAACCGGAGGATGGCCCTTGCGCATGGAGAAAGAGGGATACAGGACGAGGGGCTCCGAACGCTGAAATTCTTCTATCAGATCTGCAATCAGTTTACGCGTTACCAGCGGGTAGTCTGCCGGCAGAATCAGAAATGCCGATACGTCCCGGTCAAGAGCCAGAATCCCGGCCTTTACGGAGGTGAACATCCCTTCCGCAAAGGCCGGATTTCTGACTGTGTCTGCATGGCAGCCGGATAAATGCGCTTCTACTTCCTCTCCGCGGTAACCGGTTACCACGATGGTCCGGTCGGTCAGCCCATGAAGGATATCAGCCTGCCTCCGGATCACCGTGGTTTCCCCTATGGGCAGAAGTGGTTTTAAACGTCCCATCCTGGAAGAGTAGCCTGCGGCTAACAGTATTGCTTCGATTCTGCCCATCTGTGCACCTCCTATCTGGCATTCAGCAGGGAATTGCGTACCAGTGTTTTTGCTATTTGAACTTTATAACCGTTCCGTGAAAGCGGCAGTGCTCCTGAAAGGGCGATCTCCGCTGCTTCGGCAGCCAGTTCCTCTGTGACTGTTTTCCCTGTGATATAGGCTTCTGCCTCTCTGGCGCGCAGCGGGATCGGAGCTACGGCGCCCAGTACAATCCGGGCATCGGTAATGACGCCCTCCTGCATCTTATAAGCGGATGCGACGCTGACTACGGCGAAATCATGGGAATCCCTGACCCGGAATTTATCATAGCCAACCCGGTATTCCTTTGTCGATGCCGGAATGCGGATCTCAGTTACGATTTCATCCTCCTCAACCAGACGGCAGTGGGATTTCTTCATCATTTCTTCGATTGGCTCTTTTCGTTTGCTGGTTACGATCTCCGCATCCATTGCCGTGAGTACGGTGGCTACATCGGAGGGATTCACAGCGAGACAGCCGCAGTTAAAGCAGCGTTTTGCCTCTTCCTGCACCTGTTCCCACGTAAGTCCGTAGGAATCTTCCAGATGAAGTCCGCGCTCCTCCTTCGGGCGTTCCGGAAGCCTGGCTCCCTGGGAATGGCCGGTACAGGAGGCGTCAAACGTAATCAGGCCTCCAAGCGGATGCTTCGCATCTCCTTCCGGATCTCCGGTCATAAAGCAATGGACTGCGGCCGAAGCTTTCTTGCCGTCTGCGATGGCGTCCACTACTGTTTTGGGCCCGGTTGTGACATCACCGACAGCAAAGACCTTATCTACGCTGGTCTTCATGGTTGCGGGGTCTACAGAAATCAGTCCGCGGCTGACCTTAAACTCCAGTTCCTCACCAAGGAAGGAGAGGTCGGTTTTCTGGCCTACGGCCATGAGAATGGAGCTGCCGTGAAGTGTGGTGGTCTCATTCTCATCGTAAGACGGGGCAAAATGGCCCTGCTCATCAAAGACTGCAGTACACTGTTTTAAAACAAGTCCCACGATTTCTCCGTGGTCGCGGAGAATCTCTTTCGGTCCCCAGGACGGCAGGATTGTGATTCCTTCTTCTCTGGCCCGGTTGAGTTCTTCCTCGCTTGCCGGCATCTGATGCTCCGGCTCCAGACACGCCATGACGACATTGGCAGCACCCAGACGTTTCGCTGTGATTGCCACGTCTACAGCCACGTTTCCGCCGCCTACAACGATGATGTCTCTGCCGATCTTGCTCTCCATCCATTTATTGACTTCGATCAGGAAATCCAGGCCAAAGGTGGTGAGCTCTTCCCCATCGAGTCCGATAAGGGGCCGCTTCCATGCACCCGTATTTAAAAATACGCTGTCATACTGTTCCACCAGATCGTTGACCGGTATATCCTTTCCGATTTCAATACCGGTCAGGAATTCGATTCCCATGTGTTCTAAGGAGGCGATTAAGTTTCTGACGATATCTTTAGGAAGACGGTATTCCGGGATCGCATAGCGGAGAAGTCCGCCTGCTTCCTCCATTTTGTCGTATACACGGACGCTGTGTCCGCGGCTTCTTAAATAGAAGGCAGCGGTTAAACCAGCAGGGCCGGAGCCTACGATGGCAACACGTTTTCCGCTGTCTGTTTTTGGCGGCGCCATAAAACGATTGCTGTGTTCCAGTATGTAGTCGCCCACGTACCGCTCCATGCCTCCAATATTGACGTGTTCGTCGTATTCCTTCCGCTTGCAGTTCATCTGACAGAAATGGGTACAGACACGGGAGGTGACAGCAGGAATCGGGTTGGCTTCCAGCAGGATCGAGGCAGCTCCGTCCATGTCTCCGGCGCGCAGCTTAGCCAGATATTCCGGGATGTCCACATGGGCGGGGCAGTTGGAAGAACAGCCGCTTAAATGGACTTTTCTGGCCCCAAAGATGGAGTGGTTCTTATTTTCTCCGGTCATTGCGTTGCAGGTATCTCCACCCTTTCGGAGACACTGAATTCTGCCGCCGATCTCGTCGGGATAGCGGTAATACCAGCACCGGACTTCCTGACAGAGATTGCCGCCGATGGTGGCTAAGTTGCGGATCAGGGGCGTTGCCACGCTTCTCGCAGCGTCAGCCAGCGCGCCGTATTCTTCGCGGATCAGCGGTGAGGACGCGATATCACAGAGTTTGGCAGTTGCCCCGATCTTTAAGCCGTCTTCGTCCTCCTCTATGCGGTCCAGTCCGTCGATGGATTTGATATTGACAATTGTTTCCGGGTAATCCGGTTCTAATTTATGTTTCAGAACGCTGAGCAAGTCCGTACCGCCTGCGATAATCCGGGCATTGTTCTGTTCGTCCTTTAAAATGCCGGCGGCCTGGCTTAAGCTCTCCGCATCCGTATGGTTAAAATTTTTCATTTGGTGTTCACCTCGCCTTTCCTAACGCTTTCAGGATTTGATCCGGTGTCAGAGGATAATCCATCAGCTGAATGCCGATTGCATTGGAAACCGCCATTATGATGGCGCCCGGTAACGGAGCACCGGATATCTCTCCAACTCCGATTCCTCCAAATGCGCTTAAATCGTTGGGGGTTTCTTCAATATGGGTTTCAAAGGCCGGAAGATCCGGGAAGACTCTCCATTTAAAATCAACCAGGTTGTTGGTCAGGAACTTTCCGGTCTTTTCGTCGAGAATCATTTCCTCGTTGATGGCACTGTCGCTTCCGCAGCTTCCCAGGCCGCCTTCCAGCTGCATCTTTAAGGAAAACGGGTCGATAACCTGACCGACGTCGGTGCCCTCTACCACGCGCACAATTCTCACATCGCCGGTGTCGGTATCCACTTCCACCTCTACGAATGCGATCATGAAACATGGCTTGGAGTGATCCATCTCGAAGACGCCGTGGCCGGATATGGTGTTCATCGGGCCTAAAACGGCAATCCACGGAAGCGCCACCTCCGGATTATCCTTCATGAAGATGATTCCGTCCCGTGTATCCAGCATTTCCGCAGGGCAGTGGAGAATGGCGGCCGCGGCTTCTAAAAGCTGCTTTCTGGCGCTTCGGGCAGCGTCGCCTACCATACGCCCGTATACAAGGGTGCCCCGCGAACCGGCCAGTCCCCAGTCCCATGGATTGTCCTGGCTGTCGGGAGTCGATATGGTTACTTTATCCAGCGGCAGATTCAATATTTCAGCAGCCATCTTTACGACGGCAGACCTCTGTCCCATGCCGGATTCCGCGATGCAGACGTTGATATTGGCTGTCCCCCATCCGTCCAGCTTGACAAAGGCCTCGCCGTGAAGCATTCCGCAGTCGGCGCTTCCATGGACGCAGCAGCCTGCGCCGTACTGTTTGCTTCCTTCGGTTTTGTACGGCTTTAGCCAGCCGGGGAAATTCTCCTTCCAGCCGAAATGTTCGGCCGCGTGATCCATGACATCGTTATAGCTTAAGAAATGATTTTCCCACCAGTGTCCCTCGACCCAGTAGTAACCGCCGTTGATGTCACACATATTTTTCTTGAAAAAATCAACCGGATCCAGATTCATTTGCGCCATGGCCATGGACAGAACCGGAACGAGTGATGCGTAGGATTCCTGTCCGCCGAATCCGCGGATACCGCCGGAACGGCAGCGGTTGGTGGCTACCAGGTGGGGCTGATAATTCCAGTGTTTGCACTTGTTGAGCAGAAGCATGGCGCGTCCCAGGCCATTGGCAATCTGGCCCTGGCCGAAATCGGAGTGAACTCCGGAACCGACCAGCCACGTTCCCTCATAGGCGTGAACCGTTCCGTCGGCCAGCAGTCCCACTTTAGTGGTCAGACGGCTGCCTAAGCGGAGCATATAGGTGGAGAGATGCGCTTCCTTGGAGATGACCAGCTTCACCGGTCTGCCGGAGGCTTTAGCCAGGGCGGCACAGTAGAGTCCCTCCATGGGAACCGTGTTTTTGCTTCCGAAGCTTCCTCCGACATTGGCAGAAATGACGCGGACATTGACATTGGGCATGGCAATCTGCATGATCATTTTCTGGATGTTGGGGCTCTGGAAGCTGCCTTTCATATTGCACTGGTTTGGTCCGTCCCACCAGGCAACGAGACCGGGACTTTCAGCCGGAAGCGGATTGGATATGGTCTCATACTTTGAGGTCCCTTCCACGACGACGGAACACTCCTCAAAGCCTTTTTTGGTGTCACCAATGACCAGCTCCTGAAGCGCTTTGGGGCCGAAAGGCGGGCAGCCCCGCTCTATGATATTGCCCGGGAACTGCTCATACAGCTGGGGGGCTCCGTCGGCGATGGCCTCGTCTAAGTCCTGGACAGCGGGAAGCACCTCATACTCCACTTCAATCAGTTCAGCAGCCTCCTCGGCAATCCGGTTTGATGTGGCGGCGATCAGTGCCACCGGATCGCCGACAAAACGCACATGACGGTCCAGAAGCCTTTTCTGTGCCGGCATACCCGTAACCCAGTCAAAGGCATTTTCGTAGGTCATGATGGTTCTGACGCCGGGCAGCTCCAGGGCTTTGCTCACATCGATCTTTGTAATCATGGCGTGAGGATGGGGGCTCATTTTAATCCGTCCGTAGAGCATTCCGTGCATATGTATGTCGTTCGCGTACTCCGCGGAACCTGTTACAATGGCCTTGCCGTCTATTCGGGGAGTCGGCTTGCCCACATATCTGAATTCCTTACCCATATCATTCACTCCCTTCCCTGGCGGCCTGCTTCACGGCCTCCAGCACCTGGTAATGGCTGATGCATCTGCAGTAGTTTCCGGCCAGAGCCTCCTTGATCTCTTCTTCATCCGGATGCGGGTTTTCCGCCAGCAGCGCTTCTGTCGTCATGATGATTCCCGGCGTGCAGTATCCGCACTGAAAAGCGGAGTGATCGACAAATGCCTGCTGCACCTTATCCAGCTCTCCCGTATTCGGGTCCTGGAGTCCCTCGATGGTGCGGATGTCGGCGCCGTCACATTCGATGGTCAGCACCGTACAGGACGGTATGGCTTTCCCGTTCATGATGACGGTACAGCAGCCGCAGGCGCCGTCATCACAGGAAATCTTGGTTCCGGTCAGCAGAAGGCGCTCACGCAGCGTTTCCGCCAGTGTGTCCGCAGGGGCAATATCACCCACTGCATTTCCCACGCCCAGCCGGTATACATCACCGTTGACAGTGATGGTGACCGATTTTTTGTTATCACCCATAATTTTATAACCTCCTTACAATGGTATTTTTAATTGATCAAACCATATTGACAAAAATATATCATTAAGCCTAAAATAACTATAACACAGGTGTGAGTCAGGCAGTCTACAAAAAGTGAGATACGTTTTTGTAGGGAAAGGAGCTTCACCGGAAATGAAATTAAAACTTGAGTATCTGGCCGGATGCGGGGCATTCACAGCGTGCTGTTTTCGGACGCCGTTTTATGGGAAAGAGGTCAGCCGCCTGGAATTGATGTGCGGAAATGGGGCGGCTGTCCGGGAGCCGCAGAGTCTGCTTCTGGTATGCAGGGGGCTGATTCCGGATGATGGGGAGAGGCTAAACGAGTGGCTGAATGAGCGAAAGGCACAGGAGGCAGCCGGGTTACTTGCGGACTTATCCGGGGAGAGCGAGGAGAGGATCTCGAAGCTGGCAGAGGCCTGCCGTGAACGGGAACTGGTTTTCGGAACTGCAGAGACGGCCGGATTTACGGCTCTGATAAACGATTATTCCCATTTGATTGCCTCCAGAACGGATGGAGCGGTAAAATCATATGACAGGGTGCTGGAGGACCTTCAGCGCAGGTTCTATACCAGCGGAACGGATTCTCTCTTAGAGGGGCTGAGCTACTGGACAGGCTGTCAGGCTGCGCTGATTGTGGGGCAGGACACGTTTGTGAAGCCGTCGGTTCCCGTACTGAATGAGGCGGTTTTCTAGCCGGCCTACTGGAAAAAGGAGCCCCGAAAGTCCGGGTTATCCCATGTGAGCTGTTACTCCTCATCGTTTTCGGATAATATGCTGCTTCAGGCGGAACTGTTTAAAAACCGTCTGCCGTTCGGAGTGCTCTGCCTTCTTGGAGACGAGGACGTATTCGAGCCGTCAGACGATATTCTGCTGAACTATGCCTCCATTCTCTGCACCGGCATCGACGATTACAAACGGCGCTCCCGCCGGATTGAGGCGGCAGTCGAAATGATCTGCGGCGGCCAGATGCCGGATTCCTCTGTGATGGAGCTGTTTCCGGAATCGGGATATGCGCTGGTGCTGTGTGATCAGGAGGCAGGCGAACCGGCGGAGGGAAAAAAAGAGTATTTGTCTTACCTGATTCATCACTATTTTCCCCAGAAGCTTTGTTACAGCTTTTCGGCGGAGGGGAGTCTGCGTCTCTTTGTTTCGGCGGAAGACGTGGACCATTTTGCCCGCCGCCTGCTGGCTATTTTAGACGGCGCCGGCAAACGGTGCAGGGCGGGGGTAAGCCGGCATTATCCTGCTTCCCAGGCGGTCACCGCGTTCTTTGAGGCGGAAAGCGCGGCGCATATTGCAGGACTATTGGAGTATGGCGAGCACATCTGTTATTACCACGATTTAGGCATCTACCGGCTGCTCAACTACCCGGAGAATTCGTGGCCCATCAATCAGATGCTGGGGGAAATGGACGAGCTTTTAAATCAGATGGACGAGGAAAAACGGGATGTCCTTGCCATGACCATAAGAACCTTTGTCAAATGCAGATTCCATTATCAGAAGACCGCGGACAAGCTGTATACACACGTCAACACGATCCGATACCGGATTAAGCTGATCGAGGACTTGTGGGATGTGGACCTCTCCAGCGATGAGGGGAGACTTCTGTTCAGTGTGCTGGCGAAGCTGCTTCCGCTGTGGATGAAGAGTGGGTGTTATAGTGGGACGATGCCGAGGGAAGGGGAGTGAGAATGGGTACGCCTCAGAGCTTGTGGAGAGCGGGAGGGAGGCAGGGGCGAAGGGGTTCTTGTTTCCTCGGTGGCAGGAACTAAAGCGGAAAGACGGGAAAAGGAACCCCTTCACCCCTGCCTCCCTCCCGCTCTCCACAAGCTCTGAGGCTGTGTACTGGCTATGGGAGGGGAAGATAAAAGGTGCTTCGCTTTTGGGGATATAAAGCGAAGCACCTTTTTATCTTATTTTATTTCCAGCCGTCGGGGAGATAGTTTATGGTGTTGGCGATCATGTCGTCTACCAGGGTTTTTACTTCTTCCTCGGATGCGCGTCCTTTTACAAGGGGATCGGCAAGGAAGGCCTCGCAGACGAGGCTGCGGTCGTATGTAAGGGCGGCTTTTAGGATTCTCTCATGATTTTCTACATGAGGGGTGATTAAGGCCTTTACCTGCTCCGGGATGGCTCCGGCGACGATGGGCTGGATGCTGTCTAAACTGAATACGGCATTGGTCTCTACCACGGCGTCGGCTGGGAGATTGGCAATCTGCAGCGCAGTATTCGGGATATTGACGTTGCTGATGGAGCGCTCCAGGCCGCATAAGGACTTGATTAACAGAATTCCTTCCTCCCCTGAGGGCTCAAGCTTGATCTCTTCTTCACCGGAAACGAGACGGTGGCTGCGGTCGAGACGCTTCTGTAAATCATCCTTTCTCCAGTCCACTGTGGTCAGGCCGAATTTCCAGGAAGCTACTGTCTCGGGATCTTTTAAATACTCACCGCCCGGCATGAACTCTGCCAGGTGACGGTCGCCTGCGGCAGCAATGAGGCCATAGCGGCGGAACAAATCAAATTTTACGCGGTGAGCACAGTCGAAAGTGCTGTTGGCCCAGTTCTTATCCGGTTCGTTGTAGCCTTCTTCGTAGTGGCTGTCGATGTAGTCGCGGTAAACCGGGAAGAGATCGATTCCCTTATAGGAAGCCTTGTCGAGCCACGTAAAATGGTTGATACCCAGCACGTTGATGTTGATGTCGCGGCGGTCGATGCTGTCGAGGCCAAAGGTTTCCTCACAGATTCCCTTTAATACCTTCTGGGTACCGAATACTTCATGGCAGCAGCCGAATGCCTTAATCTGAGGGAATACATGATACAGAGTTTTGACGCATAAGGTCATGGGGTTGGTGTAGTTGATAACCCATGCTTCGGGCGCGTATTTTTTGATGGCTTCCGCTATTTCGACGAACATGGGAATCGTACGCAGAGCGCGGATCATTCCGCCTGGGCCGGCGGTGTCGCCTACAGACTGGTAGATTCCAAGGCGTTCCGGCAGATGAACGTCGCTTGCCATCTCATCAAAGGTGCCGGGCAGAATGGAAATGACGACGAAGTCACAGCCGGTCAGCGCTTCACCTATGGTGCTGCAGGTAACGTAATCCCATTTTCCGGTGGTGTCTTCTCTGGAAGTCAGCTTATTTCCAATGATTTCGTTGTTTTTGGCCGCAGCTTCATCGATGTCGTAAAGACGGATGGTTCCGCCTAAGGAATCGTCCATGGATAAGTCGGTCATGAAGGTCCAGGCCCAGCCTCTGGAACCGCCGCCGATATAAGCAATATTTAAATCACGGACTTTGTTGTTTTCATATTTCATGGTTAAATCCTCCTTCTGTGCATTTCCTGCTTTGTTATTCGTTATTGCTAATTATACAGCAGTATAGTATTATAAATCTTATAGAATCGATGCTTTTTATGGTATTTTCGTACTTTTGGCTACAATTGAAACACGACAGGACGTAAAACGACGGGAGATGTGGAGCAGGGAATGGAACGAACGGTATTTTCAGAAAAGATGGCAGGGCTTACCATCGACGAGGTAATCCGTGATTACGAATTTACGATGCAGACCAAACATTTTCATGACAGCTTTGAACTTTATTTTTTGCTGGAGGGTGAACGGTACTACTTTATCGACCGGGAGACGTACCACGTAAAAAAAGGGATGGTGGTTCTGGTTAACCGGCAGCAGATTCATAAGACCAGTCTGGCTGGAAAATCATATCATGACAGGATTCTTCTGCAGATCAGCCAGGAAGGCTTCAGCCCGTTGCTGGAGCAGGCCGGGGTGGTTCCGCTGACCAGGATGTTTGAGGAAAATTATGGCGTAACGGAGCTTCCGGAAAAGATATGGGAGCAGGTGAAACGCCTTCTGTTTGAAATTCGGGATGAGCTAAAGGAGAAACAGGGGAAGTATGACGGGATGGTGAAGTTAAAGCTGGCGGAAATTCTTCTGCTTATTTACCGGTGCCGCAGGAATCGGGTATATCATAAGCGGGGAGGAGAACTATCGACGGTACAGACGCCCAGACACCAGAAGGTTCATGAGGTGGCGGATTACCTGCTTCACCATTACGATACGGACGAGTCATTGGAGGAGCTGGCGGAACGCTTTTTTATCAGTAAGTCGTATTTGAGCCGGATATTCCGGGAGGTGACCGGTTTCTCAGTCAATGAATACCGGAATATTACACGGATCAGGAAGGCGAAGGAGCTGCTTGCAGGCAGTGAATATTCAGTGACGGAGATATCGGAACTGCTGGGATTTGAGAGCGTGACATATTTTGAACGGGTATTTAAGAAACTGACGGATAAGACTCCTCTTCGATATAGAAGGATATGCAGTGGAGATCAGGAGGAGCAGAAGATACTGTGACTGGTTTTACAGATAGAAAAAGCAGCGGTTAGATGAATCTGAACCGCTGCTTTACGAAATTACTTAACTGCGGGTAACAGGACTTGAACCTGCACGGTCTCCCACCAGAACCTAAATCTGGCGCGTCTGCCAATTCCGCCATACCCGCTGACACCAATGGATGATACCATCTGAGGGCGGAAATGTCAAGAATTTATGATTAAGCTTTGTGAATCCCGTTTCGGATGATCGGGTAGAGTTCCATTGCCAGCAGTGAGAATACTACGATATATGCCAAATACGTCATATGTAACACCTCTCTTTCTTTGATACCATTATTATATACACGAGGAGGTAAAAGGGCAATTCACATTGTATCTAAAAATTTTTTAGACTCCTGTGGTTTTAAATACAGAATATACAAAAACTTTTAGGTTACCTAAATCTTTTTTAGATGAGAAGTATTGGTTTCCATTCAAATAACAAAAAAGCCGTACTCGACGGCTTTTTTGTTATTCCATATATTCCTGAGACACCGGGGACTCGAACCCCGGACAACTTGATTAAAAGTCAAGTGCTCTA
>OJZY01000046.1_pt1 | contig 87583 bp, 79 predicted proteins | sample 1613531 | NCBI WGS metagenome assembly OJZY01 (sample SAMN04436864, study PRJEB24849) | human gut metagenome | biome: human gut; feature: NICU; material: stool | host: Homo sapiens | place: USA: Saint Louis, MO | collected 2011-09-25 | reverse complement strand
GGCGATGCAGCGTCTGGGCACGGAAGGCAACAGCGGCATCTCCAGCCCGCGTCGCTATCTGTGGGACGAGACGCCGGTGGTGCAGGACTGGCGCTTTAGCCAGATGAACAGCAAAACTCAGCGCGAACCGCTGGCAACCGCGTTTCCGCTGATGAACCTGATGAACGACGACGGGGAACCGCTCTTTACGCTGCCGCAGGATGAACGCCTGCCGGTATTCTCTCCGCAGTACAGCCGCAGCACCCTGATGACGCACATGCTCTGCGAGCTGCTGGCTCAGGCGCTTGGCCAGATTAACAGCGTGGCCACCCGCCTGCGGCTCGGCTTCCCAGCCTCTCCCCGCCAGCTGCGGACGCTGATCCTCACCCTGCCTTCGGCGATGCCGAAACAGGAGCGCGAGATTTTCCGTCGCCGCATGTTTGAAGCTATCGCCATCGTCTGGAAAGCGATGGGCTGGCACCCGCAGGATGAAGATTTTGCCAGCCGCAAGCAGCAGGAAAAAAGCGTAGTGCCGGTCCCTGAGATTCAGATGGAGTGGGACGAGGCCAGCTGCGGCCAGCTGGTGTGGCTGTATAACGAAGCCATTTCCCATTTCGGCGGTCAGACCGAGGCCTTTTTCGCCTCCCTCGCCCGTCCGGATCGCGCGCCTGAGCCTGGCGTCCAGCCGGGGCGTGCGCTGCGCGTGGCCTCGATTGATATCGGCGGCGGCACTACGGATATGGCTATCACGCACTATCAGTTAGATGATGGTTCCGGGAATAACGTCAAAATCACCCCACAGCTGCTGTTCCGCGAAGGGTTTAAGGTCGCTGGCGACGACACGCTGCTGGACGTGATCCAGCGCTACGTTCTGCCTGCGCTGCAAACCCAGCTTCAGAAATCCGGCATAGCCGATGCTTCCCAACTGATGGCATCCCTGTTCGGCGACTCCGGGCGGATCGATACCCAGGCGGTCCTGCGCCAGCAGACGGCGCTTCAGCTCTTTATGCCGATCGGTCACGCGATCCTGGCGGCGTGGGAATCGAGCGATGTTGACGATCCGCTGGCCGGGCTGCACGCCACCTTTGGCGATCTGCTTGCGCAAAAACCGACGCGCAACGTGATGAATTATCTCCAGCAGGCGATCGACCATGCGTTGCCTGCCGGTTCAGAACACTTTGATCTGTTCAGCGTACCGCTGCACGTCAGCTTCCGGGAGATGCAGGACGCCATGCTGGCGGGTCAGTTCACGCTTGCCGCCCCGCTTCATGCGGTATGTGAGGCGATCTCCCATTACAGCTGCGATATCCTGCTGATCACGGGACGGCCGGGCTGTCTGCCGGGCGTTCAGGCCTTGATTCGCCACCTGCAACCGGTGCCCGTCAACCGCATCGTCTGGCTGGATAAATACCAGGTTCATGAATGGTATCCGTTCAGCCAGCAGGGACGGATCGGCAACCCGAAATCCACCGCTGCGGTGGGAGCGATGCTCTGTAGCCTGGCGCTGGATCTTCGTCTGCCGCGCTTTAACTTTAAAGCAGCGGATATCGGCGCGTACTCTACGGTGCGCTATCTGGGCGTGCTGGATAACACGATCAATACCCTGCGGGACGAGAACGTCTGGTATCACGATATCGACCTCGATAAACCCGGCGCGAAACTGGACGCCCGTCTGCACTTCCCGCTGCGCGGCAACGTTACGCTCGGCTTCCGGCAGTTGGCCAATGCCCGCTGGCCCGCGACGCCGCTCTATACCCTGAGCATCAACTCAGCCGAGCTGGCGAAAGCCATTGCGGGCGACGGCGTACTGAACGTGCGCCTGAAGCTGCGTGGCGGCACTAAGCAGGAAGGCCCGGAATCTTTCGAGCTGAGTGATGCCTGGCTACAGGACGGCACGCCCGTGCCGCCGGATGCCCTGACCTTTAAACTGAATACTCTGGCCGATCGCCGACACAGCGGCAGCCACTACTGGATCGACAGCGGGAGCGTATACCTCAAATGACTGCGACGACTGCCACCACTCAGGCCTTAATCGGGTGGATCAACGAGACGCGACAGCACGCCCCGATGCTGGATAACGAAGCCGACGCCCTGCTTGCCCGCCTTAACGCAGTAAGCGCGCGTGAAGAAGCGCTCGATGCTGCCCTTGTCAGCCAGGGCAGCATCGGCTTATACGGCCACTCGCAGGCCGCAAAAGCGCACCTGCTGGCCGCCCTGTGCGGCAGCGGCAACGAACGGCTGAACGTTACGCCGGGTCAACGCACGTTTGATTACTTCTCGCATATTAACCCCGGGCATGCACCGACCAACATGGCCGTGCGTTTCAGCAGAGCGTCCCGCGAGGTCGCAGACGACGCGTTTCCCTTACGCCTGCGCCTGGTAACGGAGGCCGAGCTGGTGCAGCTGTTTATCGCGCGCACCACGCTGGATCCGCAGATCCGCGCGGTGGATAAATCGGTGATTGAAGCCCGGCTTGAAAAGTGGCGGGCGCTGCGTCAACCGCAGAGCGTGCCGGGAATGACGGCGCGGGAAGTCGCGACCATTGCCCGGTTCTGGCAAAGCGTAGTACCCGGCGCTAAGCAGCATATTGATGATGCCCTGTGGCACCAGTTTGCCCTGCTGGTTCCGTCGCTTGATCTCAGCACCCGCGCCAGCGTCTGGTCTCTGCTGTGGGGGGAGCAGCAGGAGTTAACCCAGCAGTGGCTTAAATTCGCCCAGGTGCTGCATCAAACCAGCCATGCCAGCGCGCTTGCGGCGCCGTTGAGTCTGCTGGTTGACAGCTTTGGTCTGCCCTGCGAAGGCTTCCTTACTCACGGGGCGTTTACCGTGCCGGAAGCACAGGAAACACTGCTTCATCCGGTAAAAAACGGCGAGCTGCTTAACGCCATTAGCCTGCCGGTCGATGTACTGGCATCTCTGACCCGCGAAGTGGTGCTACCCGTTGAGAACTGCGTGCTGGATAACATTGACGTCATTGATATTCCTGCTATTTCTGAGGAAAACACGCCGCTGATGATGCAGGCAAAATGCCTGTGGTTGCTGGAGCATTATCGTCAGCACATTCAGCCGGATGTCCTGGTTATCTGTAATGCGACGGCGCACCACCAGCAGACCGCAAAAACGGCCAGGCTCCTGCAAAACTGGGTCAAAGAGACGCAGCCGGTTGAAGAATCCGCGTTGCCGGGGCTGGTCTGGGCCATTACCCCTCATGATGCGCGGTTTACCACAAAGCAGAATCTGGACGAAGCGGTGCAGCAATTGCTGGGCCAGCCGGGTCTGCGCTGGGGCACGCTTCAGGCGCTCGATACCCACAGCATGCAGCGGGTGATTGAGTGGCTGTCGCAGGCTACCCTGCCAGCACAGCGCCAGAAGCGTCTCCGCGCGCTGAAAAGGCTGTTACAAGAGTCTCTGTCGACGCTGATGCGCCCATATGTCGCGCCTCTCACTCAGGAGCCAGGCGCAGGGCGGGCACAGGCCGAAAAAATGGTCCGAACGCTGCAAGGCAACGCCGCTCGTCATGGTGAACTGCTTGAGGGACTTCTGCCGCCGCTAAACGCGTTTGAGACGCTGCTGACCGTTCACCAGCCTCGCGAGGAACAGGTCAACGGCCTGTTTAACGATGTTATCGATCTGTTTGCCGAAGAGACGCAGGAAAATCCAGGCGCGTTGCAGACCCAAGACAAGGCGCGGCTGGCCCATAACGTGTGGGTTAACCATCTTCGTCAGTGGAGTCGCAACGACGCGGCGGCTGCCCGTCTGGGCCTGGACGCAGAGGTACTACAGCAGATTGCGGATGTGCTGATCGTTACCAGCTACCGGCTGGATCTGCCGCTGCAACTGCAACGCATTGCAGAAAAAGATAAAAACAGCGCCGCGCAGCTGCATGCCGCGACAGGCAATTTCATTAGCTGGCTTGGCTATGAAATGACGCCCGTTTCTGAACGGCCTGCAAGCCGGATCCGCAAAGGTCAGCCAATTTTTGTGACGCCCGTTGTGAGCAGCGCTTCACCCCGTCTTACCCGACTTGGCGAGCAGCCTGTCCATGCGGCGACAGCCTATGTTTATGACTGGCTGGTTGCGCTCTACACCCGCGCGATTAAGAACGTGGATTATCAGTGCCCGTATGACGTTCAGCCTGCTGCGCGGAAAGCCTTGTCTGCCCTGCTGTCTTAATCATTGCAGCCCGCAGCAATGCGGGCTGCCCCTTCATGAGCCGTTTATGAAGCCAGACAAAGCCTGAGCCAACGCTGACGGGTTTTCCCAGGACATTGAATGGCCCGCATCAGGGATAATTTTTACAGCAACGCCGTTTTGTTGCAGGCGATTAAAATCGTCATCAGGCAGGGATCGCTCACCAAAAACTAACATTACCGGGCAGCGCAATGACAAGAACAGGTGTTCCCAGTCAGGTTTAACGCCCTCGACCAGGCTTGTTGCGCCGCGCCAGACGGCCCAGGGAGCATTGCTTTGAAGGCTTCCAGCCCATGGCGACGTTTCTGCCCGCAGCATGTCATCATAGCCCTGAGCCAGAAAATGTTGTTCCGTTTGGGCCGCAATTGCTCGGCTGAACATCCCGCCACCCGCATGAAAATTGGGTTCAGATACTATCAGGCCCTTAACGCGCGACGTTAACAGTGCTGCCGTTTCGATCGCGATACTCCCCCCCATGCTATGACCATACAGCCAGAGACTATCCAGGCCGAGATGGTTTAACAGTTCAACCACCACCTGCGCCTGTTCGCTCGTGCGATAACGGTAGTTGTCAGGTTTGTCACTGTAACCGCTACCGGGAAGATCGATCAGAATGGCTCTGCGCCCCCCGAAACGGGTATCACAGACAATACGAGGATATTCATACGACGATGCACAGCCCAACCCGTGGATAAACACAACCGGGTCACCGACACCGGGAAGATCCTGCCAGCGCACAGTGCAGCCTGCATGCTGCGAATAGAAACTGTTCATAAGCACTCCATGTAGGACAGACTGTATATTTATACAGCCTGAATGTATGGAATGCTATGTCTGGATGCCGATTCTGGAAGCGTGCTTCAGAAAAGAGAGATCAACAGGGCAACAGGAAAGCTCATCGGCCAGGTGGAACCCACCAGGAATGCGCTCAACAGGCGAATACGTTTACGATCTTTAGACAGGAACCAGGTGATTAATGCGCAGATGGAGGCCATGATTGCGTAGAACACCAACATCTTTTGATACAACGTCATTCTGTTTACCTGAGCCGAAAAATAACCGCACGCAATATGCGTCATATGTTGACACAGATCAAGTTTTTTCGTTACATCATAACCACTTAAATACTAAGGATAATAACAACTGAGTATCTTGTGTAACAACGCCGGGTAAAGCAAAACGGTTATTATTGATAAGGTGCATATTAAATGCACTTTTTGATAAATCCATCCCCGCAGAAAGCAGTTTAATAACAGCAGGCTTTTAAGGGAGGAAACATGCTACGCATTCCGCAGAGTTGCATTCACACCCGTTCCACGCCTTTCTGGAACAAAGAAACGGCCCCCGCCGGCATTTTTAAACGTCACCTGGATACGGGCACGCGTCCGGGCGTTTACCCTCGCCTGTCGGTGATGCGTGGCGCAGTGCGTTATCTGGGCTATGCTGATGAATTCACACCTGAGCCTGACAGCGAGCTCGTCATTGAAGCGGGTCGTTTCGGCGTTTTCCCGCCAGAGAGATGGCACCACATTGAGGTGATGACCGACGACACCCTGTTCAATATTGAATTCTTTGTTGAACCTGAGGTGCTTAAATCCCTTTAAGCACCCGCCAACATGAAGGAAACTATGATGTTACGTATTCCTGAAAACTTTGTTCATACCCGCTCGACGCCGTTCTGGAATAAAGAGACCGCCCCAAAAGCGCTTTTTACCCATCACAACACCAAAGCCGGCGTGTACGGTCGGTTGTCCGTCATGCAGGGTGCGGTGCGTTACTTTGGCTTTGCCGATGGCGACGCCACCGAGCCCGATCTGGAAGTGGTTATTGAGGCCGGTTCTTTTGGCATCTCCCCACCGCAAAAATGGCACCGCATTGAGCTACTGACCGACGACACCTATTTTAATATCGACTTTTTCGCGGATCCTGCCGTCACGCTCAGCGGTGCGGGCATCGGTAAAGTGGTCAACACGCATAAGGAGTAAATAATGGGTAAGACTACCTATACCGTGACCGTCACCAACAACAGCAACGGCGTGTCGGTGGATTATGAGACAGAAGCGCCAATGGAGCTGTTGATCCCGGACGTCGCGGCAGATGTCGTGAAGGATCTGGTGAACACCGTTCGCGCCTACGATACGGAAAATGAACACGAGGTCTGTGGCTGGTAAGCTGAATCGCCCGGCACTGCGCCGGGCATGAGGGTTTAGTGTTTGATCATCACATGCCGGACTACCGTATAATCCTCAAGTCCGTAGACCGACATATCTTTGCCATAACCGGATAACTTCATCCCGCCGTGCGGCATTTCGCTCACCAGCATAAAATGGGTATTGACCCAGGTGCAGCCATACTGCAACCGCGCGCTAAGTCGATGGGCGCGTCCGACGTCTTTTGTCCAGACGGACGAGGCCAGGCCGTATTGCGAATCGTTAGCCCAGTTCAGTACCTGCGCTTCATCCTCAAATTCTGTCACGCTAACCACCGGGCCAAACACTTCTCGCTGGACGATCGCATCTTCCTGCTTCGCCCCGGCCAGCAGCGTTGGCTGAAAGTAATATCCTGCCCCCTCACTTTTACTGCCACCGGTGACGACGCGGATATGTCCAAGGGTTTTGGCTTCGTCCACGGCAGCACAAACGCGGGAAAGATGCGCTGCGGAGCTGAGCGGGCCCAGCTCGGTTGACGCATCGTCCGGCGCGCCCATTTTCAGGCTGGCAACGGCTGCGCCCAGCTTTTCGACCAGCGCGGGGTAAATCCCCTTCTGGGCATAGATACGACAGGCTGCGGTACAATCCTGACCAGCATTGTAGAAACCAAACGTACGCACGCCTTCAACCACGGCATCCAAATCTGCATCGTCAAAGACAATAACCGGGGCTTTTCCGCCCAATTCCATATGGGTACGTTTCACTGAAGATGCGGTATGCCCGATAATATGTTCTCCGGTGGCAATAGAGCCAGTGAGAGAAACCATACGGACTTTTTCGTGGCCGGTCAGCGGATCTCCTACGGTTTTGCCGCGACCAAACAGCACGTTCAGCACGCCTGGCGGGAAGATATCTTTCGCCAGTTCCGCCAGCTTCAGCGCCGTCAACGGGGTGATTTCAGATGGCTTGATGACGACACAGTTTCCCGCCGCCAGCGCGGGCGCCAGCTTCCACGCCGCCATCATCAGAGGGTAGTTCCAGGGGGCAATAGAGGCGACAACGCCAACCGGGTCGCGGCGGATCATCGAGGTATGTCCTTCGAGGTATTCTCCGGCAGCCAGCCCGTTCAGGCAACGGGCAGCCCCGGCAAAGAAGCGAAACACATCGACCACGGCCGGGATCTCGTCCCCCTGGACACAGTGCAGCGGTTTCCCGCAGTTAAGGGACTCCAGTTTTGCGAACGCGTCAGCGTTGGCTTCTATCACATCAGCCAGTTTCAACAGACATTCGGCGCGCGTTTTCGGCGTCGTTTGTCCCCACTCTGTGAACGCGCGATCGGCAGCCTGGACGGCAGCGTCCACCTGTGCTGCCGACGCTTCAGCCATCTCCAGCAGCACTTCACCCGTGGCAGGATTATAAACCGCCTGCTTCTCACCTTCGCCGGTCACCAGTTCACCATTAATCAGCAATTGATTTTGCATAGCATCGTCCTGTTGAAATCGACATTGTTTTCGCTGTCAGCGCACGTTCTGGCGGCCATAAACGTGACAACGTCACGTTACCAATCCGCACTCCCTTACTAAAGGTAGACCGCGCGTCATGTCGCTTCAGGAATTTTCATCAAGGTGTGACTGGGTGCAGCATCATTTCGCGGATTAACCCCGCCAGCTGGACGACCGCCTGCTCCTCCCGCTCGCCCCAGCCCCATGAGGTATTGAAACGGAAAAACGGTGTCCAGATATTGGAGGTGGAAAACATCTTGCCGGGCGCAATGCTGATTTGATGGGTTAACGCCTTCTCGCTCAACCGCCCCGCATCCAGCTGTTCAGGCAGTTCAAGCCATAAAAAGTAGCCGCTGTCGTTATGATGGATTTTGACGCCGGCAGGCATATGACGCAAAAGCGATTGCCAGGCCTGCTGTTTGCGTTCAGCAAGCGTGCGTCGCAGGCGACGAAGGTGGGCGTCGTAACGTTTGGTCGCCAGGTAATCCACCAGCGCCAGCTGCATGGGAGAGCTGGTGGATAACGTACTCATCAGCTGCAACTGCTGAATACGGCGCGCATGTTTTCCCGCCGCCACCCAGCCAATACGGAAACCAGCCACCAGACATTTGGAAAATGAAGAGCAGTGCAACGTCATATCCTGCTTATCCCAGGCCTTTGCCGGAAGCGGCTTTTCGCGGCCAAAGTAGAGTTCGCTGTAAACATCGTCTTCAATCAGCGTGACGTTATGCCGGGTGAGTAAGGCCACCAGCTGAGCTTTCTTCTCTGCACTCAGCGTGAAGCCGAGCGGGTTCTGACTGTTGGTCATCAGCCAGCAGGCTTTCACCGGATAATCATTTAACGCCTGCTCAAGGGCACTGAGATCGATGCCCTCACGCACGTCAGTGGCAACCGACAGCGCTTTCAGTTTCAGACGTTCAAGCGCCTGGAGTGCGCCATAAAAACAGGGGTTTTCAACGATAACCCAGTCCCCTGGTTCAGTCACAGCCTGCAAACTGAGGTTGAGCGCCTCAAGCGCGCCCGCGGTGATCACAATTTCATCCGGGGAGATATTCATTCCCTGCTGAGCGTAGCGACGGGCAATGGCATGACGTAAGTCGACGTTACCCGGCGGCAGGTTTTCGATCACGCTCATGGCGGTAGCGGTTTTGCTGACGTTAGCCAGCGATCGGTTGAGTTGCTGAAGCGGGAAAAGGCGCGGATCGGGAAACGCCGAGGCAAAAGGGACAACGGAGGGGTCGCGGCTGGCCTGTAGCACGTCGAAGATATAGGTGTTGATGTCGACCACTTCATCGCGCATCACCTGCGCGGGCGGTGCAGGCTGGTGTGTGGTCGGGCGGGCGGCAACGTAATAGCCTGACTGCGGTCTGGCAACAATGCGCCCCTGACTTTCCAGCATCTGATACGCGTGGCCCACGGTCATAAAACTCATGCCGCTGCTTGCCACCTGCTCTCGCAGAGAAGGCAGCTTATCGCCCGGCAACCATACGCCAAGCTCAATCTGCGAGATAATTTGTTGCGCCAGACGCTGGTATTTTTTCATCAGATTCTCCTTATTGCTGACAGTGTATATCAGCAGGAGAAAAAGAGAAGATTTTGCTAACTGTTATAGGAAACGCGGCAGATTACTTGCGGTACTCAGTAATGTGATTTTGAGCCGAACGCGCTGCGGCCAGGTGGTCGAGCGTAATCATCGACGATTTGCAGAAAATGCATTTCGCGCCGAACGGATTTTTTTCAGACACATCAAAAGCTGAGGTGCGGTACTGCGAGCCATGACAGCATGGGCAGCGGAAATGGATATAAGAAGTCATAGGATTCTCCTGTAAACGTAAAAACGTAAATTACTCATGAGCCGATCAGGCAAAAAATGGTTCGATACAAAACGAATCGGAATGTAGATAAAGACCCAAGAGAGGCTGCGGAGAGGCACAACGTGATGAGAACTGCTTTATAAAACTACGTCAGATATTTATTTGGATTCAAAACCAGAAATCCATTAACGCATGTTGCTGGCGACAAAGCAAGCTGTTTAATGCGTAAAAATCATAAAAAGAAATTTTTTATTCTTCCTTGTTAACTATATCAGCCAGATAAAGTTCAGCTTTTCCCACAACTGTTATAGATAATTTATCAAATTCTGCTTCTGATATCTCATTTGCCGCCTCTCTATCATAACAGTACACCGTTTAACATTGAGGCAGTGCATGTTTGGTTTAGATGCGTTTCATCTTGCGCGAATACAGTTCGCCTTTACCGTATCCTTTCATATTATTTTTCCGGCGATAACCATTGGCCTGGCGAGCTATCTCGCCGTGCTGGAAGGGCTGTGGCTGAAAACAAAAAATCCCGTCTGGCGCTCGCTGTACCATTTCTGGTCGAAGATCTTCGCCGTCAACTTTGGGATGGGCGTAGTCTCCGGCCTGGTGATGGCTTATCAGTTTGGCACCAACTGGAGCGGGTTTTCGCAGTTCGCGGGCAGTATTACCGGCCCCCTGCTGACCTATGAAGTGCTTACCGCGTTCTTCCTTGAGGCGGGGTTTCTCGGAGTAATGTTGTTTGGCTGGAATAAGGTCGGGCCGGGGCTGCACTTCTTTTCGACCTGCATGGTCGCACTGGGGACCCTCATGTCTACGTTCTGGATCCTCTCGTCAAACAGCTGGATGCAGACACCGCAAGGGTATGAAATCATCAACGGTCAGGTCGTTCCGGTGGACTGGTTTGCCGTGGTGTTTAACCCCTCCTTCCCTTACCGCCTGCTGCACATGTCGATAGCGGCATTTCTCAGCAGCGCACTGTTTGTCGGTGCCTCCGCGGCCTGGCATTTGCTGCGCGGAAACAATACGCCCGCGATTCGCACCATGTTCTCCATGGCGTTGTGGATGACGTTGATCGTGGCACCCGTCCAGGCGCTGGTGGGTGATATGCACGGGCTTAATACCTTAAAACACCAGCCAGCGAAAATAGCCGCCATTGAAGGCCACTGGGAGAATCCGCCGGGTGAGCCTACTCCACTGCTGCTGTTTGGCTGGCCGGATATGGAGCAGGAACGGACCCGTTTTGGCCTGGAAATTCCCGCGCTCGGCAGCCTGATCCTGACCCACAGTCTCGATAAACAGGTTCCGGCATTGAAGGAGTTCCCGAAAGAAGATCGCCCGAACGCCACCATTGTCTTCTGGTCTTTTCGCATCATGGCTGGCCTGGGGATGTTGATGCTGCTCCTGGGCGTGACGGCGGTCTGGCTGCGTTACAAACAGCGCCTTTATACCTCACGTTCCTTCCTGTGGTTTGCCCTGCTGATGGGGCCGTCCGGGCTGATCGCGATCCTCGCTGGATGGGTAACAACGGAGGTCGGCCGCCAGCCGTGGGTCGTCTATGGTCTACAGCGTACGAAGGATGCGGTCTCCGCGCATGGCGATCTGCACATGAGCGTCAGTTTGCTGGCCTTCTTCGTGGTTTATACCGCGGTGTTCGGCGTGGGTTACAGCTATATGGTGCGTCTGATTAAAAAAGGGCCGCAGCACCATGGATCCTTCGCGACTGAATCTGATGGCCGCCCTGCTCGTCCGCTTTCTGCCGTCACCACTGAATTTAAGGAGTAACCGTAATGGGTATCGATCTTTCCATTATCTGGTTCGTGATTATCGTTTTCGCCACATTGATGTATATCGTGATGGACGGTTTTGATCTGGGGATAGGTATCCTGTTTCCCGCAATGCCGAATGCGGACGATCGCGACGTGATGGTCAACAGCGTGGCTCCCGTCTGGGACGGCAACGAAACCTGGCTGGTGCTCGGCGGTGCGGCCCTGTTTGGCGCCTTTCCTCTCGCTTATGCGGTTATCATCGACGCGCTAACCATTCCACTGACAATAATGCTGATCGGGCTTATATTTCGTGGCGTCGCCTTCGAATTTCGCTTCAAGGCCACTCCGGCTCACCGCCCGTTCTGGGATAAGGCCTTTATTGGCGGGTCGATTGTGGCTACCTTCAGCCAGGGCATCACCGTCGGCGCGGTCATTCAGGGGTTCAGCGTCACCGGTCGCGCTTACAGCGGTGGTCCGTTTGACTGGTTTACCGCGTTCAATTTTTTCTGCGGCGCGGGTCTTGTGGTGGCTTACGCGCTGTTAGGATCAACGTGGCTGGTAATGAAAAGCGAAAATGCCCTGCAACAACGGATGCGGCAGGTGTCGAAAGTGCTTCTGCCCCTGCTTCTGGTATTCATTGCGGTAATCAGTATCTGGACCCCTCTCGCCCAGCCAGCCATTGCTGCGCGCTGGTTTACGCTGCCGAATCTGTTTTATCTGCTGCCTGTCCCTGCGCTGGTTGCGATCCTGAGTCTGTGCCAGTGGCGCTGCCTGAACGATCCTGCGAGCCATACTCTGCCGTTTATCATGACGTTAGGGCTGGTTTTTCTTGGGTTTAGCGGGCTTGGGATCAGCATCTGGCCGCATATCATCCCGCCGGACATTACCCTGTGGCAGGCCGCTGCGCCAGCCCAAAGCCAGGGCTTTATGTTAGTGGGTGCACTGTTGATCATTCCCGTGATTCTGGTCTACACCTTCTGGAGTTATTACGTTTTTCGCGGAAAAGTACAGCATGGGGAGGGTTATCACTGATGCAACAACCTGTATGGAAACGTTTGATGTGGCTTGCCATCATCTGGGGCGGAAGCGTCCTGGCGCTGGCCTGCGTAAGTATGCTCTTTAAAATGCTGATGGCCGCAGCCGGATTTAAATCGCACTAACTCACTGACCGGGTGCGCCGCCGCCCGGTCCCTTCCCGCACTTTCAGATAAACCCCATTAACACCCAGGAGGGTATGGTTACACTGAAAAAATATTTACAGCATTGATAGTTTGAGAAGAAAAATGAAAAAGCTCGCGGCAGTATGTTTAATCAGCCTCGCACTGGCTGGATGCGTTAATCCTGGTAAAGCCTCCGTTCAGACCGATCAGTTAGAGAATCACCGTTTCGTTCTGGAAAATGTGGATGGCAAAGCAGTTAAAGGCGGGAAAACGCAGCCTGAAATTCGCTTCAGTGCGCAACCCAATATCAGCCTGATTAACAACATTGTCGTCTCCGGCACAATGTGCAACGGCTTCAACGGCCAGGGGAAACTGTCCGAAGGCGAGTTGACGGTCAAAACGCTGGCAATGACGCGGAAACTCTGCACCGAGCCGCAGCTAAATGAACTGGATCAGACCATCGCCGATATGCTACGCACAGGCGCACAGGTAGACCTGACCGAAGACCAGTTAACGCTGGCGACAGCCAATAAAACATTGATGTTTAAGCGAGTTGAATAACTCAGTAACTTCCGCACGAACCTACGGCAAGCGACTGCTCACTACAGCGTTTGCCATTTGGCAATGCGCACATGCCGATGGCGGAGCCGTCAAGCTGACGGGCAACGGAGAGTGAACCGCCGATCATTGCGCAGTTGGCCTGACCTGAACTGGACATCGCCGCTCGCATACCCGGCGTAACGTGTGCCGCTGTCGCCTGCTGTACAGGTTCATTGCTGCATGCCGACAACAGTAACGCGGCACATCCGACCCAAAATGCTGAACGCATACCTTCCTCCCCATAATTAACGCGAAACCTATGCATAATAGGCATCACGCGCCGCATCGTCGAGAGCGGATGTGCGTATTTATGCGCCCTGGTAACAATTTCTCGCAATTTTTTAACGCGAATAGCCATCGAGTCATTGATACAGCGCATACCAAGGACACAAAAGCGAAAATCGTAAAACCTGAGCTTTGCTAAAATACACAGATAATATTCAGGGTCTGTCGTCGTTTTACAGGCCCCTCTTTTTGCGCAATGTAAGGGTGTTGTCCTATGCAAACTATTGACGGCAATGGTGCAGTCGCGTCTGTTGCGTTTCGTACCAGCGAAGTGATCGCCATCTACCCCATCACGCCCAGCTCCACGATGGCTGAACAGGCTGACGCCTGGGCGGGTAATGGGATAAAAAACGTCTGGGGCGATGTCCCGCGGGTTGTAGAGATGCAGTCCGAAGCCGGTGCCATTGCCACCGTGCATGGTGCGTTGCAGACCGGCGCCCTGTCGACCTCGTTCACGTCGTCTCAGGGGCTGCTGTTGATGATCCCCACGCTTTACAAGCTGGCTGGGCAATTAACGCCGTTTGTGTTGCACGTTGCCGCACGCACCGTAGCCACTCACGCTCTCTCTATTTTTGGCGACCACTCAGACGTGATGGCCGTGCGTCAGACCGGCTGCGCTATGCTCTGCGCCAGCAGCGTGCAGGAAGCGCAGGACTTCGCGCTGATTTCGCATATCGCCACGCTGAAAAGCCGTGTGCCATTTATTCATTTCTTCGATGGTTTCCGTACCTCCCACGAGATCAATAAAATCGTTCCACTGCCGGACGACACCATTCTGAATCTGCTGCCGCAGGCGGACATCGATGCGCATCGCGCTCGCGCCCTCAATCCGGAACATCCGGTGATCCGGGGTACCTCTGCGAACCCGGATACCTATTTCCAGTCCCGCGAGGCGACAAACCCGTGGTACAACGCGGTCTATGCGCACGTTGAACAGGCGATGGACGATTTTGCCGCTGTGACGGGCCGCGAATATAAGCCGTTTGAATATTACGGTCATCCGCAGGCCGAGCGCGTGATCGTCCTGATGGGCTCCGCCATCGGCACCTGTGAAGAGGTGGTTGATGAGCTATTGACGCGTGGAGAGAAAGTTGGCGTGCTCAAAGTTCGCCTCTACCGTCCCTTCTCAGCAGAACACCTGCTCGCAGCCCTGCCGGATAGCGCGCGTGCCGTGGCGGTACTGGACCGCACCAAAGAGCCTGGCGCACAGGCTGAACCACTTTATCTGGATGTGATGACCGCTCTGGCTGAGGCGTTTAACCGCGGTGAGCGCGAAACGCTGCCGCGCGTCATTGGCGGGCGTTATGGGTTGTCTTCCAAAGAGTTCGGGCCGGAGTGCGTCCTGGCGGTATTTGCTGAACTGCGCGAGGCAAAACCGAAGCCGCGCTTTACGGTCGGCATTTATGATGACGTGACTAACCTTTCTCTGCCCTTGCCGGAAAACACCCTGCCCTCCAATGCGAAACTGGAAGCGCTGTTCTACGGTCTGGGCAGTGACGGCAGCGTCTCGGCGACCAAGAACAACATCAAAATTATCGGCAACTCCACGCCGTGGTATGCGCAAGGGTATTTCGTCTACGATTCCAAAAAAGCGGGCGGACTGACCGTCTCCCACCTGCGCGTCAGCGAACACCCTATCCGCTCGGCATACCTGATTTCTCAGGCCGATTTTGTTGGCTGTCACCAGCTCCAGTTCATTGATAAATATCAGATGGCCGAGCGCCTGAAGCCCGGCGGTATTTTCCTGATCAACACCCCTTACAGCGCCGACGAGGTCTGGGCACGCCTGCCCCAGGAAGTCCAGGCGGTGCTTAACCAGAAACAGGCGCGCCTGTATGTCATTAACGCCGCGAAGATCGCCCGCGAATGCGGCCTGGCCGCGCGCATCAATACGGTTATGCAGATGGCGTTCTTCCATCTGACTAATATTCTGCCGGGCGACAGCGCGCTGATGGAGCTTCAGGGTGCGATCGCCAAAAGCTACAGCAGCAAAGGTCAGGAGCTGGTTGAGCGCAACTGGCAGGCGCTGGCGCTGGCCCGCGAATCGCTTTTCGCGGTGCCGTTACAGCCGGTCAATGCCAGCAGTCCGAACCGGCCGCCCGTGGTGTCTGACGCCGCCCCGGATTTCGTCAAAACCGTCACGGCGGCGATGCTTGCCGGACTGGGCGACACCCTTCCCGTCTCTGCGCTTCCGCCTGACGGAACTTGGCCGATGGGCACGACCCGCTGGGAAAAACGCAACATTGCCGAAGCGATCCCTATCTGGAAAGAAGAGCTGTGCACCCAGTGCAACCACTGCGTGGCGGCCTGCCCGCACTCGGCCATTCGCGCCAAAGTGGTGTCGCCAGAAGCGTTAGATGGCGCACCGGAAAGTTTGCACTCGCTGGATGTAAAATCCCGCGATATGCGTGGTCAGAAATATGTCCTACAGGTGGCGCCGGAAGACTGCACCGGCTGTAACCTGTGCGTCGAGGTGTGCCCGGCGAAAGATCGTCAGGAGCCGTCAATCAAAGCCATCAATATGATGTCGCGTCTTGAACATGTTGAAGAAGAGAAAGTGAATTATGATTTCTTCCTCGACCTGCCCGAAATCGATCGCAACAAGCTGGAACGCATTGACATTCGTACCTCGCAGCTCATCACCCCGCTCTTCGAGTACTCCGGGGCGTGCTCCGGCTGCGGCGAAACGCCGTATATCAAACTGCTTACCCAGCTTTACGGCGACCGGATGCTGATTGCCAACGCGACGGGCTGCTCGTCGATCTACGGGGGTAACCTGCCGTCCACGCCGTACACCACCGACGCGAACGGTCGCGGCCCGGCGTGGGCAAACTCACTTTTCGAGGACAACGCAGAATTTGGTCTGGGATTCCGTCTGACGGTCGATCAGCACCGCGCCCGCGTAATGCGTCTCCTGGCACAGTTTGCCGATAAGATCCCGGCAGAACTGAATGATGCCCTGCATGCGGAGGCCACACCTGACGTTCGTCGCGCGCAGGTTGCTGAACTGCGCAACGCGCTTCAGGGTGTTGAAGGGGCTGAACAACTCCTGACTGATGCTGACGCGCTGGTTGAAAAATCTGTCTGGCTGATCGGCGGCGACGGCTGGGCCTACGATATTGGTTTCGGTGGTCTTGATCATGTCCTGAGCCTGACCGAAAACGTCAATATTCTGGTGCTCGATACTCAGTGCTATTCCAACACCGGTGGACAGGCCTCGAAAGCAACGCCATTGGGGGCGGTCACCAAATTTGGTGAACATGGTAAGCGCAAGGCGCGTAAAGATTTGGGCGTCAGCATGATGATGTATGGACACGTCTACGTCGCGCAGATTTCGCTGGGCGCACAGCTCAACCAGACGGTGAAAGCCATCCAGGAAGCGGAAGCGTATCCAGGGCCGTCGTTGATCATCGCCTACAGTCCGTGTGAGGAGCATGGCTACGATCTGGCGCTCAGCCACGACCAGATGCGTCAGCTCACCGCAACCGGCTTCTGGCCACTGTACCGCTTTGACCCGCGCCGTGCCGATGAAGGGAAATTGCCGCTGGCGCTGGATTCGCGTCCGCCGTCAGACGCCCTTGCCGAAACCTTACTTCAGGAGCAGCGTTTCCGCAGGCTGAACGCCCAACAGCCTGAAGTAGCAGAGCAGCTATGGAAGGATGCGGCAGCGGATCTTCAGAAGCGTTATGACTTCCTGGCGCAACTGGCAGGGAAAGCCGAAAAGTCGACCAGTGAATAACCTATATGCCCGGCTTGTCCGGGCATTTTTTTGCCATAAAAAAGCCCGATGCACGTGCACCGGGCGAATCCAGAAGATCGGTGAAAATTGTCTCAATGTTCTGAACAATATTCACGTGAATTATGGATGAAAAAATCTTAAAGGCATATAACGGCGTGGAGATTACCTTGTTTTCCCTGTAATTAATAATTTTTATTTTGTATTAATTACAATGATTCATTCATGACATCTATCGTTATTTCAACCGCATCATTTAGTTTAGATTTTACTTAACCCGTAACAATTATATTTTATTCATCCGCCGCCAGAGTGATTTAGCATGGGACACCTTTCCAGCCCGGAAAGTTCACGAAGTAATAAAAAAATAACTGCAAAGGAATAATCAAAATGCAAAGAAAAGTACTGGCACTGATGATCCCCGCTTTGTTAATGGCTGGCGCCGCTCACGCAGCTGAAATTTATAATAAAGACGGCAATAAACTGGATCTGTATGGCAAAGTAGATGGTCTGCATTATTTCTCTGACGACGCCTCTAAAGATGGCGATCAAACCTATATGCGTCTGGGTTTTAAAGGTGAAACCCAAATCAACGACATGATGACCGGTTACGCGCAGTGGGAATACAACATTCAGGCAAACAACACCGAAGGGTCTGACAATCAGTCCTGGACGCGTCTGGCCTTCGCGGGTGTGAAGGTGGGCGACTACGGCTCCTTCGATTATGGCCGTAACTATGGCGTCCTGTACGACGTTGAAGGCTGGACCGATATGCTGCCAGAAATTGGTGGCGACTCTTATACTTATGCCGATAACTTTATGACTGGTCGTGCAAACGGCGTGGCGACCTACCGTAACACCGACTTCTTTGGTCTGGTGCAGGGTCTGAACTTCGCGGTGCAGTATCAGGGTAATAATGAAGATGCCAGCAACAATCAGGAAGGCACTAACAACGGCCGCGATGTACGTCATGAGAATGGCGACGGTTATGGTCTCTCCGCGACTTATGATTTCGGCATGGGCTTCAGCGCGGGCGCGGCATATGCGTCATCTGACCGTACCAACGATCAGGAAATGCATACCACTGCGGGTGGTGATAAAGCGGATGCATGGACTGCTGGCCTGAAATACGATGCAAACAACATCTATCTGGCGGCGATGTATTCCGAAACACGTAATATGACGCCATACGGTGATGCTCATGACGAAAACACCGTGGCAAACAAAACCCAAAACTTCGAAGTGACCGCACAATATCAGTTCGATTTCGGTCTGCGTCCAGCTATTTCCTATTTGCAGTCTAAAGGTAAAGACCTGGGCAATGGCCAGGACGATAAAGACCTGGTGAAATATGCTGACGTCGGTGCTACCTATTATTTCAACAAAAATATGTCCACCTATGTTGATTATAAAATCAACCTGCTGGATGAAGATGATTCATTCTACAAAAACAATGGCATCGGTACGGATGACATCGTAGCGTTAGGTCTGGTTTACCAGTTCTAATCCCGTTAGCCCGCAACGATCTGCGGGCTAATTTTTACCGCTGTTTCGCCTGTTCTTTACGGAAAGAGAGATAACCAAATACCCCGCTGTCGCCATCCATAGGATGATTTACTCCATCCATTACCACCACTTCCGGGAAGTCGAATGGCGTGACATTTTCCAGACAAGCGACATTCACACCATATTCATTGGGATTGGAACGTCGTTGGTGGAACGTGTAAATACCGCAAATAGAACAGAAGAAATGGCGCGCCGTGCCGGTGTTGAAACGGTACTCTGTGAGCGTGTCCGCGCCCTGCGTCACCTTAATGCCCGTCAAAGGTGCGGAAACCACGACCGCCCCACGCATCCTGCAAAACGAGCAGCTACATCGACGCGCGGTATTCAGGCCGTCCGTCAGCTCAACCGTAAATTTCACCGCCCCACAATGACACTGTGCATGACGAATGTCAGCCATCGCTTATACCCCTTTTCTCACTAACTCAGCCGCTTTTAAAAAGACCTCATCTTCAACACCATCCCCCTTCTGCCTGCCGAGCCTTACCAGCTCATCGACAATACTTTCACGGTTGATGATCTTCTGGGATGAAACCAGCCCAATAACGGCGGCACCAATCGCCAGCCCAACTAATCCTGTCTGTTCGTCTTTATTTTTCATAGAAGCGCTCCCTTGTCCCCCTCAAAAGCGTAGCAGGAGAACTGTAAAACGCGCTGGTACGCGGGAATGAGATCCGTGCTTTATCTCAGCTGTTCGTCCGGCAAAACAGGAGGGATTCTGAGCGGTTATCAGACAACGTTGATGAGGATAACGTGGACAGCGGTGCGCGTAGAGAGGCCGTAATGGATGTTAAAACCGCCTTCGTAAAGGCGGCTGGTCATCACTCTGGATCTTTATCGCCTGATTCAGGCGCTGAGCCAGGATCATCTTTCGCTTTTCTTCCATCCTTTTCCGGGTTATCCGGGCTGGGATTATAATCAGGATGGTCACCATGAACGGGACGGTCAGTCATTTTCACCTCCGTTTTTACTGCGTAAGCTGTAAGTGTAGACAACCCTTCAGTCTTAACCAAACTTCTCCTGTGGGGCTCATTTGTAAATCGTGCTGGCATTCGGCGCTGCAATCCGTACCATACACGACACACTTTCGCATGCTGGTTTTTACCGGTAGCCGCAAACCCGTCTTTTATCGCTAACCAGATGGGGCACGTAAATGCGCAGATGGTGTATGAAATCTATGCTACATGGATAGAAGAGATGAACACGAAGCTGACGCTTTGAAATCGTTTTCCTCACCCTGTGCCCCATTTGAGATCTGAGTAACGAATAGATGCAACAAAATCAAGAGATTAACAAGAAAGAACAGTACAACCTGAATAAACTGCAAAAGCGACTGCGCCGTAACGTGGGCGAAGCCATTGCAGACTTCAACATGATTGAAGAAGGCGATCGCATCATGGTCTGCCTGTCGGGCGGTAAAGACAGCTACACCATGCTGGAGATCCTGCGCAATCTACAGCAAAGCGCACCGGTGAACTTTTCCCTGGTCGCTGTTAACCTCGATCAGAAACAGCCGGGCTTCCCGGAGCATATCCTGCCGGAGTACCTTGAGAACCTGGGCGTTGAGTACAAAATCGTAGAAGAGAATACCTACGGCATTGTTAAAGAGAAGATCCCTGAGGGCAAAACGACCTGTTCGCTCTGCTCACGTTTGCGTCGCGGCATTCTGTACCGCACCGCAACCGAACTGGGGGCCACCAAGATTGCGCTTGGTCATCACCGGGACGACATTCTGCAAACGCTGTTTCTGAATATGTTCTACGGCGGCAAAATGAAGGGAATGCCACCGAAGCTGATGAGCGACGACGGCAAACACATCGTGATCCGCCCACTCGCCTACTGCCGCGAGAAAGACATTGAGCGTTTCTCTCAGGCTAAAGCCTTCCCTATCATTCCGTGCAATCTGTGCGGCTCACAGCCGAACCTGCAACGTCAGGTCATTGGCGACATGCTGCGTGACTGGGATAAACGCTATCCGGGCCGCATCGAAACCATGTTCAGCGCCATGCAGAACGTGGTGCCTTCGCACCTCGCCGACGTTGAACTGTTCGATTTCAAAGGGATTAACCACGGTTCAGAGGTGGTGAATGGCGGGGATCTGGCGTTTGACCGCGAAGAGATCCCGATGCAGCCTGCTGGCTGGCAGCCAGAGGAAGAGGATGTGCAGTTCGATGAACTGCGCCTGAACGTGGTAGAAGTCAAGTAACCTGGCAGCGTCTCAGATATCGTTTCTGAGACGCGTTTTAAGCTTATTTCAGCAGTCGAACGCGGCAGGTCTTCCCTTTAATCTTCCCGCCCTGCAACTGTTTCCAGGCCTTATGCGCAACCGACTGGCGAACCGCTACGTAGACATGCGCAGGATGGACTGTGATCTTGCCAATATCTGCCCCGTCAAGACCGATATCCCCTGTTAACGCCCCCAGAACGTCACCGGGACGCATTTTGGCCTTTTTACCGCCGTCGATGCACAGGGTGGCCATTTCCGCCGCCAGCGGAGCGATGCTCATATTACCTGGGGCATTCACCCAGTTGAGTTTCAGTTGCAGCATTTCCGCAAGAATATTGGCGCGCTGCGCCTCTTCAGGTGCGCAGAAGCTGATGGCGAGACCACTGTTACCCGCACGCGCGGTGCGCCCGATGCGGTGGACATGCACTTCCGGATCCCAGGCCAGTTCGAAATTTACCACCAGCTCAAGCGATTTAATATCCAGGCCACGGGCCGCCACATCCGTTGCAACCAGCACGCGAGCGCTGCCGTTAGCGAAACGCACCAGCGTCTGATCGCGATCGCGCTGTTCCAGATCGCCATGCAGCGATAATGCGCTCTGTCCGGCATCATTCAGGGCATCGCACACCGCCTGACAGTCTTTTTTGGTATTACAGAACACCACGCAGGACGCTGGCTGGTGTTGGCTCAGCAATTTTTGTAGCAGTGGAATTTTGCCCTGCTGCGATGACTCGAAGAACTGCTGCTCAATCGCCGGTAACGCATCGACAGCATCGATTTCAATGGTCAGCGGGTTCTTCTGCACGCGTCCGCTGATCGCCGCAATCGCCTCAGGCCAGGTGGCAGAAAAGAGCAGCGTCTGGCGTGTGGCTGGCGCAAAGCGGATCACTTCGTCAATCGCATCGCTGAAGCCCATATCCAGCATGCGGTCAGCTTCATCCATCACCAGCGTTTGCAGTGCATCGAGTGAAACGGTGCCTTTTTGCAGGTGATCGAGCAGACGGCCCGGCGTTGCCACAATGATATGCGGCGCGTGCTGAAGGGAATCGCGCTGCGCACCGAACGGTTGCCCGCCGCAGAGCGTTAAAATTTTAGTGTTAGGCAAAAAACGCGCCAGACGACGCAGCTCACCCGCGACCTGATCGGCCAGCTCGCGCGTCGGGCAGAGTATCAGGGACTGGGTCTGAAACAAGGTTGCATCAATGTGTTGTAACAGGCCTAGCCCAAATGCAGCCGTTTTACCACTGCCGGTTTTTGCCTGCACGCGCACGTCACGGCCTTCAAGGATAGCCGGCAGCGCGGCGGCCTGGACAGGGGTCATAGTGAGGTAGCCCAACTCATTCAGGTTAGTCAGTTGGGCTTCAGGCAGAACGTTCAGCGTGGAAAAAGCGGTCACAATATACTCTCGTGGTAATGATTGCAGTCAGATGGCGCGTATCCTCGCAGATCTGCGCTAACGATGCGACAATTTAATCGGTTCTTCATCGGGCGGCGGATCCGGCATCGGCTGCGGACGTGGGACAGGATCGGGTATCGGCGTCGGATCGGTGGGCACCGGATCGGACTGCCAGGTGTTCAGGCGTTGCAGGGCAAGTAGAATACTCATCTTTTCCTCCAGATTAGGGTGCTGACCCCTAAAGGGTAGACGCAGATAATCAGGAGGCAAAAAAAAGCCGACTATGAAGTCGGCGTCGTACGAATCAATTGTGCTATGCAGTAATTCAAAAAAAGGAAGTAAGACAATATGGAGCGCAACGCCCATCGCTTGACGTTGCATTCACCTGCGGGAGTAATATTGCACCTAACATGGTCGGAGTTTATTGACTTCGCTCAATTAAAATGTCGTTTTGAAGCCGACTCTGCCTCAGAAAAGCGTAAATTTACAGCCATTTACTACGATGCAACCACCATGCAACACCCCCAATCAAAACCACTAACATGACGCAAAACGTGGTGAAGCCATAGTGATATTCACCGCCGGGGATCCCTCCGAGGTTTACGCCAAACAACCCCGTCAGGAAGGTACTCGGTAAAAAGACCATCGCCATCAGCGACATGGTGTATGTTCTTCTGGCTAACGACTCCTGCATCACCTGGGCTATCTCATCCGCCATGACTGCCGTTCTGGCAATACATGAGTCAATCTCATCCAGACCACGTCCGAGCCGGTCAGCGATATCCTGCATTCTGCGGCGCTGATCGTCGTTCATCCAGCTCATGCGTTCGCTGGCCAGTCGCGCATAAACGTCGCGCTGCGGGGTCATATAGCGGCGCATCACGATGAGCTGCTTACGCAGCAACGCCAGAAAACCACGTGGGGGGATTTGCTGATCGAGCAGGTTATCTTCCAGATCGATGATTTTATCGTGAAGTTCTTCTATAAACTCGCTGGCATGATCGGTCAGCGCATCACACACATCCACCAGCCAGCTGCCGCAATCCGTAGGCCCCGTGCCCTCTTTCAGATCGTTAATGACGTCATCCAGCGCCAGCACTTTTCGCTGGCGGGTGGAAACAATCAGCCGTTCATCCATATAAACACGCATGGCCACCAGCTGATCCGGACGCTCATCCGTACTGCCGTTTATACAACGCAGCGTAATTAACGTCCCCTCACCCATCCGGCTGACGCGGGGTCTGAGACTTTCTCCCGCCAGCGCATCCCGAACGTTGTTGGGCAATAGCGGCGTGGACGCGAGCCACTCGGCGCTGTCCGGGTGCGTGTAGTTGAGGTGCAGCCAGCATGGATGTTCGCTGTCGATGTGATCCTGATCTTCAAGCGGCCTTGCGCCGCCACGTCCATCAAACACCCATGCAAAAACTGCGTCGGGTACGTTAACCTCAGACCCTTTAATGCTCTCCACAGCGCCTCCACCGTTTTATCTCTTTCGGTGTCAGTCTAGCTTTCGCCGAGGGTTAAGCAATAATTATGTGAGGCATCGTCCTGAATACGCTCAGGAATTCACCGCCCATTCGCGGCTTCTTAACGCATTGTCAGTCTGGAACTCATTTTCCAGACGGAAATTACGTGTTCGTGTCTGGAGCTCAATCACCTGATTGCGCAGCACATCTGACGATCCATTGAGTTCTTCAACCATTGACACGTTGCTCTGCGTTACGCGTTCAAGCTCTGACAATGCCTGTGTAATTTGTGAAATACCTTTTTCCTGTTCTGATGTTGAGGCGGAGATTTCATCCATCAGTCTGCTCACATTGCCCGAACCGGTAACAATGTCATGCATGTTTTTTTCGGCTTCAGAGACCACGTTAACGCCCTGCGTCACGTTATGGCTGGTGACTTCAATCAATGACTTAATATTTTTTGCCGCTTCGGCGCTACGATGCGCCAGGCTTCTCACTTCACCCGCGACCACAGAAAACCCTTTACCATGGTCTCCCGCTCTTGCCGCTTCAACGGCGGCGTTAAGCGCCAGAATATTGGTCTGAAAAGCGATACCGTCAATCAGCGAGATAATCTCTGTCATTTGCTGGGCGCAGTCGGTAATCGACTGCATATTGTTCGCGACCTGCCCCATTAACTCTCCGCCTTTACGCGCCTGCAACGTCGCGAGATTCGCCTGTTCGCTGGCTAAACGGGTATTGTCGGCATTATTTTTTGTACTTGCAGCCATTTCTTCCATGCTGGCTGCCGTTTGCACCAGCGAAGCTGACTGCTGTTCTGTTTTGACGGAAAGCTGCGCGCTGCGTGAAGAGAGTTGATCTGACAGGGTCATCGCGGTTTGCGAGGAGGCGCGGATCTCACGGACCAGCGTTGCAATGTTGCTGGAGAGACTATTAATCCCCGGGATCAGGCGTCCCGCACAATTGTTGCCAAATTCAGGTATCGACACGCCAAGTTTGCCTGACGTCACTTCTTCAATACTTTTTTTCACCGTATTGATCGGCGTCACAAGATATTTTGTCATGTACGCCCAAAGCAAAAATAAGGCGATGAATTGTACAATTATGACTGCAATAAAAAGCGAAGAATTTCGTGAAAATACCGCTATAACTCCATCACTTACCAAAAATACACATAAAAGGAAATAGACAATGAACGTTCTGACACTAATATTTCTTAGCATACGTTTTCCTGGGACATTATATTTTGGTTGGCATTAAGGGTTATAGCATTGCCATACGAATTTGTCCTCACGATCGTCGCTGGTTTGTTGTTTTGCAGTTTGATTTGCGCAGTTTTACTTAAGGCGGATAAAAAGCATGTTTTACGCTAAATATCTGGCTTGTCGTTGGGTTACTGATACCCCTTCAAAAATGGTAATTATATATTTAAGGAGGGGTACTGTAGGCCTCCGGTGTGTAGTGGTGCTTAATAAGTTAACGTAGTTAATATATATTAACTACGTTAATGCGCGCTCCTTCCGTTAGGGTGACTTACGTTCAGGCCAGACAGTCGATAGCCTGGAAAAAACAGTCCTCAGTCATGAGAATATTCTCTTTTGCACTTTGATGCCCGCGACGAATATACCAGCCTGTTTCAGGCGCCATGCTTAAATGGAATATCCTCGCCCCCGACAGACTATCGGGGACATTAATACTCATCGTCACACACCCCTTCTCCGGCCCCCTGATCACCTGTTCTGGCATAATGGTGACGCTGCGATCCCCATTTTGCAAAATGATCGTCGTAATGGCATAACGACATATACCGCTACTGAGGCTGTAGCCAACCGTACTTAAATCGGTGATATGTTTTTTAGATAAAAATATTTCAATACCAGAACCTTCAAACCATGTAATGATTTGCTGCGCAAGATCCTCCATCCGCTCACAAAACGCCCTGACTTCGGCCTCAGCCGTATTAACATAGATCGGTTTGTCCCCGATGCTCTGCTGCACTTTCTTAAAAAAACGCTCTCTTGCTGACATGACAACTCCGTGTTTTTCGTCAGTCTCATTATTCTTTTTGGTGCTTCAGCAGGGCATAGCTGGCAATCAACTGCTGAAGATGCTGTTCGGTCTGGTTTAGCTGCGCTGCTGACAGGGGTTGCCCGGCAGGTAAAATGGAAAGCAGACGAAGCTGCTCCTCAAGCGGAACGGTATGGCTGAAGGACTGCGACATGGCAAACACGGCTGATTTCAGTTCGCTGACCGTCATGTACTTCCCCTTCTGTTCATCCAGCGCGTTTAGCCTGTTCGTCAACTGCTGTAACTGCGTCATGCCCTGATGCCAGCCATTCAGCTCTGACTCTGCAAGTCCGGCAACGCTAATCTGCTTGTGCCACCGCTGCGCCAGGGGTTTGGCCTCTTCAGGCCACAGCGTCAGCGCCTGCTGCACCAGACGGTCGCCGTAGCTTACTGCCCAGTCTGGTTTCAGGTGTAAAAGCTGCGCTAACAGCTGCTGTGTCTTGCTGATCCCCGGTTCAGGTGGCGGTGACGTTTGTTGCAGCGCCTGCAACTGTGCTGTAGAGAGTCCATCAGGTAAAGGAGTCAGGGACGCGGCCAGCTGAGTTTGTACTGAATCTGGCGCATGTATCGTCTTCCATCCAACTACGACAATGCTGGCTGCCACCAGCATGAACAACATACCCGCAGAAAATGGCTTCCACTGCTTCGCGGGTACAGGAGGCTCTTTATTCGGCAACGGCTCGGGCTGAACCACATAAACCCATTTACTACGCTCTGTCGGTTCTGTGGGATGAAGTTCCGCGGCCCCCACCGTGTTACCCGGCAGACTTACGCCCGTATTTTCGCTGTTTTCCAGACGCAATGCTGCGTTCTGCATCATCGTGCGCAGGGCATCAAGCTGAGCAGCATGCTTAAGTTCGAGGCGCTGCAACATGTCACTCAGAGCGTTCAGATTCTCCTCAGCCTGATAAAGTTGTCCTAAATCGGCATACGTCAACGTCAGCGTTCTCACCACCTGTTGCAGGCGTTTGCTCAGTGCGCTGAGGATTTCAACTCGCGCATGGACAGGCTGTGGCCAGAGGCTACCCCACTGGCGGACGACCAGTGCAGCCAGTAGCGCCAGCCCTTCATTCATGCCGTAGAGTCCGGCGAGATGCGTGCGGGCGAGCGTATACCAGGCAGCCGTTTGTAGCTCCACACCGTTATGCTCGAACAGTGACAGACAGAGCGTTTCCGCGTGTTGCCAGTTAACATCCGGGCGTGCCGGATGGGTGAGCTTGTTCATTTCTTCGCGCAAGGCAGCGTAATCCGCAAGCGTGCGCGGATCCCCGCCGGTTTTAAGTTGGCGTTCAGAATTTATTGTCATAACTGTTTTAACCTGAGTAATAACTAGATGGCGGCTCGTGCATCGAGGTATTGCTGTTGTTTCAGATGACGGATTAATACCCTGCCCTCGGGCATAAATTCCGTGCCGTAGCGCACCAGCCCCACCCCCTTCAGCTCCGCATCAATGGCGTAGCGGAGTTCACCGGGCTGAATCTGTTCCTGCATCACCACGTTAATCCGGCTCAGGCGCGGCTCATATTTCAGCAACACGGCCGACAGTGTGGTGATCAGCTGGTGGGCGGTCCCGGGCATTCCCTGGAGGATTTTTGTCATATCCGGCAGGCCGTAGTCCGGCAAGTGAGCCAGCGTACCGGCGCGGCAGTTGAGGATGCGCTGCATGTTATCGAGTACTGATAAAATCAGCTGGTTCTCCTCACTGACGCTGTGCAGGTCAAGCCCGCCGGCGAAGTTACCATACAGCATGTCATACAGAGACGGACGCGGCATCATTCCCCCTCCAGCGGTTTCAGCGTCAGACGATTATTACTGACTTCGATTACCCGCGCCTTATCCGGGTCAAGGTCGTCACGGGTCAGGGTAATACGCCAGGTATCGTTTACCTGGTCCGGTGCCATAAACATCCCCGCCACCGCCACAACCTGCGCGCTCTCTTCCATCGGCATATCCAGCGTCACCGATTCACCAGGGCGCAGGCGGATATCCTTTTCCGCCACAAGATCGGCTTTAATGGCCTGACTGTCACTGGCGAACAGCGACGGATAGTCAGTACTGTCAAACGCCTTACGCTCTTTAAGCTGGTAAATTCGCACCACCGTTGCCAGCGATGCCCCCTTCGCGTTGTTGTTCACTCCTTCGCGCGCCTGAATATCCAGGTGAAGGGTTTTCACCTCTTTGTAAAAAATGGACTTCGTGACGGCGACGGTGCCATCCGTCACTTTCTGCGTCAGACCGCAGCCGGTTAACAGGGTCGCCAGAGTGAGTGCCAGTGCTTTACCAGCGGTAATCGCCATCTTCATCGTTCTTCCTTCGCTGAATGTTTTCCCGGACGCGCTGAAAGCGTCCAAGGTGAATGGTGATAATGTCGTTTCTGTTCTGTTGCGCATTAAGGGGACGCAGCACCGCCGTACGCCCGACCTGCGCGGTCTGTTCCGCATTACAGGACAGCCGCGCATCCGGCAGTAAATGCCGGGCAACGCATAACTGCATCCGTACATCCAGGTGCGCGCCCAGCCACACGTGCAGCAGCGCCATCAGGTCAGCGTGCAGGTCACCGCCCGGCAGCCAGCCCCGGACCTCTTCCGGGTTGTCCGTGCTCAGGCGCAACAGCACCTGGCCGTTCACATCCGTGGCATGCGTGCCCATCACCGGACGGTGCTTCAGGCTGACCGGCTGGCATGTACTCATCGCAACCGGCTGCTTCAGCGGGATACGGCAACGGTCATGGTGATACACCGTTGCGCGGGTATCCGGTGCCAGCAGCCGCACCAGCGCCCCCATTCCCTCCGCCGTCCGTCCCGGCAGCATCATCACCGGCAGCAGCGCCAGAAATCGCGACAGCGGCGTACCAGCGGTCTTCGCGCAGCCGGGTATCCCCAGCCCCGCCAGCCCCAGCAGGTATTGTGACGTGTTGTCAGCGCCGCCGGCCTGAAAGGTGGCCGGGTAGGAATACTTACGCCAGATGCGGTAATACTGGGTAATCAGCCGGTGACTGAAAATATCCAGAAAATCCTGCGTCGCGTCGTGCCCTTCCCGTCGCTGAGCGATATCGTCGGTGTAGTGGGTCGGCAGCGGCGACTCCACGCCGTACAGCCCCATAAAGGTGACGCGCACCGACGGCGGCAGGTGCGGATGTTCCGGGTCTTCTGTACTGCGGATTTCACCGGCCGGAAACCCCATCCCCGGATGCGGGCGAAAACGCACCGGCTCCTGCCGCACCCGCCAGTCGCTGCCGGGCACCGGCATCTCCGGCAGGCTCTGTTCCAGCAGCTGGCAGAAGCGGTAAAAATTCATATACGGCAGCTGGTGCCGTACCTGCGCCATCAGCCGGGCAGGCGCGGACTGTGATTCTCTTTCCACCGGATACATTTCCCTTCTGGCTGAACAATCAGCGTGAGCTGGTTAAACTGATTCATGTCGGCATACAGGGCGAAAAAACGGTTAAGCAGTTCGCCAAACAGGTGGATATCGCCTTCTCCGGTAAATCCATTGCTGTCGAGCGTCACCTCCACGTCCAGCCCGCGCAGCAAAAAACCGTCCTCAAAGCGCTGAATGCGGTGGTGCCTGACATCCAGAATGGCATCGAGGCGACGGTTGTTCAGCTCGTCGTCCCGCCAGTTATAGAGCGAGAGCGTGCCGCGCAGCACCTCAGCGCTGCTCATCATATTGAGAAACCGGGAGCCCAGATGGCTCATCACCCGCCAGTGGAAACGATCCTCCGCAGGCGGGTATGCGGGCAACGTCGGCTTGCAGAGATTACGCACGGTGAGGGGCGTGTCATAGACCTGTTCACAGCGGTCCAGCAGCGTGCTCTGCAACGCCCGGCGCGGTAACTGGCCGTTGGTGCCAGTGATGCGCAGCGAGACTGTCTCCCGCTCCAGCATCCGGTCAGCTTCCCACTGCTGGCCGCCCAGTATCAGCCAGGTATCGTGCATCCCGGTGACGCCCCGCTTCACGCGGGTGTGGTAATACCGTTCCGGCGCGTGACGACGCATCATGCCGCCCTGATGGCGAAAACTTGTGAACGGCACATAGTGCGCTTCGCCGGTACGCCCGGAGCCGTTGACGCTGTCCACCGAGTAAATCTCGGTATGCCCGTCCTGAAGACGTTTCGGGCGCAGCAGGTATTCACTCTCCAGCCCGCTGATGGTCAGCGGGTCAGCTTCAAGGGTGAACAGGTTTATCACCGGCAAGCAGTGCAGGCGCAGGCTGCTGTCTGTTACCGGTAAATCGCTCTGCCATACCTGGCTGAACACCACCTCGATATCGAAGTACGCCGTACCCGCCGGGAGCGTGATATTTTCCAGCCCGTTAAGATGGACGAACATAAACTTTTCGCGGAAGGTGAAATACTCCAGCAACAACTGATAACCGCTGAAGGCGCTGTCGCCCTTTGGCCACAGCCGATCTTCTTCAGCAAAACCGCCCGGGGAGAAATAACCGTCCAGTACGATCCGCTCCGTCTGCCCGGGCAGGCGAATGTACAGCGCCGCCTGGCGTTTTGTCAGCCAGAGGTGCAGGCTGCTGCCCGTCACCCTATCTTCACCCAGGTACAGCGGCAGATGCCGGAGGTCAGTCTGCGGCCAGTCCGCCTGCGTACTACAGGCAAAACGCACCCGCAGGAGCGAACGCCCGTCAGGCTCCGTGGTCATAATGACCTTTTCCACCGCGAGCGGATTCAGCGTCAGATCCCGGGTGGTGCGGTAGCGGCAGACAGTGTTTTTAGGACCGACCGGGCGGGAGCTGATTTCCAGCCCGGCGGACAACGTTTCCGCCATTTTCATCGCCGGCACATCCGGCGACAGCACCACCACCGACAGGGACGGGATGGTACGCAGGTAGTGCGGCCACAGCATGCTCACCAGACTTTCCGTCAACTCTGGCAGATCATCATCTATCTTTTCGCGCAGACGTCCCATGGAGAAGGCGAAGCCCTCAAACAGCCGTTCAACATACGGGTCAGGTGTGCCGGCTTTGTCGAGATCGAGCATTGCCGCCCGGTCGGGGTGGGTCTGCGCGAACTCTTTCGCCGCCTCGCGCAGGTAGCGCATTTCAGCGTCAAAATAACGCAGGGTTAAATCTTCCATTTAATTTCTCAGCGTTCAGGGAGCAAAAAGGGTCAGGCGCACAGTACGGCGGCTCTTGCCGGGTCGATGGCAATCAGCCCCGCCAGCAGATGTTCCATCTCCGGATTCAGGCGTGTTTTATCCGTATCATTACGTCCGGCCTTCATCCGCAGCAGCTTCAGGCGCCGGGCTTTTACCTCGAACAGCAGGTCCGGCTCCCACTGCGTGAGCGTGATGGCAGCAGCACAGCCATCCAGCTCGCCCAGCAGGTGCAGCGCCAGCTCGTTTTTACCGGTCTGTTCGGCCACTCTCGCCATTAACAGACGCAGCAGCCAGCGGCTGCGTGCCGTGGTGATACCCGGACGATTTTGCAGCCAGGACAGCGCCACATCGGGGCCGTTGCTGTCGGCAAGTGTGAGCGCTTCGCTCTCCAGTTGCAGGATATCGTTATCGCCGGAAACGGTCGCCGCTGTCACGGCTGAGTCCTCCTGCCAGCCCCCGCCGCTGTCCATCACCTGCTGCTGAATCCAGTTCAGGGTCACTTCATCGGCGAACGGCGTACCGTCGTTAAAGGCCAGCGTCTCCAGCCCCGTCAGGCGCGAGAGCAGGCCTTTCAGGTCGGCCTGGATAATCGCCGCTTCGTGCTCCCGCCCGGATTTCAGCAGCGCCTGATGCAGATACCACTGCACATCCAGCCACAGGTGGTTTGCGCCGCGCGACAGCAGGCTGTCCGCCTCTTCCATCAGCTCACGCCAGCTCTGTTGCAGGTAGAGCCGTTTCAGCAGTGCGCGCTGGTCCGGTTTTGGCGGCTCGATGCGGGTTTTGCCGTCGGCCAGAAGCGGCGGTAGCTGGCGCAGGGTGTCGTGACGCAGGTTCTTTATCAGCCGGTGGGCGGATAACCAGCCGTCCGGCTGATTTCTCAGGTAGTCCGCCAGGATCCGCGCCTGTGAGAGTAACTCCTGGCCTGAGGCGATGCCTGTTAACGACGGTACGCTGACGTGTGATGTGGCTTCGTGGCCCGTGTCGCTGACATTCTGCGGCACCACCGCATCCGGGCCACCGGATTTCTGTAACCGGGTTTCCAGCGCCTGATACAGCGCGCCGGGGATGGTGCCTTCCGCCACCTGCTCCGTAAGCCACAGGGCACCGGCAATGCGCAGGGTGTCAGTATTATTGGCCTCCGGATACAGAGACAGGCTGTCGAGCATTCTGGTGCTGGCGAGCCACTCCAGCGCCCCCTGTCGGCTGCGTTCGCGTTGTGGGTGCAACTGTGTGTTAAAGCGCTGCATTAAACCCGCCAGCAGATCCAGTCCGTCCGCCAGTCCCGCTTCACCATCCCGGTGCAGTCGCGCCCAGGCGTAATACGTGGCGACACGAATATCTTTTGAAGTGGTGGTCAGCAGTTTTTCCGCAAGGGTACAAATCAGGTCGGTATCCGCGCCGGAGAGCTTATTCACCTCCTCACGCATTTGCTGAAAATCATCATCGTAGCCGGGGTCAGCGCCGGTGGGGTTGTCCGCCTGTACTGGCCGCAGCCAGTTGTCCCACAGGGAAAGGCGCTGCTGCGCCTGTTTCGCGAGCGCTGCCGGCGCGGCCTGGCAGGCTGTAATCAGTGTGTGAACGGATGCCATCAGTACGTTTCCTCTGTGGGGTCGGTGTCATCAGCCAGGGGGTCAGCGGCAGGCTCGCTGACGGTGAATATCTGCAACGGCAGGCTGAAGTTTCGCAGCTTCAGCAGGGCCAGCGGGCCCTCTCCCGCCTCGGTACGCAGGGTATAGTTTAGCGGTCTGCCATCCTGCGCCTGCCACGTGAGACTGTAACTGCTGCCCGTGCCGGGATACGCGCTGACTGACGCCTTGTCCAGCAGCCGTATCCAGCCCCACGCCCCGGACATATCCGCATACTGCCGGGTGCCGGCCTGGGTGCTTATCCAGCTTAATGCCGCACCCGGCGCTTCGGTGTCCGCAGGCCAGGTAAAACGCTTCCAGGCGGGCATCTGGTTCATATAAGTCAGCTTCTGGCTGTCGATAACCAGCCGCGTCTCCATGATGCCATCCGCCGTTCCCGGGCGCAGTTCAAAGGACAACCCCGCCTCCCCGCGGGTGAACACCACATCGGAAATATGGCTCAGGGTATCAACCGCCCTCAGGAAAGCCGGATTGAAGGTTAACCCCTGGGCGTTGATGCTGTCCGGCACCCAGTGACTCCCCTCCCTGTGCAGCACGCCGTTAAGACGGGTCTGGAGAAAACGGGTGATACGTCCGGAGTCAGCGTTGAGGTATCTGGCCAGCAACGGCAGGGAGACCTCGCTGCTGACATCTTTAAACGGATACCGCCCGCCAAAGGCGCTGTTCCAGTCATCCACCACGGCGGTCTGCCACTGTGCATTCAGGCTTTCAGCGGCGGGTTGCAGTACCTGCTGCCAGGCCTGCTCCATTGGACTCACAAACACTGTCCGCCCAAAGCCACTCCACTCCTGGCCCAGACCGGCGGCAATCAGGCTGCCGTAGTCGCGGGTTTCGGTCAGGTCCACGGCTTTGCCCTGGAATACGGTCTGGGCAATGGTCTGGGTCATCGCCTGCGGGTCGGCAGCATTGATCACCTGCTGCAGGCGCAGACGCACCTGCGTCACCCGGGTCAGGTACGACTGCAGGCTCAACTCCTGTGCACCTGTCCGGTTTTTATCCATCAGCGCCAGTACCGGACCAAAGGTCGCATCCAGCGGGCCGTGAACACCGGCGCTCTGATCAATGGCATCCTGGTTATCACCGCCGAGCAGATTCTTCGCAGATTTCACCAGCGAATCCGAAATGGCTTCGCTTGTCTGCCCGGTGCGGCCCTGAACATTCAGGGTGTTCATCAGCGCCACCAAAGGTGACTGACGCACATCGGCCATTAGGGTCAACTGTTCAATTGAATCCGACAGCGTGGCCGCCTGATTCCAGCGCAGGCTGTTCAGAAACTCCAGCCAGACACCGCCAAAGTCGGCAAAGTAACGTTCCGTCAGGCGAGTTTTCAGGGCTTCCGGTGAAGTCTCATCTTGCTTATTCACCTGACGTTTGCTGTCAGTCAGCACCCAGTCGAGTTCGTCCCGGCGCGCTTTCACCACTTTCTCGATAGCGGGCTGCACGGCCTGCTCCCAGGCCTGGCGGGTGAACATACCCGGCACGACTTCCGAGGTACTGAACAGACGGGATGCATCGGTATCGCCGGTCATATCTTCCAGTCGCATATCGACATAGAGATGCGACACCTGGGTGAGCATTTTCTGGTAGAGGGTCGATTCGCTGTTGCGTACGCCCATCAGACGAACCAGCAGGGAACGCGCCTGGCTGACCATGCTTTCATCAGCACGCAGTTTCCATTCAGGGTGCGCAACCAGCTGCGCGCCATAAAACGACAGCAGAGAAGGAGCCATCCCCTGCCAGATGCCGTCTTTTACACCGTCACGCGTCTGCCAGTCGTTCAGCAATGCAGAGCTGAACCAGGTCGCATCCATATGTTCCGGACGCGCCAGCATCAGGTAGAGTTTGAGCTGCTCCCAGGTGGTTTTTGCCTTCTGCTCACGCAGCGGGCTCTCCGGCGGCAGCGCATTGAAGGCACTGATCTGCTTCTGCAGGTGGTCTGCGGCTGCATCCCGCAACAGCGGCAGTGCGCTGTCCCGGTATCGAGGCCAGAGTGCGGCCAGCAGCGCGTCATTCTGACTCAGCCCCCCCTGTTCATACCAGGGCACGCCATGCTCAGAACGGTACTGCAGACAGGCCAGTGTTTTCTGAAGCCCAGACAGCGCGTGCAGGCGCTGCTCCAGTGGCTGATTCTGTCGGGAGGCAAGCAAAGCCTGGGCCTTTGCACCGTCAATCTGGCTGCGGTTGGTGACATACGCGATGCTCATCCACGCAGCCCAGCCTGCCATCGTCAGGCCGGCGGCAAACGCCACGATCCTGCGCCAGGGAATACCGGGCTTGAGCGGACGTAGCCCGGCAGGGAGTGTCCGGAGAGAATCAGGCAGGACATCCCAGCGCTTATCCATGCCCCAGTGGTGAGGCACGGCACGTTCAGCTCCGGCAGAAGGCTGACTGAACACCACGCCAGCCAGCAGCAACGGCCGGTACGGATTGAGTATCACAGACAGCGGCACAGTCAGGCTCTCAGGTTCACGAATGAGCTGGTCGGCTAGCGTCAGCAGGAAGTTATGTTTCACCTCACCGCAGATCTGCTGCAGACCCTGTGAAGTTAAATCCGGCGTCAGGGCGGAGAGTTGCTCTGCCAGCCCTTCGGTACGGCAACCGGCAGGCAGCAGACAGCCGGTCGCCTGCGAAATACGCCCTTCCGGCTTACCGGCGCGCGGATGCAGGGACCAGACATAGAGCGGGAGCTTCCAGCCAAGCGTTTCCATACGGGCGCTGATGGCGTGAGACAGGGAATCCATGGTGCTTTCAGACGGTACCGGCAACGGTTGTTCCAGCCCTGGTGCTGAGAGCTGGTCAAACGCTGAAGTGACCCACACCAGTCCATCTACCGGGCGACGGCGCAGTTTGCGCAGCGCGGTGAGCCAGGCACTGTCCGCTGGCGTATTGAGATCACCGCCCCACAGTAACAATGTACCGCGGTCTTCCTGCCAGAGCTGGGCTGTAAGACCAGGGGTCAGAAGTTCTACCTCAGAGACGGTGCCAGTGACCAGCAGGATGCGTGTTTTACGGCCCCAGCGACGACCGTAGAGGTTACGCATGGCGTCACGGATGGTGTCGACGGTGACATTGCGAGGTGCGGTCTGCTTGACCCGGCCTTCATCGGCAGGCAGGACATTTTTACGCTTCCCCTGCAAACGCGACCACTGTTGTTTAAGCGCGAGACTAATGATTTTGCCATGGCGGACAAGCAAAAGAAGGATTAAAGCTGCCACAGATCCCAGCAGCTTTAGTCCATTGCTTGTCAGTCCGAACGCATCACCCTTTTTCCAGATGACCAATCCTATCGCAACAGCAATTAGTGTGGTAATGCTGAGGCGTCCCCAGTTACCACGCCACACTGAACTATCCTTCGCCATTCATCAGATTCCCTGTAGTTACGGTATTTACAAATCGCTGCTCTTTGTCACCCGAAAGCATCAGGCAATCTTCTTTTGTGAGCAGAGCTATATCACTGACGACGGCGGCCATAATCCATGGTGAGAAGGGCCCCCTGAGTCCGGCATATTTTTCCAGCCAGTGGCACTGCTGAGGTTTCCAGCTGCCTTCATATTGTTTTGCACTGGTCAGAAGAGCGGAAAAATCATCGCCCCACTCAATGCTGTCACCCACAATTGCACGCGCAGCAATAGCCTGTGACTGGGTCGAGAAAAAGATATCGAGCTCTTTACTCAGCATTTGGGTTGATTCAATCGACATAGGCCGAAGCAGGCGAGCGTGATGCTTTAGCTGGTACTTCGTTGCTACATCATCAGAGGTCAACATTAAAGCCGAGAGCGAATCACTGTACTCATTTCCTCCCTGAGTCTGGTGAACCAACAAAAGCTCTACATCCACAATCGGTGCTTTAAGGCGTTCGCCCACCCAATCGAAGGCCCGGCCTTTAAGAATCGTCAGTAACGGTACGGGATAGGCCATTCCAACTAACTGGAGCCAGTATGCTGTAAATTCTCTCTGCAATGTCTCATCAGGATCGTGTGAATCAGTCAGTAAGGTTGCGTGAAAAGGGAGGTCTGATAAGCGCTGTAATTCTGTTATGTCCAGTCCCCCAATCAATACTGAAAAAGTATCTTCGCCAGCGGGTAACGTTATTCTCCGAGAAAGAGAGCTACTCTGCTCGAGATCTCTGGGGGCCTGCAGAAATGTTGATGGTGTCAATTTATCAGGCAGAATAACCCGGCTATACAGAACCGCCAGATAACGCCCGGCCCAGGAAACCCATTGCTGCTGTGCATAATCTGCTTCAGCAGATTCAAACTGGTGACGCTCCATTGCGTGGTTATACATCCAGCCGCGAATACAAATCGTCACGAACCAGATGAAAAGAGGACTTCCGGCAACAATCCAGAGGTTAAATTTTTGCAATCCACCAAGAAACTGATTGGCGTGGAGTACAAAGAGCAACACTCCAGCAATAACAGCAACAAGGCCTGCAATCAGCCAGATGACCAGTGAAGGCTCATCAGGTTCTGCAGCAATTGTCGCTTTCTGACGCTCCCAGCTCATAACTTATCCTACTGAACAATCCGGCGCACTGGAGATAACATGGCAGCCACATTCACATTTGCAGCCATCCACAACAACAGGCTTCCCATCAGAGATCCATTCCGGTGATCCTTCGATAATGGCATTGACACCATGCCCCACGATAGGGCAAGTAATTTCATCGCCAACAAGAGCCACTTTATTTCCGTTCACAATCAAGGTCGAAGATGCAGATATAACCTCACCGCCGTGAGTAGTTTTATCTCCGAGCAATACAAATCCTTTGGACATATCACACCTAACAAATTAGTTTGTATGTTTTAATTGAGCCGACGGAACTGAATCCATCCTTTTTTGATTTGTGGAACAACATCATCATTGAGGAATGCAGAACAAATACCGAGCTCACCGACAGCGAAAACTGTAGCAGGATATGCAACCAATATACCTTTCCTGCCTGATGGGTCTGGCTCCTCAACATCTGGAAGCCCCGTTTCTGCGTAATTATTAGCTTTTAAATATTGATTACAATAAATACTAAACACTTTATCATTGACTTCTTCTATCGGTGCCTTCTCCAATATCAAGGCGAACAACTTTACCATTAAATTTATCACCAACAGAAATTCGTTCTTTCGAATCTTCTTTTAAAAAACGAATAGTGTTTGCTGAAACAATCATTTCGCCCCCTGAAAACTTAGCACCCGCCCAACCAACAACATTTAAATCGGCATCACTACTTTCATGATAAAAGAATATAGTAGGTACATTATCTTTTATTTGAATGTAAATCTCATCAGTGGCGGCAAGTTCAGAGGCGGGGCTTAAAATGTATTCACCAGCATCTTTTCTTGGATTGTTAGCCAATACCCCATATTCTTTTAACACTCCCTTATCTTTATAAACCCAATAGCCATAAAACAAATCATCTTTTGTTTTGATGCCATTGCCGAATGCAATGGTAGGTAATAACAAAGCAATGAAGGGCATTAACTTAAACATAACCCTATCTAAATATAGCATGAGCCGTGCATACTTCCAGATAGATAACTTAGCTAATTCTCTTGAAAAGCATCCAACCTTTTAACACCTCAACTTTATTATTCTTATTTAAAATGGAGTTACACAAGCCATCATTACTCAATAAAACACGACTACTATAGTCTTCCATTGGATTATTTCTTTTCGCTTTACTTACGTATTTTTCGTTTAATTTAAAATATTCAGAACAGTCGATCTTGAAAACATCATTTTTTAAAATTTCTATAGGAGCAATTTCAGATGTATTTTTAGCCTTCTTATTTCCAGGGAATTTAACACCTACCCTATATTTTATGTAACGGTCACTATCACCATCTGTATTATCATAAAAATTCTTTGTTGTTGGAGTATCAATTAATATTGCTTTATCATTCAATTGGAAGTTTGCCCACCCAATAGTTGGCCCACCTTCAATTTCCTCATGTTTGAAGAAAAAAGCACCAGAACCCTTATTGATTACAATATATACCTCATCGTTAGACTGGTCATCATTTTTATTTTTTAAATAATAAACCCCGTTAACCTCATCAACCCCTCCAACAACGCCAGCAATAATTTTATAATTGTCATTAGGTCCATATGCCCATTCGAGATGGTATAATCCAGGTTCTAAAGAAAAAACACTTGCATTTGAAAAAAAAGGAAAAAGAAACAGAAAAGTTACTAAAAATATTTTCATTGTACAATCTCCACATGGAATGCTGGCTCACCGCTATGCAAAAAAGGGCTAATGTATTTAAAGCCATCATTATTAGCAGCATATTCCGTAAGAGCTTTATCAAAGGCTAATAACACACTTCGTTTACTTGATAGGTTTTTACTAATATCAAACACATTTCTCTCTGCATACATTAGCTCTGAAACACAGTGACGTGATACTAATCGCCCCTCACTTTGAAGTTGAATTACTTTTTCTGTCATGGCTGCTTTAACTGCAGCTGTTTTGCTACGATCATTCCCACCGGCATCTATGGCCGCTTTAATGACTTCTCTGCCAGCTTTTGCATAATATGCTAACTGTGAATCTATCCCCTTGCTTTGCATATTAACGTACATAGCATTCACTTGTTTTTCAACAGAACGTAACGTACTAGTTATCGTAATTTTATGCACCCCTGACGATTTCATTATTCCTTTTATAATCTCAAGAGAATAATTGGTTACCAGATTCCTCAGGCTGAGAGGGATATCTTTAGAAAAATCCACCACCGGCTCAAAATTTTTGTCAACAGAAACATTTTTAGTTTTCCCCTCGGAAGTAGTTTGATGCTTCTCTGGTTCATTTTTGCTTCTACTAGCAACAGAATTATCCGTCGTCGTAGTTTTAATATGTATTACATTGTTTTTCTTTTCTGAGTCCGCAGATTTACTTCCTTTAGGCAACACAATATGACCTCTTGAATACTCTATGGCTGCTTTAGTATTAGCATTTTCAACCCCAACGCTTTTGAGAATCTCTTTCTTGGTCTGCTCTGAAACATAGCGGCTGACATATCCATGATTTTGATTACTATCAGGTATTTTTAATGGGTAAGCGGATTAAATGGTTGATCTTACCTTTGCATGAGAGTGAGACAGACCGGCATCTCATCGGATTATCTGGTTGATGCTTCACCTACTGCTGGTGCATGTTTCCTTCGCTAATTCCAGCAAGAACCCCACACGCCTCAACTTCCCGGTCATCGTTGCAACTCGCTCTCAGTGAAACGAGTTGTTTCTCAAGCGCTTGCAGAGCGGTTATCTGCGACCGCACATGAGAGATGTGATCATCGAGCAAGGCGTTGACGGCGGTACAAGGCTGATGAGGGTCGTCCTGATAGCTCTGTAGTTCGTGAATCTCAGCCAGTGACAGGCCCAGGATTCTGCAGCGACGGATGAAGGCCAGCCCCTCACCATGCTTCTCGGTATAGACACGGTAACCGTTGTCCTGCCGATCAGGCGGCGGCAACAAGCCCTGCTGTTCATAGAAGCGGATCGTCTGTGTTTCGACCCCTACCAACTGCGCCAACTGACCAATGCGCATCAGCCTCCTCCCCAACGGATTCTTTACTCTATTGACCTTATAGTAGCTTTATAGTTTTAAATGGTACCACAACATTGTTCAAGTGGAGTCGTATCATGAGCAAATCCTGTGGTGGCGCCTGTGGCGGTGATGCAACGTCCGCAGCGGATACCGATATACAGGCCTCCTCCGAGGCGCCAGGGAGATGGGTCAGTGTTTATGCCGTGCCGAAGATGGACTGTCCATCAGAAGAACGAATGATTCGCCTAGCCCTGAACGGCTTTGAGGAGATTCGGGCGCTGTCCTTCGACTTGTCGAACCGCCGGCTGAAGGTCGTGCATGACGGCGAGGTCGAGCCCGTCACCTCGAAACTGAAGACCTTGGGGCTAGGCGCCTCGCTTCAGGAAACCGTCGCTGCAAATCCGGAGACCATCAAGGCCGCCGAGTTTTCGGCAGCTTCTGCTAAGCAAGAATCCGGGACCCTGCGCTGGTTGCTCGGCATCAATGCACTTCTGTTCGTGGTGGAAATGACTGCCGGTCTGATCGCCCAGTCCACCGGCCTGATTGGAGAATCCCTGGACAATTTTGCCGATGCGGCGGTGTACGGGCTTGCCCTTTATGCGGTTGGACATAGCGTGAAAATGCAGGTACGTGCCGCGCATCTTGCTGGTGTACTGCAACTGATCTTGGCTGTGGGCGTGCTCGTAGAGGTGGTGAGACGCTTTGTATTCGGTAGTGAGCCTGAATCGCTGGTGATGATGGCTATCGCATTCGTCGCATTGATTGCCAATACCAGTTGTCTGCTGCTCATATCCAAACATCGGGAAGGCGGGGCGCACATGAAGGCAAGCTGGATATTCTCGGCCAACGACGTGGTGATCAACCTGGGGGTCATCACCGCCGGCGCCCTGGTCGCGTGGACCGGTTCCAATTATCCGGATCTGATTATCGGCACCATCGCGGGGGGCATTGTACTTAACGGTGCCAGACGCATTTTGGCGTTGAAGGGTTAAATAATGCTCATTATTGGCAAAAAGCTCTCGCCGTATGCCCTATTGTCCATATCGGGCCTGCTGGCAGCGTCTGATCAGGCTGTAAAGTGGCTGGTGCAGCAATCAATGGCCTATGGCGAGTATGTTTCGGTGACCCCGTTCTTTAACTGGGTGCACCTATGGAACACCGGTGCCGCATTCAGTCTTTTTGCGAATGGTGGAGGCTGGCAGCGCTACTTTTTTATCGGAATCGCGGTAGTGGTCTCGATTTTTCTGATCAAGCTGATCCTTGAAAATCGTCATAAAGGAGAAGCCATCGCTTACAGTCTTATCCTCGGTGGCGCCATGGGCAACCTGATTGACCGGGTCTTTCGCGGCTATGTTGTGGATTCCTTTGATTTCTATTGGCGAGACTGGCATTGGCCGGCCTTCAACCTGGCTGATATTGCAATTGTCCTCGGTGCCTTACTTTTCGTTTCCAGCAGCTTGTTGGGTAAAAAAGCAAACACCAATGCCGAGCCGGATGGATCTGACTGACACCTACGCCTATACAACACCATGACCGAACTTCCCGACAACATCCTTCACCTGCCGCAATACCAAGTACTGGGCTGCAAATCAACCGACGACGAAATGCACTTCCAGGTGGACGTGCCCGATCCCATCGCCTGCGAGGAATGCGGCGTGCAGGGTGAGTTCGTACGGTTCGGCAAGCGTGACGTTCCCTATCGTGATCTGCCCATCCACGGCAAGCGGGTCACTCTCTGGGTGGTCCGCCGCCGATACACCTGCCGGGCCTGCAAGACAACATTCAGGCCCCAGCTACCGGAGATGGTGGACGGATTCCGTATGACACTGCGGCTGCATGAGTACGTGGAGAAGGAATCCTTCAACCACCCCTACACCTTTGTGGCGGCACAGACCGGCCTGGACGAGAAGACGGTGCGCGACATCTTCAACGCCCGCGCCGAGTTCCTGGGGCGCTGGCACCGCTTCGAGACGCCCCGCATCCTGGGCATTGACGAGCTATACCTGAACAAGCGCTACCGCTGCATTCTGACCAACATTGAGGAGCGAACCCTGCTCGACCTGCTGGCCACCCGCCGCCAGGACGTGGTGACCAACTACCTGATGAAGCTGAAAGACCGGCAGAAGGTCGAGATCGTCAGCATGGACATGTGGAACCCCTACCGGGCAGCGGTCAAGGCTGTGCTGCCCCAGGCCCGTATCGTGGTCGATAAGTTCCATGTGGTGCGCATGGCCAACGATGCCCTAGAGAGAGTGCGCAAGGGCCTCAGAAAGGAGCTGAAACCGTCCCAGAGCCGGACTCTCAAGGGAGACCGGAAAATCCTGCTGAAACGCGCTCACGAAGTCTCAGACCGGGAGCGCCTCATCATGGAGACCTGGACAGGCGCGTTCCCGCAACTGCTGGCCGCCTACGAGCACAAGGAGCGCTTCTACGGCATCTGGGACGCCACCACACGGCTCCAGGCAGAAGCCGCCCTGGACGAGTGGATAGCCACCATCCCGAAGGGCCAAAAGGAAGTCTGGAGCGATCTGGTCAGGGCAGTGGGAAACTGGCGCGAAGAGACCATGACCTACTTCGAGACGGACATGCCCGTCACCAACGCTTACACGGAGTCCATCAACCGACTGGCCAAGGACAAGAACCGTGAAGGGCGCGGTTACTCCTTCGAGGTGATGCGGGCACGAATGCTCTACACCACGAAGCACAAGAAGAAGGCACCGACTGCGAAGGTCTCTCCTTTCTACAAGAAAACCATCGGTTACGGACTGCCGGACTTCGCAGAGGAACTCAACTACGGAGTCGATCTATCAACCATCTGAGGGTGGTATCAGATTGATGGGGTGAAGGTGCCCCATCAACCATTAAATCCGTATACCCTTTTTAATTTCGCACCAATACGCAACATGTTTACGTTATGGATCTTATTAATTCTTGCCAATTTCTCTACTGACACACTATATTTCTTCGCTATTGCTGATAAGGTGTCACCTTTCTTAACGGTATAAGTTAGAGTCTTATGTGTTCCATTATTATTTTTTTCAACAGGTGCTTTAGCTAATTCTTTGTAATTATCAGCAAGAATAGTAAACACAATTTCTGAACCTGCGATAGCATTGACTGATTCAGTCATCCCGTTTGCATCAGTCACGCCTTTGATAAAAACTAGAGCTTTCTCATAGTCTGACACTAAGTTTGGGCATGTTAAACTTGGAAATGGAGAGATCGCAGCAATATAATTTTTGTTTTTGTATGCTGTATCATTTCCCGTAGATAGTTTAAATTTAGTATTAACTTCAGTGTTTTTTAGCAACCCTTCCACAACTGATAAATGCTTATTTATATAAAGCGCCCACTTCTTGCCGTCAGCACTTTTCTCACGTGTACCATTGAGATATTTTCCTAAACTATAGGCACCATCATGATGTAACAAATAAAGCCAGTCCCAGTATTCACTTTGATCTGATGTGTAACTCTCCATCACCTTTGATTTGTTAAGTAAAAAGGAATAAATAACCGCATAGCATCCTTTTTCAGCGTCAAAAACTTCTTCATTACGAAGATCTAGCTGAAAACCAAGAATGTCTTCAGACTGTGTCAATGCATCTTCGATAAAACCAACCGTTCCTTGTGCTAAACCAGCTGCACTAGTAGTCGCCGCTGCCGCATCGGGGTTAAATCCCGACTCAACCTTAGTGGTTAATAATATATATGATATCTCTTTATAACTTAATCCATAGCGGACAGCTATGGTAATTATCATATCTATAATTGCATCCTGGACATCTTTATCAGCATCTCCTATTGTACGACTGTTACCTCTTAGCTTTCGGGATGTATCTATATCCGGATAGAGTGAGATTAAAGAAAATGGTTTAATCTGGTCATCAAAATATGCCTTTCCCTTTTTAGAATTTAAATACTCATATAAATCAGACATATCATACCTCAGCGGTTGCTAATAAAGTCTATGTTTGTATTGTCGTAGGGGTTTTTCATTTCTCGAGATCTAAGCTCAGAAAGTTTGTTGCCTGTAATAAAGTTCCCTGAAAGATCAATAAATGGGGCATCAATATAGGACAATAATGAACCCTTTACGCTCTCCTCTTCATCCAGCCCAAGATGATATCCGATCACAATATTTTCATTGTCATAACATTTCATTGTGGAGGGAGCCCAATCACCAGGCTTAACTACATTATTGAAGGAGTAACCCTGTTTTTCCAGGAGAGCTTTTTGGCTGTTCGGGATGTATGGCAAAGAAAACTCTTTTTTATTTGTACCGTTCTTTATTTCCAAATGGTAATTTTTGCATATATCCTCCGTTGGGCTTTTTTGATTCATCTGGCATTCAGCACTTACCTTTACCAAAGCTGAGCCACATTGCATTTGTGCTGATTTTGCATTCCATGCGTTACTTGCAAATGAAAAAAATGGAGTAAGAAACATGCATAACAAAAATTTAAACTTAAAAGTAATATTACGCACTTTTATTTTCCTCACAAACTCTGCATTGGCAACCATCGTCCTGGAATGACATATCTGAAAATGATGTACAATGTACTCTGTCCACAATATTTTCACTATCGTACCAATAATCACTTTGAATCATTTCAAGTTCAAAACTCTCATTCGGGCTTGATGAATAAACTGGAACTGTTTCACCGTTCTCATCTGTTCTTCCAAATAACTTCTGCCCATTACTCGATGTCAACATGTATGCCGCAGCGGCAACTGGAACTCCTGCATCAGACGATGCAGTAAATTTCCCACTATATCCAGATGGAAACTGGGGCATAACACTACTCATGCTTACACTACCCATTTTCTGCGCATTGGCACATTTCCACAGGATATTACCTTCACAGCCCAGAATAATATTCTTACCCTGCAACTGGATGAACGACCCATCCAGATTTTTCAGCACAACATCTTTCGCCGCCGTGATCTCAATTCGTCCTTCTGTACTGGTTACGGTCACATCTTTTTTGGCTATCGCATCAAGCGCATCATCCTGAGCCTGAATTTCTACTTTTCCCTTAGCCGCAAAGAGTTTCATTCCGGCCTTACGGGCCAGCATACTCACGGCTTCACCTGCTGCTACGGTAAATCGTTTAAGTGCGCTAATGTCTGTATTCTGTTGCGACATGATCCCAACGCTGGCACTACCCGACGCCATACGAATCGCCTGCGGGCTGGTGATGCTTACTCCTTCAGGCGCATTTAGCACCATTCCTGGCTGGGCAAGGTCTTTAAGAGCATCAGTCAACTTCACCTGGCTCTGTATATCAGCAGGAAGTGCTTGTGCCGTTTCAGCAGCATCAGACAAACTTCTGGCAATACTCAGTGCATTCTCAAGCTGGGCTATCGCCTCCTGCATGGAAAGCATCTTGTCCCCGGCAAATGGTTGTTTATCTGCAGTGATAAACACCCCGGCACCACCCCGAATGGAAACATGTCGGTCAGTACGCAGCTCTGCACCTTCGCCGCGAAGCTTCCTTGAAGCGTCTACGTTGTGCCCTAAATTGAGTTGGGTCTTTCCGCCATACTCCGTACTGAGCTTAACGTGCTCTTCCCCCCGCTTATCTTCCATCCGCAGCTTGTTCAGGCCAGCTGTTCGAATCACGTTGCGCGTACTGTTGGCCACAGTGACATGGTCAACGTGGCGGGAGTCGTGAAGGGCATGGGCAATATACGGACGATCCGGATCACCCTCATGGAACGCAATGGCGACTTCAGTACCCTGTATCAGCGGGAAATGGAAGCCGTACTTGTCGCCACCGTAAGGTTTGGCAAAACGCACCGGCATACTTTCCTGGCCCTGACGCTTATCATCACGGTCAGCATCAAACTTCACCCGGTACATACCCGATGCATCCTGCCAGGCGTAGATATCGTTATCTTTGGCGCTGGTCACGCGCGCCATCAGGGTACCGCTGACCACCGGGCGTTTTTTAGAAGCCGGACGCCAGCATCGGTTATCGTAGTACGGCATGGCAGCCCATTCCACCTTCAGCGCGCTCTGGCGACTGGCGGAGTAGCCGGCACTAATGATGACGAGACCGTTTTCGGTTTCACGCGGCAGCGTCGGCGGAATAGCCGTTTCGGTGATAGTCAGCACCTGAGCCGGGCCCAGGGTATGGTCGGTACTGCTGCCAGTTACTGTGGTCTGGGTGGACAGGAAGCGCTCATGCTCCAGACGTGCCCAGAAGTTACCTGTTTCTGCCGACGGTGTAATTTTGTCGCCACGTTCAAGGTGACGCGGGCGATAATGATACACATCGCCGTAGGTGTTCCCCTCCCCGTCGCCGCGTGTCATGTCCGCCGGTACGGACATCAGGACATTCTGAGCTTCGCGGTGGTTGTAGTCACAGGCGGTGACCGAACGCTCCACCACGTTATGCCAGACGTGTACGCCCCACACCGAGTCGGCCGCATTGTCATTCATCCCTGACGGGCTGTTCAGCCGCAGTTTCTTACCAAACGTCCAGGCACTCTGCTTGTCTGCGAAATGTACCACTTCGGTCTGAGTGTCAGGCTGCAGGGTGAAGAAGTAAAAAATACCCACCTCCGCCAGCAGGCGTTCAATGAACGCGAGGTCGTTTTCCTGATACTGGTTAATCTGCTCACGCTTTGGATAGTCGGCTTTGAGGGTAAACTCATATTCCCAGCCTTTCAGACCATGTTCCTGCAGCACCTCTGCAACCACTTCCGGCACCGACTTATTGACGAAAAAGCGATGGGTGCGGAACTGATTCCCCAGCAATGCCAGAAAAGGCTCCAGCACGATGCAGTAGTGCGCTTCATCAGCGGAGCCACCGGTACGCTCGAAACGGGTCACCACCCCGTGAACCACCTTGCGATCCGTCAGGGAAAGCAGGTTGCCCGCACCCATTGTCAGGGTCGCGGGCTTGCTCAGCATCTGCCGGGCATCAATGTTCTTGTCGGGACTGGTGAAGTTGATGGTATAGCAGTAAAGCTCGCTCATCGCTTCTGAGCCACTGAAGTCCTCCACGTCGATATCGGCCGTACAGGAAGGAATATCGAGACGGTAGCGGTTCAGGGCTTTTCCGGTGACGGTGGTCACCATCGTGTTCAGGGTATCCGTCAGGCTCATGGCGTTGACTCCATTGTGTATTCGGTTATTCCGTCAGGGCTGGCGCGGGCCAGCATCGGTCAGAGAAGAAAAAAAACGGACTATTTATTCGGACGGTTGCGCAGCCAGTGAATCAGCGTCAGCAGGAGGTATGCCCCGGCACCGCTCAGCAGGGCTTTTATCAGGATGACCGTCATCGCAAGGTTATCCATCCCCTCCTCACCGTCTCCAGGCACCGGAAGGTGGTTGTTCACAAAATAGGTAAGGTTGCCATCGGGAAGGAAGAACGACCCAAGCAACGCCAGGACCAGTACGAGCAGGATTTTCATTCTGCGCTCTCCGTGCGTTTCTTCATGGACTGTTGTGCCCGACGCTTATCAGCGTCTTCCTTTTCCCTGATCTCTTTCTCGCACTGGCTGAAATCGGGCGTACCGCGTACATCGATACGAGCCCAGGCCATCAGGCCATTCCCGCCAGGCACCGGAAAGGCCCCCCGCTTCAACAACAGGCGGCGCAGATGCTGAAAATCGCTGTAACGTCTCAGGGTGATACAGCCCCAGGAGACGCCAGTGCCATCGCTGTTCAGGGGGTGAAGACGAAAGCCTGTGCGGTTGAGACCATTCACATTCAGACTGTCTTTTTTGGTTTTATCGCTGAACAGGGCAAACCATTCAGAATGATGATTTCGGTAACCATGCCAGGCATCAATCGCCTCTGCCCTGACACGGTTATACAGGCTGCCGGCAGGCCTGTCGGTCACCCAGTATGTACCGGGTGGAATAGCCGCCTTCTCATGGTCGGCGCAGTCAGGGTTATTGATATAGCGATCAATGCCCGACAGCACTTCAAACGTCCCGATGCCGTAACATTTCAGGTACGCCGTTTTGCCATCCGCCGACAGGTTACCGTAATCCATCATGCAAATCTGCATTTCAGCCTCCGTGCGCCTCATTAAACACGATCCCTACACCCTCTTCCTCATCCCAGCCAAGCGTAAGATCCTGCGGCTTCTGCCCCGCCGCCATATGGCTCAGCAGTTGCTGACTCAGTACCGGCAGAATCTGCTGGTTCAGCAGGCTGTCAACATTGCGAGCCCCGGTGTCCGGCAGCAGGCAGGCATCGGTCAGCGCGTCGTACAGGCTTTCGTGGATATCGGTCTTCATACCGTAGTGACGGTTGAGGCGTTTACTGACCTGCGCCAGCTTCATTTCCACGATGGTGCGCATCGCTGCCTGCGCCAGCGGACGGTAAATCACCGTCTGGAAGCGCGCCAGCAGCGCGGGCTGGAAGTGGTCCCGCAGGACAGGACGCAGCAGTTCATGCAGGTCCGGCTCTGTCGCCTCCGGCTGTTCCTCCAGCATCTGCATGATGAGGTCGCTGCCGAGATTGGAGGTCATCAGAATCACCGTGTTGCGGAAGTCAATTTCCCGCCCCTCGCCGTCGCGCATGACGCCCCGGTCAAAGACCTGGTAGAACAGGTTCATCACGTCCCGGTGCGCCTTTTCCACTTCATCCAGCAGCACCACGCTGTACGGGCGTTTACGGACGGCTTCGGTCAGAATGCCGCCCTGACCGTAACCCACGTAGCCCGGAGGTGAGCCCTTGAGCTGCGAGACGGTGTGTGGCTCCTGGTATTCCGAGAGGTTGATGGTGATAAGGGACTTCTCGCCGCCGAACAGTTCATCGGCCAGCGCCAGGGCGGTTTCCGTCTTGCCGGTGCCGCTCGGCCCCACAAGCAGGAACACGCCCTGCGGGCCGTTCTCCGGCGCCAGACCGGTTTTGCTGGCGCGCAGGCGCTGCGCAATGGCATTCAGTGCACTGTCCTGACCGACAACGCGTTTCGCCAGACTGTGCTCAAGGCTCAGCAGTTCCGTCTGCTCGTCCTTCATCAGGGAAGAGAGCGGTACGCCCGTCCAGTCGGCGATAACGGTGGCGACGGTACGCGCGTCCACATCCAGCTCCAGCAGCGGGGTATGCTTTTGTATATCGCTCAGTTGCTGTTGCAGGTCCGCAATCTCCCCCTGACGGGAGATATCAGCCCGGCAGGCCAGCAGTTCTTCCGTGAGTTTCAGCTCCTGGCCGTACTGGTTTTCCCGTTCGTCGAGTTGCAGGATGATGCGGATTTCGTCCTGTTCAATGGCCACCAGACGTTCGCCGTGGGCGGTATTACCCACCGCGATATCCTCCAGCAGCGCCTGTTTCTCCATAGCCAGGGCCGTGAGCTGCGCCTTCATGCGGGTCAGCGGCTCCGGAATAGTGTCCAGGCTCATACGGACACGGGCAGAGGCGGTATCCAGCAAATCCACCGCCTTGTCAGGAAGCTGGCGTCCGGTCAGATAGCGTCTGGACAACGTGACGGCAGCTTTAACCGCCTCATCCGTAATGTGTACGCCATGGTGCTCCGCGTAGCGTGACTTGAGTCCGCGCAGCATCAGGCAGGCGGTGTCGTCGTCCGGCTCATCAACTTTAACCATCTGGAAACGACGCTCCAGCGCGGCGTCGCGCTCAAAGTACTGTTTGTACTCACTCCAGGTGGTGGCGGCGATGGTTCTGAGCTCACCGCGGGCGAGCGCCGGTTTCAGCAGGTTGGCCGCATCGGCGCCGCCCGCCTGGTTGCCCGCGCCGATAATGGTGTGCGCCTCGTCTATAAAGAGCAGAACCGGCTGGGGTGACTGCTGCACCGCGTCGATGATGTTTTTCAGGCGCTGCTCGAATTCCCCCTTCACACCCGCCCCGGCCTGTAACAGGCCGAGGTCAAGGGTGCGTACCGAGACCGGCTTCAGCGCGTCCGGCACATTGCCCTCATGAATGCGCAGCGCCAGTCCCTCCACGAGCGCGGTCTTGCCGACTCCCGGTTCGCCGACCAGAATCGGGTTGTTCTTGCGGCGCCGGGAAAGAATGTCCACCATCTGGCGGATTTCATTGTCGCGGCCATAGACCGGGTCGATTCTGCCCTCACGGGCGCGGGCGGTGACGTCGAGGGTGAACCTGTCCAGCGCATTCTGCAACGCCGGGTTCAGCTCTCCTTTTATATCCGCGTTCACCGGACGGCCGACAAACTCCACCTCATCCCCCTGCGTAAGCTCCGCTTCCTGCTGCACCTCCGGGCGTTCATCCGACTGCGCATCCAGAAGTCCACGCAGGCGCTCAAGCTGGCTCTGCGCCAGCGTCAGCAGCGGCCACAGGCCGTCACAGCGCAGCAGTTTCGGTTTTTCCACCAGAGCCATCAGAAGGTGAATGCTGCGGATATGCTCTTCCCCCGCCAGCGAGGCGTGCAGCCAGGCGTCCTGCATAAGGGACTGCACGCCCTCCGAAAGCTGCGGACGGCTGCGCACCGACCGTGGCAGGCTGTCCAGAAAACCCAGCATATCCTGCCATATCGTATCCATATCCCATTCGTAGCGCCGCGCCAGCACCGTCAGGTCGCCCTCACCCTGCTCCAGCAGTTTCAGCAGCCAGTGCTCAGGCAGGATTTCCGCATGAGCGCGGGTCTGGCACAGGGAAGCGGCCCCTTCCATCGCGCGGGCACAGTAAGGGTTAAGACGGCGTAACAGAATGGCTGGATTTTCCATGAGACTCTCTCTTTATCAGTTCCGGACACGCTACCGCCCGTCGCTGTTCCCTGTTATTCAGGAACCCAAAGCGCATCAGGTCGGGCAGGCAGATTGTGTTTTTCTTTGCTGACCACCCGTCAGTGCAGGCGCTCAGCAAAAAAAGCAGACGGCTGACCGTCTGCTCAGGGCTCTTACGCAGTGGCGCGTTCGTTCCAGGAATCGGAATGAATGATGTTGCCGTCCTTGTAGGTCCAGGTGATTTTTTCGTAGCGCAGTTCAATCTGCTCGAGGTGGTTGTGCTTCTCGAAAGCAGGATCCTTGATGTCATGCATCTTCGGATTCACTTTCACCAGCTTCACGTTCTCAAGCTTCGTGTTGAAGTACTCCACTTCCTGGCCTGCGTCATTGATTCTGTACCATTTGAACTCAGCCGATTTCAGGGTCTGGCCGGTCGTCACCGCCTTGTACAGGTACGGGCTGGAGGAGTCGATTTCCTTGGTGAACAGGAACGGGGTGTGGATACGGGTGCCGGTCAGCTTGCCGGTATTGTTATCGGTCGGGATGTACAGGTTGTGCTCCTGGGCCACCACTTCGATACTGCCTTCACGGTCTTTCACGTCCACGGACCCTTTGATGTCCGCGCCGCCGTCGTCCTTCAGCCACAGATAGACTGGAATTGCCATGTTAATTACTCCGTTACATTGTTATCAGCGCCATCATCCTGCGATGACGCATGGGTCTTGCCCGGCGCCTGACAGGCATTCGCCTGCGGTACCAGACTGATTTCGACACGGCGGTTGAGCGCACGCCCTTCCGGGGTGTCGTTGGTGGCGACAGGACGGCTTTCGCCATAGCCCTGCACCGCAAAACAGCTTTCCGGCACGTCGCCGGTATCCCGCATCCAGTCGCGCACCGACTCCGCGCGCTTAAGCGACAGCACCTGGTTGGACTGGTCATCCCCGGTGCTGTCGGTATGGCCCGCCACCACAATCAGCCAGCCGGGCTTCGCTTTAATGCCGACCAGTGAATTCACCAGCATTCGGGTGGAGCCCGCTTTGAGCTCAAATTTGCCGGAATCGAACAGCGACATGCTGTCGAGGCGGACAGTCTGCGGCCCCTGTACAATTTTCTTAATCACCGGACGAGGTGGCGGCGGTGGCGTCCAGCTATTAATGGCGGCTTCTACCGGCGGGATCAGACGCATGCCCTGATACAGGCCGAGCCCATAACGCAGTGGCTCGCCACGCCGCAGCCAGTCGTCCAGCAGGCGGCTGTCTGCCCGCAAACGCTGCTGCGCCTGCTGCTTCGGCTCAGGTGGCGTGCCGCTGAGACGGTGGTATACGGCAAGGTGGTCGCCCACGCTGCGCACCAGCCGCTGGTTGTTGATAAAGGAAGCCAGCATCGCCAGCGCAAGGAAGACAAAGCTGATCCCCCCGGCCAGCCGCATATTCTGCATCCGGCGGCTGATGCCGTGACGACGTGGCAGGTACGGCAGCAATACCTCCGGCAGCGGCAGTAAATCCGCTGCAAAGACAGGTTTCGGGCAAAGCGTGGTGATACCGGCTATCTGCTGCTGCCAGAGGTTATCCTCTGTTGCGGCGATCGGTGTCAGACAGATACCTGCCGCGCAGAGATTCAGCTGCGGAAGCTCACCCTGTCTGGCGCTGAGTGGCCGGGTGAGGTGGTGCGCCATCAGCGCCAGTATGCTGTCCAGCCACAGCGTGTCATAAAGGCGTGAGGCGCGGCTGCCGCTCTCCCACTGCCAGTCCGTCACCGGCAGGGCGACATGTCCGTTCTGCCGCACCCGCACGCCCGGTAACTCCGGTGTGACGGTAAACCACTGCGCCTCTTCTTTAGAGTGAAGGTCAGGTGGCGACACCCAGGCCACGCTCCATACCGGCGGAACACCGTTCAGCCAGTTCCGGCACTGCGTAATACTGCGTCGCCAGCCACGGAGCGTCTGCGCCAGTGCCTCTTCCGACGTCTGCTGTTCCGGTATCAGCGCCAGCAATACCGAGACCTGCGACACCAGCGCCGGACGGACGGCCGCCAGATGCTGCGCCAGCAGCGGCAGCTGTTCTGCGTTTTGCGCGTGTATGTACCAGCCCTGACGGGTTTCACGATAAACGGTATCGGGAGGGAACAGGCTGGTCGTATCGCCGCAGACCAGCACCACCGCACCCTGAAAATCTTCCGGGGGCAGGACATGCTCCGTTACCGGTATGACGAACTGGCGACGCCGCCACCGATGCCATAGCGCCGCGCCGCAGACCAGCAGAATACAGACGCTGAGCACAGAACGGCTGACGGTGGAAAGCGGCCAGAAACCCACGACCAGCCACAGGGCAAGGACAGCAGCAAACAGTGTGAGTAGCGTTCGGGTGAGTTGACGCATCCGTTATCCCTGCCCCGCAATCTGCGCCACCATCTGCGACAGCACAGAGGAGAAGGTGAACCACAGCGCCGCCAGCACCACCACGCCCGCCGTCCAGCCCAGCCAGTACATCCGGCGTCCGCTGCGCAGGCGGGATGCCCTGACCACCACAGGCGTTTCCTGGGTCAGCGCAAACGGCGGTACGCGCTCACTGAGCGCGCGCACCACATCCTCACGCCGCTCATCATCCTGCGTGCGGTACTGGCCGGTGAAGCCCAGTTGCAGAGTGCGGTACAGGCAGGTCAGCACTGCCACATCCGGCGCAGGTTCGCGCAGGGCCGTACGGATACGCTCCCATAGCTCTTCCCCTGCATTCAGGGTACGGAAAAACCGCGCCTGAAGTGGGTCCTTGCGCCACTGGCGGTAACCGTCATCCTGTTTATCCCGGTTCAGCACGCTCTCATCCATCAGGGCGCAGTACGCATACAGCATATGGTCGCAGGATGTGGTGCTGAACCCGGCTTCGGTCAGTGATTCACGCGCGGTGTTCACCCACCGGCAGGCCCGTCGGTACAGCGCTTCGCCGTCCTTTACCTCCTGGCCGCTGCGCAACTGGCTGACCATCAGCCAGCCCGGATAAAACGTTTTGTTTATCAGGTCAATGTCGGCATCGTTCATGAGCGCAGCACCGCAAACAGTTCAAGTTTCACCTCACCGAGGGAGCCCGGCGTATAGAAGGTACAGTTCCCGGCTTCCAGCATGGCTCGAGCAGCATCGGTGGACAGATCCAGCGCGAAATACTGATTTTCCAGGCGCAGCGGGATGGCCGCCGGAACGTGACTCAGCGGTTTAATCACCATCCCGCTCAGGGCGATATTCACCACCTCAGAGACATCATCGTGGCTGCCCGCCTTGCACAGTTGCGGGAAGCGCGTCTGGAGTTCGTGGTTTGGCATGGCGGAGCGCACGGAGAGATAGAAATCGGCCCCTTCACGCAACCGCGCGTCGTGCAGCTTCCCGCGCCAGATTTCCCGGTCTTCGCCCTGTTTCAGTTCAATAGCAATCACGCGCGACGGCAGGCTGGCTTCAAGAAGACTATCAAGCAGGGTAAACAGCGGCGGGAACACCGTTTCCGGCGCGTCATGCCGATAGGGGGGAATGGCGTCCACATCATGTTCAAGCGAAAAGGTCAGCAGGCTGCCGGCAAGGCGGGCCAGCTCGCGGTACAGCAGTTCCGGATGGCGAGACGGCGCCTGGTGCAGCTCCGTCAGTACCGGCTCAACGCTGTTGAGGGCGTTCAGCAACCAGAACAGCGATACATCGGCCACCGCGAAATCCGCCATCCGTTCGTTGCTTTCACGGCGCATTGCCATCAGGCGCTTACGCCGGGCCGCAAGGCGGTGCAGCAAATCACTCAGTTCGCTGAGCAGTAACGGGCTGGCAGACAAAGAGAGCAGCGGCGGAATAAAGCTCCGCTCCAGTACCCACTGCCCTTGCGCGTTTCGCAACAGTCTTGCCACCGGGCAGGTAAGCCAGGCGCTGTTTTCCTGAGTCGAAAGCCGCAGCGTCAGGGCATGACGAAGTACCGTCAGTTCACTGCGCTCATGCCCGGCCAGTTCCTGCACCGTCACCCGTTCAGATTGCCAGCGGCGTGGACGGGCACTGTCCTGCCCGTCATCCAGATTACCGCCATTGGCGCTGAGGAGTGGCAGACACAGCAGCACTTCAACTGCATCACTCCCCACCGCTGATAAATCACATACCGGCGGCAGGTTATCCGCCAGATCTGTGTCCACCAGCGTACCATCCGCAAAGCGCACGCAAAGCCGGGTGGCATTCAGCCGTGAAAGGGCCAGCGCGCCTTCGTCGAACTCCGCGCACAGCACACCCCACGGGTGCGCCAGCGCCATCCGGGCCACGGTATCGGCCATATGTGCATCCCAGCGGGCCTGCTGCTGGAACTGCTGCGGGGCCAGGAAGGCCCCGTCTTCCCATAACGGACGATAAATTTTCATCCCTGCTACCGCCTTACGCTTTCGCTTTAGGCATCTGGCTCACCAGAGACAGGTTCACATCCATGCCTTCCACCTGGAAGTGCGGCACCGCAAACAGCTTCACGCGGAAGAAACCCGGGTTGTCTTCGATATCTTCCACCACCACCTTCGCGTCACGCAGCGGATGAGAAGCCTGCAACTCATCGCCCGGATCGGTCATTTCCGTCACCAGACTACGCACCCAGGTATTCAGCTCCAGCTCCAGCAGACGGCGGTCCTTGGTGGTGCCGATGTTTTCGCGCTGGATGAGCTTCAGGTAGTGCGCAATACGCGACAGCAGGAAGATGTACGGCAGACGGGCGTTGATGCGGCTGTTGGCCGTGGCATCTGCGGTGTCGTACAGCGCCGGTTTCTGCGCGGAGTTCGCCGAGAAGAAGCAGGCATAGTCGCGGTTTTTGTAATACGAGAGCGGAATAAAGCCGAGGTTGGCAAACTCAAACTCCCGGGTCTCCGGGATCATCACCTCAGACGGGATTTTCACCTGGTTGCCGGTGCCCAGAACGTACAGATGAATAGGCAGGTCTTTCACCGCCCCGCCCGCCTGCGGGCCACGGATCTGCACGCACCAGCCGTTATTGATGAAGCTCTTCACCATGTTTGACGCGAAGGAGAACGACGCGCTGGTCCACAGGTATTTCTCGTGATCCGGGCCTTTCACCTGCTCAACGTAGTTAAAGCTGCGTACAGGTACGGTGTCCGGGCCATACGGCAGACGCCCCAGCACGCGCGGCATCACGAGGCCGATGTAGCGGGCGTCGTCGGTGTCGCGGAAGGATTTCCACTTGATGTATTCCGCGCGGTCGAAGTAGTTGCCGATATCCTTAATTGCAGCCACCTCTTCCATGGAGTCTTTCAGGAAGAATTTCGGACCGACAGAGCCAATAAACGGCATATGTGCGGCAGCTGACACTTTAGAGATGTTGCGCAGCAGCGCCACATCCTGCGGGCTGGCGTCAAATTCATAGGATGAAATCACGGAACCAATCGGCTCGCCGCCCGGGGTGTCGTATTCGGCGGTATAGGTGTGCCAGTAGAGGCCGCTCTGGATAAGTTCCGGCGCGTCTTCAAAGTCCTGACGCAGATCTTCTTTCGACACATCCAGAATTTCGGTTTTCACATTCTGGCGGTAATCGGTGCTGTCCACCAGCTGCTTCAGGCCGCGCCACAGGGATTCCACCTTCTGGAACTCCTGGTGATGCATTACGGCATCCAGCTGACGGCTGATCTGGAAATCCAGCTCAGCGATATGGTGGTCAATCAGCGTTTTATCGAGCTTCTCCACCGGCTGACCGGATTTGCGGATGCAGTCCATAAACACCTGCATCGCCGCCGTCAGGCGTTCACCCGCCGGAGCGTCAGAAAGCGCGGCGTCATCCAGAAACGCATTGATATCCCCCAGGCTGGAGGCCGGGGTCAGGTTGATTTTTTCAAACAGGGAGGCGTAAACGCCCTCTTTTTCCAGTACGGTGGTCTGCCCCTGCGCGGAGGCGGTTTCAGTATTCACAGACATCAGCATATTCCCGGTTAATCCATTAAATTACACATGCCGCTTATTTCGGGGCCAGTGCACTCATTTCGTCGCGTAATTCCTGAGACAGCGCCGGGTCTTTAAGAATTTTCTCGAGTTCTTTTCTGAAAGTGGCGTTATCAAGGAGATTGGATTTGAGGTCGCGTAATAAATTACGCATGGCCAGCATGGCGCGGAGCTGGGGGATCTGGCGGGCAACCTGTTCAGGTTCGAAATCCTTAATATCGGAGAAATTCAGTTTTATGCTTTCTTCCGAACCATCCCCGGCCATTGTGTTAGGAACCGTCAGATTCACTTCCGGGTTAAATTCCGAAAGTACGCTGTTGAAGTTATTTTTATTGACGTTAATTTTCTCCCTTTCCGATAATGGGCGATTCTCTTTTCCATTACTGAAATCACCGACGGTGAGGAGTTTAAGCGGCAGTTCGATTTTCTTCTGCGCGCCACCTGTATGCAGAGCCAGCTTTAAGTTTATGCGTGCCTTGGGCACCTCATTCTGGAATGAATCGGCCATAGCAGTCCCTTTATTTAAAAGAAATAAATGTTAAGTGAGTGACGTTTCTTTACAAAACCATATTAGAGCAAAAGCCCATTTAAAATCAACTTATCAGATCAAAGATCTACCATTGGACTTTTCTTAAGAATATTCCACTAAATTATTGTACTCATAAATGCCATAGATACATGACATACAGTAAAAATTAACCATTTATTCACATTAATCTGGCAGGAATGACTGCTTTGTTTGGAAATATTGAACTTATTGTTCCATGAGGTTGAATAATTGATTTACATCAATGCATTTATTAACACGCCCCGTAACAGCGCAGAGAAATAAGGTTTTAATTCAATAAATGGCCTGAATATGAAAAAATCCTGTATCGGACAAATTTAATCTTAAAAACAGTAATGACTATACTGCTACAGGAATGGCGAATAAATGACTACGCGTTTTTCGATAAACGGGAGAAAGAATCTCTCTGAAGATATTCATCATGACAATGAGTGATGGGCTGATATGAAGGGGATATACGGTATTAACCAGGCTGTAAAATCATGCCCCCTGAAAGCGGGCGCTTATGCGGTTAATGGATGTTTACCATAATCACGTAGCGCCCTGACCTCTTTTTAATGCTTTTCAATATACATTGTACGGCTGTACGCAACATCCTCTGGGTTATTTATCGGATAACCTTTAACCCATGGCTTGATGAGACGTCCATTGGTGTACTGATAAATAGGGGCAATCGGTGCTTTCTCGGTGAGGATCTTCTCGGCCATGTTGTAGTCGGCATTACGCGCTTTTTCAGTCGTTTCGAGCGTCGCCTGATGAATAATCTTATCGTAAGCAGGATCGTTGAATCGTGAGATATTCCCGCTATGGGATGAGGTCAGCAGCGACAGGAATGTCGACGGCTCGTTGTAGTCCCCTACCCACGATGCACGGATGACGTCAAAATTCCCGGTATTGCGGCTGTCGATGTAGGTTTTCCACTCCTGATTCTGCAACTTAACGTCAACACCCAGATTTTTCTTCCACATGGATGCAACGGCAATCGCGATTTTCTGGTGGTTTTCAGACGTGTTATACAGCAGCGTTAATTTTAGCGGACGCTGAGGGCCATAGCCTGCCGCCTGCAACAACGTTTTCGCCTGCGCATTCAGCTCTTGCTGCGACATCTGCTCAAATGGCGAGGTTTCCGGCGTAAAGCCCGCAGTGACATCGGGAGTAAAATGCCAGGCCGGTTTCTCACCGGTCCCCAGGACTTTTTCCGCCATAATACGTCTGTCTATAGTCATGCTGAGCGCGAGACGTACGCGGGCATCCGCGGTTGGGCCTTTTTGCGTGTTAAACGCGTAGTAATAGGTCCCAAGCTGTGGCGGTGTATATACTTGTCCCGGAATATCTTTAAGCAGCTTCTGGTACATGTTTTTCGGAAACGATTCTGTAATATCGATATCGCCCGCCAGATAGCGTTTGGTCGCCGAGGACTCCTGGTTGATCGGCACAAAGGTGACTTTTTTAAGCACCGTCCTGGCGTTATCCCAGTAATGTGAATTCGGCTCAACCACCAGTTTTTCATTCACCACGCGATCTTTCAGCACATACGCACCGTTGCCAATGAGCGCGCCAGGCCGCGTCCATTCCTTACCGCTTTCCACATTGGCCTTTTGAACAGGATAAAACGCGAAGTTAGCCGTCAGATTGCTGAACCAGGGCAGCGGTTTGTCCAGCTGCACGCGCAGCGTTTTAGCATCCACCGCCGTCACGCCGAGCGTATCCGGAGCAGCTTTGCCGTCGATAATGGCCTGGGCATTGTTAATGCCCGCCAGCGCCGCGAACCAGGCGAAAGGTGACGTTGTTTTAGGATCAACCAGACGACGCCAGCTATAGACAAAATCGTGTGCCGTCACCGGGGTACCGTCAGACCACTTAGCGTTATCCCGCAACGTGAACGTCCAGACGCGGTTGTCATTGCTCTGCCAGCGCGTCGCCACGCCGGGAACTAACTCCCCTTTTTCGTTCTGATTCACCAGCCCTTCATAGAGGTCGCGGATCACCTGTATCTCGGGCAACCCCACCGCTTTTGCCGGATCGAGCGAAGCGGGCTCATCTTTGATATGTCGAACCAGCTCCTGCTTTTGCGCCAGAACCGTTCCTTCGGGAACCTCCGCGGCATATGAAAGTGAAGAAAGCCCGCACAGCCACAGCGCAGTACAAAGAAGCGAAACAGGATGCTTCATACGATCCCCTTAATGATGTCAGGTAACAGGCAGATGCGTAATTATTTGTTTCGAAACGGAGAAATGCAAATGCTTCCTCCGGAAAGTTGATGTCAGGCAATTTTCCATACACACGGAAACTATTTGATTAAGCGCGGCTTTTGCACAACACTGCCAGAAGTGACTTTATCATCAGGGTTTACTATGGCAACTACCCGACCAAGAACGGAACGCGGCGCCTTCCCGCCCGGAACTGAACATTATGGACGCTCATTTTTAGGTGCGCCGCTAATCTGGTTTCCGGCCCCCAAGGCCGATCGCAATAGCGGCTTAATCATTGCAGGCACGCATGGTGATGAAAACTCGTCTGTCGTGACGCTCTCGTGCGCGCTACGTACGCTGGCCCCCGATTTACGACGTCATCATGTGATTTTGTCCGTCAACCCGGACGGTTGTCAGCTTGGATTACGGGCGAATGCACGCGGCGTTGACCTGAACAGGAACTTCCCGGCGGCAAACTGGCGCGCCGGTGAAACGGTGTATCGCTGGAACAGTTCGGCGCAGGAGCGAGATGTGGTCCTGCTCACGGGAGACAAACCCGGTTCCGAACCGGAGACTCAGGCGCTGTGCCAGCTTATTCATAAGATCCACCCGGCCTGGGTTGTCTCTTTCCACGATCCCCTCGCCTGTATTGAAGATCCTCGTCATACGGCGCTCGGGCAGTGGCTGGCGGATGCGTTTGCTCTACCTCTGGTGAGCAGCGTTGGCTATGAAACACCCGGGTCGTTTGGCAGCTGGTGCGCGGACCTCAGCCTTCACTGTATAACCGCAGAGTTTCCGCCCATCTCCTCGGATGAAGCGAGCGAGAAATACCTGCGGGCGATGACAGATCTCCTGCGCTGGCAGCCTCAAAGATGAAGTACGCCGGAGGTAAAATTCAGCGCGGGTGAGACGTCAACCGCCAGCCAGGTTGGGCCGTCCAGATCGGCAAAGCGCACGCTGTTCACCAGCGGGAGTGCAGCGCCGATCGCTCTGGACGTACACAACATACAGCCCAGCATCAGAGCAAAGCCTTGCGCCTGCGCAGCTTGTGCCAGAGCAAGGGCCTCGGTCAACCCACCTGTTTTATCCAGCTTAATGTTCACCATTTCGTAACGTCCCTTGAGGGCTGACAGGCTCTCACGGGTATGACAGCTTTCGTCTGCACAGACGGGAAGCGGATGAATAAAATTCGCCAGCGCGGCATCGTCTTCTGCCGGGAGGGGTTGCTCCAGCATGGCAACGCCCAGATCGGCAAGCAGCTGACAACGGGCTGCCAGCCCTTCGCTGTGCCATGATTCGTTCGCATCGACGATAAGAGTGGCATCAGGCACCGCCGCACGAATGGCGACCATGCGTTCGCTAATCAGGCGATCGTCGAGCTTCACCTTTAATAAGGTTGCACCGGTGGCATACAACGCCTGAGCGCTGGCGGCCATTTGCTCTGGTTCACCGATGACCACCGTTTGCGCGGTGACGATCGATTGCGGCAGCGTAACGTCCAGCAGCGCAGGCAGCGGTTTTTGTTGTTTCGCCGCTTCCAGACTCCAGAGTGCGCAGTCAATCGCGTTGCGTGCCGCGCCGGCCGGCAACCGAAGCTGAAGAGACTCGCGCGTCAGGCCCGCCTGCAACTCGGGCACCACCGTCATAATTTGCGCCATGACTGACGCCAGGCTTTCTCCGTAGCGAGGATAAGGGGTACATTCTCCGACGCCTTTTACGCCGTCCTCTTCACATTCAACCACGACCACGCAGGCCTCATTACGGCTGCCGCGCGAGATCACAAACGGGGTGTGCAATGGCCAGGCTTCTTCATAGACCTTAACGCTTCTCATCACTGACTCCTTGCAGGCCGGAAAGGCAGAAAATTGGTTTGCCGTGCTAACTGCGGATGACATACACTAGCCACGACGTTAACTATTTGTAAACAGGAAGATATCTATGTCACAACTCGTTCATTTCCAGGGCAACCCGGTTGCTGTTGCAGGTTCCATCCCACAGTCTGGCAGCAAAGCACAGCCTTTTACTCTGGTGGCTAAAGATCTGTCTGACGTCACGCTGAGCCAGTTTGCTGGCAAGCGTAAAGTCCTGAACATTTTCCCAAGCATCGATACTGGCGTTTGCGCTGCATCAGTGCGTAAATTCAACCAGCTGGCGACCGAAATGGATAACACCGTGGTGCTGTGCATTTCTGCTGACCTGCCGTTTGCCCAGTCCCGCTTCTGCGGCGCTGAAGGCCTGAGCAACGTTATCACCCTTTCCACTCTGCGCAGCCCGGATTTCCTGGAAAAATACGGTGTTGCCATTTCCGAAGGCGCGCTGAAAGGTCTGGCTGCTCGTGCGGTGCTGGTGATCGATGAAAACGACAACGTTGTTTTCAGTGAGCTGGTCAACGAAATCACTACCGAACCGGATTACACCGCTGCACTTGAGGCGCTTAAAGCCTAAACGTAAAAAAGCCTCTGCAAAGAGGCTTTTTTATTTATTCGTCACCCTTCTTCTGATTTAACCCATACTCGCGCAGCTTATTCGCAATTGCGGTATGAGACACTCCAAGACGTTTAGCCAGCTTGCGCGTGCTCGGATAGCTGCGATAAAGCTGCGTTAACACTGAACGCTCGAAACGGCTGGTGATGTCATCCAGCGAGCCTTCCATTGCCTCTTCGCCTACCGAGACCGTCCCGGCATCGTAATCCGGCAACAGAATATCCTGAGGACGCAGTTCATACCCTTCAAGCTGAGTTAATGCGCGATAGACCGCATTTTTAAGCTGACGAATATTGCCCGGCCAGCCGTAACGCGTCAGTACGGTGCCCAGGTCGGCAGAGAGCTTCGGACGCGGCACGCCCTGCTCATCGGCAAAACGGGCCACGAACAGTTCTGTCAACGGCATGATGTCCTGCGGGCAATCGCGCAGCGGCGGAATATTGAGCGTCAGAACGTTGAGACGATAGTAGAGATCTTCGCGGAATACTCCTTTCTGCACCAGCTCCACCAGGTTTTTCTGGGTGGCGCAGATGACGCGCACGTCCACGTGAACTTCATGATCTTCCCCCACGCGGCGGAACGTGCCGTCATTGAGAAAACGCAGCAGTTTCGCCTGCATGCGTGGCGACATTTCGCCAATCTCGTCCAGCAACACCGAGCCGCCATTCGCCTGTTCAAAGAAGCCTTTTTTGCCTTCCGGCGCATGCCCGAACAGCTCACTTTCAACGGCATCTTCAGGAATAGAGGCGCAGTTCAGCGCCAGATACGGTTTTGCCGCACGCGGGCTGGCCATGTGCACAGCATGCGCCAGCAGATCTTTCCCCGTACCGGTATCCCCGGTAATCAGCAGCGGCGCCGTAAGATTTGCCAGCTTGCGCGCCTGGTCGATCACATGACGCATTTTCGGGCTCACCGCAATAATCTGGCTGAATGCGCCGACGTCCTGGCTGGAAATATTCTGTAACTGGCGTCCCATGCGCACCGTGGAGCGCAGCATGATCACCGCGCCGGTGAGCACCCGCGCGGCATTTTCCCCTTTCAGGTAGACCGGCGTGATCTCCATCAGGAAATTCTGTCCGTTGATGACGACGTGCTCGCTATGGGTATTTTGCGGGTTGCTGTCCAGCCAGCGCTGGAAATTAAACCCGGTGATCAGTTGCGTGGCGTGGTGCCCGATAAGTTTTTCCTGCGTCTGCGCAAACAGCTGGCAGCTGGCCTGGTTAACGCGCTCGACTTTATTTTTCAGATCGAGAGAGAGAAACGGCTCCGGCATTGCTTCCAGCAGCGCGCTCAGTGCAAGGTGTTCCCGCTCGGACGGCATCCAGGGGATGGTGCGTACGTCCGTAACGCCAGCAATACGGCGGATTTCCGCCATCAGGCTACTGAAGGTATTAAATTCAATTTCGGCAAAATTGAGGTAAATTCGCCCGACAGGGTCGATCTCTATGCCACGTAAATCAATGCTACGTAAAACAAGAAGATCGAGTAACTCGCGGGTCAGACCGAGACGGTCCTCACAAAAGACTTCCAGACGCATGGGAAATTCACCGTTTAAGCCAATAACAGTAAAATGATATGTCAGATCACGGTGTTCGGGAAGGTGGCTGTCAACAAATATTGACAGCCCGCACGATTAGTAAACAAAACCTCACTGAGCAGGTTTTTTATTGAGCGTCTCTTTAAGCTGGCCAATTAATTCGCGACGGAAATCTCCCAGCCGCGGCTTATCGCCATCGATCCAGGGGAGTGGACGACACACCTCCATCGCTTTGATGCCCAGGCGTGCCGTCAGCAGACCGGCACCAATCCCCTGCGCCGCCCGGGCAGAGAGACGCGCCGCAAGATCCTGCGACATCCAGTCCATCCCGACCTCCCGCACCAGTTCGCTTGCCCCGGCGAAGGCGATATTCAGCAATACCAGTTTGAACAGGCGCAGTCGGCTGTAATAGCCAAGCTCAATGCCATAAAGTCTGGCGATGCGGTTGATCAGGCGCAGGTTGCGCCAGGCAATAAAGGCCATGTCCACCATTGCCAGCGGACTGACGGCGATCATCAGGGTGGATTCCGCCGCCGAGCGGCTGATCTCACGACGAGCCTGCGCATCCAGTACCGGCTGAACAATGTGCGCATAGAGCGTGACCACTTCCTGGTCATTCTGGGTTTCGTGGATCGCCGCATACCAGCGCTGAAGCGCCGGGTGAGAGTGATCTATCCCGGCCTGAGCCGCAAGCTTTTCACAAAAAGCACGCCCTTTTCCTGTGCCGTGACTGTGCAGCAGATCCCGCGCTTCATCGCGTTCGTGCGCACGCTGACGCAAACGCCAGAGGCGACGCCACTCGGTGACGACTGAGCCAACGCCCGCACCAACAATCAACGCCCCGGCGGCGCATCCCCCCAGCGCCACCCAGTCCTGCGTTTGCCAGGCATTGACGCCCCACTGCACGCCCTGGCCGATTACGCTTACACCAAAAAGGGCTAACCCGGCGGTCACCATCTTGCGCCACAGGCTGCGTTTCGGGCGCAGTGCCGCATCAACCGCCGCTTCCGCCTGCCCCTCTTCAGCCATCGGCTCGTCTGCCAGCACGGGAGCAAAGTTGTCGGCCTGCGGGCCGCTGAAGGTTTGCGCCGTTTTAAACGCCTCATGCGGGGACTGCTCAAGCTGGCCGGTAAAATCAATGCGTGGTTTTAACGGTTCCGTCATCGCAATTTATCTCCAATTAAAAACTCCAGCGCGGCATCCAGACGGATATGCGGCAATGGCTGGTCAACGTTCATGCTCTGCGGACGGAAGGCTTCGAACTGAAAACCCTGGCTTTGCCAGAAAGCCTGGCCCGGCAGACGCGCCGGAACTTCCCCCGGATAGACCGTGAGCGGTTCGCCGTCGCTGAGACGGTTGCCCCGCAGGGCCGGAATTTTCTCGCCATTCAGGTCAATCAACCCACTCTGCGTTGCCTGTACGGACGCCAGCCCCAGACAGTCCATGCTGATCCCTTCGAAGGCCGCATTCTGCCAGGCATCCTGCACCAGCTGTTGCAGCAGGGATACCATGTTGGCGTGCTGATCGACCGTCACATGGTCAGCTTTTGTGGCGGCAAACAGCAGCTTGTCGATGACCGGCGAGAACAAACGGCGAAACAGCGTACGCTGGCCATAATGAAAGCTTTGCATCAGCTGCGTCAGCGCCAGCCGCATATCATTGAACGCCTGCGGCCCGCTGTTGAGCGGTTGCAGGCAGTCCACCAGCACGATCTGGCGGTCAAAGCGTAAAAAGTGATTTTTATAAAAGCCCTTAACCACCTTCTCACAGTAATAATTGTATCGCTCGCGGAGCATACCGGCGTTGGTGGTCTTGTCCGCCTGCGCCAGTTTCGATTCACCGATGCTGTCGACGTCCGGCCACGGGAAAAACTGTAGCGCGGGAGCACCGGCTAAATCTCCCGGCAGAACAAAACGGCCCGGCTGAATAAAATGCAACCCCTCCTGCTTGCACTGATGCAGGTAATCCGTCCAGGCTTCAGCTATGACGGCCAGACGGTTTTCATCCGCCGGTGCCAGCGGATCCAGCCCTTCGCAAAGCTGGCGCCATTTGGTCGACCACTCTGCCCGCTGCCCCTGCAACAGACCGGTCATCTGTCGGGACCAGCTCAGGTAATCCTGCGCCAGCATCGGTAAATCGAGCAGCCATTCTCCCGGATAATCCACAATTTCGAGATAGAGCGTGGACGTTTCTTTGAAGTGACGCATCAGGGATTCATTCGAGCGGAAACGAAGCGCAAGCCGGATTTCGCTCACGCCACGCGTCGGGGTGGGCCAGGCGGGAGGCTCCCCGTATAACTGCGCCAGACCTTCATCATAGGTGAAACGGGGGATGCCAAAATCACGTTGCGGTACGCGTTTTACCCCCAGCAACCGCTCCTCGCGAACCGCGCTAAGCAGTGGCAGGCGCGCCCCTGCATGCAGGTTCAACAGCTGATTGACCATCGCCGTAATGAATGCTGTCTTACCGCTGCGGCTCAGCCCCGTCACGGCAAGACGCAGATGGCGATCAACGCCACGGTTCACCAGAGAATTGAATTCGTTTTTAAGTCGCTTCATCGCCGTCCTTCATTGCCTGGAACCCTGAAAAAAGTCACTTCAGAATACAGTAAATTGGGGCAGAGCGTTGATTATCAATTCTTAATTATTGCTATTGCCGTTTTCTCTCCAGTAAGATGGGCGCAATTGCTGTCCGTCTGGAGTGAGTAAGGTGTATGTCACCCACCATCTATGATATTGCCCGCGTTGCTGGCGTTTCGAAATCAACCGTGTCGCGCGTTCTGAATAAACAAACGAATATTTCTCCTGAAGCGCGCGAAAAGGTGTTGAAGGCGATAGAAGAATTAAATTATCAACCGAATAAACTTGCCCGCGCACTCACCTCTTCTGGCTTCGACGCCATTATGGTTATTTCGACCCGTTCAACCAAAACCACCGCAGGAAATCCGTTTTTCTCTGATGTATTGCATGCCATAACGGCAAAAGCAGAAGAAGAAGGTTTTGATGTTATTTTACAAACGTCCAAAAGCAGCGAAGATGATCTGCAAAAATGCGTGGGTAAAATTAAGCAGAAGATGATCAAAGGGATCATCATGCTAAGCTCGCCAGCGAACGAGTCTTTTTTCGCGACGCTGGACGAATACGGTGTGCCCGTGGTCGTTATCGGTAAAGTAGAAGGTAATTACCAGAATATCTATTCTGTCGACACGGATAATTTCCGCGACAGCGCCATATTAACCGACTCATTTATCAAACATGGTCGCACTAAAATTGCCTGCCTGCATGCCCCGCTCGATTATCACGTTTCTATCGATCGCCTGGCGGGCTATAAATCGAGCCTTGAGAAGCAGGGTATAGCGATTAACCCGGACTGGGTTATTGATGGCGGGTATACCCATGAAAGCGCGCTTCAGGCGGCCTGTCAGCTACTCTCTTCAGACAACCCGCCCGATGCGGTTTTTGCGACGGACAGCATGAAACTGCTGAGTCTTTATCGTGCCGCGGATGAGTTAAATCTGACGATCCCGGAACAGGTCGCAATGGCAGGATACAGCGACCCGATGCTATCTCTCATTTTAACCCCTGCACCAGGCGGTTTTGATATCCCCACGAGAAAGCTGGGCGAAGAGAGCTGCGATTTGTTGTTCAGGTGCATTGCGGGTAAACCTGCCCCGCATAAGGTATTGGTTGAAACGCATTTTTCAGATGCGGCTTCATTACGCTAAAAACCAGGGGCAAACGCCCCTGGTAACGTCCTGTCAGAACGCGTAATTCACGCCGATCCCCGCATAGTGGAAGCGATCGTTTTCGCCTTCGTCATGGTTTTCCCATTCGTAGGCATATTCCAGCGTCATGGAAAGGCCATTCGCAAAGTCGTAAGCGTAGAGCAGCCCCAGACGATTGAAATCATGCCCTTCACGTGTCGGATCGTCCTGCCAGTCCCAGTTTGTCCAGCGGTCAAGCCCAAGACGGGTATACGGCGTCAGGGTTGTCTGTCCTAATGAAACAGGCAGATACGCACGGATTTCCTGAGTGGAGAATTCACCGTTATTACGTGAACTGTCCATATTGAAACCCCGCTCTAAATAGTAATTAACTTTTGCAGAGACGGTTTCGTTAATTGTCCAGGTAAAACCGGTTTCCGTTTCAACACGGCTGTCAGAATAACCGGTTTTTGCCAGGTCATTCGCAAACTGGTACATAGCAAACCATCCGCCAAAACGCCAGTCATCGGTTAATTTTACATCCCAGTCAGGTTGAATTTTATAGCGCTGCATATTCGCGCTGCCCGCTTTCGCGCCATCCTCGTCTTTGAAATGATAGCTGTAATTACGGAAACCTCCCGTCAGTCCCAGCGTGAAATCATCGGTACCAATAATACGATAGCGTAATTCTACTTCTGGACGATCAAAATAGGTGCCGCGCGTCATGCTACTGTAATCGACCGGCCCTTCCTGATACATAGCCATCGAAATGGTCCAGGCATCCCATGTGGCATTAAACCACACGGAGGGTTCATATAATCCATCTTTATCGTCGGCCTGACCTTCGACGTTTTCAATTTCATACATGGCGCCAATATTAAATTCCCACTGCTTGGCTGATTCTGTTGCTTGCGCGCAGCTCATCCCTGCGCACAGGACGAGCGCAGCACTTCTTAGTAGAGTACTCATTAAAATATTCCTTTATAATTAACACACAAAAAACCGGAAACTTTCATTTCCGGCGAACACCTTTCTTATCTAATAGCTGTTTCAGTATCAGCATCGAAGAAATGGCACTTATTCATATCGAACTGGATGCCGATATTATCTCCGGCGACGTAATCATCCGCCGCTCCCGCACGGACGACCAGTTCATGCCCACCCACGGTGGCATAAAGCATAAATTCAGCCCCGGTCAGCTCAGCAACGCTGATCTTCGCCGTGATGTTTTCACCGCTTCGCTGTGCGGTGAGAATGTCTTCCGGACGGATCCCAAAGACAACCGCTTTACGCTGGTAACCTTGCGCATTCAGTACGGCCAGCTTGTCCTCCGGGATCTCCAGGCGCAGCGTTTCCGTCACAAAGTAGCGGTCGTCGATCGCGCCACGAATGAAGTTCATCGCAGGCGAACCAATAAACCCTGCAACGAACATATTCGCCGGCTCGTTGTAGACCTGCTTCGGCGCACCCACCTGCTGAATGATGCCGTCCTTTAAAATCACGATGCGGGTCGCCATCGTCATGGCTTCCGTCTGATCGTGCGTCACGTAAATCATGGTGGTGTTAAGCTTCTGGTGCAGCTTGCTGATTTCAGCGCGCATCTGCACACGAAGCTTGGCATCGAGGTTGGATAAAGGCTCATCCATCAGGAAGACCCCCGCTTCGCGCACTATCGCCCTGCCTAACGCCACGCGCTGGCGCTGACCGCCGGACAACGCGCCAGGTTTACGCTGGAGATAGTCGCGCAAGCCCAGGATCTGTGCCGCCCAGCTAACGCGTTCTTCAATAACGGAGGGCGCAATTTTTTGCATTTTCAGGCCAAACGCCATGTTGTCGTAGACCGTCATATGCGGATAGAGCGCATAGTTCTGGAAGACCATCGCGATATCACGGGACTTGGCGGGAACATCATTCATGCAAACCCCGTCAATAATCAGTTCACCCGCGCTGATCTCCTCGAGGCCGGCAATCATTCGCAGCGTCGTGGATTTCCCACAGCCCGATGGACCGACGAAGACAATAAATTCTTTGTCTTCGATTTCGAGGTTGAAATCCTTAACCACGTGGACCTGGTTATCATAGATTTTCTGAATGTGTTTCAGAGACAGTTGAGCCATTATTAATTCCTTATCAATACGCCCGGGATGCCCAGAACGCCGTCAGGCGTTCCCAGGTCAGTTCCTGCGTTGAATGAAGTTGTAATCCCGCATGGTTCAGGCCAGGCCCAATCCCGACCGACAGCATGCCTGCGGCGTTGATCGCATCTACCCCTGCGGCGGCATCTTCGATACCAATGGCCTCTTCAGGACGCACGTTCAGTCCTTTACAGGCCGCAAGGAAGATTTCCGGGTCCGGCTTTGAGCGGCAAATGCGCGACGCATCGGCGCAAAAATCGAAAGCCTGATGAATACCCAACGCGTGCAAAATCCCAGGGGCATTAAGCGATACGGATGCCAGGCCAATTTTGACCTTCGCGGCGCGAATATCCGCCAGCACGTCGCGAATACCCGGGAGCAGCGAGTCCTGCGTCAGTGATGCCAGCGACTGGACGTAAAGCGCGTTTTTTTTCGTCGCCAGCGCCAGGCGCTGCTCGTCACTGAACATCCCCTCTTTCCCGCCATGTTTCAGAATGCGCTGGAGGGAGTCCATACGGCTTATTCCCTTCAGCTGTTCGTTAAATACTTCGTCGAAGGTGATACCAATCTCCTCCGCCACGGCGCGCCAGGCCAGAAAGTGAAGATGCGCGGTATCGGTTATCACCCCGTCCAGATCGAATACAACAGCGTTAAGCGTCATGACGCCCCTCCGTGGTAGCGGTCCCATTAACAGATGCAAGAAAGTCCTTACGCTCACAGACCTTTCGCCCTGATACATGCAACGTTTTACCCCACAGCGTCAACGTGACAGGTGCGGTGGTTTCAATGGTTAACTGGTCATCTTCACAGGTAATGTGCATCGTTGCGTCCCGCCACCGCAGCGGGAAGGCGAGTTTTTGCCAGTGAGCAGGCAGCTTCGGCGCAAGATGCAGCTCCCCTTCGCTAATGTGCAGGCCAGCAAAACCCTGAATGGCGCCCAGCCAGATCGCACCGGTGGCGGCGGCATGAATACCGTCATCACTGCTGTGCGGGTCATCCCCCAGGTCGATGGCAATCCCATCGCGCCAGAAGGCATACGCCCCCTCGGTGTCACCGCAGCGTGCGAGCACAATGCCGTGAATGGCTTTACTCAGGGATGAATCATGGATCGTGCGTGGCTCGTAGAACGCCAGATTGGCGGCACATTGCTGCGGCGTAAACCGTTCCGGCAGCAGGTAGTTAAGCATTACCACGTCAGCCTGCTTCAGGATCTGCATCTCGTTCACTTCCGCACGAGAGTAATCAAGCAGAATGGTTTGCTTACCCGCTTTGGCTTTATAGCGGCTCAGATCGATGGCAGGTTTAGCCATGAAGGTATCATCCTGCGGGATCACACCGTCTGCGTCGGCCTCTGGCAGCCACAGGCGCGCCAGGAACTTCCCGGCATTCTCCGTAAAACGCGCATCTTCACGCCCAAACATCGCCATAAACTGACGCGCGCAGGCAACGTTGTGCCAGACCAGATAGTTGGTGTAGGCGTTGTTGTTGACATGCTCGGTGTATTCATCCGGTCCGATCACGTCATGGATCTCAAGACGACCATTAATTTCCGTCGCGCGTCCCATCCAGAACGAAGCGGTTTCCATCAGTAGCGTCAGGCCCTCATTGCGCATAAAGGCATCGTCGTGTGTTGCCTGCCAGTAAGCGACAACGGCCCAGGCAATATCAGCCACGATGTGGTGTTCAGCGAGTGCGGAGGCGACCTTCTGGCGAACCCCGGTACGGATGTTAATGGCTGCGAATTCTGGCGTCTCTTCCTGTCCGCTGGCGGCGCTTTCCCACGGGAACAACGCGCCTGGCCAACCGTTACGGCGTGCTTTTTCGCGCGCGCCAGAAAGATTCAGCCAGCGATAGCGCAGCAGGCTGCGGGCAATCTGTGGACGGGTAAACAGATGGAACGGCAGCAGGAAAATTTCAGTATCCCAGAAGACGTGCCCTTTGTACCCTTCCCCCGTCAGCCCTTTCGCGGCAATGCTGCTTCTTTCGCTATGGGCTGGCGTCATTGTCGTCAGGTGCCAGACGGCATAATCCAGCGCCAGCTGATCCTGCTGTTCTGCACAAGTCACTTCCACCCGAGCGTCACGCCATACCGCTTTCCAGGCATACGCTGAGCTTTCAAGCAACGCATCGTAGCCTCTTGCCGCGCAGACTTTGAGATCGGCCAGCGCGTTGCGGGCGAAAGACTCCTGCGAGAGCGCTTTATCGCTGCGATGTGTCAGCCAGACGATCTTCTCAAGCGTGACAGTGTCACCTTGCGAGATAGTCAGAGAATGATGAACGTTGAGGCGACGATTTTTGGCGGTGAAACAGCTGTCGCTCTTAGCGGAAAGCTGACAAAACGCCGAAACAACAACTTCAGACGCCCGGTCCTGCGTTTCATACACACCCTGCATGTAGTGCTGGTCGAAGACCCTGACCGAGATTTCATCCAGATGCTGCCTGCCGCTGTTCGTTTGTGTCGCATCTATGCCGGTTTTCAGCACGGCATGAGCGGCGCCATCAAGCGGTGCGATCGAGAGCTGCATTGCCACTAAGGGCAACTGCTCCAGCGAAACAAAACGACGGCTCTCGAGGCGATAGCGTTTTCCGTCCGGCGAACGCCAGACCACGTTACGATGCAGTTCGCCGTTAGCAAAGGCCAGCTCGCGTTGCCACTCAAGAATTTCGCCTGAAAGGAGCGTGAAGTTGACGCCGTCCAGCTCAACTTCAATCCCGGTGACATCCGGCAGATTGATCAGCTCTGTGGTTTCGTTGCGTCCCGCGCGATGATACAGCCCCGCGAGATACATGCCTCTGGTCTGCTGGGTGTAATCTTCTTCATGCGTGGCGCGAATGCCCATGTAGCCATTGCCGCAGGCCATAATGGACGCGTATTTATTCAGGCTATGCGGGCAAAAGCCCGGATCGGTTAATACAGACTGGTTCAGCATAACGTCACGCTTTCCCCTGTTTCCGCGGCTTCATATAACGCCGCGACTAATTGCTGGATCACCAGCCCCTGCTCCGCATCGGCAATCATGATCGGCTCGCCCAATACGCGGCGAACAAACGCGTCCATACTGCGCTGATGTCTCCGATCGTCAGCCTCTTCACGCTGGGTCAGCGTCTGTAAAACACCGGCTTCGTCGTTATAAATGTGTGCCGGGAACAGCGTTGCACCCGCCTTCTCACCACAGAAAGAGACGTTCATGATCGACTGCTCGCGGATATTAAGCGCAAAAGAGGTGTCCAGACGCAGAATGCCACCGTTGCAGAACTCAATCGTGCCAAACAGGGCATCTTCCACGGTAGACTGCGCAGGATCCCATTCGCCAAACTGGCCGGTGTGTTTCCGGTTCCCCAGTTTCTGGAAGCTGTGCGCGGTTACCCGTTTCACGGTCGGGAAGCCCAGCACATACATCGCGGCATCCAGCATATGAATGCCGATATCGATCAGCGGCCCGCCGCCCTGGAGCGATTTATTGGTGAAAACGCCCCACCCCGGCACACCGCAGCGACGCAGCGCCTGCGCGGAGGTGAAGTAAATTTCACCGAGCGTTCCGTTCATTACCGCCTCGCGCAGGAGCTGGGTATCCAGCGCAAAGCGATGGTGAAAATCGTACGCGAGGACTTTTCCGGCCTTGCGCGCCGCGAGACGCATCTCATCCGCCTGGTGCGGCGTCATCGCCGGCGGCTTTTCACACATCACATGACAGCCTGCTTCGAGCGCCGCCATCACATGTTCAAAATGGAACCGGTTAGGCGAACAGACGCTCACCACATCCGGTTTTACTTCCTGCAACATCTCGTGAGCGTCCTGCCATGCCGATGGAATAGCATAACGTTCCGCGAACGCCTGTGCCTGCTCAAGGCGGCTGTCCATGACAGCCACCATTTGAACATCACTGCGCGTGGCGTAATACGAGGCATGCACTTTGTCTGCAACCTGCCCGGCGCCAATGATGGCGACGCGCAGAGGCAAAGGTGTAGAAGCACTCATCACGCTCGTCATCCTTAGCATTCACGCAAGTAAGTGAGAGAGTCCTTATAGGCCTGAGCCGGATCGTCGGCACGCACCCGGCACTCGTACACGACATAACCCTGATAGTTATCGGCACGCAGCTGATCGAACAGGCTGGCGAAATCGAGGCTGCCGCTGCCCGGCTGATAGCGGTGGTTATCAGCAATGTGCACATGACCCAGCAGGTCGCGGTTCTGATGCAGCGCTTCCGTCAGGGAGTCTTCTTCAATATTCATGTGGTAGAAATCACCGATGATCTGCACGTGCTTCAGGCCATTCTCTTCGATATAACGACGCGCGTCGGCCAGAGTGTTGATCATATGATCCTGATAGCGGTTCAGCGGCTCCAGGTAGACGGTCGTACCGGTGCGCGCTGCCACCTCATCCAGCCAGCGCAGGGAAGCGCTGACCGCTTTGCGATCGCCGTCCAGACTACGTGGCGAAGTCATTGGCGGCAGACGGAAGGTAAACATTCCCCAGGCAGCCGGAACGATAATCCCCTTACCGCCCACTTCTGCCAGCGCTTCAAGGATGCGTTCAATCTGCTGCAGACCGTTCAGGCGGCGTTCTTCGATGAAATCCCCGATCCATCCATCGTAACCGCCACAGGCCGTCGTGACCGGCAGGCCGGTGGCTTTGATAGCCGCTTTTACTTCGTCGAGGTTTTCCACCAGCAGTCGGCCATCGATTTCGTAGCCATCAAATCCCATCGCTTTGATGTATTCGAATTTTTCCATGATATCGGTCGGGAAAAAGGCCTGGTTTTGTGTTGCGATTTTCATGATTTGCTGTCCTTAGCTTAAAAAGTGACGCCCATTTTGATACTGAGTTCCGGGTGCTGATCGACATACTTCATATAGCTTTCCGGGCTGGTGGTGAAGGTGACGACCGGGTCGATCAGATCTTCACAATTGAGATAACCGTTCATCAGCAATTCCCAGCAGGTCTCTTCAATACGCTTGCGGCTCCAGCGCGGATAATCCGGGTTGGGTTCACTGCATGCGCGAGAGAAGACAATTTTGGCGTTGTTAAAGTGTGCTTCGCGACCAAGGTTGAAGCCCGCCGCGAACGGCTTGGCGAAAGCCACGTAGGAGATGGTGCCGCCGTAGGCGAGACCGCGCAGCGCAGATTGCAGTGCATCTGCAAATCCGCTGGTTTCGATGATCACATCTGCGCCCTGCTTGCCGGTCAGTTTCTTAATTTCCAGACCGACATCGGTACCGATTGGGTTCAGACAGTGGTCTGCACCGTGACGGCGGGCGATCTCACAGCGGTGCTCAATAGGATCGACACCAATAACCACTGACGCGCCGGCTTTTTTCGCCAGCTGAATCGCAATCTGGCCAATCGCGCCCAGCCCCACAACCACGACGAAATCCCCTACGCGGACGTTAGCATCACGCACGCCGCTCATGGCGAACTGCGCCGGATCGTAACAAACGGCGTTTTTCCAGGATGCGCCCTGCGGCATTTTGCGCAGCTTATAATTGTTCACCGCGTTAACGATGACCGTTTCCTGCAACGGGCCGTAGCAGCAGACGCTGTCGCCGATCTGGTATTCCGTCACGTCCGCACCACATTCGATGATGTCGCCGACGATCATGTTCCCCAGCTGGAATTTACCAAATTCGATGCCGCGCGCTGCACCTTCTTCACGCGGGGTAAACATCTGCCACTCAGCGTTGAACTCTTCATCAATGAACGGGCTTGCCGCGCGGAAATCCACGACTTCAGTGCCGTGTTTCGGGGCGCCATAACGGGCACGAATCTTCACCTCATGTGCTGCAACAGGACGATCTTCGTATTCCACCAGCGCCGCTACACGAGGCGCTGTCGCAACTAATTTTTTCATGACTGACTCCTTGTTAAAATCGGCCGCCTCAGCCCTTCACGCCGCCGGCGGTCAAACCACTTTTAATGAAACGTTCAGACAGGGCATACATAATGACGACCGGAAGTGCCGTGACCAGCGATGCCGCCATCATGCGACCCCAGATGTAATCTGGCGTACTGAAGAGCGTGTTCAGCCCCACCGGCAACGTAAAGTTGCTGGCGCTGGACAGGAAAATGGAGGCGAACAGATAGTCATTCCACGCCACCATGAAGCAGTAGACAAAGACCGACACCAGACCCGAGATCGCCAGCGGCACGGTGATGCGGAAGATAATTTGCAGGCGGTTCAGGCCATCCATCATCGCGGCTTCTTCGATTTCGTCCGGGATGGTGTCGAAATAGCTGCGCAGCATAAAGACCGCGGTAGGCAACGTCTGCGTCACCATGGTGATGATCAGCGCCAGTTCGGTGTCATAAATGCCGAGCGCGGTGATGATTTTGAACAGCGGCACCACCAGCAGGATCCCGGAGAACATATAGACGGTGTAGAAGCTCGCATTGATCGTCGTGCGCCCTTTAAAGCGCAGTTTGGATAACGCATACGCGCCCAGCGTGCCGAGAAACACCGCAATGACCGAGGAGGTCAGCGACACCACCATGCTGTTACGGAAGTAATCCACAAACGGGAAAATCAGCGGGTTAAAGATGTCGATGTAGTGATGTAGCGTCCACTCCTGCGGCAGAATGGTCGGGTGCAGCGAGATCGCCTCTTTCGCGCTTTTGAACGATGTCATCAACATCACAAAAAACGGAAACAGCGTGATAATCAGAAATAGCGCCAGTCCCAGATAAAAACCGATACGGCCCAGAACGCGTTTATTTGTTGCCATTGAGGTTTACCCTTTTTCTGGTCAGCAGAATGACAGCGAAGATGATCACAAACAGCACAACGGAAATGGCGGCTGCTTTACCCAGGTCATTGAACGCAAAGGCGGTTTTGTAGAGATATACACCCAGAATGTCGACCTTGGTGGTGAGCAGATACACATCCGCAAACATGTAGAACATCCAGATGGTTCGCAGCGTGACCACCGTGGCCAGCACCGGCATGATGGCGGGCAACGTCACGATACGAAAACGCTGCCAGGCATTCGCTCCGTCCATCTCTGCCGCTTCGTACAGCGATTTATCAATGGTCTGCAAAATCGCGAGGAACGAGATAAAGGCGTACGGGAAGTAACGCCAGATGGCGAACAGCACAACCAGGACAAAACTGCTGCCAGGATTATCGAACCACAGCGGCGCCTGATCGTAGAGATGCAGCAGATCAACGCCCAGGTAGTTCACAATCCCGTAGCCGTTGTTGAACATGTATTTCCAGGCAAATACCAGTGAAATAGACGGCGTCACGTAGGACAGGATCACCAGTGAACGTGCCGTTTTCCGCATGCGGAATTCACGGTTAAAGAAGATTGCTACGGCCAGTCCCAACCCGGTGCTGCCGAGCACGACCAGCGCCGTATACCAGAACGTCATCCACAGGGAGTGCCAGAACGCAGCATCGCCCAGAATGCGAATGTAGTTATCCAGGCCGACAAACACCGCATCAATACGCGGGTTCAGCGGTAAACGTAAAAAACTGATTTCAATGTTGGAAATCATTGGCCAGGCCACCAGGCCCCCCAGCAAAATCAGGCTGGGGGCCAACAGCAGCATGGCGAAAGGCATATCTGAACGACCAGAAAACAACGTCTTCATAATTCCCTTCGCAAAGCGCTCCTATCGTTGTGATATCAGGTCAGTCAGTTTCTTCTGGCTGTTGCTTAACGTCGCATTGAGATCTTTTTGTCCCACCGTCACGTTATGCACCATGGAACTGATAATGCCGGAGCCGGTAACGTCTCCCATGCGTGTAAAGTTTTTGTCGCCTACGGCGCCAAATACCTGGACGTTCGGGAACTGGGCAATCAGCTCGTAAGGCAGTTGGCCAAAGGCTTTGATCACGTCGTTGTTTTTCCAGCTTTCAGTGCCCACCACGAGTTTGTTCACCGGCAGCGCCGCACCAGGGGACATCATCACCCAGTCAGATGCGTTTTGAGCCTGCTCCATCCAGGTCACAAATTTTTCTGCCGCCTGCGTTTCCTCTTCGGTCTGGCCGGTCGTGATCGTCAACGAGGTGATCATGCCGTACACGGCTGATGATTTTTCCGTCGGGACCACGAACCCCAGGTTGGCCGGATTGCCATCTTTGTAGACCGCGGGCAGGATATAGGTGGAGTAAACGGCCATCGGCGCAGAGCCGTTCATGAAGGCGTCTTTGATCTCCATGACATCATTCGAGCCCGGCATGGTGTTCGCAGCCAGTGCCCGATAAAACGCCAGCGCTTTCGACATTTCAGGGGTATCGATTTTTACGTTGCCGTTTGCATCAAAGACGTTGGCTCCGCCTGACAACGCAAACTGCGAGAAGGCCTGCTCTGTCATGACGCTTTCTGCGGTTGGAAGCGCGATACCGTAATGTTTTTTCGCCGGATCGTTGAGCGCCTGACTGGCTTTCAGCAGTTGCTCCCAGTTGTGCGGTTCTTCGATTCCCGCTGCCGCGAGCGCGTCTTTGTGATACCAGACGCCGGACAGCCAGGCGCTAACCGGCACCCCCGTCCATGCCTTGCCGTCTTCAGTGCGAACAACGCGTAAAATGCCGTCGTAAAAGGTATCTTCACCGACGGCTTTAATCGCGTTGCCAATCGCGTCACGGTCCAGCAGTTGCTCTTTATCCATGACTTTGGCGTAGTCATGGCTGACTTCAATCACTTCCGGTAGCGCGCCAGTACGGGCCAACGTAATGACCTTGGTGTTATAGGCATCTTCCTCAACGGGTACCTGTTTCACCGTAATAGTCGGGTTCTCTTTCTCGAATTTTTCGATCAGTTTCGTAATAACCGCCTGACGCTCCTGTTCTACCGACGAGTGCATAAACTCAATGGTGACCTGAGATGCTTTATCGTCCTTACAGCCTGATAACAGGGCGCACGAAACCAGTGCTGATAACAGCACAATTTTGGGCATTTTCATTTTAGGGTCCTTTTTAGTTTTCTTTAATCCACATTACCTGCCATGGATTGAGGGTCAGTTCCGTACCGCTAATATCTTGTCCTGAGAGTAATTCCGTACCAAAGAGCGTTTGTCCATAAACGGTCTGCATTTTATTGCTAAAATTAAATAATGCTGTCATTCGCTCGCCATTTTCAGCAACACGAACAATTTTAAGAATATGTTCACCGATTGCGTCAAAAATAGCCTGACTATCCGGATGGAACGCACGTTCGCCGCGACGAATAGCAATAAGTTCACTCAAACGAGAATAAATTTGATAACGAATACTCTTCTTATTATTGAGCTCCAGATCAACCTGACCTGCGGTGTATTTTTTCCTGTTTATCGCACGGTTATATCCGAGACGTTCGACACCCTCATAATCGTTACGCGAACCAAGAATGCTTTGAATATATACAGCCGGTACGCCAGGAAAACTTAACAACACAGCATGCGCCAGGATGAACCGCGCAATGCGCTCATCATCTGAGCTGTCTCGCAAACTCAACGCATCAAGATAGGTGACATTAATTTCATAGGGGCTTCGCGTTCCGTCAGGATTATTTTTCCAGTTGACCAGTGCGCCTTCCTGCTGAAGCTTATCGACCAGCGAGAGGATCTCTGATTCCGGAAGGATGCCGCGTAACGGGTTCAAACCGATACCATCATGCGAGGCCAGGAAATTAAACCAGGTGGTATGCGTTGAAGGCAGCGCCAGTGACCCCGCCCACTGGCACAGGGCTTTAACATCCTGACGATGAACAGCGTGCAGCACCAGCGGCGGTAAGGAAAACTGATAGACCATCTGGGCTTCGTTTTCACCATCACCGAAGTAAGAGATATTGTCTTTGTGGGGAACATTTGTCTCAGTGATGATCACCGTTCCAGGCGCCACGGCGTCCGTAATGGCGCGGAACAGCTGGATAAGGCAATGGGTTTGTTCCAGATGGATACAGGTGGTTCCCGGGATCTTCCACATAAACCCGACCGCATCCAGACGGATATAACGCGCCCCTTCCATGAGGTAATGGAGCAGAACGTCAACCATGGCAATCAGCACCTGCGGCGAGGCGAAATTGAGATCGATCTGGTCATCGCTGAATGTGGTCCACAGATGACGAACGCTGCCATCATGAAGCGTGAACGGCGTCAGCAGCGGTAAAGCGCGTGGACGCGTCACCGCGGATAAATCGGTTTCGGGGTCGACAGAAATAAAGAAATCTTCGTAGCCCGGCTTCTGCGCCAGATAATTAGCAAACCATTCGCTTTTCGCTGACATATGGTTGCAAACGAAGTCAAACATTAAGCTGGCAGACTGTTTTAATTCCGCGACATCTCGCCAGGTTCCGGTTTCAGGTGCAACCTCGTGATAATCAATAACGGAAAATCCATCATCCGAAGACCACGGATAAAACGGTAACAGATGGACATGGGAAAACGTGCGAGAAAGCCATTCATTATAGAACCGGGTAAATACCGGCAACGCTTTCTCCCCTTTCGCGGAGAACTGATCGGCATAGGTAATCAGCACAACATCTTTTTCATCCCAGCCTGACTTACGCTTTTCAGTAATATTAACCGCCGCTTTTTCAAGCTTAGTTAATAACACGTTAAGGTGTGCATCTGAAAATGATTCACCGTAGATATGATTGATGAGTTTTTTAATTTTTGCGTTCACATTATTTTCCATGGTAGCGGTCCCACGGAGTGGCAATCTACTCCCATGAAAAATATCTGTCAACGGACCCGGGGGCAGAAAGCAGCAATCTCAGCGCAGCGCAACGCATTATTGTGAGCTGCCGCAAAGAAAGCAGAAAAGCAGAAGAAACGCAGAAGGGAAAGTCATGCCCCTTCTCTGGGCGAGAAAGGGCGTATGCGGGAGGATCTAGCGTGACAGGTAGCGCCGGGAAACGCGTTTTGCCAGTTTCTGTAGCAGCGGCTCCAGCGCGACCGCCAGCATCATTCTGATCGGCTTTCGGGCAACAGACTTGATCGCCCAACCCGCTACACCGGCCGGGCCATAACGTAACGCCGTCATCAGTACCAGTTTACCTGCGATTTTCAGGCCGGGTTTTACCTTCTGACCGGCCTGTTGCCAGTTTTGTTTCATGTAAGTTCTCTCTTAAAGCTGACGAAAACGACTTCTCAGCGTAAAGGTATCGGAGGTGACATAACGTTCCATCTCGCGCAATCGCTTCTCCCCTGCGCTCAGCTGTTCATCCACCGCGTTCAGGAGATCGCTGCTGGTTGGCGTGTTCTCAGCATCCAGCTCACCTTCCGGCATAGGATCGAGCACAAACGACAGAATGATGTAGGCCACCAGGGTAATAAAGGCCAGGCCGAAGAAAATCGACAATACCGTGACCACACGCACCAGTTTTACCGGGACATCCAGATAGTGCGCCAGCCCGGCGCAAACGCCCCGAACCATGCCCTGCTGTGGGATCCGCCACAGTTTTTTATTCAGATTCAATCCAGCCATTACCGTTCCCTCCAGTTCGGGTGTTCCGCGTCCAGGATCGCTTCCAGCGCCTGAATACGTTCGCGCATTTTATTTGCCTCGGCAGAGAGCTGCGCCAGCCGCTGTTGTTCACTCTGCGACAGCTCCCCGCGTGAAGAGCGGTTGCTGTAGTGCAGCCATAACCAGATGGGCAGAACAAACAGCACGAAAATGGTCAGGGGTATTGCCAGAAAAAGCGCGCTCATGTGTACTCCTTGTCTTACGATGCGGCACGCTCAGGTGCCGCAGGAATTATTATTGGTTGTCTTGTTTCATTTTGGCTTTCAGCGCAGCCAGTTGCTCGCTAATTTCATCATCGGCCTTCAGGTCAGCAAACTGCTGATCGAGGGTTTTTTGTTTACCGATGCTGTGGCTTTCGGCTTCCGCTTCCATGTGGTCGATACGGCGTTCAAACGATTCGAAACGCGCCATCGCTTCATCCAACTTGCCGCTGTCCAGCTGGCGACGCACGTCGCGGGACGAGCTTGCAGCCTGGTGGCGCAGCGCCAGCGCCTGTTGACGCGCCCGGGTTTCGCTGAGTTTGTTTTCAAGCTCACCAATCTCTTTCTTCATACGCGTCAGAGTATCATCCACCAGCGTCACTTCGTGTTCCAGCGTGGCAACCATGTCGGTCAGCTTCTGCTTCTCAATCAGCGCAGCGCGGGCCAGATCCTCTTTATCTTTACGCAGCGCCAGTTCCGCTTTTTCCTGCCATTCGTTAAGCTGGGCAGTCGCCTGCTCGATACGACGTGTTAACTGCTTTTTCTCTGCCAGCGCGCGGGCGGAGGTGGAGCGTACTTCAACCAGCGTGTCTTCCATCTCCTGAATCATCAGGCGCACCAGCTTCTGCGGATCTTCCGCTTTCTCCAGCAGCGAGTTGATGTTGGCGTTCACGATGTCGGCAAAACGAGAAAAAATACCCATAATTCAATCCTCATAGTTCTGTTATCGGGCGATGCCCTGCTGAGTAGTTAATACAAATCCCATGCCAACTTTTTATCTTATTGATTTTACTGAGTGTGATTGATATTTATCCAGCCAGCAGCTATTCTCACCTGGTGAATATCACTAAGGAGTGGTTAATTTCATCATGGCTGAATATAAAGATAATTTGCTTGGCGAAGCTAACAGCTTCCTGGAAGTGCTTGAACAGGTATCGCGCCTCGCGCCGCTGAATAAACCGGTGCTGATTATCGGTGAGCGCGGAACGGGTAAAGAACTTATCGCTAACCGCCTGCACTTTCTGTCTGGCCGCTGGGACGGTCCTTTTATTTCCCTTAACTGCGCCGCGTTGAATGAAAATCTGCTCGACACCGAGCTGTTTGGTCATGAAGCCGGTGCCTTTACCGGCGCACAAAAACGGCATCCCGGACGCTTTGAGCGCGCCGATGGCGGAACGCTCTTTCTCGACGAGCTGGCGACCGCGCCGATGCTGGTGCAGGAAAAACTGCTGCGCGTCATTGAGTACGGTGAACTGGAACGCGTTGGCGGCAGTCAGCCCCTCCAGGTCAACGTTCGCCTGGTATGCGCCACCAACACCGACCTGCCCGCGATGGTGGCTGAGGACAAATTCCGCGCCGACCTGCTGGACAGGCTGGCTTTCGATGTTGTACTGCTGCCGCCGCTGCGGGAGCGGCGCAGCGATATCATGCTGCTGGCCGATCAATTTGCCATTCAGATGTGCCGGGAACTGGGTCTGCCTCTCTTTCCGGGCTTCAGCGAACGGGCCACCGGGACCCTGCTCGGTTATCACTGGCCGGGCAATATTCGTGAACTGAAAAACGTGGTGGAACGGTCCGTTTACCGGCATGGCAGCAGCGAGACCGAACTGGACAACATTATTCTCGATCCGTTTCGGCGCGAGGATAAACAGCCCCCGGCTCCGGCGACGCGCCAGCAGGATCCGGCGTTGCCGCTCGATCTACGCCAGTTCCAGCATCAGCAGGAACAAAACTTGCTCGAGCAGAGCCTGAAAGAGGCGAAATATAATCAGAAACGGGCGGCTGAACTGCTGGGTCTGACCTACCATCAGTTAAGGGCATTGCTCAAAAAACATCAAATGCGCTGACATTATCAGCACTTACCCCCAGACATTTTTACGAAGCAGGCGTAAGTGCGATACACTTTGCAGATCGAATCTAAAAACCTTAAAAACTATGCGCCTGGTTTTATCGTCCCTGTTTGCACTCGGTCTGTTCAGCAATCTGGCCTTTGCTGCGCCCGATCGCGCTGTGCCCCCTGATATCCGAGAGAGTGGTTTCGTCTATTGTGTCAGCGGGCAAGTTGATACCTTTAACCCACAAAAAGCGGGGAGCGGCCTGATTGTTGATACGCTGGCCGCGCAGCTCTACGATCGCCTGCTCGACGTCGATCCTTACACCTATCGGCTGGTCCCGGAGCTTGCCGAAAGCTGGGAGGTAATGGATAACGGCGCAACATACCGCTTCCGTCTGCGCGATGACGTCGCTTTTCAGCACACCCCGTGGTTTACGCCAACCCGTAAACTCAACGCGGATGACGTGGTTTTCACCTTCCAGCGCATCTTTAACCGCAACCATCCATGGCACAACGTCAACGGCGACAACTTCCCCTATTTCGACAGTTTGCAGTTTGCTGATACGGTCAAAAGCGTTCGTAAGCTGGATAACCGCACGGTTGAGTTTCGCCTGACGCGCCCGGATGCTTCCTTCCTCTGGCATCTGGCGACGCACTACGCCTCGGTCATGTCAGCCGAATACGCGGATCAGCTGACGAAAAAGGATCGTCAGGAACGTCTCGATCGTGAGCCTGTGGGCACCGGTCCGTTCCAGTTAGCAGAGTACCGCGCCGGACAATACATTCGCCTGCAACGTCACGATCGTTTCTGGCGCGGCAAACCGCTGATGCCGCAGGTGATTGTTGATCTGGGTTCAGGTGGCACAGGCCGACTCTCCAAACTGCTGACCGGCGAGTGCGACGTGCTTGCCTGGCCTGCGGCCAGCCAGTTGACCATTTTGCGCGACGACCCACGCCTTCGCCTGACCCTGCGCCCGGGAATGAACATCGCTTATCTGGCGTTTAACACCGATAAGCCGCCGCTCAATAATCCGGCCGTGCGCCATGCGCTGGCGTTAGCGATCAACAACCAGCGTCTGATGCAGTCGATTTACTACGGGACCGCGGAAACCGCCGCCTCTATTCTGCCGCGCGCCTCCTGGGCCTATGACGGCGAGGCGAAAATTACGGAATATAATCCGGCGAAAGCGCGCGAACAGCTTAAAGCGCTGGGGGCAGAAAACCTGACGCTACAGCTGTGGGTGCCCACCAGCTCTCAGGCGTGGAACCCCAGTCCGCTGAAAACGGCGGAGCTGTTGCAGGCTGATATGGCGCAGGTGGGCGTTAAGGTGATCATCGTGCCTGTCGAAGGCCGTTTCCAGGAGGCGCGTCTGATGGACATGAATCACGACTTAACGCTGGCTGGCTGGTCCACCGACAGTAACGACCCGGACAGCTTCTTCCGTCCGCTGCTGAGCTGTGCGGCAATCAACTCCCAGACCAACTACGCCCACTGGTGTAACCGGGAATTTGATGCCGTGCTGCATAAAGCGCTGGCGTCTCAACAGCTTGCCTCACGCATTGAGGCCTACGATGAAGCGCAAAATATTCTGGCCAGAGAACTTCCCGTGTTGCCGCTTGCCTCTTCCCTGCGCCTCCAGGCCTACCGTTACGATATAAAAGGGCTGGTACTCAGCCCGTTTGGTAACGCCTCCTTCGCGGGCGTGACCCGTGAGAAAGAACAAGAGGTGAAGAAACCATGATTATATTTACCTTGCGTCGGCTGCTGTTACTGCTGGTCACCCTGTTCTTCCTGACCTTTGTCGGCTTTAGCCTGAGCTACTTTACGCCGCACGCCCCGCTTCAGGGCTCATCCCTCTGGGACGCCTGGCTGTTCTGGTTTAATGGCCTGCTGCACTGGGATTTTGGCGTGTCCAGCATTAACGGACAGCTCATCTCCGAGCAGCTGAAAGTGGTTTTCCCGGCCACCATGGAGCTATGTATACTCGCCTTTGGCTTTGCCCTCATGGTGGGGATCCCGGTGGGGATGCTGGCGGGCATTTATCGTAATAAGTGGCAGGATAAATTCATCAGCGCGCTTGCCTTAATTGGCTTTTCCATCCCTGTTTTCTGGCTGGCGCTGCTGCTTACCCTCTTCTTCTCACTGACGTTAGGCTGGCTGCCGGTATCTGGCCGTTTTGACCTGCTGTATAACGTGCAAACGGTGAGCGGCTTCGCCATCGTTGACGCCTGGCTTTCTGATTCAGTCTGGCGCGACGAAATGATCGTGAGCGCGCTGCGCCACATGGTGCTGCCGGTGCTTACGCTGGCTGTCGCGCCGACGACCGAAGTGATCCGCCTGATGCGCATCAGCACTATCGACGTCTTCGATCAAAACTATGTGAAAGCCGCCGCCACACGCGGACTGTCTCGCCTGACGATTCTACGTCGCCATGTGCTGCATAATGCGTTGCCACCCGTAATCCCACGTCTTGGGCTGCAATTCTCAACCATGCTGACGCTGGCGATGATCACCGAGATGGTTTTCAGCTGGCCGGGCCTTGGGCGCTGGATGATCAACGCCATTCGCCAGCAGGATTACGCGGCGATCTCTGCCGGCGTGATGGTGATTGGCTCCCTGGTCATTATTGTTAACGTTGTTTCCGATATTTTGGGTGCCATGGCCAACCCATTGAAGCATAAGGAATGGTATGCCTTACGATAACGTCTACAGCGAAAAGCGCACGCCCGGTGCGCTACGTACCGTGTGGCGTAATTTTTACGGCGACACCACGGCGATGATCGGCTTTTACGGCTGCATTGGCCTCGTGTTGCTGTGCGTTTTGGGTTCGTGGTTTGCGCCGTATGGCATCGATCAACAGTTCCTGGGTTATCAGCTTTTACCGCCGTCGTGGTCGCGTTACGGGGAGGTTTCGTTCTTCCTGGGGACTGACGATCTCGGACGCGACGTGCTAAGTCGTTTGCTGAGCGGCGCCGCACCGACGGTAGGCGGCGCGTTCGTGGTCACCCTGGCAGCCGCGATCTGCGGCCTGGCGCTGGGCATTTTTGCCGGCTCAACCCACGGACTACGGTCGGCCGTGCTTAACCATATTCTGGATACCTTGCTCTCTATTCCTTCGCTGCTGCTGGCGATTATCGTCGTGGCCTTTGCGGGGCCGCACCTCACCCATGCGATGTTCGCCGTCTGGCTGGCCATTCTGCCGCGCATGGTGCGCTCGGTTTACAGCCTGGTTCACGACGAACTGGAGAAAGAGTATGTCGTCGCCGCCCGTCTGGATGGCGCCACCACGTTTAATATTTTGTGGTTTGCCGTGCTGCCTAACATTGCCGCCGGGCTGGTGACGGAGATCACCCGCGCCCTGTCGATGGCGATTCTGGATATCGCAGCGCTGGGCTTCCTGGATCTGGGCGCACAGCTCCCCTCACCGGAATGGGGCGCCATGCTCGGCGATGCGCTGGAGCTGATTTACGTTGCGCCGTGGACGGTCATGCTGCCGGGCGCGGCCATCATGGTGAGCGTGCTGCTCGTTAACCTGCTGGGCGACGGGATCCGCCGCGCAATCAATGCGGGGGTGCAATAATGCCGTTACTCGATATCCGCAACCTCACGATCGAAATTAAAACGGGCGAAGGCTGGGTCAAGGCCGTGGATCGCATCAGTATTACGCTCGCTGAGGGCGAAATCCGCGGGCTGGTGGGCGAATCGGGCTCAGGGAAAAGTCTGATCGCCAAAGCCATTTGCGGCGTGGCGAAGGACAACTGGCGGGTGACCGCCGACCGTATGCGTTTCGACGACATCGATCTGTTGCGTCTCTCCCCGCGCGAACGCCGTAAACTGGTGGGCCATAACGTCTCGATGATTTTCCAGGAGCCGCAATCCTGTCTCGATCCGTCCGAGCGCGTCGGGAAACAGCTAATGCAGAACATTCCCGGCTGGACCTATAAAGGCCGCTGGTGGCAGCGTTTTGGCTGGCGTAAACGCCGTGCCATTGAGCTGTTGCACCGTGTCGGGATCAAAGACCATAAAGACGCGATGCGCAGTTTCCCCTACGAACTGACGGACGGTGAATGCCAGAAAGTGATGATTGCCATCGCCCTGGCGAATCAGCCGCGTCTGCTGATTGCGGACGAACCGACGAACGCGATGGAGCCAACCACCCAGGCGCAGATTTTCCGCCTGCTCACGCGTCTGAATCAAAATAACAACACCACCATTTTGCTGATCAGCCATGACCTGCAAATGCTGAGCAAGTGGGCGGATAAAATTGACGTAATGTATTGCGGCCAGACGGTAGAAACCGCGCCAAGCGAAGACCTGGTGACGACGCCGCATCATCCCTACACGCAGGCGCTGATCCGGGCGATCCCGGACTTTGGCAGCGCGATGCCGCACAAAAGCCGTCTGAATACGCTGCCTGGCGCGATACCGCTGCTGGAATCGCTGCCCATTGGCTGCCGTCTGGGTCCGCGTTGCCCGTATGCTCAGCGTAAATGTATCGAAACACCGCGCCTGACAGGGCCGAAAAACCATCTGTTTGCCTGTCATTTCCCGCTGAACATGGAGAGAGAGTGAAATGGTCGAAACCTTACTGGAAGTACGTAACCTGAGTAAGACCTTTCGCTATCGCACCGGCCTGTTTCACCGTCAGACCGTCGAGGC
>OJZY01000036.1_pt1 | contig 102735 bp, 99 predicted proteins | sample 1613531 | NCBI WGS metagenome assembly OJZY01 (sample SAMN04436864, study PRJEB24849) | human gut metagenome | biome: human gut; feature: NICU; material: stool | host: Homo sapiens | place: USA: Saint Louis, MO | collected 2011-09-25 | reverse complement strand
CCTCCCGGTCAGCCCCATGAGCCGGCTGGGGCTGACCGGGAGGCAGGGGCCTATGGGGCTGGGAACAGTAACAGTTAACGGCCGGAAGGAGTGTAAGAGTTATGCATGATGATTTTTACCAGATGTACCTGGAAGAGATGAAAGCAATCACACCCTGTACACAGGAGGAGAACACGCAGCTGTTAAACGATGCTGCAGCCGGTAATGAAGGGGCGAAGAAGCGTCTGATCGAAGGCAATTTGGAAGCTGCATTAAAGTGTGCGAAAGAGTATGACGGCAAAGGCGTCCTGTTAACGGATCTGGTTGCTGAGGCCAATATGGCGCTTACCATGGCGGTGACGGAATTCTTGACCGACGCGGGAGACGGCGATTTCGAGGGCTTTTTAGCGGCACGGATGAAGGCTGCCCTTGACCTGGCGGTGGAGGAACAGCAGTCCGCGAAACAGACGGGAGAAGAACTGGCGGCCAGAGTCAATGTCCTGCAGACTGTGTCCCAGATGCTTGCGAAGGAACTGGGACGTGAGGCCACGGTGGAAGAACTGGCAGATAAGATGAAAATGACGGCAGGTGAAGTGAAGGACATCATGAAGATGGCGATGGACGCCATGAGCATGAATGCGGAAAACGCAGATCTGGAAGACTTGGCGGAGGTGGAAGGTATTGAGATTACCGGGGCGGAGGACGGAGAAGAATGAAATTATATCTGATACGCCACGGACAGACGGACTGGAATATCCAGGGAAAGATTCAGGGCAGCCATGATATTCCCTTAAACGACACGGGGAGAGCCCAGGCGAAGCTTGTGGCGGAAGGGATGGACAGCAGACCAGTGACAAAGATATTCTCCAGCACGCTCATGCGGGCGGTGGAGACGGCACGGATGATCGGCGACCGCCAGCATGTGGATATCTATCTGGTTCCGGGGCTCATCGAAGTGGAATTCGGCAAGTGGGAAGGCATGACGTGGGCTGAGATAAAGGAACAGTATCCAAACGAGTATGAGCGGTGGTTCATCAATCCAGTGGAGGTGGCGCCGCCCGGCGGAGAAACCCAGATGATGGTCATGGAACGGGTGGCAGGCGCGATTGAGACGGTCATGGGTATGACGAATGGCCGGGAAGATATTGCGGTTGTGTCCCACGGCGCGACCATGGCTTATATTGTCGCTTACTTAATGAGAAATCATCCGGAGGAATCGGAGATTATTGTTGACAATGCCAGCATTACCACTGTGAACTATAATCCGGTTACTCAGGATTATATGCTGCTGGAGGTGAATGACACCGCGCATCTGAAAACAGAATAGGGAAGAGCGAAGTTCAGGAAAAGCTCTTGATGTGAATGGATTATTTTACAAGCACATCAGGAGCTTTTTGTTATAGTACTACTATTGGAAGTTAGACCTGAGAGTTAAAATAATAATTGAAAACAGAAATTGAAAAGCACTGAAAAAGTAAAAACCACATAAACGGTCAAAAATAAAAAAGAAAATGATGAATGTGTCAAAAATTAATTAAAAATATGTGGATAAATCACAAAAAATAAAAAATAAACACAGATATATTGACTGATAAATGTGGGAATGGTAAAATAAAACCACAATAACAAACAAAAAACCATATAAAGGAGAAAAAATGGGAAAGTTTGATAGCTACTTTTTAATGAATGAGCAGGATGCACTTCAATATGCCCGGGAAAAATATAATTTTTTTGACGAAGGCGCAGATCTTAAGTGTGTGGAGATTGGTGATGGCAATCTTAATTATGTATTCCGTATCTGCGATCAGAATACGGGGAAATCAATAATCTTAAAACATTCCGGTATTGAGACCAGAGCAAAATCCGGAAGACTTATCGATGTAGACCGCAATCGTATAGAAGCAGAAATTCTGATTTATCAGGGCAAAATGGTTAAAGGTTTTGTGCCTGAAGTTTATGGTTATGATCCGGTGATGTGCTGCTGTGCCATGGAAGATTTAAAAGACTATGTAATCATGAGATCAGCTCTTCTGAATTATAAAATATTTCCATTGTTTGCAGATCAGATTTCAACTTATCTTGTAAAAATGCTTTTACCTTCAACGGATCTGGCGATGGATCATAAAGAAAAGAAAAAAATGGTGAAGCGGTATATCAATCCGGATTTATGCCAGATTACGGAGCAGCTGGTGTACACGGAACCCCTTGGCAATTTCAGCGGAAAGAATATTGTTCTGGATGGCATGAAAGAGTTCGTGGAAATAGAAGTTTACCAGGACAATACACTTCGGCTGGAAGGAACAAAGCTTAAATTTGATTTTATGAACCATGCGCAGGCGTTGATTCACGGGGACCTGCATTCTGGATCTATATTTATTAAAGAGGACAGTATCAAGGTCTTTGATCCGGAATTTGCCTTTTTTGGTCCCATGGGATATGACTTGGGAAATGTAATCGCCCATCTTCTTTTTGCAGGATATCATGCGGGCGCGGAACTGGAGGTAAGCGAAGAACGCAGGGAATTTCTTTCATGGATTTGTTCAGCGGTAGAAGATACTGTGGAGTTGTTTAAGATTAAGTTCCTCGCTGCATTTGACGACGTCGCGACTGACGCGCTGGCGAGAACTCCCGGTTTTAGTTCGTATTATTTGAGGGAAGTACTGGCAGATGCAGCAGGAACAGCCGGAATGGAGCTGATACGCCGGGTGGTAGGTGTTTCCAAGGTAAAGGATATCACTTCAATAACCAGTGAAGAAAAAAGAATAGAGACAGAGAAAAGAATCATAGCAGCGGCAAAACGGCTTGTCCTGGACAGAAAAGCAATGACGTCAGGCAGCTGTTATACAGAACTGGCCGCATTTAAGCAGGAGATATAATATGTCGATAACAAAGGAACTGTTTGGATACACGAAGGACCGGAAAGAAATCCATCGATGGACAATAGAAAATCAAAGGGGAAATAAAATCTCGGTTCTTGACTATGGCTGTATCCTTCAGGCTGTTGTGGTAAAAGATCGGTACGGAAAGGATATTGATGTAGTTCTGGGATTCAATTCCGTGGAAGAATATGAGCAGGCCGGCGGTTTTATAGGAGCTGTTGCAGGACGTGTGGCAAATCGGATAACAGGCGGTTGTTTTGAGCTTGGCGGAACTTGCTATGAACTGTATAAAAACGATGGGAACAACCATCTGCATGGAGGAAAAGAAGGGTTCAGCAGAAAGATTTGGGACTGTATGGCAAAAGGACAGGAACTCTGTCTGAAATACATAAGCTGCGACGGGGAGGAGGGATACCCGGGAACTCTACTGACATTAGTGCGTTATATTTGGACCGATGATGATACTCTTACCATGGAATGTTCTTATTTGTCGAACCGGGACACTGTGGTGAATTTAACAAATCATTCCTACTTTAATTTAAACGGGGAGGGATGCGAAAACGCCATGGATCAGGAACTGGCTGTTTCGGCAGATTTTTACACTCCTGTAGGTACAGATGGGCTTGTTACAGGAGAAATATATAAAACAGGAGGAACGTGTTTTGATTTCCACAGTACCAGGCCTTTGAGAAACCAGTGCCTGGAATCAGATCCACAGATTCATGCGACCAGCGGTTTTGATCATAATCTGATACTGAAAGGCAGAAATCAGATTCATCTCCGGGGGCTGGAATCGGGAGTGGAGATGACGATGGATACGGACAGCCCGGGAGTTCAGTTGTACAGTGGAAATTATCTGCGGGAATGTACGGGGAAAAGTGGAAAGAGATATGGAAGGAGATCAGGTATCTGCCTGGAACCTCAGTTTTTTCCGAATAGTGTCAATTTTACACATTTTCCCACTCCATTTGTGGAGAAAAATAAATGGTATACGGTAAAAACCAAATATCATTTCTACACAAGTGAGTTATGGGAACAAAATAATAAGGAGGGGAAATCAAATGAGTGAACAGAAGAAAACGATTGAAAAGAAAAAGGGCTGGTGGACAAGGATTCCGAATACATATGTAATCCTGTTTCTGCTTGTCTGTGTTGCTGCTGCGTTAACATGGATTCTTCCAGCAGGAGAATTTACGAGAGAAGCCATGGAAGGGGTAGGAAGACCAGCGGTCGTACCCGGTTCGTACCATGCGGTGGAAGCTGCTCATACTGGCCTGTTTGATATTTTTAAGGCGATTCCACAGGGGTTCGTATCATCTGCTAATATTATTGCAATTATCATGTTGTCAACTGGAGCATTTACGGTTGTAAATAAAACAGGTGCTCTGGAAAACGGGGTCGGAGTATTGCTGAAAAAAGTAAATAAAGGAAACGTTCCGGGGACCCTGGTTATATGGATCGTCTCTTTTCTCTTCTCCGCACTGGGAATTATTGTTGGACCGGAAATTCAGATTCCATTTACGATTGTAGGCGTTTCAATCGCGTTGGGACTTGGATATGATTTGATCGTGGGACTGGCCATGGTTATGGGCGCAGGATATATGGGCTGGGCGATGAGCCCGATCAACGCATCGGTTATTGGTACGGCGCATTCAATTGCTGGTCTTCCCACATTTTCAGGATTTGGATTTCGTATGGTTATGTGGTTTGTTGTGACATGTGTTGTTTCTGCCATGATATCCATGTATGCGTCCAAGGTGAAAAAAAATCCGGATAAAAGTCTTGTAAATGGAATCAATACAGAAGGGCTCGGTTTTTCTCAGGATATCTCATCCTATACAATTAAAGGCCGTCAGATCGGCGTGCTGTTTGTAATTCTGGGCATGTTTTTTGCAATTGTTATCGGTTCCTGCAAATTCGGCTGGTATCTGGATGAAATGAGTGCTATTTTTGTGATTGGCGGTCTGGCAGCTGGTTACGTGTACGGACTTAAAACGAATGATATCATTGACGGTTTCGCCACCGGAGCCAAAAATACGGCTAATATAGCGTTGATTGTTGCAATTGCGCGTGCGATTCAGGTACTTCTGGAGAATGGAAAAATCATGGACACAATTGTCAATGCTCTGTCGGCGCCGCTCTCCAGCTTCGGAACCGGTACTGCATCCATTGGAATTGCATTGATTACGGTGGTTATCCATTTCTTTATTCCGTCAGGAAGCGCTCTGTCTGTAACCATGATGCCGCTATTATCCCCGCTGGGTGATGTTTTAAACATTACGCAGCAGACGACGGTACTGGCCATGCAGATTGGCGCTACAATACCCAACATCATTTTCCCGACAATTGGAGCTACCGTGGCAATGTGTGGACTCGCGAGGGTGCCTTTTGAAAAATGGGTGAGATTTGCCTATAAACTGGTTCTGGCGGTTCTTGTGGTGTCGGCTGTCTTCATACTGATTGCGGTGAAGATTAATTACGGCCCCTTTTAAAAAGGCGGCAGTTAAAGTGAGGATTCCTCCGGCAGCCTGGAGGGATCCCACAGCCGTATTTTATGATCGCGGGCAAATTGCTGCCACTGGGGAGAAAGCGGCTCGTCTGTGATGATATCATCGATATCGTCAAAGGTGCAGACCTGTGTAAAAGAAACTTTATTGAACTTAGAATGGTCGGCAACGAGAAATACCTGATTGGCGCGCCGGATAACAGCCTGCTTCGTCTCGGCGATATCGTCGTTGGAGTCGGTGACGCCTTCTTCCATACTGATAGAGCGGCAGGATATAAATGCCTTGTCCACGTGATAGCTGCGCAGGGTATTAACGGCAATACGACCGATAAAACAGCCTCTTGTCTTGGATAGAGAGCCTCCGACTCCGATTAGATTTACATTCTCTCTGGCACTGAAGAGAGTCATGACATTCAGCGCATTTGTAAGAACGGTCAGTTTCATATCATCAATCTCCTTGCAGATGTGATATGCCGTTGTCGAGGCGTCAAAGTATAAGCAGTCGCCGCTTTTTATAAAGCGTCTGCTTTGAAGAGCGATTTTTTGCTTATTCTCTACAAAGACCCGTTCCAGAACATTGTTATTAACCTCGCTTAAGACGCGGTTGGCGACGATGGCTCCGCCATGTTTCCGAATCAGTACGCCTTCCTCCTCGAGCACGTTTAGATCTCTGCGGATGGTCTCTTCGCTGACTGAGAATAACTCAGACAGTCTGACGACGGATACGGTTTTTTCGTTCAATATAATGTCTTTGATCTGTTCCTGACGCACGGCTGCTAACATAATGATTCAACCCTTTCTTGTACAAATATAATTTAATCTTACATTATTTTTGGAAAACAGTCAAGAAACGTAAAAAACAAAGGTGGTTTTAGTATGAATCCAAAAGAAACGTCCAATAAAAAGGGGAAATGGTACGACCATATGCCGCATACATTTATAATTTTATTCGGAATTATTGTGATTGCCACTGTTATGACCTGGCTGGTGCCCGCGGGGGAATTTAACCGGGCAGCAGATCCGGAAAGCGGCAGAATGATCATTGAACAGGGAACCTACCATGTGGTTGATAAGAATCCTTCCGGTTTTTTTGCAATGTTTGTGGCGATCGCTAAGGGGCTCTCGGCTTCCTCCAGTATCATTTTTATGATTCTTCTCTCCTCCGGTGCATTTAAAGTGATAAATGCCACTGGGGCGCTGGAGAACAGTATCGGTGTGATGCTCTGTAAGGTGAAACGATCAAAAATTCCAGGCAGTGCCGTTATATTTATTATAACTTTTCTGTTCTCCTGTCTGGGGCTGGTGGTGGGACCGGAAATCCAGATTCCGTTCACCATTATCGGAGTGTCGATTGCACTCGGTCTGGGCTACGATCTGATTGTGGGATTGGCGATGATTGTAGTAGGCGGCGGAATCGGCTTCGCACTGGGGCCGGTATGTGCTTCCACTGTAGGAACTGCGGATGCCATCAGCGGCCTTCCTCTTTTCTCGGGAATGGTGCTGCGGACGGTTTGCTGGTTCTGTGGTACGGTTGTATCTGCTTTGATTATTATTTATTATGCGGAAAAGGTCCGGAAAAATCCGGAAAAGAGTCTGGTGAAGGGAATTGCAACGGAGGGGCTGGGACTTTCGCGTAAGCTTGAGGACTACAGGATTGGAATACAGGATAAAAAGGTACTGATGGTACTGGCGGGCCTGTTTCTCTGTCTGATAATCGGCCCTGCAAAATTTGGCTGGTATCTGGATGAGATGATGTCTGTTTTTTTAATCGCAGCCATTCTTACGGCTGTCATTGCCCATTTTCCGTCCGGAAAGGCGATTGATATATTTACAAAGGGAGCGGGAGAGATGTTCGCCGCTGCGATGATGGTAGGTCTGGGACGTGCCATTCAGGTTATTCTTGAAAATGGGAAGGTTCTGGACACAGTAATTTACTCTCTTTCCCAGCCGCTGGCACATTTTGGTCCCTATATGGCGGCTATCCTGATGACACTGGTTCATGGGCTGATTAATTTTCTTATTCCATCCGGAAGCGGGCAGGCGGCAGCGACGATGCCTATTATGTTCCCGCTTGGACAGGTAATCGGACTTACGGATCAGACGAGTATTTTGGCATTTCAGGCAGGAGATGGAATTACGAATATTATTTATCCCACACTTGGCGCCTTAATGGCTATGTGCGGGATTGCCAGAGTCCCATTCGGGCAGTGGTTTAAGTTTGCAGTTAGAGTAGTAGTTGGTGTTTACGCGGTTACCTGGTTGTTTTTGCTGATTGCGGTTAAGATCAACTGGGGGCCATTTTAAAAAGTCAGAGGTGAGCGATGAAGATAAATCAGGAAGTGAAAATATGTATACAAAAAATTGCGGAGAAATCTTCCAGAGAAGGTCTGGTAGCCGGAACGAGTGGAAATGTGAGTTATTTTGATAGAGAAAATGAGTTGCTGTATATAACACCGAGCAATCTGGATTACCGGGAAATGGAGCCTGAGGACATTATGGTGATACGTCTGGACGGCAGTATCGTGGAAGGAAAGCATACTCCCTCCTCTGAATGGCGTCTTCATGCGGAGATTTATAAGCGAAAGGAGGAGGTGAATTCTGTGATTCATACACATTCTCCCTATGCGACAGGGTTTGCAATTGTGGGGGAAGGGATTCCGTTAATACTGGTGGAGATGCTTCCCTTCCTGGGCGGTGACATTCCTGTTGCAGCTTTTGGACTTCCAGGTACCGATGAAGTTGGGATCCATGCCGCACAGGCTATGAAGGCGCGCAATGCCGCACTGCTTGAGAATCATGGAGTGGCGGCTGTAGGAAAGACGGTGGAGCAGGCGTATTTACGTGCTGTATATGTCGAAGATGCGGCAAAGGCCTACCACTTTGCAAAGCTGATGGGAACGCCGCAGCGTGTCCCTGATGACGCAGTGAGAATATTGAGGAAGAGATACCATCTTCCGGAGGAGGGACAGGATGAGGAGTAAATTTGCGGCGGCACCAGTCAGTTTATTCGGATACGGGGCAAGGGAAGATTTACCGGAACTTCTGCAAAGAGAGAAGGTAAGGAAAGCGCTGGTTATTACAGACAAAAGTCTGCGGAACCTTGGAATCAGCGGAAAAGTTGAAAGCGTGCTGGAGGAAGCCGGTTTTCAGACCGTTGTCTTTGATGAGGTACAGCCCAATCCCACTCTGGAGAACGTGAAAGAAGGAGTTCGGCTGCTAAAAGAAGAGGACTGTGACTTTATTGTGGCGGTAGGCGGCGGCTCTGCCAACGACTGTGCCAAGGCTGTCCGGCTTTTAGAGGCGGGAGGAGGCTGTTTAGAGGATTATCAGGGAGGAAATAAAAGTCCAGAGAGAGGGAAAATGCTGGTAGCGGTCAATACGACCGCAGGAACGGGAAGCGAGGTTTCGAGAGCATATTTAATCAGTGATACGGAAGCTAAGCGGAAATTGATTTTTAAAGATGATTATGCCATGCCATCGATTGCTGTCAATGACACCGAACTGATGGAACAGCTACCCGCGAATATTACTGCGCAGACAGGGATGGATGCTTTGACCCATGCGGTGGAAAGCTTTTCCAGTACCGGACACAGCCTGCTGACAGAGCTGCTGGCAAAAGATGCAATGGCACTTATTTATAAGAATCTGCCGGAGGCGGTGGAAAATCCGGGCAGTAAAAGGGCCAGGGAGGCAATGGCCTGTGGCCAATATCTGGCGGGGCTGAGCTTTGGAAATGCAGGTCTGGGGTTGGTACACGCCATGGCACATCAGTTAGGAGGAACGTATAATCTGCCTCATGGCCTTTGTAATGCAATCCTGCTGCCATGGGTGATGGAATTTAACCTTGAAGCAGCCGAGAAACCATATGCAGAGATTGCCTGGCTGTGGGATGAAGCCGGCTGCAGAGGAATGACCAGCCGGGAAAAAGCTCTTTATGCAGTGGAATTAGTACGCAGCTTGTCGAGACGGGTAAAAACAGAGATTCCTTTATCAGATCTCGGGGTTCAGAGTGATGATTTCAGCCAGTTGGCTGAGAAAGCACTGGAGGATGGCTGTATTTTATCCTCACCGATACAACCGGGAAAGGAAGAGATTATTGAACTATACAGAAAGGCAATGTAAAGAGTATTTATAACAGGAAGGGGAGAAGATGATGATTCGAGCAGATGAAAATTTGGCATTTATGCTGCAGTATGAAAATGTGGCATGGTATGAAGACGGAAAAGTGCGTATACTTGACAGGAGAATATATCCGGCTAAAGTAGAATTTGTTACATGCCTCAAACACGAGGAAGTAGCCCAGGCAATTGCAGATATGGTTACACAGAGTGCAGGCCCCTATCTGGCGGCCGGTATGGGGATGGCACTGGCAGCATACGAGTGCCGGAATAAAACAGGAGAGGAAGCAGAGCAATACCTGGAAAAAGCAGCAGATACGTTATCTCATGCAAGACCAACAACCGCAGCCAGAATGGAAGCTATTACAGAAAAATGCCGTCAGGTGGGAATTGAGGCTTTGAAGAAGGGCGAACGTATGGACGAAGCAATTTTCCTTCATACACTGGATGAGATTAATCAAAAGTATTTTCGTCTGGAGAAGACAGCACAATATCTGGTAGAGCTCTTCCCGGATAAAGGCACGGTACTGACACAGTGTTTTGGGGAGACGATAGTGGGAATGATGCTTAAGGTAATCCGCAAGCGGGGCAAGGATATGAAAGTAATGTGTGCGGAGACGAGGCCTTATTTTCAAGGGGCCAGACTGACTGCCAGTGTGGCATACGACCAGGGATTCGATGTGACTGTGATAACGGATAATATGCCCGCCTATGCCATGAAAAATGGTCTTATTGATGTTTTTACCTCTGCCGCTGATGCAATATCATGTGATGGGTACGTAGTAAATAAGGTAGGAACCATGCAGATCGCGCTGGTATGCAAATACTTCGGTATTCCGTATTTTGCGACCGGTGCACCAGATCTGGCGCATCCGACTATCGACAGCGTGCAAATCGAGATGCGCGATCCGGAACAGGTACTGGAAGCAATGGGAATAAGGACTGCGAAAATGGGAGTGAAAGGGTTGTATCCTGCATTTGATATTACCCCGCCGCATCTGGTCAGTGGAATTGTGACAAATAAAGGCGTGTTCTCTCCTTATGATATCCAGCGATACTTTGAATAAATCTAAAGGGAATTCAATGCTGTTTTTTACTTTACTGATTATGGAATAACTTCCCACTTTTTAACATATACTAAAAAAGAATGATACAACCTATATCATAAAGGAAAAGGAGCATTTTCAATATGGCAAGAGGCGTAAGAAAATCACCGGTGGAGAAGTTGCAGGATCAGTTAAATGAGGTTAGGGAGAGCATCAGGCAGTATGAGAACTGTCTCGTCACCTTAAAAGAGAAGGAAAAAACATTAAACGAACAGATTGAACTGGAAGAGTTCAAGACGATCCGCGGTTTGCTTACGGAACAGGGAATCGGGATGGAAGAATTGAAAGAAATGCTGGAGTCGAATGTGACTGCAGTGGAAGAGCAGAGCGCATAAAACGCCCTGCTTTTTTTGAGGAAAAAGGCATGTACCCATTGTAAAACAATGAAAATTTGTGAATAAAATATCTACAGTTGACTTTTACAATTTCTCTATATTATGATAGGAACGTAAGAATTGTAAGTGCTTACAAAAATAAGAATAATCATGGTCATGGAGGAATGTGGAGATGAAAGAAGTAAGAGGAAATGTAATAGTCGGCCAGTCAGGCGGCCCCACGGCGGTCATTAATTCCAGTCTTGCAGGCGTCTATAAGACGGCAAAGGACAGAGGTGCGAAACGCGTTTTCGGCATGCTGCACGGCATTCAGGGACTGCTGGAAGAACGGTATGTGGACCTGTCGGAACACATAAACAATGATCTGGATATCGAACTGTTAAAGAGAACCCCTTCCGCTTATTTGGGCTCCTGCCGCTACAAGCTGCCGGAGATCTGTGAAGACCAGGAGATCTATAAAAAGATATTTTCCATTCTGGAGAAACTGGAGGTGGAATACTTCTTCTATATCGGCGGCAATGACTCCATGGATACGATAAAAAAACTTTCCGATTACTCCATCTTAAACGGCAGCAAAATCCGGTTCATGGGCGTGCCGAAAACCATTGACAATGATCTGGCCGCGACGGACCATACGCCGGGATATGGCAGCGCGGCAAAATACATAGGTTCCATCACAAAGGAAGTGATCCGTGACGGCCTGGTGTACGACCAGCAGAATGTGACACTTTTAGAAATCATGGGCCGCAATGCCGGCTGGCTTACGGGAGCGGCCGCCCTGGCCAAGTGTGAAGACTGTGAAGGGCCGGACATGATCTTCCTTCCTGAGATTCCCTTCGATGTGGATACGTTTATGAAAAAAGTAGAAGACCTCCATAAGCGGAAAAAATCTGTGGTGGTTGCGATATCCGAGGGCGTCAAGATGGCGGATGGCCGTTATGTCTGTGAGCTGACTGACAGCATTGACTATGTGGACGCCTTTGGACACAAACAGCTTACCGGGACAGCCAGGTATCTGGCCGAGAAGATTTCGCGGGAAGTCGGATGCAAGACGAGAGCCATCGAGTTTAACTCTCTGCAGCGCTGCGCTTCCCATATTGTTTCCCGTGTTGACATCACCGAGGCGTTTCAGGTAGGCGGGGCTGCTGTGAAGGCTGCATTCGAAGGGGAGACAGGCAAAATGATCATCTTAAAGCGCGTCTCCGACGACCCGTATATCTGTGTGACGGATATCTACGATGTCCATAAGGTGGCAAACGTGGAAAAGAAGGTGCCGCGGGAGTGGATCAATGAGGCGGGCGACTATGTCACAGAGGAGTTTGTAAGCTACATCAAACCGCTCATTCAGGCAGAACTGACGCCGATCATGGTGGATGGACTGCCAAGACATCTCTATTACACAGATGTAGAAAAGAAGTGAAAGAAAAAAGTAAACCATTTTTGGGAAAGCGTGGTATAATAGAACGGATTACGAAAAAAGCCGTTTGCGCGATGCTGCGGTTTTAAGGAGAGGGGAACGCGAAAAGTGAAGGGGGAACGCATGGCCGATATGAGGATCGGTGAGTATCTCATCTCAGATATTATGATGTGTGTCGGAAAAAAGAGTGATGTCTATCTGAGAAAGTTCCAACGGATTCATGAGAAAGGTTACAGCTTCAACTGGTGTGCGGCGCTGTTTACCGCGTTATGGTTTGCCTACCGGAAGATGTGGAAGGCGGCAGCAGCCATTATGGGCTTTAATGTGGTCTATACGGTGGTATTATCCGTCCTGGAGAGCACGGTTCTGTCTGCGGACAATGCGCTGGTGTTCATGGGCACAGCGGCAGGCCTGTTCGTTCTGTCCATGGTTGTGTTCGGTCTGCTGGGAGACTGGCTCTACTGCCGCCATATAAGCGCCATTCTGGACAAAGAGGGATGCCGCGCAAGGCGCGCCTCGGAGAAGACCGCCCGCACAGAAGCTCTGCAGAAGGCGGGAGGCACCAGTGTCATAGGGGTAATCATTCTGTGGGCTGTCAGTCTGGTTCTTCAGTGGGCGGTCTCCTGGCTGATTTCCTTCTTTTTATAGCATTTTTATGAAATTTCATAAATATAAGAAACATTAATTAATACCATAAGATATATTAATTTTTCTAATTGATATATCTTGTGATATTATTGTATTAATGAGAAGCAGATTCTTTCCAAGGAGGAAATTATGAGCGTAAGAAGAGTATATGTAGAGAAGAAACCGGCCTTTGCCGTAAAGGCCCATGAGCTGAAGGAGGAGATTGCCAGTTATCTCGGAATTGATACCGTGACGGACGTGCGCGTTCTGATCCGTTATGATATAGAGAATTTATCTGATGAGACATACCGTACCGCGCTTGCGACGATTTTTTCCGAGCCGCCTGTGGACGAGGTCTATGAGGAGACGTTTCCGAGAAACGAAGCCGATGTGGTGTTTGCTGTTGAGTATCTGCCGGGCCAGTTTGACCAGCGGGCCGATTCCGCAGAGCAGTGTGTGAAGCTTTTGAAGGAAGATGAGGAGCCGGTGATTAAATCGGCCACTACGTATGTGATTTCCGGAACTCTGACAGAGGTGGAAGCCGCGGATATCAAGTCGTTCTGCATCAATCCTGTGGATTCCAGAGAGACGGATGAGACGAAGCCGGAGACGCTTTTGACTGTCTTCGAGACGCCAGCCGACGTTATTATATTCGACGGATTCCAGACCTTCGGAGAAGGCGCATTAAAGGAAGTTTACGATTCCCTGAACCTTGCCATGACATTTAAGGATTTTAAGCATATTCAGAATTACTTCAGGGATGAGGAGAAGAGAGACCCGTCCATGACGGAGATCCGTGTTCTGGATACGTACTGGTCCGATCACTGCCGCCATACTACATTCCAGACGGAACTGAAGGATGTAACCTTTACAGAAGGTGATTACCGGGCTCCCATGGAACATACGTATCATAAATATTTATCCGACCGTGAAGTCGTGTTAAAGGGCAAGAGCGGCAAATTCGTCTGCCTGATGGATCTGGCACTGATGGCCATGAAGAAGCTGCGCATGGAAGGAAAACTGGAAGACTTAGAGGTATCTGACGAGATTAATGCCTGCAGTATCGTGGTGCCGGTGGAAATCGACGGAAAAGAAGAGGAGTGGCTCGTCAATTTCAAGAATGAGACTCACAACCATCCGACGGAGATCGAGCCCTTCGGCGGCGCTGCCACCTGTCTTGGCGGAGCCATCCGTGATCCGCTGTCCGGACGTACCTATGTATATCAGGCCATGCGTGTGACCGGCGCAGCCGATCCGACGAAGCCGTTAAACGAGACTTTAAAGGGAAAGCTTCCTCAGAGAAAGATCGTGACCGGTGCAGCCAGCGGATACAGTTCCTATGGCAACCAGATCGGTCTTGCCACCGGATATGTGAAGGAGATTTACCATCCCAACTACGTTGCAAAACGTATGGAGATCGGCGCCGTCATGGGGGCGGCTCCGCGTAAAAATGTAATCCGTGAGACCTCCGATCCGGGTGATATCATCATTCTGCTGGGCGGACGTACCGGACGTGACGGCTGCGGCGGCGCTACCGGTTCCTCCAAAGTACATACAGAGTCTTCCATCGAGACCTGCGGAGCCGAGGTACAGAAGGGAAATGCGCCTACTGAGCGTAAGATCCAGAGACTGTTCCGCCGGGCGGAGGTCAGCAGCATCATTAAGAAGTGCAACGATTTCGGCGCAGGCGGCGTATCCGTTGCCATCGGTGAGCTGGCTGACGGTCTGAAGATTGATCTGGACAAGGTTCCGAAGAAATATGCCGGTCTGGATGGAACGGAGATCGCCATCTCCGAGAGCCAGGAGCGTATGGCTGTCGTGATCGATCCAAAGGACGTGAAACAGTTTTTAGCCTATGCGGCGGAAGAGAACTTAGAGGCCGTCGAGGTTGCCGTGGTGACTGAGGAGCCGCGTCTGGTGATGAACTGGAGAGGCAGAAATATCGTGGATATCAGCCGTGCGTTCCTGGATACGAACGGAGCTCATCAGGAGGCTTCCGTCGTTGTGGAGGTCCCGAATAAGGAGGGCAGTGCGTTTGATAAGAAGGAAATTTCCGATGTCCGGAACGAGTGGCTGAACGTACTTTCCGATTTAAATGTCTGCTCTCAGAAGGGTCTGGTAGAGATGTTCGACGGTTCCATCGGCGCGGGCAGCGTATTCATGCCTTACGGCGGTAAGTATCAGCTGACAGAGACCCAGTCCATGGTGGCAAAACTGCCGGTGCTTTCCGGAAAGACGGATACGGTGACGATGATGAGCTACGGCTTTGATCCGTATTTATCCAGCTGGAGCCCGTATCACGGCGCTGTATACGCAGTTGTATCTTCTGTGGCCAAGATCGTGGCAGCAGGAGGCGATTATAAAAAGATCCGTTTTACGTTCCAGGAGTATTTCCGTCGGATGACGGAGGAGGCCTCCCGCTGGAGCCAGCCGTTCTCCGCACTGCTGGGGGCCTACGAGGCCCAGCTGGGCTTTGGGCTGCCTTCCATCGGAGGAAAGGACAGCATGTCCGGAACCTTTAACGAGATCGACGTTCCGCCGACACTGGTTTCCTTTGCGGTGGATACCGCAGATCAGAAGCACATTATTACTCCGGAGTTTAAGAAGGCCGGAAGTAAGATTGTGGTATTCCGTATTGAGAAGGATTCGTACGATTTACCGGTCTATGAGCAGCTCATGGATGGGTATGAGAAGCTTTATAACGAGATTACGGCTGGCAGAGTCATTTCCGCTTATGCGGTGGAAGGTCATGGACTGGCTGAATCCGTGGCAAAGATGGCGTTCGGCAATAAGCTGGGCGTTAAGATCGAGCACAATGTGGATCCGAGAGACTTCTTTGCAGCAGGCTGGGGCGATATTGTCTGCGAAGTTCCTGATGGAAAGGTGGGCGAACTGTCCATCTCTTACACGGTAATCGGTGAGGTGACGGACCGCGGAGTGCTGGAATACGGCAGTGCGGCTATCACCATGGACGAGGCGCTGAATGCATGGACAGAGACCCTGGAGAGTGTGTTCCCGACCAGATCCGGCGTTGTAAATACACCGGTGACGGAAGGACTCTTCGATACAAAGGACATTTATGTCTGCAGACATAAGACTGCAAAACCGAACGTATTTATTCCGGTATTCCCGGGTACCAACTGCGAGTACGACAGCCGGAAGGCATTTGAGCGGGCCGGTGCAAATGTGGTAACAAAGGTATTTAAGAACAGGAACGCTGACGATATCAGGGAGTCTGTGGAAGAGTACAGAAAAGAGATCGCAAAAGCCCAGATCGTCATGTTCCCGGGCGGCTTCTCCGCAGGCGACGAGCCGGAGGGGTCCGCGAAATTCTTCGCAACCGTATTCCGGAACGCGGTAATCAGGGAGGAGATCGAAAAGCTGTTAAATGAGCGCGACGGTCTGATGCTGGGCATCTGCAATGGCTTCCAGGCGCTGATTAAGCTGGGACTGGTACCGGAAGGAACCATCACGGCACAGAGAAAGGATTCTCCAACTCTGGCAATGAACACCATCGGACGCCATATTTCCAAGATGGTTTATACAAAAGTGGTGACAAATAAGTCTCCATGGCTGCAGGAAGCCGAACTGGGCGGCGTATACTGCAATCCGGCTTCTCACGGCGAGGGACGTTTCGTGGCGAATGAGGATTGGATTAAAAAGCTGTTTCATAACGGCCAGGTGGCCACTCAGTATGTGGATGAGAACGGAAATCCGACTATGGATGAATTCTGGAACCCGAACGGTTCCTACATGGCGATCGAGGGCATAACAAGTCCGGATGGCAGGATTCTTGGTAAGATGGCCCACTCCGAGAGACGGGGCGAGGCGGTTGCCATGAATATTTACGGGGAGCAGGATATGAAGATTTTTGAATCCGGTGTGAAGTATTTTAAATAAGTGAGAGACCGGCGGCCGGATCAGGAAGCCGCTGGAACCGCGTATACGGCGCAGGGAAGTCATGTAAGAATGATTTCCCTGCGCCGTCCGGCGTGGCACACTGTCCGGCGGTTTTTCCTTTACCAGGGGGGCTCCGGCCTTAATGATTCCGTATGAGCAGGGGGCGGAGCGAATGAAGGAGAATGGCTGTCTACGGAAAATTTTTATGAGATACGGCTTAAAAGACTTTCATTGACTGGTAAAAACCTCCATATCGTAAAAGCGGAGAGGTCAAAACCTTGCATTTTATGGAAGGAATCTATATAATGGTCGTATCAGCAAAAAAATGGAGGCAGATTATGAAGCACGATTTTAAAAAGATAGAACCCAAATGGCAGAAAAAGTGGGATGACGCCCGCATTTTCCAGGCTGTGGACAACGATGAGAGACCGAAGTTTTACGGTCTGGTAGAATTTCCGTACCCGAGCGGAGCCGGTATGCATGTCGGCCATATCAAGGCGTATTCAAGCCTGGAAGTGATTTCGAGAAAACGCAGGATGGAAGGATATAATGTCTTATTCCCGATTGGATTTGACGCCTTTGGACTTCCGACAGAAAACTATGCGATCAAGACCGGTGTTCACCCAAGAAAAATTACAGACGATAACATTGCCAGATTTTCCAATCAGCTGAAAAAAGTGGGATTCTCCTTTGACTGGTCGAGAGTAGTCGACACCACGGATGAGGACTATTATAAATGGACCCAGTGGATTTTCTTAAAGATGTTTGAGAAGGGCCTTGTGTTCCGCGATACGGCTCTCGTAAACTACTGTCCTTCCTGCAAGGTTGTCTTATCCAACGAGGACAGCCAGGGCGGAAAATGTGATATCTGCCACAGCGACATCGTGCAGAAGTCCAAATCCGTGTGGTTTTTAAGAATCACGGAATACGCGGACAAGCTCTTAAAAGGGCTGGATACCGTGGATTACTTACCGAATATCAGACAGCAGCAGGTAAACTGGATCGGCAAATCGGAAGGTGCGTTTGTAGATTTCAGCCTTGCTGACAAAGAAGAGTCGTTCCGCATCTACACGACTCGTCCGGATACGCTGTTTGGCGTTACCTTTATGGTAATTGCGCCGGAGCATCCGATGATTGATAAATATGCAGATGAGATCGGCAACATGGATGCGATTAAGGAATACAGAGAAGTATGCGCAAAGAAGACGGAGTTTGAGCGTACTCAGCTGGTAAAAGAGAAGACCGGAGTCTGTATCGACGGGCTGAGCGCGGTTCATCCGCTGACAGGCAAGAAGATTCCGATCTATATTGCAGATTATGTTATGATGGGATACGGCACCGGCGCGATTATGGCCGTACCGGCCCATGACGACCGTGACTACGAGTTTGCTAAAAAGTTTGGCATCGACATTATTCCGGTAATTGAGGGCGGCGACATCTCCGAGGCGGCATATACCGGTGAAGGCCAGATGATTAATTCCGATTTCTTAAATGGCCTGACCAATAAGAAGGATTCCATCGCCCGCATGGTGAAGGAGCTGGAGAAGCTGGGGGTTGGAGAAGCCGGTGTACAGTATAAGATGAAGGACTGGGCGTTTAACCGCCAGAGATACTGGGGAGAGCCGATCCCGATCATTCACTGCCCTGTCTGCGGCGTCGTTCCGGTTCCCTACGAAGAATTACCGCTCCGCCTGCCGAAGGTGGACAATTTCGAGCCGGGCCAGGATGGCGAGTCCCCGCTTGCCGGAATTGAATCCTTCGTAAACTGTACGTGCCCGAAGTGTAAAGGAGTAGCGAAGCGCGAGACGGACACCATGCCGCAGTGGGCAGGTTCCTCCTGGTATTTCTTAAGATATATCGATCCTCATAATCAGGAGGCGCTGGCAGATCCTGAGAAATTAAAATACTGGATGCCTGTTGACTGGTACAACGGAGGAATGGAGCACGTAACACGCCATATGATTTATTCCCGTTTCTGGCACCATTTCCTGTATGATATGGGACTGGTGAATACGGAAGAGCCTTATGCGAAGCGTACCGCTCAGGGACTGATTCTCGGGCCGGATGGCGACAAGATGAGTAAATCCAAGGGCAACGTTGTCGATCCTCTGGACGTTGTGGAAGAGTTCGGTGCAGACGTTCTGCGTACGTATGTCCTGTTCATGGGCGATTACGGCGCGGCAACCCCGTGGAGCGACAGTTCCGTGAAGGGCTGCAAGCGTTTCCTGGAACGTGTTGCCGGACTGTGCGATATTGCCGGTGGTGAGGGAGCAACACCAGAGCTGGAGACTGCCTTCCATAAAACGATTAAAAAGGTATCGAATGACCTTGAAGAAATGAAGTTCAACACAGCCATAGCTGCACTGATGGGGCTGCTGAATGAGATTTACGCGAAAGGATCAATCACGAAGGACGAGCTCATCATCTATATCAAGCTGTTATGTCCGATCGCCCCGCATCTTTGTGAGGAGATCTGGGAAAGCCTGGGCGGAGACGGATTCCTTTCCATGGCGAAATGGCCGGTATACGACGAGGCAAAGACCATGGATGCCACCGTGGAAGTAGGCGTTCAGGTGAACGGCAAACTGAGAAGCGTGGTGGTTCTGCCGGCGAACTGTGATAAGGAAGAGGCGTTTGCCATTGCGGTGAAGGATGAAAAGATCGTGCCGCTGTTAGAAGGAAAGACAATTGTGAAAGAGATTTACGTTCCTAATAAGATTGTAAATCTGGTTGTGAAATAGAAGTAAGGTGTATCAGGCCGGGACAGGAGAGATTCTGCTGCCGGCCTTTTTCCTTGTATCTCCGGGATAAAAGAGTGCTGCAGTCGGAAATTTTTCTTTTTTATTGACATTCAACCTTGTTGAACCCTTATAATAAAGGAAAGAAGGAGGCGAAGGACAATGACGATTAAGGATATGGAGCAGCAGGTAGGGATTACGAAGGCAAACATCCGCTTTTACGAAAAGGAGGGGCTTTTGTCTCCGGCCCGCGGTGAAAATAATTACCGGGACTATACGGAAGAGGACAGAGAGGTGCTGGAGAAAATCAAGTATCTCCGGACACTGGGAGTGCCGGTTTCTGATATCCGGAGTTTTCAGCAGGGAAAGCGGTCTCTTGCACAGCTCCTCAAAGAGCGGGAGTGTCAGCTGAGAGAGGAGGAGGCTGCCATCAGCCGGATGAAGCTGGTTTGCCTGGAATTAAAAAAGAAGGACTGGGATTTTCAAACGCTGGATACGGAACTGTTTGATTTACAGATGGAGTTTATAGAGAAGAGAGGGGCGGAACGGATGAAGAAAGACAGAACGAAGCCGGTGATCCTGGCGAGGAAAATTGTCTGGTTCCTGGCCATGTGCGGAATCGTGTCACTGGTATTTTTCCCGGTTAATTCAGTCTTAAGGATACCGGTTTCCGAGGAAGTCATAACCATTTGGACGCTGTCAGTTACGCTGGTGACCCTGGCAGCCTCTGTCTTACAGGCGGTGACAGCCGGTTTAAGAGACGATGAGGCAGAGAAGAGAAGACGGGGAGAGCTCCTGGTGAGACGTGCCGAAAACAGACGACTGCGGTATGAAAAGCAGATCGTGGGATTTAATCAGGTCTGCCTTTCCAGCCTTTTGATTATCCCTGTCAACCGGATGCTTGAGATCCAGTGGCCGCTGTGGCTGATGGTGATCTGGTTCGTGCTGGTCTTTAGCTCGGGCATAGCGGTGGCAGTGGTAAAAAATATATGAGCCTCCAGTTATCCGGAAGGAAGAATGTAAAAAAACGGCGCCCCTCAACACACGGTTGGCAGGGGCGCCGGTTTCTTTTATTTGTCGCGGTAACTTATGCACGATGTGCGGAAAGATACCGTTGGTTATTTCGTATAGTTATCAAAATATCCCTGAATAAAGATAATCGGCGTGCCCTTATCTCCGGATCCGGAGGTTAAGTCACATAAAGAACCGATCAAATCCGTTAAACGTCTGGGGGTGGTTCCCTGGGAAGCCATGTCGCCTACGAGATTGTCATCCTTGGTGCGGATTCTCTCAGAGATGGCCTTCTTTAACTCCTCGCCGCTTAAATCAGCAAAATCGTTGTCAGCCAAGTATTTTAACTTCAGCTCATTGGGCTGTCCTTCCAGACCATCCGTATAAGCCGGTGATACGACCGGATCGGCCAGCTCCCAGATCTTTCCGACCGGATCCTTGAATGCGCCGTCGCCGTAGATCATCACTTCCACGTGCTTGCCGGTGCGCTCCATCATCATCTGGTGAACTCTGTCCACGAATGGCTGGCAGTCACGCGGGAACAGCTTGATGGTCTCTTCCGTTGCCTTGTTGGAACCGAGAAGACCGTACTTTTCATTGTATCCGCTTCCATCGACGGATTCTGTCATGATCTCATCAAGACAATACACTTTCTTTGCGCCGGCTGCCAGAAGGCGGCGTTTGCTTCTCGCTCTGGTGTGGATGTCACAGCAGATGACGTTGTCCGTGTAGTTTAAGATGGTGCGGCAGTCATTGGCCAGAACGACCTCGACTTCGGCGCCCTGCTCTTTGATCACGTCCTTGTAGTACTCGATATAATCAACACCGGTGAAGGTGTGTTTTTTATAGCCGAACAGCTCTCTGTATTTCTCTTCGCTCAGCACATCAGCCCATGGATTCACGCCCTTTGCATCCAGCTCATCCTCGTCGATTAAGTGGTTGCCGACTTCATCGGACGGATAGGAGAGCATAAGCACGACCTTTTTTACGCCGCGGGCAATTCCCTTCAAACAGATGGCGAAACGGTTACGGCTTAAAATCGGGAAAATAACTCCAACGGATGCATCACCGAATTTCTCCTTTACATCAGCTGCGATGTTGTCAATGCTGGCATAATTGCCCTGCGCTCTTGCAACGACTGCCTCCGTAACGGCAACGATATCTTTGTCCTGTATCTCAAAGCCGTAGCGGCTGCTGGCAGCAGCATTTATAACGGAATCTACAACGATTTTTGCAAGGTCATCTCCTTCGCGGATAATCGGTGCACGTACGCCTCTTGAAATTGTCCCTATCAAACGTTCTTCCATAGTCATCATTTCTCCTTATCATTATCTTTCGCAATTTCCCCTGTTTAGAAAAAGACTGCCTATCTATTATAAAAGAAAAATCATAAATATACAAACGTTTTTTAACAAAAAACGGTATTTTTCGTGCTTTCCGGCCCGGGGAGACGAATCCGGAACAGCAGCATGCCGGCTAACGTACATTTTTGGAGAAAGAAAAAACAGAAGACAGAAGAATTGTGTTAGAAATGGGAAGTATACTGCAAGAAATATGGAAGCAGCCGTATTATAATGACAGTACATTTGAAACAGCAGGAGGAAGACCATGGAAAGAAAATGGTGGCATGAAAAAGTGGCATATCAGATTTATCCCAAGAGCTTTTATGATACAAACGGGGATGGAATCGGTGATTTGAGAGGAATTATAGAGAAACTCGACTATTTAAAGGAACTGGGAATCGATATTGTATGGATATCCCCGATTTACCAGTCTCCATTTGTGGATCAGGGATACGACATCTCCGATTACTATAAGATCGCACCGGAGTTCGGTACCATGGAGGAGTTCGACGAGCTCCTGGCCGAGGCGAAAAAGAGAGGGATTGCGATCGTGATGGATCTGGTGATCAACCACTGCTCCGACCAGCACGAATGGTTTCAGAAGGCACTTGCAGATCCATACGGCGAATATGCAGACTACTTCTACTTTGAAAAAGGAAAAAACGGCGGTGCCCCCAGCAATTACCGTTCCTATTTCGGAGGCAGCGTCTGGGAGCCGGTACCGGGCACCGATCTCTATTACCTGCATCTGTTTGCAAAGGAACAGCCGGATTTAAACTGGAATAATCCGAAGATGAAGGAAGAACTGTTCACAATGATCCGCTGGTGGCTGGAAAAAGGGGTGGCAGGGTTCCGGATCGACGCCATCATCAATATTAAAAAGGATCCCGATTTCCCGGATTTTCCGGCCGACGGCCCTGATGGCCTGGCGGCCTGTACCAAAATGGTGGAGGAGGTGGAGGGCGTTGGAGAACTGCTGGAAGAACTGCGGCAGAAGGCCTTCGAACCGTATCACGCCTTTACCGTTGCGGAAGTATTCAATATGAAGGAAGAAGAATTAAAGGAATTTGTGGGAGAAAACGGCCATTTTTCCACCATGTTCGATTTTTCCGCCCATTTGCTGACGGGAGGGGAACATGGGTGGTACGATGCGAAGCCGGTCATGTTCTCCGAGTGGAAGAAGACCGTGATCGAATCCCAGCTGGAGGTTCAGAATGTTGGTTTTCTGGCCAATATCATCGAGAATCACGATGAGCCCCGCGGCGCCTCCACCTATCTGCCGGAGCATGCGGTAAATCCCAGAGGAATCAAGATGCTGGCGGCTGTCAATATCCTCCTTCGCGGCCTTCCGTTTCTCTATCAGGGGCAGGAGATTGGTATGAGAAACTGCCCTATGGAGACCATCGATGAGTACGACGACATCAATACAAAGGATCAGTACCGGACGGCTCTGGAGGCGGGCTGCACGGAGAAAGAGGCCCTGGAAGCCTGCTGCCGTTACAGCCGGGACAATGCGAGGACACCGATGCAGTGGAGCCGGGAGCATGAGGCCGGATTCACTGCCGGAACCCCCTGGCTGAAGGTAAATCCAAACTATAAAGAGATCAATGTGGAGGATCAGTTAAGAGACGAGGATTCTGTGCTTCGTTTCTATCAGAAACTGATCGCACTGAGAAAATCGGAGGCGTACCGTGAGATACTGACCTATGGCAGATTTGTTCCGGCTTTCGAGGCAGATGAGGATATCTTTGCCTTCAACCGGGAGAGTGAGAGCGGAGAGCACATCTTTCTTGCCGCTAATTTCGGAAAAGAGGAAAAGGAACTCCGGCTTCCAAAAAAGAATTACAGGGTGCTGCTTACCAATGACGACAGCGCTTCGGATGGGACGCTCAGTACCCTGCAGGAAGACGGAACTCTTTGCTTAAAGAGCTGTGGAGTCATTGTAATGCTGGAAGAAGCCTGACACGAAAAGAACCGGAAGTACCAGAATGGCCGCTGTGACAGGGCCGGTCTGGTGCTTCCGGTTCTTTGTTTCATTCTTTTTCTTTGGCATTCTCTATTCTGCATTCTGCTGTGCTTTTAGCAGATCGCGGATTTCAGCCAGCAGCTCCTCCTGAGTCGGACCGGCCGGTGCCGCTTCCTCCTTCTTTTCCTCCTCGTGACGGAAGCGGGAACTGACCATGGCTACCGCTTTAATCATAAAAAACATACAGGCGCCGATAATCAGGAAATCCAGTATATTCTGAAGGAAAAGTCCGTATTTAACAGCCGCCTCTTCTTTAATAATTTGGTTTGCCGCGTCTGTTACGGCCGGACTGAGAATAATTTTAAATGTATTGAAGTCAGCGCCTCCCGTGACAGCACCCAAAAGCGGCATCAGAATATCATTGACCAGAGAGGTGACAATTTTGCTGAATGCCCCGCCTATGATGACGCCGACCGCCATATCGATGATGTTTCCTTTCAGAATGAACGCCTTAAACTCCTGCATGACTCCTTTTCCCTTACTCATAAATAAAAGCCTCCTTTTCTTTTGTGGAGTATCATCTGAGGGAAGGGCGGCGGTTCATGACGATAGCTCCTTAAGCGGCAGATACAGTTCAATGTAGTAAACCGGCTGGCTGATCCCTGCCTCTTCTGTCCGGTCTGTCTGCATCTCATCGACCGCACAGCTCAGCAGGAATCCGCTGTAGGCTGTACCTTCCAGCGAGTATCCGTGATCTCTGGCCCAGCAGACCGCCTTCATGATGGAACGGGTGTCGGGAATGCGGCTGGCGGATGCGATCACTGTGTAGATACAATGTTCGTGCTGAATAAAGAGGCGGCCGGATAACTGTTCTTCCAGTCCGATGATGGCCGCAGTATCCGCGGCGAACAGATAGTATTCATCCACCTGTTCCGGCATGCCTTCCCTGAGTTGATATTCCTGATAGATATAGCATAAATCATGAACGGCCAGCTTGTCAATGAGACTCTCATCTGCTTTGTAATAGCGGCGGAGCGGCCGGATGTCGTATCGGTTTAAATAGTCATCAATATTCTTATAGAGCTGAGTCAGATACTTCAGATGAATCAAAGAACGCCGGTGCCGTTCCACTTCCTGTTCTTCCTCTGCAATTTTTTCCTGGATCATGGTATAATAAGAACCAAAGGAACTCTGGTGAAGAATCCGGTTGATGTCCTCGATGCTGAAGTTCAGCCTCCGGTAGAACATGATGTCGAGAAGCTTTCTCGTGTCCTCATAGCTGTAGCACCGGTAGCCGTTTTCCAGCTTCTGCGGAGAGATGATCCCCTTTTTTTCATAAAAACGGAGCGAGTCACGGCTGATTCCAAGCCTTTTTGACACGTCTCCAATCGTATACTGCTTCATAATCGAATCCCCTCTTTTTTTATTTCACTTCCTGTTATTTTAACACAGATAGCTCCGGAGGGGACCTTACAGTTTTCTGTCTGCGTTTACAAAATTTTAACGAAGTTTATCTTGTAAAAGGAATGCAGATGTGATATTATTACAATAATAGTAATTAATACTAATTTTAAAAAATAAGAAACAGCAGTCTGACAGGCGGAAAGGGGTATTCACATGGGTGAAACAAAAAAGAAACTGGTAAAGTGTCTGGTATGCGGTGCAGTATTTGAGGAGGGGGTAAGTGTATGTCCTGTATGTGGAGTGGGGCCTGAGAATTTTGTTCCATTTACGGAGGAGGAGAAGTCCTTCCACAGAGACACGGAGGAGCTCTTTCTGATTCTGGGAGGCGGTGCTGCCGGATTAAATGCGGCAGAGGCCATAAGAGAACGGAATTCCACAGCCTCCATCGTGATGGCGACGAATGAGGATATGCTCCCATACAGCCGCCCCATGCTGACCAAATCCATGCTGGGAGAGAACAACAGAGAACAGCTTCTGGTTCATGATGCGTCTTGGTATGAGAAGAACCGGATTTTGACCCTGACGGGAAAGACGGCGGAATCGATCGATCCGGAGACCAGAGAAGTGACCTTCTCCGATGGAATTCGTTTAAAATATGATAAACTGATCTATGCCCTGGGTTCTGAATGCTTTATCCCGCCGATTCCGGGCCACGAGAAGCCGCAGGTCGCAGCCATCCGCAGAATCACCGATACGGAAAAGATCAGTGCCCTGCTTCCGCAGACGAAGCATGCCGTGGTAATCGGCGGCGGTGTTCTGGGACTGGAGGCCGCATGGGAACTGAAAAAGGCCGGCCTGGAGGTGACCGTTTTGGAGCTTGCACCCCAGTTAATGGGCCGTCAGCTGGATGCGGGAGCCGGTGAATTCCTTAAGAAGCTGATTCTGGACGTGGGGATTGCCATTCACTTAAATGTCAAGATCGAAGCAATCGAAGGCGAGTCAGATGTGACGGGAGTACGTTTAGGCGACGGCACCGTTGTCCCGGCCGAACTGGTTGTGGTATCCGCCGGCGTCAGGGCGAATTCCGGACTGGCGAAAGATGCGGGAGCAGAGATCGGAAGGGCCGTCAAGGTCAATCAGTTCATGGAAACCACCATTCCGTCGGTGTATGCATGCGGAGACTGCGCGGAGTATGAGGGGATCAATTACGCGATCTGGCCTCAGGCTGTGGAGATGGGCAGGACAGCGGGGGCGAATGCGGCCGGCGACGGTCTTGTTTACCACACGGTACCGGCGGCTCTGACCTTTAACGGTATGGAGACCTCTCTTTTTGCGATTGGGGATGTGGGAAAGAACGGGGAAACACAGTACACAGTGGAGCACGAGGAGGATGCAGAGAAGAAGATCTATAAGACCCGGTATTATGCGGACGGCAGACTGACCGGAGCGATTCTCATCGGTGATACGAAGGAGATGCAGCGTGTGACGGAGGAAATGGAACAGGCCTGATTTCCCGCTGTATCCGACAGACGGTTTGGCTGATCCGTCCGAAACAGGACGAATAATATGCTGAAAAACAGCGGCCCGGTATGAAGCTGTAAGGGCCGCTGTTATAGTATGGTCTTTTATGTGTTTCACTTACTGCTTTCCGCGCAGTGCCTGCAGCGTCGTCTGAACTTCTCCGCGAAGCGCTGTCTTATCCGGTGAAATCGAGGTTAACATTTGCTGGATACGGCTCACGCAGTGATCGTTGCCTACCTTTGCAAGCGATTTAAGTGCTGCGGTTTTTACCTCATCCTCAGGGGAATCAAGGAGCGCCATCAAGACGTTGCTGGAATCGTCTCCAACTGCGGATGCACACGCCTCAGCTAAGTGTACCTTTGTTTCTGCATCTGCATTCAGATAACTTTTCTTAATCTTATCCCATTTACCCTTCTGAACTAATTTTTCTAATGCTTCTGTTGTTGCTCCTTTTGATGAACCAAACATAATATCCCTCTTTTCTTAGTATATAAAGCCTATACCATATTATATCATGAATGTTCAGATTTACAATACAATTTGTCGGAAAATATTCATGGTAATTATTAAATGTCTATAAAATTTTTCCTGACAGGTCAGAGCAGCGTGATTTTGTAGGTCTTCATCCAGTAATCGATCTGCAGCACATAGGCCAGCATCTGCGGACCGGCCATCAGCTGGCCGTACCACGGTTTTCCGTAATCGGAGGGACTTTTAAGAAATGTTTCCAGTTTTTTTCTGTCCAGAAACTGCATGACAGGCGAGGAAGCATCGCTCATGATTTCGCGGACACGGCTGGTGAGCAGCTTCTCATAATTCGTGTCGTAGGTCTTCGGGTAGGGCGATTTTCTGCGGAACAGGATATCATCAGGCAGAAGGCCTTTCTCGGACTGGCGCAGAAGATTTTTGACGAGACCGTCCCTTGTCTTCATGTCCCAGGGAACATTCCAGACGTATTCAATGATCCTATGGTCTGCAAAGGGCACTCTGGCCTCCAGACCGGAGTACATACTGGCGCGGTCCATGCGGTTTAAAAGTGTCTGCATGAACCAGCGCAGATTTAAGTAGGAAATTTCACGGCGCCGCGCCTCTGTGGGCGAATCTTCGGACAGGGTGGGAGTCTCCGATACGGACCGTTCATACGTTTCCTTTACATAGGCATCCATCTGCAGATAATCGAGAAAATCATCTTTCAGAAGTATTTTTCTTGCTTCCAGATCCATAGTCCACGGGAAGGTGTGGGCCCGGAAGCATTCCTCTTTATGAAACCAGGGATAGCCGCCGAATATTTCATCGGCACATTCCCCGGTCAGTGCCACCTTGTTGTGTTCCTTGACCAGTGAGCAGAAATGCAGCATGGAGGAATCGATGTCTCCCATGGCAGGCAGATCGTGGGCCAGCACAGAATCGCAGAGGCGGTCGGCCTGATCGGTGTTGCCGCATTCCAGATAGTGGTGGTCGGAATCGAGAAACTTCTGCATCCGGTCCACAAACGGACGGTCCTGAGAGGGCTGAAAGGAATTGGCCTTAAAATACTTATCGTTGTCTGTAAAATCAAAGGAAAAGGTAGTCAGCCTTTTGCCCTGTTTTTTAAGCTCTGCTGCGCAGACGGCGGAAACCAGGCTGGAATCCACTCCCCCGGAGAGAAACGTGCAGATGGGTACATCGGAGACCATCTGACGCTTTATGGAGTCCTGAACGAGAAAAGATGTCTTTTCAATCGTCTCTTCGTAGCTGTCCTCATGGGGCTGGCTGACTAATTTCCAGTAGCAGTGGGAGGAAATGCCATCCGGAGAACAGATGAGAAAATGGCCGGGCAGAACTTCCTCCATACCGGCAAATACTCCGCAGCCGTATGTTCTGGCGGGACCGATGGAGAATACTTCGTTCAGTCCCTTCCGGTCCAGCTCCGGACGGATGCCGGGAACGGCCAGAATCCCTTTTATTTCTGACGCAAACAGAATCTCGTCTCCCCGTACCATATAAAAGAGCGGCTTGACACCTGACCGGTCGCGGAACAGAATGACGCGGTCGTGGAAGGCGTCGTAACAGGCAAATGCAAAGATGCCGTTCAGCCGCTTGACGAAATCAGGGCCGTATTCGATGCAGCCGGTAAGAATTACCTCGGTGTCGCTGGTGGTGGAGAAGGAGTGTCCCAGGGCCTGCAGCTCCTTTCTCAGCTCCTCCGTGTTATAAAGCTCGCCGTTATAGGCAATGGAAAATGTACGGCCTCCGACCTCCTTTTCCATGGGCTGGTGGCCGGTTACCAGGTCTATGATTGACAGGCGGGCGTGGGAGAGGCCGGCATGTCTGTTCAAAAAGACGCCGGAATCATCGGGACCGCGATGCCTCTGCACCGCGGCCATGTCTTTTAATATATCCCGGTAACGGGCTTCTTCGTTCAGGTAGTTGCGATGCGGGTGATAAAAGCCTGCAATTCCACACATGGCAGATTCCTCCATTTTTAAATTTGTGATGTTGGTAACAGGTTCGGCTACAGAAGAAGGCAGCCGGTTATAAATGCAAAAAGAAAGCCGATTAAGACTGGCGGAAGATTTTTGCGGGCCAGATCCAAGGGGCTGACGTTGCAGATAGCGGCTACGGGGATGAGCCCCCAGGGGACGATGGTACCGCCGCCTACAAAGATGGCGGTGATCTGTCCGAGAGAAGCCAGCACGGGGACCGAGGCTCCGACCGCGGTTCCGAAGGTGTGAGCCAGGGCGCCTGTCAAGGGGAGACCGGAGAAGCCGGAGCCATCCAGGCCGGTCAGACTACCAACCGCCATCTGGATGAACGCGGCCATATACTTGTTTAACGGCGCGTTGTGAGCCAGCCAGACGGCCCAGTCGTTCATGATACCGCTCTGATACTGGCTGCCCATAATGGTGGTGATACCATTTCCGCCAAGGAAGAAGAACGCACCGATGATGATGACAGGAGCAAAAATTTTTATGGCAAAGAGAAAGCCGTCTGTCACATAGTCAGTCACCTTCTCCAGCGACTTCCTTCCAAATCCGGCGACAGCGCCGATGCACATGACGAGTACGGCGGTGCCGGAGACCATGCTGGTGGCGTCTCCTCCTTTTAAGTCAAAGGCCAGCATCAGAAGAATATCGGCGAGAAATGCCGCGGGAGTAAGAATTGCGACAGCAATGGCTGCTTTCGTTCTTGTGTTCCTCTCCTCCGGCAGCGCCTCTGCACAGACGCCATCTCCGGCTGCCATACTCTTACGGTTTAAAAGATATGCGGCCGTTACGGTGGCAATACCCATGACCCAGAAAACAGGACGGCCCTGCGTGAGAATATCGGATGTGGAGATTCCGGCGGCGCCGGCGGAGACGGCAGGAGCCCCCTGGATGACGAAATCATAGCTTAAAGCGATTCCGTGGCCGAAGAGATTCATGGCCATGGCGGCGGCAAGCGGTTTTAGACCGGCTTTCACTGCGAATGGAAGCATAATGGCGCCGACTAAGGCCACGGAAGGGGACGGCCAGAGGAAGAGTGAGAAGAGCAGCATGGTGATTCCCAGAATCCACCATGTGACGGAAGGCGTCTTCATGATTTTCGACATGGGAACCATCATCAGGTAATCGCTGCCTAAGTCTTTTAAGCATTTGGACAGAGCGGTTACCAGGGCTATGGTGGCGATGACTTCCATGAATTCTCTGGCAGCGAAGAGAATAGAATTAAATACGGTCATGATGCCGCCCGTGACGGAGCCTAGACCGATGACGCCCAGAAGAAATAAAAACGCGATACAGACGGCAGGGGTATCTTTTCGAAGGATCATGACTGCGAGGATTACGAGAACGCCAATGAGATAAACATAGTGCAGGGGGGTAAGCACTACGGCAGAATCGAACATAAGAACCACTCCTGAATTTAGAATATAATCCATAGTATGAAGCGCGGGAAGGGCCAGTGCAGATTTTTTCAGCCGAAGCTTGAAATTTGCGGCGGCTTCTCCTATACTTAAACCGAAAGGGGAACGCATATGCAGATCACATCGGTTCACATCAGGAATTTTAAAGCCATCCGTGAGATGGAGATTCATGGTATCGAAAATGCCCTGATTCTGGTAGGAAAGAACAATACGGGAAAGACCTCGGTGCTGGATGCCATCCGCGCGGTGGCAGGTTCCTATCAGATCCAGGAAAGCGACTTCAACGAGCGAAAACAGAATATTGAGATATCCATCACCCTGAATTTTACAGAGGATGACCTTCATATGTTTCACCGCGCAGGGATTGTGAGCCAGTACAAGCGGTATGACGCCTGGTACAGGGATTTCTGTGCGAAACTGCCGTCCTGCGAGGATGAGACCCTGTCCTTTACCTTTGTGGTTAACTGGAAGGGGGAGTCCCGCCTGTACGATGGATATAAGAAGAACAACCGGTATATCCAGGAGGTATTTCCCAGGATTTATTATATTGATACCGAGCGGCAGCTGAAGCAGTTTCAGGATGATCTCTTTATGTTCCAGGAGGATGAGCAGCTCATCAGACTCCGCGCCCACGTCTGCATGTTTGACGCCGCAAAGGAGTGCAACCAGTGCTTTCAGTGCATCGGCCTGATCAATCAGAAAAAGCCGGAAGATTTAAAGCTTTACGAGACATCGAAGCTTCTGGAATATAAGATGTACCAGCTGAATTTGAAAGATTTTACGGAGAAGGTCAACGCCAATTACCGGAAAAACGGCGGCTTCGAGGAAATCAAGTTCACCTTAAACTGCAACCCGGATGAGATGTTTCATGTGACGGCTGAGACGTATCACGAGGAACACGGGAGACTGAATCCCATCGGGAATCTGAGCGGAGGCATGAAGAGCATTTATATGCTGTCGCTGCTTCAGACGTATACGGACGATGAGAAGCGGATTCCCAGCGTGATCATTGTGGAAGACCCGGAGATATTTCTCCATCCCCATTTACAGAAGATATCCAGCGAGATACTGTATCAGCTGTCGAAGAAGAACCAGGTAATCTTTACCACGCATTCCCCCAATATGCTGTTTAACTTTACCAGCCGTCAGATCCGCCAGGTGGTGCTGGACGAGGAGGACTATTCCGTGGTACGCAGACATACGGATATCGATGCGATTTTAGACGATCTCGGATATGGGGCCAGCGATTTCCTGAATGTAAGCTTTGTTTTTATTGTGGAGGGAAAGCAGGATAAGAGCCGTCTGCCCCTTCTGCTGGAAAAGTATTATTCGGAAATCCACGATGCAAACGGTAATCTGTCCCGGATTTCGATTATAACGACGAACAGCTGTACCAATATCAAGACTTACGCCAACTTAAAATATATGAATCAGGTCTATCTGCGGGATCAGTTTCTGATGATCCGTGACGGAGACGGAAAGAATCCGGAGGAGCTGGCGGGCCAGCTGTGCCGGTATTATGACGAGCGGAGCCTGGAGGATGTCGACAAGCTGCCGAAGGTCACAAGGAGGAATGTGCTGATTCTTAAATATTATTCCTTTGAAAATTATTTCTTAAATCCTGAGATTATGGCAGAGCTTGGAATCGTGAAGAGTGAGGAGGCGTTCTATGAGACGCTCTTTTCCAAATGGCAGGAGTATTTATACCGCCTGCAGTCGGGCCGCCATCTGACGGAGGTGCTGGGTGGCACCATCTCTTCGGTGGAGGAACTGAAAGCCCATATGGAAGAGTTCAAGATCTATATGAGAGGTCATAACCTGTATGACATTTTTTATGGGCCGTATAAGAAACAGGAGACGGAGATTCTGAGAAAGTATATAGAACTGGCGCCGAGAGAGGATTTTAAGGATATTTTGGAGGCCATCGACCGGTTTGTCTATTTTGACAGCAGGAAGGTGGACATTTAAGGCACGAGGCCTGGTCATTATGGTAATCAGCCTCTGGACAGAAGAAAGCGGTCCGGAAAATATAACAGGATTTTCCGGACCGCTTTCTTCGAAATTAAAAATGGAAACGGGTTATGCCTTTACTACCGGAAACAGAATCGCTGTCTCCAGTTCTTCTGCGGAAGAGACCATAGTTTCATCCTTTAGATACCGCTCAATGCTGATTCCGGTGAGCTGATATTCCGGATGTTCGTCCAGATATTGACAGATCGCCTGATACCCGGTGTGGATCTCCTCCAGCGGCCCCTGATGGATCGTGGTGACAGAGAGGGAGTCCGGCAGAAGCTTCGTGTCCGGATGAGCTTCCGCTACCTGGAGCTGTGCTTCCACCTCCATCATGTCTTCGTTGAATTCGCTCCCCATATAGACCAGCTGACAGGGGCCCGTGCGGTGCAGGCCGCGTTCCTTTGCCTGTGCCATGAGGTCAGAGATGAGTCCGTGTATATCCCGGGCCCTGATGGCGATGGTGCGTTTTACGGAGAAGACGCGCTGCTCCGGTGTGTTCATGACAATGATATGATAGTTCCGATTCATGGTTATGCCCTCCTTAAAATGGGAGATATCCCGTTCCATACAGGTGAGCGTCTCCGTCAGGCTGGCCGCCTGTTCTTTTACCCGCTCGTACTGGAGCAGAATCTGGATATTTAACTCTGCCTCCGTAAGCGTCAGCAGCCGTTTGATTTCGGCCAGCGAGAAGCCGTATCGCTTCAGCTTCTCGATTCGCTGAAATGTGGGGATCTGGCTGCTGTCATAGTAGCGGTAACCGTTCTGCTCATCCGTGGCGGCCGGATGCAGCAGTCCGATGTGGTCGTAATGGCGCAGCATCCTTGCGGAGATGCAGCAGAATTTTGAAAATTCTCCAATGGTAAACATAGGAACCTCCCAAAGTGAAATTGTGTTGTATTGATATAGTGTTGTCAGGTACAGAACCGGTTCTGAGAAGATTGTACACCTTCCCACTGTGATAAGGTCAAGGGAAATTTTTTCTTAATTCGCGTTGCAGGATTACTATGATTGACATAGCGTGTCAGGTTTTATCTGATACAATGAAAACGAGGTGATAGCAGTGACAGAGAGCCGGCTGTTCAAAATTATTTACTACCTGATGGAAAAGGGACAGGCCACTGCGCCGGAGCTGGCGGAGAAGTTTGAGGTGTCGGTGAGGACGATTTACCGGGACATTGACAGGATCAGCGGGGCAGGGGTTCCGGTCTATTCGGTGGCGGGGAGAAGCGGGGGAATTCGTCTGCTGGACAGATTTGTGCTGGAGAAATCGCTGCTTTCGGAAGAGGAGATGAGGGATATTCTCTTTGGTCTGCAGAGTCTGGCGGCGGTTCAGAATTCTGATATGGAGACGGTCTTATCGAAGCTGAGGGCCACGTTTCAGATGGCGGATACGAGCTGGATCGAAGTGGATGTTTCACGCTGGGGAAGCGACCCGGAGAGGGAACGGATGGATTTTAACGTACTGAAACAGGCAGTTATGACGAGACGGCAGATCCATTTTAAGTACTATGGCTCCAATGGAATGGTCAGTGAACGGGACTGCCGCCCGTATCGGCTGATCTATAAGGACAAGGCGTGGTATCTGTATGGGTGGTGCCTGGCCAGAGAAGACTGCCGGCTGTTCCGGTTATCGCGGATCAAGGAGATTGTGCTGACAGGGATCCAGTTTGACCGGATCCCGGAAGGAACGGAGCCGGATCTGACACGATGGGAGAATGAGAAGGAACCTGTCTCCGTGGTTCTGCGTTTCCCGGAGGAAGCGGCCTCCAGAGTGTATGATGTGTTCGATGACCGGGCGGTTACGGAATATGACGGGGAGCTTACTGTCCGGGCTGATATACCGGACAATGAGTGGCTGTACGGCTTTCTGATGTCCTTTGGAGATAAAGTGACTGTGCTGAGTCCGCTTTCTTTAAAGCGGGCGGTGGAAAAGAGACTGAAGTCTGCACTGCAGCATTATGAGGAGAAATGATGAATATCAGAGAAGAACTGGAAAAAAGAAATGGTGATCATGAAGCATTTGTATTTCAGGATGTGGAGGTGACGCCCGAGAGGATTCGGGCAGTTTTGATTAATGAGGTTGTGCCCGCAAACCCGGCGGATGACTTTTACGGCGGTGACGGGGCGGCCTATCTATCGACGGCGATTCCGCTGTTCCAGAAGGCCGGAGCACAGGCGGACAGTGCGGGAGAACTGCTTGAGCAGGGCATTTACCTTACGAACGCAGTGAAAATGCCGAAGACGGCCCCGGCCATTGAGAGAAGCAGCATTGAAAAAAGTCTGCCGTATCTGGAGTGGGAGCTGTCTCTCTTTCCCCATGTGAAAGTGATTATGTTGATGGGGGATGTGGCGAAAAAAGCCTTTAACATGATAAGTAAAAAGGCCATTGGGAAACATGTGATTCCGCCGGTGTCCACCTATAAGATACGAAAGAGTGAATTCTGGTATCAGGGTATACGCATTATGCCTTCCTACATTATGACCGGGCAGAATATTTTAATTGAAAAATCGAAGGCCGAAATGGCTGCTGAAGATATCTCTGTCATGCTTTCCATAATCAAAGAATAAAATAGGCCTGCATCATACCGCAACGCGGAGTTGAAACGCGGAGGTATGACGCAGGCATTGTTTGTTTGACAGGAAAACCCGTACTGTTCATTGGTTCAATCCACGCCCCGTCGCGCGAGTCCGGTAATCTGTTTAGATCGCGTTACGCCTGACTTTCGTGTTCCGGGAGAAGGTCTGTTTTCAGCAGACCGTATAAATAGTAGTCGCACCAGGAAGAGACCATTTTTCCCTGTCGGATGCAGCCCTCCCGTGTGAAGCCGGCCTTTTCCAGCGTTTTGCAGGAGGCAGTGTTTCTCACGTCCACATCGGTCCAGAGCCTCTGAAGTTCCGTGTGTGTGAAGCAGAAATCCACCACGCTTTTCAGGGTTTCCGTCATGAGGCCATTTCCCTGACAGGCAGGCGAGAGGCGGTAGGAAACCTTGGCCATCCGGTCGTTTTCGATTAAGTAGACCCAGAATTCCCCAATTATCTTATTGTCTTTCTTGTTCGCGATGCCCCAGTGGAAGCTTTTCGTTGGTCTCCTATTGGCAAAATTATAAAATTCGCAGAATAAAGAAAAAATCTTCCAGTGCTGCTGCCGTTTGATGGGCTGCGACCTGTAACAACTCAGGACAAAAGTACCTCAAAACACCGAATGAGGTCTTTCACGAATTTTATGTTTATGATACAATAAAACAGAGGTAGAGCAGGCGTGCGGCTGGAAAACAAAACTGGCATTGCTGAAAAGTTAAAAACTGGATATTTAAAACAGTCCATTTTCGGTTTATAGTAAGTGCATTATCATTGAAAACCGGAAGGGAGACTTTGTATGAAAACGAACAATAATACCAGAAAAATGGTGATGACGGCGCTGTTTATGGCGCTGGTATGTACAGCGACGATGGTGATCCGGATTCCGACACCGGGTACGAACGGATATATCCATCCGGGAGATGCGCTGGTGATTCTTTCGGGAATCTTTCTTGGACCGGTCCAGGGGCTCCTGTCAGCAGGAATCGGTTCCGCGCTGGCGGATTTCCTGGGCGGATATCTGCTGTACGTGCCGGCCACCTTTCTGATTAAAGGACTGACCGCTTTTTGCTGCGGCCTTGTATTTCAGAGACTTTCGGCGACGGCCGGAAAACGGACCGTCGGTGTGGTGATCGGAGGGCTGACTGACATGGTGTTTGTAGCCTGCGGGTACTGGCTCTATGAAACCTGTTATTATGGAATGGCAGCAGCCCTGGCCAGCGTGCCGTCGAATTTGATTCAGGGCCTTGGAGGCCTTGCTCTGGCCGTCATTCTCTATCCAGTCCTGGCTGTGTGCCGACGCCAGATGGAGCAGGAGGAAAAGCGGCTGGAATAACGCGGAGAAATTCCGGGAGGTTTTTTGTGGCAATTGCAAAGAAGCATAAAAGATCGTTAATCTATGGGGACAGCACCTATTACTGGTGGGTAAAGCGGGATGATGATTATGACAGACCCGTACTGCATATCGCATCGGAGGACAAAGGGCTGATTGTGCTCTATCCCACGGAACAGAACGGGGAGCGGCGGTATCTGGTATCCATCGGAAGAGTATTTAAGAACAGAACGACGAGCGGCTGCTGGCAGCGGTACCGGATTCCGAAACTGGATGCAGGGAGGGAGCCGGACGCAGGCCAGGATACAGAGAAAGCCGACGAGCCGGTTATGGAAGCTTTTCCTGTTACACCTGGATTTGTGGCCAGCCTTTTGGGCTGGTGCCTCGACGAGGGAGATGCAGAGAGTGTGACATGGAACGGAAGAGATATCTGGCTGTAGGGAGGAACGGTATATGGCAGTAATTCTATCGCTGCAGGGCTGTATGGCCGTGGGAAAAACCACGGCCGTTCAGCATGTAAAGGAGCGCCGTCCTGAAATGGACAGACACCGCAGCGAATAAAATATAAAAGCAGGAGAGTGGAATCATGGCAGTATTAAACATGCGTTACGACGGAGACGAGATACTGAGAAAGAAATGCAAAGAAGTGAAAGAAGTGGATGACCGGATCCGAGAAATCCTTAACGATATGACAGATACGCTTCATGCGACACCTAACGGAGCAGCAATCGCAGCGAACCAGGTAGGAATTTTAAAACGCCTTGTCGTCATCGATATGGGAACTGGGCTCATGAAGCTGGTAAATCCAGTGATTGTGGAACAGACAGGGGAACAGGACTGCATCGAAGGCTGCTTAAGCTTTCCGGAGAAATACGGAAGGACCATTCGGCCCCAGACCGTAATCGTGAAGGCGCTGGATGAAAATGGAGAAGAGGTCACTCTGACCGGAATCGATGAGATGGCCAAATGTTTCTGCCACGAGCTGGATCATTTAGACGGAGTCTGTTTCGTCGATAAGGTGACGGAGTGGCTGTGACCCGTGCCAAGTCAAAAAGCGCCGCAGGCAGCGGCCAAACCGCTGAGTGCTCATAACAGGGAGGAACGATCATGCAATTACTATTTAAACAGCGGCTGTTTTCCTGGTTTGACAGTTATGACATCTATGACGAGGCTGGAAATACCGTCAATACGGTAAAAGGAAAATTAAGCTGGGGCCATTTGCTGGAAATCTATGACCGTTTTGATAATCATATCGGAACCGTACAGGAGAGAGTGCTCACCTTTCTGCCTAAGTTCCTGATGTACATAAACGGACAGGAGATCGGAGAAATCCGCAAGGAACTGACCTTTTTAAAGCCTAAATTCACACTGGACTGCAACGGCTGGACGGTGGACGGAGACTGGCTGGAATGGGACTATCGTGTAAAAGACAGCTCAGGCAGTCTGATCATGACAGCCAGTAAGGAATTTCTCCGCTTTACAGACACGTACGTTCTCGATATTGTAAGGGAAGAGGATGCGCTCCTCTGTCTGATGATCGTACTTGCCATTGACGCGGCGAAATGTTCCGGCGGGCAGGACTGAACTGTTCCGGATGATCAGGCAGAGTTCCAGTGATCAGGCATTTTTAACCAGGAAGGCAGACGGGTATCCCGGCTGCCTTTTGCGGCATTTATCTGCATCTGTGTGAGGAAGAAAGCATCCCTTAAATCGGTGCCTCTAAGATCGGCATCCCGCAGGTCGGTTCCCAGAAAGCATGTTCCGAAGAGACGGCATCCCTTCAAGTCAGCGGCAATGAGAAAGGAAGAGGAAAAGTCCATGGCGCTTAAGTCTGCACCCTGAAAATGATATCCCAGGTAGCGCAGGGGCCCGGCGCCGTTCGTTTTGGGAGTTTTACGGGAACAGGCGGAGTGACTGCGGGCAGACTGCGGAGCGCGTCCTTTTTTCGAAGGCATCGTCTGAGAGGCCGCATAATCAAGCGTCAGGCTTATCGTCTCCTTTAACAGACCATTGGCTGCAGTGATGGTATCGCGGATCCCTTCTTCCGTCAGGTTTTGCCGGGATCCGCCTGCCAGCTTCTCCAGGCCGGTGAGCGCAGCGTGGATACGGGGTCTCAATGCGGCTGCCGGGCGCAGCAGTGCGGCTTCTTCCAGATACCACATTGCCTCGTGCAGCTTCAATTCAATGAGGAAGATACGAAACATTTCCTCCGGGTCAGGAAGCTGACGCCAGTTCTTCCCCTCAAATACGATTTCTGTTACTGTCTGCCCCGCCCCGAAGCAGTCGTAATTGATGCAGCCCTTCAGTCGGCGTCCGGACAGAGAACTGTGAATCCTGCAGGAGAAATCTTCGCATAATTGGATGCAGGGAATCCCGGCTTCCTTATCGCCGGGGAATCCCTCCACTTTGGAAAAATAGAGCGCTGTGCAGCACAGGCCGCAGCAGCGGGAACAGTCCGCGGCCAGATGTATCTGCCCGTGGGAAATGAGGGACGGGATCAAGTCTGCCCCGCGGGATACTGCGTGCCGGTGCGGGATACTCTCGTGGATTGGATCCATGTCATTCAACCTCCTGTACTTGTAACTGAACGTATTCCATAGTATAATGCGGGTATCTGACAGCGTCAAGGCCCTGCGGGCAAGTGCTACATCAGGGGGGCCGGTGTGCCACTATAAAATTAATCCGGTAAGAAGGATCAGAGAAACGGGGGTGTAGAGATGAAAGAGACGAATAATCCGGTCGTTTGGCAGTCCCGGACGTGGCTGATGGACGCGTTTACGGCTCTGATGACAGAAAAGAAGTTCGAAGAGATCACGGTAGTGGAGCTATGCAGACGGGCGGATTTGTCAAGGCGGACATTTTATAGAAATTATTCCTCGAAGGAAGACCTGTTTCGAAGCTGCTGTGAGCGCCTCTGCCGGGAGTATGTCCGGTATCTGGAAAGGGATACCGCCTATTTTGCGGCGCACATCACAGAGGTGTATTTTTCGTTCTGGAAAGAGCATAAGACATTTCTGCGGTCTGTATGCAGGGATGATAAGATCTGCTGTCTCATCGAGGTCTCCAACACATTCTGGCCCGAAATTTACAGCCGGCTGCAGTCGTACTGGAACGAAACCATGAGCGGAGAAGAGCTGGAGTACTGTCTGTTTTTTAACATGGGAGGCTTATGGAATATTATGATGAAATGGCTTTACGAAGAACCGGAGAGAAGCCCCGGTGAAATGGAGTGTATGATCCGAAGGGCTTTACATAATTTACTGGCTGGCACCGAAAAATCGCCGGATAGGAGTGATGCAAAATGAAAAAATTTACCAGGAAGGAACTGTTATCCATTCCAAATCTCATGGGATACTTCCGGCTTCTGATGATCCCGGTCTTCGTATCTCTTTATCTCCATGCGGAGACGGACCGCGGCTATTACATCGCGGCGGCCGTCATGGGAATCTCGTCCATTACGGACATGCTTGACGGGCTGGTTGCCCGGAAATTCAATATGATTACGGAATTCGGCAAATTTCTGGACCCGTTTGCCGATAAGATGACGCACGGGGCCATTCTCTTATGCCTGTGGACACGCTATCCGTATATGGCAGTTCTGGTGATACTCTTTGTGGTCAAGGAAGGCTTCATGGCGGTTATGGGCCTGGTGAAGCTGAGAGAGGGCAAAAAGCTTGACGGCGCCATGTGGTTTGGAAAAGTGTGTACGGCGCTGCTGTTTGTCGTCATGTTTGTTCTCATTCTCGTGCCCCATATCCCAGTCGCGGCGGCGAATGCGCTGATCGCTGTCTGCGCCGTGGTCATGGCCGCGACGCTCATCCTGTACATACCTGTGTTCCGAAACATGTGACAGAGTTCCTATTGCTCAAAGCCGTGTACCCAGTTACCCTTCAGGAAATAGCGGAGAAAGACGACCGAACTCAGGAACCAGGTCAGCGGATAGGCCCAGAATACCACGCGGATATCCGGAATAAAGTGAACGGTTACAGTGATGTACGTCACCCGGATGATGCACCAGCAGACCATCATAACCAGCATGGGAACCGTGGATTTTCCGGCGCCGCGGAGAATTCCCGCGATACAGTGGGAAAATGCCAGAAGAAAATAGAACAGGGTCACGGTGCGGGCCTGGGCCGTTCCATTTATGATAACCTGCGGATCATTGTTAAAGGCGGAAATGAGCAGCGGAGAAAAGGCATAGATGAAAATGCCGACCAGTTCCGCGGTGATGATGGAGCAGAGAATACCGAAGCCGGCCCCCTTTTTCGCACGCTCATACTGTCCGGCGCCGAGATTCTGGCTTACGAACGTGGTCAGGGCCATGGCAAAGCAGGTGATTGGCAGGAATCCGAAGCCTTCGATCTTCGAATAGGCGCCGCATCCAGCCATCGCCATTTTCCCGAAACGATTGATATTGGACTGGACCACCACGTTAGCCAGAGAAATAACGGAGTTCTGGAAACCGGCCGGGAGACCGTTTGCGATGATCTGCCGCAGGAGCCCGGTGTCAAACCGGATTTTCTTTAGGCAGACCCGGTACTCCGCCGGACTTCTCATGAGCCGGCGCAGACAGAGAAACGCGCTGACAAACTGGGAGACAATGGTGGCAAGCGCCGCGGCTTCCACTCCAAAGTGAAAGATTCCCACCAGCACAAGATCCAGCACGATGTTGATGAGAGACGATATAATCAGATAGACCAGCGGGTGGCGGCTGTCCCCCACGGACTGCAGGATGCCGACAAATACGTTGTACATGACGAAAGACAGAGAGCCTGCAAAATATGTACGGAAATAGGCGGTGGATTCCGGAAGTACATCGGCCGGAGTTCCCATCCAGAGCAGAATCATCGGTGCCAGTACTACACCGATTACGGTCAGCGCCGCCCCTGCGGCAAGGCCGAAGGCAATGGTAGTGTGAACGGCCTTCTGAACGTCATCGTGCCGTCCGGCGCCGTAATACCGGGCGATGACCACACCGGCTCCGACTGCGATGCCGTTAAAGAAACCTACCAAAAGGAAGATTAAGTTGCCGGAAGAGCTGACGGCGGCAAGGGCATTGCTCCCCAGAAAATTGCCGACAATCAGGGAATCGGCTGTATTGTAAAGCTGTTGAAAAAGGTTCCCGAGAAATAAGGGAACAGCAAATGCGATAATTTTTTTCCAGATGGACCCCTCTGTCATCAGGGTCGAAGACGTGCTTTTTTCCATAGTTAATCTGCTCCGTAGTCATTGATCAAAGTTTTGTAACAGTAGTGCGCAGGGGCACCATCCTTTATTCTACTACAGAAACAGCGGGAATGGAATCAGTTTTTCAGCAGATTCCATCCACATAAAGAATTTATATGGGCCAATCCCGGACTGCATAATATATAATACAGTGCCGCCAGTCCGGCCCAACCTGAAAATAAATGAAGAAGAAAACGAAGAATTACAAAAAACAAAGAGAATTTATAAAACAGTGGCTGAAAGCCGGAATGTATGCGGGTGGCTTTTGTGAGACCTGCGGAGGCAGGCTGATTCTGTTTTTTAAGCATGATGCGGTCTGTTGTCCCGGCTGTAACCAGTGGATCGATCTGCGGTGCGGCGATCCGGAATGTCCTTATTGCAGCCAACGCCCGCAGACGCCGGCAGATGCTCTGGAAGAGGAGCGCAGCAGACTGGATTTTACGCAGACAGCAGATCAGAAGGAGTATTGTATCCGGCAGTATGAGCGCAGTGCGAGAGGTGAACACCGGAAAGCGGAAAAGATTCGGTATCGGGAGAGTAAACCGCCTTTCCGTTTTTAACCATAATCCGCACGGAGCTTCCTCCAGTTCTGAACCACTTCCTCAACGAGCTGCCCGGCCGTATCACGGTTAAAGGGCATGACCCGGCCGTGGTATGGAAAATACACGAGATTCGACCAGAGTACCTCATAACCGCCTTTCTCATATTCTCCGGCTGTCGGTAAGTAGCTGTTGCATCCGTTGGTATAGCCGTTTAAAAAGAGCAGCGGCGTTCCGGCTGCCACCATGGCGTCAATGGAAATCCTGCACATGGCTTCATTGGCTATCCCGCACAGACAGCCGTCATTGAGGGAGAAGTACTGTATCTCCACCTCTGAAAACTGTTGTGAAACGCCCTCACCGTTAAGGCGTTTCACTTCCCTGAGCCAGTCGGTTCCATCGATGCCGGCTTCCTTGAGCGCTTCACCGGCAATCCGCTCCGCCTGCGTCAGAGAGGGAACATCCGCTGTAAAATGGCTGAAAACCGACTTCATGGTCAGATGGGTGACTGGTTTTGCTGTCATTGCGGGAAGAACGGCTGACACTGCCTGACAGATGGAGTCCGCCGTCTGTTCCAGGGCATTTTTGCTCTGAACACGGTATCGTTTCTGATATTCTTCTGAAAATCCCTTTTCTGCCGCTTCGAAGCTGTGGATCTCCAGATATTCTGTGTTTTCCTGATGAAACCGGGGCCGTACGTCTCCGGAGGCGCCTTGTATCATCATGATTTTGCAGCCGAAGCGCGCCTCCAGCCGCTCTCTTGTAATGCCGAAGTAGTCGGCTGATATGAGATAGTTGTCGCTGGAGAGAATGTTGGCATGGGCAGTGACCCGCAGCAGCAGTACCCTGGGAGATCCGTTTTCCGGTGTGGTCACAGACAGGATCCCAAGCCGGTTGTCGAAGTCTGCAGAATCCGTTCTGCGGTTCAGCCCCACACTGTTTTCTCCGATACCCCATGAAGCAAAGGCCGGGGACAGGCCCTTCAGCGCATCTTTTACAGCATTCTGGGCCATGCGGCATACGAAATCAAAGTATTCCGGTTCCTCTGCGGCGTTCGGGGCGGAATGTGTATGGGAAAATGCAGCCATAACGTGATCGGCTCCCGTATGAAGCAGGTCCGCAATGAGGCCCCGCAGGACACTGGATAATTGGACCGTAAAACCGAGGCTGTCCAGGGTGATCAGGCAGGCGGTTTCTCCCCTGTATTTCCATACCATTGTCTGGAGCTTCAAGGGATCACGGACGCCCTTTGAGTGATTGTCCGGACGGAAAAATCCGACCAGTTCAACAGCAGTTTCCGGTGTGATATCGGCTTCCCCGTATCCCATCTGTGCAATATCGTAAATGTTCATCTGAAACAACCTCTTTTCTTTCTGGCTTTTTCTTACTGGCCTTTGCTTTAAGCATACCCGAAACCCTGTGAAATCTCAATCTACCAGTCGCTTCTGTACTGTTTTGTATAAAAAAGAAGGACTGTTTTCCGCAGTCCTTCCATAACTATTTTTGATAGATGATTTTCCGTATGGCATGTATAGAGAGGCAGTACTGGTCCGCCAGGGTCTCCATGGACACTCCATTCTGCCAGGCATCAAGAATATCCCGGTTGCGTTTCCTCAGTTCCTCCCGGCCTCCGTTCCGTTCGCCCCAGGCCCTGTGCTGGCCCTCTCTGGCCGGAACATAGAGATATCCGGACTGAACGTAATTTTGCAGCTCTTCCACCAGCGAGGCGGGAAGAACCGCGGCCGCATTGATATATTTCATAGCGCTTCACTCCCTGTTTTGGTATTGGCAGGCAGCAAAGCCATACTTGATCAGCGACTGCAGCTACTCCATGCAAAGGTCACTGATTCTGCCGGCTTTGCATGGAGCGATACATCGTTGTTTTTCTTTTTATTTCTGCACATCATTCTCACCCTTATCAAAAAGCTTCTGTGATTTGTACCGGAATACGCCTGTTAGGGCCGTTTTAAGGTATACGCTCAGCTTTGGAGATGTGTTGCTGAGCAGTTACCAGTATATCATTTTAGAAAGGGATATACAAGCGGTGTATGCATCTTATGAACATGGCATTTGGAGTGAAAGAACTGTCTGGCAAAACACAGACGTGAAGAAAATGCGCTTTCTGTCTTTTCATTTAAAACGTTTTCCTGTATAATAAATGTTACAGTTGTAATAATATATGGTTTAATGACATGAGATACTTTCGGTTCGCCGCCTGCGTGGTGGCGTGGATTGAGTGAAATACAGAACCCAAGTGGATATCACTGCCAAATCTGGTGGTGCGGGCTGAACGGTCGTTAAATTCGACTTTCAGCGTAACTTCTATATATTTTTAGAAGAAAAAGGAGGAAAGTTTTATGTCGAAGGCTGAAGCTGCCAGAAAATTATATGAGGAATGTAAAGATATGGATATAGACGAAACCATGGAGCTGGTTTTAAATGCAGAGACAGAAGAAGAGCAGGATTTTTTTTCTATGCTAAGTGATTTTATTTTGCAGAGAAAGCAAAAGAAAGTAATAGCCCAAAAGAGGTTCTAAATGAAAAAATACATTTTGTATGCCGGCGTTAATGGGGCAGGAAAATCAACTTTATACAGGACAACACATTATCAGGATACGATGCCGCGGATCAATACCGATGAAATATTAAGAGAATTTGGAGATTGGAGAAATACTGCGGATTTAATGAAGGCAGGCAGAATTGCAATTGAACGATTGAATTCTTACTTACAGGAAGGGATTACATTTAATCAGGAGACTACTCTGTGCGGACATACTATACTGCGAACAATACACAGGGCAAAGCAATTGGGATATGGGATAGAATTACACTATGTTGGAGTGGATTCTCCAGAGATCGCGAAGCAGAGAATTGCTGAGCGAGTGAAAATGGGTGGTCATGGGATACCAGACAGGGATGTTGAGAAAAGATTCGGAGAAAGCTTTAGAAATCTTCACGAAGTTATTGGTCTGTGTGACTTGGCCGCACTATATGATAACACAAATGAATTTCGCCGGTTTGCTATCTATAAATGCGGGGAGATTGTCAGACTGTCAAAGAATACCCCTGAGTGGTATTTGAAATGGAGGAAAGGGTATTATTGACTTGACACAGCCATGGCAGGAGTAATCTGTTCATTAAAATTGAGGGTGCCGCTCAATCATCTGTTTTGATGATTTTGCGACACCCTTTTAAAATACTTATTTGTGGACTGCTGCTGAATTACATTTTCTGGACAACCCCTTTTTCATCATCAGAGACCCAATCCCGCCACCTCACATCTTCCCCATAGTCATAAACGCCAGCCGGAAAAAGAAAGATTTCCTTCACTTATATGACAAATGTTATAGCGCAAATATTAAGGAAAATGAAAGACATGGAAAAAAGATATCTGGTAGAATAGACCCAGAAAAGGAAGGACACAAAAAATGTATGTAGATTACGGCTATTATATTATACGTCCCTGCCGGTGTCCGGAATTTCTAAAGGATTTTTCCCAATGGATTCTGACTGCCAGCAGCTGCATCTGTGATGTGGAGCCGCAGCCATTTTCCTGCATGACCAATGATGAAAGGCAAAGAGAGGAATACCGGAAGCGGCTGGGACTGGAGAAAAGGGAATTTATAGATTTTTCAGAAGAAACCCTGCGGCTGTTTGGGGAGGACCGGCTGGATACGGACAGCCGTTTCGTGTTCAAACAGGATGCAGACGAAATATACAGGCGTTATTTTTCTAAACAAAAGGGAGTGGACCGGGGATACCGTCTGATCGGGATTGCGCTGGAAGAGGCGCATCTGCCTTCCATGGAGGACAGGATAATCCCTAAAAATGTAGCGTCTCGGACCGCAGAACGTCATTTTCTCGGCTTTGATATTCTTGGATGGGATATCTCAGGTTTTCATACATACCTGTGCAATTCTCTTCAGAAGGAACTGGTGAAACGGTTCAAACTGAAACCGGGAGAATTTGGACTCTTAAAGAATTCGAAAGAAGAAGTGGAAGCTTTTGCAGACGCCATTCAGAACAGAGGAGAGCCGGTGGAGTGGATACCGTTCGCGGTCTATGATGATACGCCGGCTGCGGCAGAAGGGAGTGAGATACATGGCAAAATTTGAAGCTGACTTAACAGGGAATCTGGATCATTTCAAAAAATATTTAAAAAATGAAATTTTAAACGGCAGTGTATCTGCATCGTTCGAGGACGAACATGAGGAGGAGATCAACGGCGTGCGGTGCTGTACGATGGTATATGAGAGGTACAGCTATATGGGAGGCAACCGAGTCAGCCTGAATGTGACGATCCTGGAATATGAAGGGGAACTCAGGCTGACCGCCATCACATCCGGGGGAAGCCAGGCCATGTTCTTTAAGCTCAATACGTTCGGAGAGGAAGCCTTTTTAGAGAAGCTGGAAGAGGCTGTGAAGGCTTATAAGTGCAGACATACGCGAATGATTAGCGGCTGATAACCGATAGACGGCCGCATCATTACCGGTTCCGCGGTACAAAGGCCGTGCTGACGGATCGGGATGGAAGGATATTTTTTACTGAGGTGGTCTGGCTGGTGAATTTACTTTTATACTTTTAAAGCCCTGTCCGGGAAGGCGTGTCAGACCACGCAGTTCCGGACAGGGCTTTAAAAGTATTGTCAGGAGAGTCCGTCAAACCGGACCCGCTAGTTCATGGAATCTACAATTATATTTGCCAGAGCGCCGAGTTCCGCCATCTGGTCTTCCTTTAAGGAGGATTTGATCGTGATGGTTTCATCGAGTATGGTCATGTTCTTCATCTCGGAGATGATCTCCCCCATCTTACGTCCGGCTGTTACGCCCCAGGAACCATTTTCCAGGAGTGCCACGGTGCGGTTCTGAAGATTGTGAGCCTTTAAATCGAGGAGCAGGTGCTCCATACAGCTGAAGATGCCGCCATTATACGTTGCGGAAGCGAATATGAGGTGGCTGCAGCGGAAGGCCTCGGAGATGATGACGGATGGATGCGTGGAGGAGACGTCGTACATGACGATGTTCTTCACACCGCGGTCTGCCAGCCGGCAGGCCAGAATATTTGCTGCATTTTCCGTGTTGCCGTAGATGGAACCGTATGCGATCATGACGGCTTTCTCTTCCGGCTCATAGCTGCTCCAGGTTAAATACTTGTCCACGTACCATGCGATGTCGGACCTCCAGACGGGACCGTGAAGCGGGCAGAGGACTTCGATGTCCAGTGCGGCCGCCTTCTTAAGCAGCGTCTGAACCGATGCGCCGTATTTGCCGACGATGTTGGTATAGTATCTTCTGGCGTCTGCCAGCCAGTCACGCTCGAAATAGAGTTCATCCGCAAATAAGTTGCCGTTCATGGCGCCGAAGGTACCGAAAGCATCTGCGGAGAAAAGGATCTTGTCCGTGGTGTCATACGTCACCATGACCTCCGGCCAGTGTACCATAGGGGCCATCAGGAAGGTGAAGGTATGTCTGCCGGAACAGAAGGTGTCGTTTTCTTTCACGATCACGGCTCTGGTATCGATATCAAATTCATAGAACTGTTTGATGATCGGAATCGTCTTCGCGTTGCAGACCACGGAGATGTCAGGGTATCGTCTGATCAGCTCACCCAGTGTGGCGCAGTGGTCCGGTTCCATGTGATTGACAATCACATAGTCCAGCGTTCTTCCTGCCAGAACGGATTCCACATTTTCCAAAAACTGCCCGGTGATTGCCCGGTCGACCGTGTCGAAGAGAACGGTTTTTTCATCTAACAGAAGATAAGAATTATAGGAGATCCCGTTTGGTATGGGGTATGCGTTTTCAAACAGGGCGAGCCTTCGGTCGCTTCCGCCGACCCAAAACAGGTCATCTTTAATATTTTTTACACAGTACATAATGAAGCCATCCTTTCGTCATAATCTCACACTTATAATTTCGTAAGAAGTATACTACAAAATCGGCAAAATGTCATTGTATTTTTATACGAACTTAGTATGAATTAAGCGGTCGAGTTACAGTTCACGGTCCGCCCGGCGCCTCACAGCCCGTGAACTGTAACGTGGTCGATTGTATTATAGTATAACCGGATGAATGAATTTTTAGCGAAAACATCATTTTTTATTAAGACAGGGGGGAAACTGCCTGCTATAATGGGAGAAAACAGAACTGTTTTTCCATTGGAAAACTGGTTTTGTATTGGATCAAATCAGGAGGTGCATTCACATATGGATGGAAAAAACAGAATTGTAAAAGAAATCCTGGATTCTGTTGAGAAAAAGATGGAATCCGGGGAAAGTCTGAGTCTGGAAGCAATGGAAGCGCATACGGGATATTCCCGTTTTTATTTGAACCGGATATTTTCAGAGGTAACAGGCTGTACCATTCACCGCTATATCATGGAACGGAGGCTGACGGAAGCAGCCAGAAAGCTGGTGGAAACGGATAAGACAATCGTTGAAATATCCTGTGAGGCGGATTATCAGTCCCAGCAGGCGTTTACCCTGGCGTTTCGGCGGGTTTACGGCTGTACGCCGATGGCCTACCGGGAGCGAAAGCATTTTACGCCGCTGCGTGAACAGACAAAACAGAAGAAGACAGGAAATACCGCCTGCCGTACGAGAACAGATCTCTGGAGGTGCGCGGCATGAGTCTGGTACCGAATGTGATCGAGACGACGTCGAAAGGGGAACGCAGTTACGACCTCTTTTCACGCCTGCTGAAAGACAGAATTATCTTTTTGGGCGAAGAAGTAAACGATGAGACGGCCAGGCTGGCGGTGGCACAGATGCTGTTTCTGGAGGCCGAGGATCCATCGAAGGACATTTCTTTCTATATTAACAGTCCTGGCGGTTCCATAACGGCCGGTCTGGCAATATACGATACGATGCGTTATATCCGGTGTGACGTATCGACAATCTGTATCGGGCTGGCAGCCAGTTTCGGCGCATTTTTGCTGGCCGGAGGTACGAAGGGAAAACGGTTTGCGCTTCCCAATGCTGAGATTATGATACACCAGCCGGCCGTGGAGAAGATCGGAGGAAAAGCGACGGACATCCAGATCTATTCCGAGAAGCTGCAGCGGGATAAGAGAAGGCTGAACCGGATTCTGGCGGAAAATACGGGGAGAACAGAGGAGGAGATATGGCGGGATACGGAGCGGGATCACTTCATGAGTGCAGAAGAGGCAAAGGCGTATGGAATCATTGATGCGGTGATGCAAAAGAGAGGCTGACACAATAGAGAGGATAAAACAAAAGGGGCTGCCGCCCGGATGATTGAATAATCATTGGTGCGGCAGCCCCTTATTTGGTGATGCGGTCTGATAAAACTTAATAGCCTGCACTCAGTGCAGCAGCCAGGCCTGCGCCGACTACAGCGTATAGGACAAGTGACAGCACGATACCTATTGCCATAACGATCAGTCCGGCGCGGCAGAAATTCTTCCTGTTCTCATTTCCATTGCCAAATGCCCAGACAAAATACATGATTACATTGACACATGGGATAGCCAGAACGATTAACGTGATCAGCCATTCCCCCATGGTCATGACAGCCTTATTAGGGTCTGTCATCATTGTGTTGTTTTCCATACTCAGTACCTCCTGTAATTTATGACAGCTATCGTTAAAATTATATCATATAATGGCGAAATTTGTCTATTCCTTTTATTCGACAGACCGGGGCGGGAAACGGCGCCTCATGCGGAACGTGGGCAGATACGGGATTTCAGGGCTGTAAAAAGCAGGTGCAGCAGGTTCTGGGGCTCATAGATCATGGGCGGGCGGTTGGGAAACCAATATTTCATGCGGATGAGGTAAAAAACCACCATAAGGAAGATACAGACGGCTATGCAGGCGGAAAACAGGCGTGCTTTTCTTTCAAGGATGTAATGTTCATACAAAAATAAGAGTCCTCCGGCCAGCAGCGGCAGGAGAAATGGGTTGGACAGAAGGCTGCCACGGAAATCCCCTTTTAACAGCAGAACTGCGGCTCGTGTAAGGCCGCATCCGGGGCATGGAATTCCCAGTAAAAGCCGGGCAGGGCATACTTTTCCGGTGACGGCAGTCATGATGCACAGAAAGAGGGCACAAAGAAATATTCCTGGCAGACTGTGTCCGGCATCAGAAATCAGATGTTTCATTTTAGATTTAGTAAAAAACGGGCTGTGTTTCTTTTTCATGATTTTACATATCCTCTGAGATGGTTGTATGAAGCTGCAGATTTCATTATAAGGCAGCGCTGCAGCTTTTACAAGCTTGTGCCGTGAATACAGGTTTGATATAATAAAGCTGTTTGAAAAGCAAAATTATGATAGACTGGTGGGTGTGCCTATGATTAAAAAAACACAGATTGTAGTTCTGTCCTTTCTCTGTGCCGCGCTTGCAGGCTGTGGAAGTAGCAGACCGTCGGCGGAGAAAGAGACTTCTTCTTTCACAATCGTCACTGCCACAGATCTGCATTATTTATCGCCGGAGCTTACCGACTACGGAACCGGTTTTATGAGAATGGCTGCCAACGGAGACGGAAAGCTGGTCCAGTATGCTCCGGAAATCGTAGACGCCTTTGTGACGGATATGGAAAAGCTTCGCCCGGATGCGGTAATCTTAAGCGGTGATCTCAGCTTTAACGGAGAGAAGGCGAGCCATGAGGAACTGGCAGAAAAACTGTCCTGTCTTCAGGAACAGGGGATCCCGGTCCTTGTGCTGCCGGGAAATCATGATATCAGCTATCCCTTTGCCGCCAGTTTTGAGGCAGAGACGGTAACAAGGACGGAGCGGGTGAACGGCGTGGAATTCCGCGATCTTTATAAACAGCTTGGTTACCGGAATGCGGCGGAAACGGATGGAGATTCCCTCAGCTTTCTGTATCAGCTGTCGGAACGGGTCTGGATTCTGCTGCTTGATGCCAATACGGAGGATGCGCCCGGCCGTATAAAGGATTCTACGCTTCAGTGGGCAGAGCGGCAGATGGAACGCGCGGAGGAGGCAGGTGCAGCCGTGATCACGGTGACCCATCAGAATGTTCTGGCACAGAATAAGCTTTTGTCTCGGGGATTCCTGTTGGACAATCACGAGGAGCTGGAGCGCCTTCTGAAAGGCCATGGGGTGGTTCTAAACGTAAGCGGCCATGTCCATATCCAGCATATTGCGGAGAACGGAGGGCTCTATGACATTGCAACCGGCTCCCTTACCGTGGCCCCGAACCGGTATGGTGTTTTAACCGTTGGTTCAGATGGAAGCACATCGTATGAAACCCGGAAGGTGCATGTCGGGCGATGGGATCGGGAAAAAGCCGGTATTGCCGGGGATTTTGAGAATTTCGAAGAACTGTCCCAGGCATATTTTGACGAGTGCACGCGAAAAAAGATGAAGAAGGAGCTGGAAGCACTGAGTGTATCAGAGGAAGAGCGGGCGCAGATGACGGAACTGGCCGTGGAGATGAACCGGAATTACTTTGCAGGTATGATAAAGCCGGAAAAGGAAATGGCAGATACACCTGGCTGGAAGCTTTGGAAAGAAAAAGGAGCAGAGCTCTTTTTCGGCAGCTATATGGATTCCATGATGGAAGATGCGGGACATGATGAAAACCGGTTATTACTGCCCCCAAAAAGTGATGCAGGGAACCGGTGAGGATAAGGAACGGAGGCTTTTTGATGGATAAGAAAAATATAAGAATTCTGGTCAGCGCCTGTCTGTTGGGCGTAAACTGCCGCTATGACGGAAAGAACGGCCGGCGTGATGAGGTGCTGGAGCTGTTAAAAGAGTATGAGCTGATTCCGGTTTGTCCGGAGCAGATGGGAGGGCTGGGGACCCCCAGGGAACCAGCCGAATGCCGGCGGGACGGCGGGCAGGTCCGCGTGATGAACCGGAAGGGCTGCGATGTCACGGAATATTTCGAACAAGGAGGGGAGGAAGCCCTTAAGATCGCGAAGCTGTATGGCTGCCGGTACGCCATTTTAAAGGAACGCAGCCCCTCCTGCGGCAGCGGGGTGATCTACGACGGCACCTTTTCCGGCGTAAAGACTGCCGGAGACGGGGTGACGGCGCGGCTTCTTAAGAAGCATGGGATTAAAGTAGCGGGAGAAAGCGGCATTTCAAGCTTGATATCGGAAATCAGCAGTGATATGATGGATGGCAGCATCAATATTACACAACTGAATCGTAATCAAATGACAGAGGAGTGACAGAAATATGAAAACTAATGTAACGAGAGACCAGGCGCTTTCCCTTCTTATGAAATACAATAAGGAGTCCTTCCATATCCTTCACGGACTTACGGTGGAAGGTACCATGCGCTGGTACGCCAGGGAACTGGGATACGGGGAAGATGAGGATTTCTGGGGGATTGCCGGACTCCTTCACGATGTGGATTTTGAAAACTACCCGGAGGAGCACTGCAGAAAGGCGCCGGAACTTCTGGCAGAGATCCAGGCAGAACCGGAGCTTGTTCACGCGGTTGTGAGCCACGGTTACGGACTCGTCTCCGATGTGGAACCGGAGCATGAGATGGAGAAGGTACTGTTCGCGTCAGACGAACTCACAGGCCTGATCGGAGCTGCTGCCAGAATGCGTCCGTCAAAGAGCGTGATGGATATGGAGGTCTCCAGTTTAAAGAAGAAATATAAGGATAAACGGTTCGCGGCCGGCTGTTCCCGTGACGTGATTGCACAGGGGGCCGAGAGGCTCGGCTGGACGCTGGAGGAGCTGTTTGAAAAGACGATTGAGGCCATGCGCTCCTGCGAGGCTTCTGTCAACGATGAGATGGAAAAACTGGGCGCTCAGTAGCGCCTGAAAGAAGAGAAAAACCAGGAGAAAAGAGCGATGAAATCAATTTCAGTGCTGAATTTTTCAGGAGTGTATGAAAGGCAAAGCTTCTATAAAGACAGGGACTGTGAATGGATTGACTGTTCGGATTTGTCCGGGGTCAACGGATTCTGTGATGAGACTTCCAGGGAGGAGATTGATGCGCGGATCAGCGGGCTGGAAGGCTGGATTCATTTTATAGACGGAGGCAATTTCCACTACTTAAGCTATCTGCTGATGAAACATATCCGGGAGCCGTTTACTCTGGTGGTGTTCGATCATCATACGGATATGAAGCCGTCCATGTTCGCCGGACTTCTGTCCTGCGGCTGCTGGATCAAAGAGGCTCTGGACGCCCTGCCGTTCCTCAAAAATGTGGTTCTGATCGGTGTCGCGGATTCACTGGCAGATACCGCAGAACCGGACTATGCCGGCCGTGTGCGGATCATTTCGGAAAGCATGGCGGAGGCAGGTGACACATGGCTGGGAATCCTTGAAGCGGAGGCATCGGAGGCCGTGTATCTGTCCATCGACAAGGACGCGTTCGGGCGGGAAGAAGTGGTGACAGACTGGGATCAGGGCACCATGACGCTGGAGCAGCTGGAGAGGGCGTACCGCATCCTGGACAGCCGCCGGATTCTGGGGGTGGATATCTGTGGAGAAGCGGATCGGGACGAATTTTTTTCAGGACAAATGTCCGCGTCAGACGAACAAAACGACGCGGCTAACAGACGAATTCTCCGGATGCTTCTGACCGATCAGAAGAAGCCGGCTGGAAGGATACAAAAGGGAGAGAGAGATGGAAGAAGCACCGATATTTTCGAAGACGGCCATCAGGCGGCTGATCCTGCCGCTGATCATTGAACAGTTTCTCGCCGTTTTAGTGGGAATGGCGGATACGATCATGGTGGCCGGAGTGGGAGAGACTGCAGTTTCGGGGATTTCCCTTGTGGATACACTCAATATTCTGCTGATTAACGTGTTTACAGCCATGGCTACCGGAGGCGCTGTCATAGCGGCACAGGAGCTGGGGGATGAAAACCGGGACGAGGCGCTGAAGGCCTCCAATCAGCTGATTTTTGTGGTTCTGATATTTTCATCGGTTTTAATGGTGTTGTCCTTACTGTTCAACTACCAGATTCTGCGGACGATCTACGGAACGATCGAACCGTCCGTTATGAATTACGCCAGGACATACTACTATCTGACGGCACTGTCTTTCCCGTTTCTGGCGGTATATAACGGGTCGGCGGCCATCTGCCGTTCCATGGGGAATTCCGGGATATCCATGAAGGTCTCCATGCTGATGAACGCCATTAACATTGCGGGGAATGCAATTCTGATCTATGGCTTTCATCTGGAGGTGGCAGGGGCCGGAATCTCCACGCTGCTGTCACGGATCACTGCGGCGGTCATTCTGGTGTGGGTGATCCGCAATCCGAAGCTTCCGCTTCACATCGATAAGAACTTTCATCTGGGCTTTCATCCGGCTGTTATCCGGCGGATCATGGGGATCGGGGTTCCCATGGGAGTGGAAAACGGTCTCTTTCAGGGCGGTAAGCTTCTCGTGGCGGGGCTGGTCTCCAGCTTTGGTACGACATCCATTGCCGCCAATGCGGTGGCGGGTACCATCTGCTCATTTCAGGTGATTCCCGGCAGCGCCATTTCTCTGGCCATGATCACGGTGGTAGGGCAGGCCGTGGGTGCAAAGCGGTACCGGGAGGCGAAACGGTATGCGAAGAACTTTATTTTTCTCATTATGGGAGCCCATTTTCTCATCTGTTTTCCGATGCTGGTATTTCTGCCGCATATCATCGGCCTCTATCACGTATCGGAGCAGACGGCAGAGCTGGCGAGAATCATCTGCACGCTTCATGGGTTATGCTGTGTGCTGATCTGGGCGCCTTCCTTTGCACTGCCCAATGCGCTGCGTGCGGCAGATGATGTAACATTTGCCATGTGCATCACCATTATGTCCATGCTTCTGTGCAGGATCGCCATGAGCTTCGTTCTGGGCAGGTACCTCGGCATGGGGCTGATCGGAGTCTGGATTGCCATGGTTCTGGACTGGGCTGTGAGGGGCGTTGTCTATGCCGGGCGCATGGCGTCAGGCGGCTGGCTGAAGCAGCATAAACGGCTGGCGGCCCGTCAGGAGGCGGAAAAAGCCGTTTTACAAAATACTTGACAGCTTCCTGCAAGTACGATATTATTTCCGTTAAATAAAATTGATTTTATGGATATGTAACAGAGGAGAAAGAAGACATGAAAAAGGTTGTGAAATTCGGCGGCAGTTCTCTGGCCAGTGCAAGACAGTTTAAGAAGGTTGGGGACATTATACGATCCGATAAGAGCAGACGCTATGTGGTACCGTCAGCGCCGGGCAAGAGAAACGACAAGGACGAAAAGGTTACGGATATGCTGTATCAGTGCTACGATGCGGCGGCAGAGGGAAAAAGCTACAAAAAGATTCTGGAGAAGATTAAGAGCCGTTACGTAGAGATTATCGACGGGCTGGATTTAAATTTAAATCTGGATCATGAATTCGAGACTATTGAGGAAAATTTCTTAAAGAAGGCTGGCCGTGATTACGCGGCATCCAGAGGAGAATACTTAAACGGCATTGTCATGGCCAGCTATTTAGGCTACGAGTTCATTGATGCGGCTGAGGTCATCTTTTTCGACGAAGACGGCAGCTTCGAGGCGGAAACTACCAACCGTGAGCTGGAAGAACGCTTAGAGCACGTGGAACGCGCGGTGATTCCGGGATTCTACGGAGCCACTCACGACGGCAGTATCCGTACTTTCTCCAGAGGCGGATCCGATGTCACCGGTTCCATTGTGGCAAAAGCCATTCATGCCGACATGTATGAAAACTGGACCGATGTCTCCGGTTTCCTCGTAGCTGATCCCCGCATCATCGCTGATCCCGAGGTTATTGAGACGATTACATACAGGGAGCTTCGCGAGCTGGCCTATATGGGAGCCAGTGTCCTGCACGAGGACGCCATCTTCCCGGTCAGAAAAGAGGGAATTCCGATTAATATCCGCAACACCAACAGGCCGGAGGAGAAGGGAACTCTGATCGTGGAGAGCACCTGCCGTAAGCCGCGCTATACCATAACGGGAGTTGCCGGCAAGAAGGGCTTCTGCTCCATCAACATTGAGAAAGCCATGATGAACGCCGAGGTAGGGTTTGGCCGCAAGGTTCTGGAGGTATTTGAAAAATACGGCATCTCCTTCGAGCATATGCCGTCGGGAATCGATACCATGACCGTATTTGTCCATCAGTCTGAATTTGAGGAATACGAACAGTCCGTGATTGCGGGGATTCACCGTGCAGTCGAGCCCGATTATGTGGAACTGGAATCCGATCTGGCATTAATCGCTGTCGTGGGACGCGGCATGAAGGCTACGAGAGGTACGGCGGGAAGAATCTTTTCCGCGCTGGCCCACGCCCGCGTCAACGTGAAGATGATCGACCAGGGCTCCAGCGAGTTAAACATCATCATCGGCGTTAAGAATGCAGACTTTGAAGCGGCCATCAGGGCAATCTACGATATCTTCATCTCAACTGAAATTTAAGTATTCATATATCCGGAATATCCGGACAGAAAAACCGGTCCGCACGATGGCTTAAGCGCCTGTGCGGACCGGTTTTCTGTCGTCTTACATGGAATATTTAATCTTCCGGGACAAATACATCTTTTCCCATACCGCAGAGCGGACATACCCAATCCTCCGGAAGATCTTCAAAAGCTGTGCCTGGATCGATTCCGTTATCCGGATCACCTGCCGCCGGATCATATATGTATCCGCATGGCTCACAAACGTATTTTTTCATAACAGTCACCTCTTTCTTTTGTTGATACCCTATTTTACCAGAAATGTAACTGTTTTACAACCGGTACGGGGAAATATCCGGTTACATTCAGAAAATACTTTAGAATGCAGGAAATATGTGGTAAAATAGAACAAAAATATTATACATCAGGGAGGACTAAGATGCAGTATCGTAAGTTTGGAAAGACAGGAATTCAAGTGTCGGCACTGGGGTTTGGAACGATGAGATTGCCGATTCTTCATGACGAGACGGTGGCTGAGGAACGCGCCATTGCCATGATCCGTCATGCCATCGATGAGGGCGTGAATTATATCGACACTGCTTATCCATACCACCAGGGAGAGAGCGAGAAGATCGTGGGAAAAGCGCTGGCTGACGGCTACAGGGAGAAAACGTATCTTGCAACCAAATGTCCTGTATGGAAGCTGGAAAAGGCGGAGGATTTTGAGACACTGCTGGACGAGCAGCTGGAGAAGCTGAATACGGATCATATCGATTTTTATCTGCTTCACGCACTGAGCGGTGAACGCATGGAGGATAAGGTAAAACCATTCGAACTGGTGAAACGGATGGAAAAAGCAAGAGAGGCTGGAAAAATCCGTTATCTTGGATTTTCCTTCCATGATTCATATGAGGTGTTTCAGGATATCATAGATTATTATGATGGATGGGATTTCTGCCAGATTCAGTATAATTACGTGGACATTGATCATCAGGCAGGAAGAAAAGGATTAAAGTACGCCGCTTCCAAAGGTCTTGGAGTTGTGATCATGGAGCCTTTACTGGGCGGCAGGCTGGCCAATCCGGCGCCCCATCTGAAAAAGGTATTTCCGGAGGATAAGTCTCCTGTGGAATATGCGCTGGATTTCCTTTGGGACCAGCCGGAGGTCAGTCTGCTGCTCAGCGGAATGAGCGATGAAAAGCAGGTGGAGGAGAATCTGGAGTATGCGAAGAGAAGCAGCGTGGGCATGGCTGCGGAGCGGGACAAAGAAGTGGTGAAGGAAGCAAAACGCGTCTTTGATTCCATGGCTTTAGTGGGATGTACCGGCTGCAGATACTGTATGCCGTGTCCTTTTGGACTGGATATTCCGCAGATATTCTCCCTGTACAACATGACGGCCGCCCATCGGGAAGAAGAGGCAAAGGAGGCGTACGCTGCGCTGGAAAAGAAGGCCGGTGACTGCCGCTCCTGCCATCACTGTGAGAAGGAATGTCCGCAGATGATAAAGGTGAGTGAGGTTATGAAGGATATTGCAAAGGTATTCGAAAAGACGGAAGCTTAAGTGAGGCCATAAAAGAAGCATCCGGGGTATTTGAGAAAACAGAAGCTTAAGAGGTGAAGTCTCCGGCGGCTGGATAAGATGGATTGAAGGAGGAACGGGTTATGCTGGAAAAAATTGATTTATCAAAGAAAATGGATAAAGATACGTATAAGCAGGTCATCGGAGAGCAGAGCGAAAGACTGGGCCTTTTACAGCGGGAACTGAGAACGGCGGGAATTCCCGTCATGATTGTGTTCGAAGGCATGGGTGCAGCCGGAAAAGGAACGCAGATCAACCGGCTGATCCAGGCGCTGGATCCCAGAGGATTCGAGGTCTTTGCCAACAGCAAGGCTACCGAGGAAGAACAGCTGCGCCCGTTCCTGTGGAGATTCTGGACCAAGACGCCGGCCGACGGCCGGATCGCCATCTTTGACCGCAGCTGGTACCGTCAGGTGACGATTGAGCGGTTTGACGGTCAGATCAGGGAGAAGAATCTGCCGGAGGCGTTTCAGGATATCCTGTCGTTCGAGCGCCAGCTGGATGACGGCGGAATGGTAATTATCAAGCTGTTCCTCTATATTTCCCAGGAAGAGCAGAAGAAACGCTTCAAAAAGCTGGAGGATTCTAAGGAGACGTCCTGGCGTGTGACAAAGGATGACTGGAGGAGAAATAAGGAATACAGCCGTTATCTGGAGATCAACGAGGAGATGCTTCAAAAGACCGACACGGAGCGCGCGCCTTGGTCTATCATTGAGGCGACGGACAAGGATTACGCCGCGGCTAAGATCATGACGCTTGTGGCGGACCGTTTCGAGGCGGCTTTGAGGGAAAAAGAGGCTCCGAAGCCGGAAACACCTAAAAATCCTTCGGTGAAGGAAGACAAGTATTTAAACGGTGTGCTTTCGGGTGTGGATCTGACAAAGACTCTGACAAAAGAAGAGTATAAAAAGGAGATCGACCGCCTTCAGAAGCGTCTGGAGTTTCTGCACAGCGAGATCTACCGCCTGAGAATTCCGGTGGTCCTGGGATTTGAGGGCTGGGATGCAGGCGGAAAGGGCGGTGCCATCAAACGGCTCACCAGCCATTTGGATCCCCGGGGATACCGTGTAAATCCGACCGCCTCCCCGAATGATATCGAGAAGGTGCACCATTATCTCTGGCGGTTCTGGAACAACGTTCCGAAGGCGGGCCATATCGCCATCTTTGACCGGACGTGGTACGGACGCGTTATGGTGGAACGGATCGAGGGGTTCTGCTCGGAGGCGGACTGGAAGAGGGCTTATCAGGAGATCAATGAGATGGAGGCCCACATGGCAAATGCCGGAGCCGTAGTCATAAAGTTCTGGCTCCATATCGACAAGGACGAGCAGGAACGCCGTTTTAAGGAACGCCAGGAGAATCCGGCGAAGCAGTGGAAGATTACGGATGAGGACTGGAGAAACCGGGAAAAGTGGGATGAGTACGAGACCGCTGTCAACGAGATGCTGGTGCGTACCTCCACAACGTACGCACCGTGGGTCGTGGTGGAAGGCAACAGCAAGTATTATGCCCGGGTGAAGGTTTTAAGGACGGTGGTTGACGCCCTGGAGGAACGGGTTAAACAGTGCGGCAGGAAATAGCCGCAGATTACAGGGCGTACACTATAACGTCAGCAGTCATAATCCTGTGAAATAAAAGGGAACACTTGTGTTTTCCTGCCTTTTAGTGTAAATTAATAGAGAGCAGGAGGCAGAAGATGAAAACAGTAATCATTGTGGGCGGCGGCGCTGCGGGGATGCTGGCAGGAATTGCAGCAGCCAGGAATGGCGGCACCGTCCATATTTTTGAAAAAAATGAAAAGCTGGGGAAAAAGGTCTTTATCACGGGCAAGGGGCGCTGCAATGTGACCAATGCCTGTGACACAGAGGATCTGTTCCGGAATGTGGTGACTAATTCCAAATTCCTTTACAGCAGCTTTTATGGATTTAATAATTTTGATATGATGGCACTCCTGGAAGAGGCGGGCTGCCCGCTGAAGACAGAGAGGGGCAATCGGGTGTTTCCCGTGTCCGACAAGTCCTCGGATGTGATTAAGGCGCTGTCCAAAACGCTGGAGAGACTGGGCGCAGAGGTCCATCTGCATTCCGAGGTCAGGGATCTGCTGATGGAAGAAGGCCGGTGCCGCGGGATTCTGTTGAAAAAGGGCGGCGCAGAGACTAAGGTGTACGGGGATGCGGTGATTGTGGCCTGCGGAGGTCTGTCGTATCCGTCTACGGGATCTACCGGGGACGGATACCGGTTCGCCAGAGAGGCTGGCCACACGGTGACGGAGCTGTCGCCGGCCCTGGTGCCGTTTGTGGTGAAGGAACCTGTGGTGAAGGAACTGCAGGGGCTTTCCCTTAAGAATATCGAGGCGGCGGTGATGCGCGGAAAAAAGGTGATCTACCGGGAGTTCGGAGAGATGCTTTTCACCCATTACGGAGTCAGCGGCCCGGTGCTCTTAAGCGCCAGCAGCCATGCGGTGAAGGAACTGAAGAAAGGGCCGCTTTCTCTCGTCATCGACTTGAAACCCGCACTGTCGGAGGAACAGCTGGATGCGCGGCTGCTCCGTGAATTTGAGGGGATGATCAACAAGCAGTTTAAGAACTCGCTGGTGAACCTTTTCCCCTCCAGGCTGGTTCCGGTTATGGTGGAACGGAGCGGAATCCTGCCGGAAAAGAAGGTGAATGAAATCACCAGGGAGGAACGGAAGCAGATCATAAGCGCCACAAAGTCGTTTACACTGACGATTACAGGGCTTCGCGATTACAACGAGGCCATCATTACGCAGGGCGGCATTTCCGTGAAAGAGGTGAATCCCTCGACCATGGAGTCAAAGCTGGTTCCCGGGCTTTACTTTGCCGGGGAGGTGCTTGATTTGGATGCGGTGACAGGAGGCTTCAACCTCCAGATCGCATGGTCCACTGCCTGGACGGCCGGGAGCGAGGCCGCGGCAGGGGAAAAGAGATAACGGGGCACACCCCTTAAGATGAAAGGAGAGGCAACTATGTCGAAGAGTTACAACATCGCGATCGACGGCCCGGCGGGAGCAGGAAAGAGTACCATTGCCAGAGCAGTTTCCGCAAAGCTGGGGTTTGTCTATGTGGATACCGGTGCCATGTACCGGGCCATGGCGCTGTATTTCATACGAAGAGGAATCCGGCCGGATGAGGAAGAAACGGTCTCGGAGGCTGTAAAAGAGGTGGGTGTTACCATTTCCTACGAGGACGGAGCCCAGCAGGTGATATTAAACGGAGAAAATGTGTCCGGCCTGATCCGGACAGAGGCGGTCAGCCAGATGGCCTCCGCATCGTCTGTCTATTTACCGGTCCGCGAGAAGCTGGTGGAGCTGCAGAAGGAACTGGCCAGAAATGAGAATGTGATTATGGACGGCAGGGATATCGGAACGTGCGTGCTTCCGGAGGCGGATCTAAAGATCTATCTGACGGCAAGTACGGCGGTGCGGGCAAAACGCCGCTATGACGAGCTGACTGAAAAGGGCGAGCCCTGCAGTTTAGAGGAGATCGAAAAGGAGATCGAGGAGAGAGATTACCGCGATATGCACAGAGAAAATTCCCCGCTTAAGCAGGCGGAGGATGCGGTTTTAGTTGATACCTCCGATTTAACGATTGACGAGGTAATCGGCGAGATACTTAAGCTGGCGGCAGAAAAAGGGATCGGCCAGAAGAATTAAGGAGACAAAACGTTATGGAAGTGATTGTTGCTAAGACCGCGGGCTTCTGTTTCGGCGTTAAACGCGCCGTGGATAAGGTTTATGAACAGATCAGGCACGCGGGGAAACCGATTTATACCTACGGGCCGATCATCCACAACGAAGAGGTGGTAAAGGATTTGGAGGAAAAGGGCGTACGGGTCATCGAATCCGAGGAGGAGCTGAAAGAACTCCACGAGGGAATCGTCATCATCCGTTCCCATGGTGTGGGAAAGCATGTATACGATATTCTGGAAGCAAACGGAATCGAGATTGTGGACGCCACCTGCCCGTTTGTGAAGAAGATTCATAAGATCGCACAGGAACAGAATCAGGCGGGAAGACGTCTGATCATCATTGGAAATGAATCGCATCCGGAGGTGCAGGGTATTAAAGGCTGGGGAAATGATCATACTTTAGTGGTGGAAACACCCGACCAAGTGGACAATTTGCCGCTTTCAGAGGGTGAAAAGCTGTGTATCGTGTCCCAGACGACATTTAATTACAAGAAATTTCAAGATTTAGTTGAAAAATTTTCTAAAACGCGTTATGATATACTTGTTTTAAATACGATTTGCAATGCAACACAGGAGAGACAGGTGGAAGCAAGACGGATAGCTTCAGAAGTGGACGCCATGATCGTGGTTGGTGGGAAGACGAGTTCCAATACCCAGAAGCTGTACGAGATATGCCAAAAGGAATGTAAGAACACTTACTATATCCAGACACTAGGTGATTTAGATCCTGAATGTGTAAGTTCTGTGCGCAGCGTAGGTATTACAGCCGGGGCTTCAACCCCGAATCATATTATCGAGGAGGTTCATACTAATGTCAGAGTTAAGTTTTGAACAAATGTTAGAGGAATCATTAAAAACAATACGTACAGGAGAGATCGTCACAGGTAAAGTCATCGACGTCAAAGAAGATGAAATCGTCTTGAATATAGGTTACAAGTCCGACGGCATCATCCCGCGTAATGAGTACACGGATGACCAGAATTTAGATCTCACGACTGTTGTATCTGTTGGCGATGAGATGGAAGCAAAAGTCATTAAGGTAAACGATGGCGAGGGCCAGGTTGCGTTATCTTACAAGAGACTGGCAGCTGACAGAGGAAACAAGAGACTGGAAGAAGCGTTTGAGAACCATGAAGTTCTTACCGCAAAAGTTGCTGCTGTTCTTGACGGCGGTTTAAGCGTGGTAGTGGAAGGCGCCAGAGTCTTCATTCCGGCAAGCCTGGTATCCGACACATACGAGAAGGATTTATCCAAGTATGCAGACCAGGAGATCGAATTCGTAATTACCGAGTTCAATCCTAAGAGAAGAAGAATTATCGGTGACAGAAAGCAGCTTATGGTTGCCAGAAGAGCCGAGATGCAGAAAGAATTATTTGAGAGAATCCATCCGGGAGATGTCGTAGAAGGAACGATTAAGAACGTAACCGATTTCGGTGCATTCATCGACCTTGGCGGCGCCGATGGTTTACTTCATATTTCCGAGATGAGCTGGGGAAGAGTAGAAAGCCCGAAGAAGGTTTTCAAAGCCGGCGAGAAGATGAGAGTCTTAATCAAGGATATTAACGGCGATAAGATCGCATTAAGCTTAAAGTTCCCGGAGACCAATCCGTGGAAGGATGCCGCTGTGAAGTATGCGGCAGGCAATGTAGTTGTTGGCAGAGTGGCACGTATGACTGATTTCGGCGCTTTCGTTGAGCTGGAGCCAGGCGTAGATGCACTGCTTCATGTATCTCAGATTTCCAGAGATCATGTAGATAAGCCGTCTGATGTATTATCCATCGGCCAGGAGATCGAGGCTAAGGTTGTTGACTTTAATGAAGATGACAGAAAGATCAGCCTGAGCATGAAGGCTCTTCAGATGCAGGATATGGCCCAGGTGGATGAGGATGCACCGGTTTATTCTGACGAGGAATAAGAAACGCGATTATATAATACAAAGTTACGCCGCCCCGCACAGGAACGTTATACAGTCCTGTGTGTGGGCGGCGTTATTTTGTTTTCCCTTTGCTGTAAGCTGAAATCAATACATAAAATAATAGTAAAAAATACTTGAAAATAAGATAAAATTAGAGTATACTAAACATATTCAGGCAGATATCTTCTGCTTCATTGGAGATACACATCTGTGTAATTCTAACCGGTTTATTTATTGGTGGCAAACTGTTCTCAGAACAGTGCGCTGCGAAACCAGTCATGGCCGTATCGGCCATTCATTCATAGCTGAAAGGCAGAAATCCAGGGAGGGAATGCATATGGCACAGGTAAAATCAAATAATATGCTGACAAGTCAGAAAAAGCAGGAAAGAAAAGGAGGGAAGGAGCGGGAGACATTAAACATACCGTCCGGAATAATGCCATTTCCGCTGGAGGAAAGAAGCAGAGAACAGGTGTTAAGTATGCTGAAGAGCAATCCGGAAATATGGGGTGAATTTCAACTCCTGACGAGGGAATTCCGGGAAGAGTTAATCGGCTTTTCCATGGGAAGCCGGGGGTTGAAGATCAGCTATGATCCCTTCTTCAAACTGATTTTTAATCCGGATGTACATAGTGATCGTTTATCTGCCATGCTTTCCTGCATTATGAAGCAGAGAGTGACAGTGAAGCAGGTCTTATCCCCGGAATCCAACCGGATTTCTGCGGAAGGTTCTCTGCTGATTATGGATGTTCTGGCTGAACTTGAGAGCGGAGAATTAGTAAATATTGAAATTCAGCGCATTGGCTACGCTTTTCCGGGAGAGCGTGCCGCCTGTTATTCCTCGGACCTGATGCTTCGGTAGTACAGCCGGATAAAAAGCAGAAAAGAAAGGGGATCTACTTATAAAAAACTTCGGAATGTGTATACCATTGTTTTGATTGAAAACAGCGGCGCAGAATTTCATAAAATCCCCGGGCAGTATATCCATCGTTCCAGTCAGGTGTTTGATACGGGACTGGAGCTTAATTTACTGCAAAAATATATCTTTGTAGCTCTTGATGTTTTCAGGGAAATCACTTACAATTTAGGTGAAGAAATAGAAGCCTGGCTTCTCTTTTTAAGTTCCGACAGGCCGGAGGATATTATGCGGATCATAGAGCGATACCCGGATTTCCGTGAAATTTACGAAGAGATGGCTCAATTTCAGGTAAAACCAGAGGAGTTGGTGGGCATGTATTCAAAAGCATTGGAGATTTTGGACAGAAATACGGTGCAGTATATGATTGAGGAACAGAAACAGGAGATTGAGGGACAGAAGCAGGAGATCGAGGAACAGAAGCAGGAAATTGAGGGACAGAAGCAGGAGATCGAGAAACGGAAACAGGAGATTGAGGGACAGAAGCAGGAGATTGAGGCACAGAAGCAGGAGATTAAAGAGCAGAAACAAGAGATAGAGGAACGAAAACAGGAGATCGAGGAACAAAAACAGGAAATTGAACGTTTAAAAAAGCTTTTGGAACAAAGATAAGAGAGTACCCGGAAAGGCAGGCCAACGGATGCAGTGCATGGTCTGCTTTTTCTGTCGAATTCAGTTGAGGACTGTCCGGGGAAAGTGATAAAGGAGAAGAGATGGATTCCAGCCATGAGATGATTATACCGAATGATAATCTGCCGTTTAAGCTGTTTCTCTTTGAGGGCGGAGAGGGAAAGTATAAGAGGGCCAGCCATTGGCACCGGTCGATCGAGATTTTTCTTGTTATGAAGGGAGAAATCGATTTTTATCTCGGGGAGAGGCATTTTTCGATCGGTGAAAAGAATTTTATTATTGTAAATTCCAACGAAGTCCATTCGATTGACGCCCCGCTTCCCAACCGGACGCTGGTTCTTCAGATTCCGGTGCAGACGTTTGAAGTATATTTGCAGGAACAGCCGTACCTCTCATTTTCCAGAAGATCGGGAGAGCAGAATGAAAAGCTGATGGGGCTTGTGATGGAGATGTACCGGACATATGAGAACAAGGCGTATGCATGGGAGCTGAAGGTGAGCGGGCTGTTTGAATTTGTAAAGTATCTGCTTCTGACGGAGTTTAAGGATCAGGCGCAGGCGCCGGATATTATCCGGCAGAAGATCCATTTGGAGAAGCTGTCGGAGATTACGGAGTACATGAAAAATCATTACGACGAACCTCTCTCCCTGGAGAAGGTGGCGGACCGCTTCGGTTTTTCTCCCACGTATCTGTCCAGAATTTTTAAACGGTATGCCAATATCAGCTACCGTGATTATCTGCAGGATTTAAGGGTGGAATATGCGGTGAAGGAGATGGTGCATACGGACCACGAGCTGGGGGATATTGCGGTGAATCACGGGTTTGCAGACAGCAGGGCGTTTGCGAAGGCATTTGCAAAAAGGTATGGCTGTCTGCCCAGTGAATACAGAAAAAAACTGAAGGAGGAGCGCGGGGAGAGTTCTGAGGGAAAACGATAGGGAGATTTGAAAAAAGAGCAAGAAAGTGCTATTATGTGGTCAAGTTCCTGCTCACGTAATCCGGTGAAAAACGGTATAATGAAGCTATGGCAAATTGCGTGAAACAGGTAAGGAGGCAGCGAATGGAATATTTGATAGGTATTGATGTGGGGACGTCGGCAACGAAGACCGTGCTGTTCGATAAAAAAGGCAATATTATAGCGTCGGCTTCGAGGGAGTATCCGCTGTATCAGCCTCATAACGGCTGGGCGGAGCAGAAGCCGGAGGACTGGCGGGATGCGGTGATTGCCACCGTGGAAGAAGTAGTGAAAAGAGCCGGCGCTGAGAAGGACGAGGTAAAAGGTGTCGGTATCTCGGGTCAGATGCACGGACTCGTCATGCTTGATGAAGACGGGGAAGTGATCCGCCCCTCCATTATCTGGTGTGACCAGAGGACCGGGGAAGAAGTGGAAGAGATGCTTAAAATCATGCCGCGGGAGCGCTGGATTGAGATTACGGCCAATCCGCCTCTGACTGGCTGGACGGCGGCAAAGATCTTATGGGTGAGAAATCACGAGCCGGAGAATTATGAGCGTTGTAAACACATCCTGCTTCCAAAGGATTATATCCGTTACATACTGACCGGTGTGTTTGCAACGGAGGTGTCGGATGCCAGCGGCATGCAGCTCCTCGATGTGCCGAACCGCTGCTGGTCAGACGAGGTGCTGGAAAAGCTGAATATTGATAAGAGCCTTCTCGGCAAAGTCTATGAGTCCTGTGAGGTTACGGGAACGGTTCTGCCGGATATTGCGGAGAAAACGGGACTTTCCACCGGGACAAAGGTAGTGGGAGGCGCGGGTGATAATGCGGCTGCGGCTGTCGGTACCGGAGTGGTAAAGGATGGGACGGCATTTACTACGATTGGAACGTCAGGAGTCGTGTTTGCTCACAGCAGTCAGGTGACGATCGATCCCCTGGGACGTGTTCACACGTGCTGCGCAGCAGTTCCGGGGACGTGGCATGTTATGGGCGTTACGCAGGCAGCCGGTCTTTCCTTAAAGTGGTTTAAAGATAATTTCTGCCAGGATTATGTGGAAGAGGCTGAGAGAGAGGGCGTGGATGTCTATGACCTGATCAACCGTGATATTGCACAGATACCGGTCGGCAGTGATAAGCTGATTTATCTTCCCTATCTGATGGGAGAGAGGACACCCCATCTGGATCCAGACTGCCGCGGCGTGTTCTTCGGACTCTCTGCGATTCATACGAAGGCACATATGCTGCGCGCCGTGATGGAGGGTGTCTCCTATTCGCTGTCTGACTGCAATGACATCTTAAAGGAGATGGGCATCGATGTTGACAGCATGATGGCCTGCGGCGGCGGCGGTAAGAGTCCTGTCTGGAGGCAGATGCTGGCAGATCTGTATGACTGCAGCGTGAATACGGTGAGACAGACGGAGGGACCGGCGCTCGGTGTAGCGATTCTGGCGGGAGTCGGATGCGGGATCTATGAAAGCGTGGAAGCGGCCTGTGATGAACTGATTACTGAGGCGCAGAGCACAGATGCTGATCAGGATGCAGCCGGCAAATACAAGAAATACCACGAACTTTACAAAGAGCTTTACGGGGACTTGAAGGACAGCTATAAAAAGCTTGCGGCATTATAAGAAGAGGAGGACGCGTGAAATGGGAATGCAGATCAAGGACATTTCAGACAAAGCATTTTCGGCTTATGGAAAGGTGATTACCGGTGTAAACACAGCGGGGATTTTAAAAGAGATGGAGAGGACGCCCCTTCCGGACGATGTGATCTACGTACCGTCAGTTCCGGAACTGGAAGCACTTCCCGAGGCGGAGATCATCAAAAATAATGTGTATGGGGAACTTCCGATTCAGATCGGTTACTGCAACGGCCACAACAAGAAATTAAACGCCGTGGAATACCACAGAAACTCCGAGATTAATATTGCGGTGACGGATTTAATCCTGATCATCGGAAAGCAACAGGATATTGAGGCAGATTACACGTACGATACTTCTCTGATGGAAGCCTTTCTGGTGCCGGCGGGAACTGTAATTGAAGTCTACGGAACCACGCTTCACTACGCACCCTGTCACGTGGAAGACGGAGGCTTCCGGTGCGTGGTTGTCCTGCCAAAGGGAACCAACACGGATATGGAGCCGCTGGAGATCAAAAACAAAGAGGATGAGCTGCTCTTTGCAAGAAACAAGTGGCTGATCGGGCATGATGAGGGCGGACTCCCTGAGAATGCGTATATCGGCCTGAAGGGCGAAAACCTCAGCATTTGAGATGGCTGCACAGGCAGACAGAGAAAAAAATAAATAGAAAGAATCAGGAGGAAGATACATATGAACAATATACCAGAAGTAAAAGTAGGCATTGTAGCGGTCAGCAGGGACTGTTTCCCGGAATCCTTATCCGTTAACAGAAGAAAGGCGCTCGTAGAGGCTTATGCAGCCAAATACGATGTGAAAAATATCTATGAATGTCCGGTCTGCATCGTGGAGAGCGAGATTCACATGGTACAGGCATTGGAGGACGTTAAGGCGGCAGGCTGTAATGCACTGGTCGTTTACCTTGGCAACTTTGGACCGGAAATTTCCGAGACGCTGCTTGCAAAGCATTTTGATGGACCGAGCATGTTCATCGCGGCAGCAGAGGAGAGCGGCGACAACTTAACACAGGGACGCGGTGATGCCTACTGCGGTATGTTAAATGCAAGCTATAACTTAAGGCTGCGGAATATTAAGGCATACATTCCGGAATACCCGGTAGGAACGGCAGAGGAATGCGCGGATATGATCGAAGAATTCCTTCCGATTGCCAGAACCCTGGTTGGATTATCCAGCTTAAAGATCATAAGCTTTGGGCCGCGTCCTCTTAATTTCCTGGCCTGCAACGCCCCGATCAAACAGCTTTACAATCTGGGTGTGGAGATTGAGGAGAACTCCGAGCTGGATTTATTTGAAGCGTTCAATAAACATGCAGATGATCCGAGAATCGCCGATGTGATGAAGGACATGGAGAAGGAACTGGGCGAAGGCAACTTAAAGCCGGAGATTTTACCAAAACTGGCTCAGTATGAGCTCACACTTCTTGACTGGGTCGAGGAACACAGGGGCTACCGCAAGTACGTTGCGATTGCAGGCAAATGCTGGCCGGCATTCCAGACACAGTTCGGCTTCGTTCCCTGCTATGTCAACAGCCGTCTGACCGGCATGGGAATTCCGGTATCCTGTGAAGTGGATATTTACGGCGCACTGAGTGAGTTTATCGGAACCTGCGTAAGCCAGGATGCGGTAACACTTTTAGATATCAACAATACAGTACCGGATGATATGTACGACGGCGACATCAAGGGCAAATTCAACTATACGCACAAGGATACTTTTATGGGATTCCACTGCGGCAATACATGCTCCAGAAAGCTTTCCGCATGTTCCATGAAGTATCAGATGATCATGGCGAGAGCGCTTCCTGAGGAGGTAACACAGGGGACGTTAGAGGGAGATATCCTTCCTGGAGACATCACCTTCTTCCGCTTACAGAGTACTGCGGATTGTCAGCTTCGCGCCTATGTTGCACAGGGGGAGGTTCTTCCGGTTGCCACACGTTCCTTCGGTTCCATCGGCGTCTTTGCAATTCCGGAGATGGGCAGATTCTACCGCCATGTTCTGATCGAGAAGAATTATCCGCACCACGGAGCAGTGGCGTTCGGCCATTTTGGAAAGGCATTATTTGAAGTGTTTAAATACCTTGGCGTGGAAGATATCGGATTCAACCAGCCGAAGGGCATGCTTTATCCGTCTGAGAATCCATTTGCATAATGGATCTTACCGGTTAAGGTGAGTAAAGGAAGACAGCAGGAGGACTGCGCAGTTGTAAGCGTGATCCTTCTGCTGTCTTTTTATGTAATAGAACCAGGCGTCCGAAAACCGTGCGTCTGTATGAGTCCGGGCCTGTCAGATTCTCTGTTTTATCATCAGAGAGGATCTCTGCGGTGGAAAAACAGAAGGGTTTGTGTTATACTGAAACAAGTTCAGTTGAGACAGGAGGAAGCTTAGATGAAAGTCAGGAAAACAGTTTGGAACGGAAAAGAAGGATACCTTCTTCAGAATGAATCCATGGAAGTATTTGTGAATCCGGCGGATGGCATGAATATCTATCAGATCGACTGGGAAGGACGGCACATGATCGACTGGGAAGAGGCGCGGTACCAGAGGAAGGCAACGTACGGTGTGCCTGTTCTCTATCCGACGCCTAACCGCTCGGAGAATTTAAAGATTCAGGCGTATGGAAAACAGTATGACGCCAGGATGCACGGACTGGTGAAAAATCTTCCATTCCAGGTGAAGACGGCGGAAACAGATGGACAGGCGGCCCTGGTAACCGGTGTCCTGGAATGGAATGAGAAACAGCCGGACTTTGCGATGTTTCCGTTCCCAAGTACGTTAAGTATTACGGTGAAGGCACTGCCGGATGAGGTGGTCTGGAGCTATCAGGTGGACAACCGGGGAGAGGGAGAGCTTTCCTATGGCATTGCGATTCATCCCTATTTCTCTAAGCGGGAACAGGAAGTAAAGATTTCCGTTCCGGCCGCTTCCGTCATGGAGATGACAGAGGAGAAAATTCCTACCGGAAAGCTGATTCCGGCAGGGGAAACGGTACCGGATTTACGTACGCCTGTGCTGGTGGACGGCCTTTCCCTGGATCATGTGTATACAGACTGCCCGGCTGGAGCGTATGCGGAGATTTTCTATAAAGATTGTAAAGTAAAACTGGAAGCAACGGAAGAATTTGGCCATATTGTTGTATTTACGCCGGATGCGCCGTTTTTCTGCGTGGAAAACCAGTCCTGTTCAACCGACTGTTTTAACCTCTTTGCAAAGGGGTATGCCCGTGAGTCAGGGCTTCAGGCGGTTCATGCAGGGCAGAAAAAGTCCGGTGAAGTCCGGTTCGTATTCGAAAAACAGGAGTAAGGTCCCCCGGGGGAATTGTAACTAAAAGGCAGCGGCGGGTGAACTCGGAGTGAAACCATGTAGTAATCGCAGACGACTTATGTTACAATAAAAACGAAGCGGGGATCCCTGAAGGAACGGACAGTTCAGGGTGCACGATGGAAAGGAATAGTATGAGAGGAACCATCAGATATACGGTATTATGCGGCAGTTTAATATTGGCGGTTCTGTCGGCGGGATGCAGAACGGGAGGCGGGAACATCACCTACGCTGGTGAAATGGTTCCGGCTGCGTCGGCGCCGCAGGCAGAGGAGGAGATCATCTATCTGACCGGTGATGATGAGGTGCCGGATAAACCATCTGAAAAGAGGGACTCTCTGATTAACCCGGAAGGCAAAACTCTGGAGGAACGTTTTTATACACCGGAAGGGTATACGAGAATTCCCAGGGAAATGGGGAGTTTTCAGGGGTACTTAAGACGGTACGTAATGAAGCCGGATCAGAGTCCTGTTCTTCTGTACGATGGCAGCGGGAAGCGAAACCAGAGCGCTCACGCGGCTGTGTTTTCCATGCCTTTAATTGACGGAGACTTACAGCAGTGCGCCGACAGCGTGATTCGTATCTATTCGGAATATTTCTGGAAGATGGGGGATTACGATAAAATTGCGTTTCATTTGACCAACGGATTTTTAATGGATTATCCGGCCTGGAAAGCAGGAAAGCGGCTGATGGTAGACGGAAATGAGACGTCCTGGGTTGCAAAAGCCGCTGCTGATGATTCCTATGAGACGTTTTTAAAATACTTAAGAACAGTGATGATCTATGCCGGCACACTCTCCTTAGACGGGGAGACGGTTCCGGTAAATGTAAGCGATATTCAGGCGGGAGACATGTTTATCAAGGGCGGCAGTCCGGGCCACTGTGTCATGGTAGCCGATGTGGCCCAGAACAGAGACGGCAGCCGCTGTTTCCTTCTGGCCCAGGGATATATGCCTGCCCAGGAGTTTCAGATCATAAAAAATCCCCTTCACGAGAGTGACCCGTGGTACTATGCTTCGGAATTGGAATATCCTCTTGTGATACCTGAGTATGTATTTGACGAGGGAAGTCTGAAACGCTGGTATGGATTTGTATATTAATGAAATCGTCAGGTTATCGCAAAGAAATTCCTCTTTTCTTATGGTATGATAAAAGGAGAATGGGGAAATCAGATTGCGGCAGGGGGAATACGGATGACAGGATATTTCCGAAAGATTTTTACAATACTGGTTCTGGCCGTTATGCTGGCCGGATGTACGAAGGAGACCGCTGAGAAGCTTGAGGAACAGCCATTGGAGGAACGGGAAGTGACGGTGGTATCCAACGGCATCAGTTATGTGCCTTTGGAGAACTGGACGAATGATTTGATAACAGAGACAGATAAAGATGGAAATGAACAGGAGACAGCAGCCTGCGGCCTCTGGCTCACCCCGGAGAAGATCGTGAAGGAATCGGTTGGGGAGTACCATATGCCGGAGGTTTTCTATGCAGATGACTTTAAGATTAAGGTGAAGGGGAATGGGGATAATCCCATTGATTACATCATCTACAGTATGGGGTTCGACACGGTGGACAGCGGAAAGGTGATGAATCCTTCCGATATTCTGATTCCTGTGAACGGAAAAGACTATTATGTGCAGCTGGAATTTTCACAGGGAGATGAGAAGAATTACTCCCATTACCAGTATTTCTTTAAGGTAGTGAAGGGCGATCCGCTTCCTCAGATCAGAGTAAGCCATGAGAGGAAGAGCCGGGAGATTCCCAGTGCCTCGGGGGTAATCCTGTGGAATGAGCCGGGAGATGACGGCGATACAGTCAGTACGGCGGCCTGCGGCCCGGAACCATTTACAGTCCTTGCGAAAGATGAACGGGAGATTCCCTATGTGCCGCTCGGGCGCTGGATTACCATAGAGCTGACCGGGGATAAGCAGCCCGATGAGGCAATTCTTTCCGATTATATCCTGAAGGAAGATGGAAGTCCGCGTTATGATGAGAAGACGGTTATCACAACGGAACTGGAGTATGATAACCATGAGATGAAGTTCTGTCTCCCGACTAATGTAAATGCGATGCTGAGCTCGGACATGTCAGCTTATATGACGGGCGGTATTCTGAGAGGTTTTAAGCTGGAGCTCGTATGGGATGACGGAAGCCGGGCGGAATACGGCTTTATCCTGTCCACGGATGCTTCTTTTGTTGGAGAAGATCCTGCGGCTGTGGAGGCAGACCCGGTGTTTAAGCCGGAAAGTGATTTATTCCTGGATTTGAAACGGTCAGAGGATGAGCCGTTTGAGAAGAAGCTGATTCTGGAGATTAATAATCAGTCCGGATCCCCGGTTTTGTTTGGAGATGAGATGAAGCTTATGAGAATTGACGGAGTGGAGATGACGGAAGTGCCGGTGAATCCGGAGGTGATCTGGAACAGCATTACCTATCAGGTTAGTTCCGGTTCCTATAAGGCTCTTCCGGTAGATCTGGAACGTCTGTATGATGAACTGGAGTCCGGCAGATACCGGATCATCAAGGGGGTGCGTCCCCTTGGCGGAAGCAGAAGAGAGCTCTATGCGGATTTCATAGTGGAGCCCCGGGAATAAAAAGGACCGCATCTGAATTGTATATCGGATGCGGTCCTTTTGACTCCCTCCGGGTGTTTGGCTTAACGGTAAAAGGTTTCAGAGTTACGTCCGTGCCTGAGTCCTGCGCTCAGACCTTCCGGCACTATGGATGATGACGCTGATTCTTTTGTATACAAGTGCCGTGATCAGGGATACAGTGACTCCCTTTATAATATTGAACGGTCCGACACAGATGATGGCAAATGTCCACACATTGCTGATGGCAGGATTAATGGCTGCGCCAGCCTGGATAATTGTCTCCAGCGGCATTAAATTGGAGTAAAACGGTATCATGATAAGTGCATTGATCACAACGCCAACCACTGCCATCATGACAATACCTGCGGCCATGCCCAGTACGGCTCCCTTCTTTGTCTTGTTGAAACGGTAAAGGATTCCTGCCGGCAGTATCAGGGAGCAGCCCACTGCCAGATTGGCAAATTCTCCTACAAATCCGGTACTGGTTGGTTTTAATACTAATTTCACCAGGATCTTGACGATCTCCATCACAGCACCGGCAATCGGTCCCAGAGCAAAGGTCCCGACCAGGATCGGAACTTCGCTTAAATCCAGTCCGTAGAAGCTGGGCGCGATGAATGGCAGCGGTATTTCAAAGATCATCAGGACGCCGGCGAGAGCACCGAACATGCCCATTAATACCACGTTTTTTGTTGACATCAGTTTGTTTTCTTTCATTGTTGGATCCTCCTGAAGTTTGGTTTTGTAAGTTCATATTTAAGAGGAATCATGCGGCTTTCTGCAGTGTGGATGACTGGCTGATATAAAATTAAAGAATAAAAAACCCCAGATTTATAATCTGGGGCGTCATGATTTACATCAAACCGTGTCAGGCACTGCTGTCTGTCACACAATTTCTTCTCTCATCCAGACTATACTGTCGGTTCCGGAATTACACCAGATCAGCCACTGTGACAGTGGGTCGCGGACTATACCGCCGGTGGGGAATTACACCCCGCCCCGAAGAACTTATATTTATTTGTATCTGTATGATAGCACAGAAATACAGCGCTTTCAAGAACTTTCTGTTTTTATTTTTAGAACTTTTCTGTCACAAATTCGAAATTGCGTTGTCTAATAGAATAGGGGCACCGTTGTATGGGGGCGCGATTACATGTAAAATGAAAGAGAGGAAAAAACATGGACGAGAAGAAACGAGAGGATACAGAAATGCTGGTAAGCAGGGCTGTGGAGGGGGATCAAGAGGCTTTGGAGCAGCTGCTTACCGAAGTACAGGATTTAGTTTTTAATCTCTCCCTCCGCATGCTGGGAACCATTCAGGACGCGGAGGATGCGTCACAGGAAATACTGATCCGGGTGATGAACAATTTGGCCTCCTTCCGTGGGGAGAGCGCGTTTTCCACATGGGTATTCCGCATTGCGGTGAATCATCTGAAAAATTATAGAAAGAGTATGTTTGCCCGGCAGCCGCTGAGCTTTGAATACTATGGCGAGGATATTGTAAGCGGAAAAGAAAAGGATATACCGGATTTAACGATGGGAGTGGACAGAAACCTGCTGGAGCAGGAATTAAAGCTTTCCTGTACCAATGTGATGCTTCAGTGCCTGGACGCTGACAGCCGCTGTATCTATATACTGGGAACCATGTTTCGGGTGGACAGCCGTCTGGCGGCCGAAATCCTGGATCTTTCTCCGGAGGCCTACCGGCAGAGGCTGTCCAGAATCAGGAAAAAGATGGCAGGATTTCTTGAAGAATACTGCGGTTTAAGCGGTAAAGGGGTCTGTTCCTGCGGAAAGCGGGTTTCCTATGCGATTGCGTCTCACAGAATGAACCCTGAGAAACCGGAGTATACCAGCCTGAAAGAAAATACGGAGTTTCTTCTGGAATGTAAGACAGCGATGGAAGAGATCGATGACCTGTCTATGGTCTTTTCTTCCCTTCCTGCCTATCGGACGACAAAAGCTGCACGGGAGTATTTGGATGAATTCCTGAAATCGGACTGCTATTCCACGATTTCCAACGCACTTTAAAACCGTATGTTCTTCGTGATCATGACAGACAGCTGTCGTGTTTGGTGTGGTAGGATTAAGATCCGGACGAAAGAGTCTGAGATAAACGAAGAGTGAGGAAGAAAAGATGGAAGAAAAGTATTGTCAGAGCTGTGGTATGCCGATGGGAGAGACGGATGAACTGTACGGAACGAATGAAGACGGAAGCAGGAACGGGGATTACTGTAATTACTGCTTTCAAGATGGAGCGTTTACGACGGATTGTACCATGGAAGAGATGATAGAAGGCTGTGTTCCCATGATGGCGGGAGCGAACAGTGGGATGAGTGAGGAAGAGGCGCGGAATATGATGAGACAGTTTTTTCCGGAGTTAAAGCGCTGGAAAAAGGCGCCTGTTAATCCGGAGTAATTTGTGTTATGATAAGAAAAACTATTTTTATGCAGTGAAATAGCGGGAAAGAAAACTGGAACCGGCCGGTCTTTAGGTGGGTTTGCATGGAGGTTACGATGACAGAGGATGTTCTTAAAATTTTTTCGGAGCCCACAGCCGGCTGGTTCGCGGAGACGTTCGGGAAAGCGACAAAGGTGCAGGAAGAGGCGTGGCCGGCGATCGCGGCTGGGAAGCCGGTGCTGGTCAGCGCCCCCACGGGTACCGGTAAAACGCTGTCCGCATTTCTGGTTTTTATTGACCGGCTAAGTACGCTGGCCAGGGAAGGCAGACTGGAAGAGAAACTCTATCTGATCTATGTTTCGCCTTTAAAGTCCCTGGCGGGGGATATACGGGAGAACTTAAGGAGGCCTCTCGATGGGATCGGAAGGGAAGAAGGACAGCAGGAGATTACGGTCGGGATCCGTACCGGAGATACACCTCAGAAGGAACGCCAGCGTATGGTGAAGCATCCGCCCCATATTTTGATAATCACACCGGAATCCCTTTACCTGATGCTGACTTCACGGTCGGGCCAGAGTGTTGTGAAAACGGCTGAGGCAGTGATTATCGACGAGCTTCACGCACTGATCGATACGAAGCGGGGGGCTCACCTGATGCTCTCCGTCGCCAGGCTGGACAGGCTTTGCGGCCGTAATCTTCAGCGCATCGGTTTGTCGGCCACGATTGAGCCGCTGGAACTGTCTGCGGAATATCTGTCCCCGGAGCCGGCAGTGATTTGTGCTCCGGCCATGGAAAAGAAGGTCTTCATTGAGGTGGTGGGAACGACTCCGGCAAATGGGAGAAGAAAGGATCCGGTCTGGGAAGAACTGGGGATGGCGGTTTATCAGAAGTGTCTGGACTGTAAAAGTGTGATTGCACTTTCGGAAGGGCGGCGGTATGCGGAAAAGCTGGCCTATTACGTCAATCTGCTGGGCGGTGACGGGTTCGCCAGAGTTCATCATGGAAGTCTTTCCAAGGAACAGCGGGCGGAGGTGGAGCAGGAACTGCGGGAAGGACGGCTCCGGCTTCTTTGCGCGACATCTTCTATGGAGCTCGGGATCGATGTGGGAGACATTGACCAGGTCCTTCAGATTGGCTGTCCCCGTACAGTGTCCAGCACGATGCAGCGTCTGGGCCGGGCAGGTCATAATCCGGGGTCTGTCAGCGTGATGTACATGTATCCGCGGACGGCACCGGAGAGTGTCTACTGCGGCATGACGGCTGAGACCGCCAGACTTGGCGGAGTCGAGCATACGAAGCCGCCAAGAATGTGCCTCGATGTGCTTGCCCAGCATCTGGTGTCCATGGCGGCAGGCGACGGGTACCGTGTGGATGAGGTGATGGACATTCTGAACAGGGCTTACTCTTTCCGGGACGTGACGAGGGAGGATGTGAAGAGTGTGCTACGGATGCTGGCGGGGGATTACGAACATGGGCGAGAGATTCCGGTACGTCCGCGGGTTCTCTATGACAGAATTCATGAGCGTGTAAACGGAGACGCCTACAGCCGGATGCTGGCGGTTGCTGCAGGCGGCACGATCCCGGATAAGGGACTCTATGCGGCGAAAACGGAAGACGGGGTGAAACTGGGGGAACTGGATGAGGAGTTTGTATATGAATCCCAGATTGGAGATAAGTTTGTGCTGGGGTCATTTGCATGGAAGATCGTCAGCCAGGACCGGGATACCGTGGTAGTGACACAGGTGCCGGCGGAAGGAGCCAGATTACCATTCTGGAAGGGAGAGACGAGAGGCAGGACTCTTCGTACCAGTCTGGCCTTCGGCAGGCTGTTCCGGGAGCTGGGGAAGGCCGCGGAGAACGGTCCTGACGCCTTGACAGATGCATTGAACCGTTTGGGGCTGGACGATGCGGCGGCCTGCAACGCAGCTTCGTTTCTGAGAAGGCAGATCGATGCAACCGGAGGACTTCCAGACGACAGGACGATTGTTGTGGAACGGTTCACAGACCATACGGGGAGTAATCAGGTTATGGTGCATGCGCTGTTTGGAAGACGGGTCAATGCGCCGCTGTCGCTTCTTCTTCAGCATACGGCCAGGCAATTATGCGGAATTGATATCGGCAGTGTGGATGAGGAGGAGGGAGTCCTTCTGTATCCTTATGGGGATGACGTTCTTCCAGAAGGGCTGTTGTTTCAGATTGATGAGAAACAGGCCCGGAGCATTTTGGAAGCAGCGCTTCCCCTGACCCCTCTGTTTAATATGACATTCCGGTACAACGCGTCCCGGGCGCTTATGATGGGAATGAAGCGGAATGGACGCCAGCCTCTCTGGATGCAGAGGCTGAAGAGTACAGAGATGCTGTCCTCCCTGATACACGAGCCGCATCATCCCCTGATACGTGAAACGAAGCGGGAGTGCCTGGAGGATCAGTGGGATATTGACGGAGTGCTCCGGATTTTGGGTGATATCAGGGCCGGGCTCATTACCGTCCGGGAGGTCTGCGTGGATGTGCCCTCTCCCATGTCGCTTCCGTTCCAATGGCAGGCGGAAGCGGCAGAGATGTATGAGTATTCACCGGTTACACAGGGAATCCGCGAAGCGGTTTACGAGGAACTGAAGACAGCAGACATGATAAAGCCGCAGGCGGAGGAACTTGCCAGGCTTCAGGAACGGAAGAAACTTCCGGAGGACGAGGAACAGCTTCACTCCCTCTTGATGATGGAGGGCGATTTGATAGCCGGAGAACTGCCTGTGCCGGTGGAGTGGCTTGAGAATCTGGCTGAGAGAGAACTGGTTGCCTATATGGAACCTGGCATATGGATTGCGGCGGAGCAACGGGAAGAGTACGAACAGGCGCTTCTGGATGGGAACGAGGAGGCAGCCATGCACATTGTGCGCCGGATGCTTTATTACCGCGGAGGCCAGAATGCGGAGGCAGTGAGGGAGCGTTACTTTTTCCCGGAGGGATTGGCAGAACATATCCTGGAAAAGCTGGCCGGAGAATCCCTGGTGGTGGAGGACGAGGGGATCTTTTACCATGCGAAGATCTATGTCAGGGCCAGGCGTGCATCAATAAAGGGCATGCGCCTGGAGGCTGTGACACAGCCTGCGTCACATTATGCGGCCCTGATGGCAGGAAGAGCCTTTCTAAGCGCACCGGGTGAGGAACAGCTGAGGCGGGCGGTGGAGCAGCTCTGCGGAAGGCCGTACCCGGTTAAATTCTGGGAATCCGTCTTTTTTGCCCGCCGTGTAAAGAATTATACGGAGGCCATGCTTGACAGGCTCCTGGCGCAGGGGGATTATTTCTGGCAGATGAAGTCCGATGGGACACTGGCTTTTTACCGCTATGAAGACATCGACTGGGAGGCGCCTCTCACCGGGCTTTCGGAGGAGCTGGAGGGTGACGAGAAACTGATGTACCAGGAGCTAATGCGGCGGGGAGCCAGTTTCCTTAAGTTCCTTACGGAGGTTCCAAAGCAGGACAGCGCTCAGGACGTGCTTCTTAGGCTGGCGGAAAAAGGCCTTGTATGTGCAGACAGTTTTGTGCCGGTGAGACAGTGGCAGAACCGGGAAAAAGTAAAGAAGGCGACTGCGAGACAGCGGGTGAACGTCCGGGTGATGGCGCTGTCAGCCGGCCGTTGGGATATCGTGCGGCCGGTCAGGAAGAGGAGCCTGGAGGAGTGGCTGGATCTATTCTTAAAGGAATCAGCCGTTCTGTGTAAGGAAACCTTCCGCAGATCCTGCGATTCCTGTGCCGGATCTGCCTATATGATATCTGCAGGCGCTTCAGCCGGAGACAGGGAAGAGGCAGGGGAACTGACCTGGAGAAAGGCCCTGGATGTCCTTCGGATCTGGGAGTACACAGGGAATGTGAGGCGCGGCTACTTCGTATCCGGTATGTCGGGAGCACAGTTTATCAGGAAAGAGGAGTATGAGAGCGTGACGGCTGCTTTAAAACAGCCGGAAGACGAGGTCATCTGGCTGAACGCATCAGATCCGGCCCAGATCTGGGGAAAAGTGCTGGAACAGCCGGAGGGCAGCAGCTTTATGAATATACCGGGAACGGCCGCCGCTCTCCGGCAGGGAAGGGCAGCAGCGGTGATGGAGCGTCAGGGGAAGGTCCTCAGGATTTTTGAGGAGGAAGGAATGGAGGCGGTGCTTTCTGAATTTGTCCGCTGTTTTCAGAGAAAACTTTTATTTCCTGACCAGAAACGGCTGATCTTAAAGGAGTACCCGGAACATGCAGGTGAACTGCTGAAAAAAGCCGGTTTCATCCGCGAGATGCAGGATTATGTGTTGTACCGATGAGGAGGCTGGCAATCTGGATATTGATGACAGCTATAATGGTATCTGTTTGACACTAAGTAACTTATAGGTGCGTATCCCACTTTTTTGTGCGTTCTTGCCCTGGAGACTGCAGCGGTTTATAATTCAGACAGGAGCACAGGAGTTTATATCAAAGATTTCCTGTGAGAAGGCAAAAGGAGGGGATACCATGAATGAAACGCTGTCCGCGGTGAGAACACTTCTAAGGGAAGCAGAGGCGGTGGTTGTCGGAGCCGGTTCCGGTATGTCTGCCGCCGCCGGTCTCACATATGCAGGCCGTCGGTTTCATGAGAAATTCGGAGATTTTATTGAGCACTACGGAATGACAGATATGTATTCCGCCGGTTTTTATCCGTTTTCCACACAGGAGGAGAAGTGGGCGTACTGGAGCAGACATATCTATTATAACCGCTATGACGTCCGGATCGGAAAGCCCTATCTGGATTTGCTTCAGCTGGTAAAGGACAGGAATTACTTTATTCTGACGACGAATGTGGATCATCAGTTTCAGATGGCAGGATTCCCGGAGGAGAGGATCTTTGCAGTTCAGGGTGATTACGGCCTGTTTCAGTGCAAAAGGGCCTGTCACAGACAGCTGTACGATAATGAAAAAGACGTCAGGGCCATGGTGTCCCGGCAGGAAAATTTAAGAATACCAACAGAGCTGGTACCGAAATGCCCGGTTTGCGGCGGAGAGATGGAAGTCAATCTGCGGTGCGACAGATTCTTTGTGGAGGATGAGGCCTGGGAGCGCGCATGTGCCGGATACAGCAGCTTTATAAGAAACAACCGGAATAAGAAGATTGTATTTCTGGAACTGGGAGTCGGTATGAATACTCCGGGAATCATTAAATATCCGTTCTGGCAGATGACAGACAGGGAGAAGAACGGTTCCTACATCTGTATCAACCAGGGAGAAGCCTGGGGACCGGAAGAGATCAGAGAGAAATCCATCTATGTCGATATGGACCTTGCAAAAGCGCTCGAAGCGGTCAGAGGAGGGCTGTGATTTGAAAGATAAGAACGATATGACCCAGGAAGAGCGCTGCATATATCTGATCCGGACCATGCAGAGGGAGATGCCTCAGTACCGCGGTATTGTGATACCGGAGGAGGGGGCGGAACAGAAACGGCTCCTGCGTTCCCTGATGAATGTAAGGCCTCCGATGCCGGCTTCTTCGGATTTTTTAGCAGTTCAGGATATGTATCTGTCTGAGGAGAATGCCGCACGCGGCATACTGGATGGGGCGGATCTGGCTCCTGTGAAGGAGAACAGCCGTATCTGCCTCTGGCAGGGGGATATCACACGGCTTAAGACAGGTGCGATTGTCAATGCAGCCAACCGCGCGCTGCTGGGCTGCTTCCGGCCCTGCCACTCCTGTATCGACAACATCATCCATACCTGTGCGGGAATTCAGCTGCGGCTTGCCTGCAATGAGATCATGGAAGCTCAGGGCTGCGAGGAGCCGGCCGGGAGTGCAAAGCTGACACCTGGCTTTAATCTGCCGTGTGATTTTATTCTGCATACCGTCGGCCCGGTCATCACCGGTCCTCTGCAAAGAACGGACTGCCGGATGTTAGCGGACTGTTACAGATCCTGTCTGGAGCTGGCTGCGGAAAATCATATAACCTCAGTTGCTTTTTGCTGTATCTCAACAGGCGTGTTCCGTTTCCCGCAGGAGAGGGCAGCTGAAATTGCGGTGGAGACGGTTGCCGGTTTCTTAGAGCAGAATGAGTCGGTCCGGCAGGTTATTTTTGATGTCTATACCGACAAAGATATGGCAATTTACCGAAGACTTTTGAAGTGATGGAAGGAGGGTGCAATGAAAGGCGTCATTCTGCGAAAGGGGGAGACGGCTTATTCCTGTCTTTCCGGGGCATTTTCTGCAATTCAACCGGCAGTTACGGAGCATAACTGGCTGATAACGGATTATGAAAATGTTCCGGAACTTCTGGAACCGTATAGCGGGAATCAAGGCAGGGAGGCTTTCTTCTGGGTGCAGGGGGAACGGCTTGATGAGATTGTCCATCAGCAGAGTTTTCCGTGGTACTGGGGTGTCCTGTCGGGATTTAAGAGAGAGATACCATTGCAGGAGGTACTGAGTTATGGACTGCCGTATGCGGATGGTTACGATGGTTTCTGGAAGAATCCGGTCTCGATTCAGCATCCGCTGGCAGAACTTGAGATCGTGGCGTGGGACAGTACGCTTACACTGCTGATCAGCAGGGATGAAGCCATTGTCCAGGTATTCCGGAATGCGTATCCGCTGAGTGAAGATCTGGAAACGTATAATCTGGGGGAACCGGAATCAGAGGAATGGCGGAAGATCTGGGAGGAAGCAGAACGGTATTACGGAGATGGCGGAAGATAGAACTGCGTGTGGATCATCTTTGCTAAGGCAGGATAAGTACGGGTTTAAACAAAAAAATATGCTGGAAATCTTGTAAGAACAGGACTTCCAGCATAAGACTCATGGAGATAGTGGGATTCGAACCCATGACCTCTTGAATGCCATTCAAGCGCTCTCCCAGCTGAGCTATACCCCCATGTCCGCTATTATAGCAAAAAGATAAAAAATTTGCAATCACTAATTTGCACTTTTTTTCTGATTTTTCTGTTTTTTGAAATTTTAGCCTGCAATAGAACCGATATGAGCATGATGAAACGGAATATCATAATAAGTACAGCAAACATAAAAAAGTGCAGGATTCTCATAGAGATATCCCGCACTTTTTATCATCGAGGCGACAAGATTCGAACTTGCGGCCTCTGCGTCCCGAACGCAGCGCTCTACCAAACTGAGCCACGCCTCGATATGATACGCTTAGAAGCGAACGAATCATATGATAACACTTTTTGGCAGAATTTGCAAGCAGAAAATGAAAGAAAAATAAAAAAATGAATCCGGCCGGAGGAGAGGCACCTGGAAAACGCACCATTTGCCGGGGATTCCGGCCATCACCGGTTCCTTTTAAATGGAATCAAAAATTCGGGGATCCCGGTTGAGTAGGGGGCAATGTCGTACTGCTGGAAATAGATGACAATTCCATTGGGAGTTACAAAGAAATTTTCCGGTTTGAAGGTGGAGCGAATCAGAGAAGAATAATCGTCGAAATAGGTGGAGGATGATTCCTTCTCCCGTTCCTTTACCTGTTGTTCCAGATTTCTGTAGATGCCCTCCCGGTAAGAAGGATTGTGAGGATAGAAATCGGCCAGCGTTAAGTATCTGCCGCTGCTGAAATCCCAGGTGTCCGAGGTCCGGATCGTACTTCCGTGAGCGCCTCCGGTATACGTATACTGGTCAGTGTAAAGGCTTGTCATGCAGCCGGAATTCCAGGTGACGGTATAAGCGCTTATGAACTCATATCCGAAAAAAGGATAGTTGTCTTTTTGGGCGTATTCTGCCTGAACGGAGGCCTGGGAAGCCAGAACTGTACGGCAGTACTCCTCCGTCTTTTTCGCGGCAGCAGAATAGAACGCATTGATACTTAAGGCGGCTGACTCGGAGCAGGTAGTTGTGAAGTAAGGATAACGGATCGTATAAGTGAGTACGGCAGTCCCTTTGCTGTATACGGTATCCGACAGTACTCGTTGGGTAATGATCTGCATAATGGCTCCATAAAACAGGATTTCTATATTCATATGGTCTTCAAAATGGAAATATGCAGTATGATTGGGACATCATGGAATTATTTACCAGTTGGTCTGTTTGTGATTCCTTTTTATGGTAATTTGTTGTATGATAGAACAAAAGGAGGGTAGACATGTTTACGTCGGCAAAGGATATCATGAAGATTATATGGAACGGATTAAAAGAAATTAAGAAGAATTGTTCTGAATACTGTGAAAAAGATGCCAGGAAGATTTATGAGGAAACCCTCGAAAGAGTAAAGGATGAACTGTCCGGCCCGGAACCGGAGGAGATACGAAAGGAACGTCTGGTCAGAAACCGGTGGGAGAAGATGCGTGCAGACCGAAAGATCGCGGCGGTCAGTATATTGACAATTCTGGCTTCCCTGGTACTTGTGACATCATATGACAGATGGATGGGATTTGGATCATTTATCCTGGTGATGGCGGCAGTTGCCGTTATTTCGATTCTGTGGATTTCACGCCTTTTTATGAGGCGCTTTAAACTCAGTCTGGAAGGCTGGCTGCTGGAAGCAAAAGAGGTGTAATTACCTTGCTTTTTCAAGCAGGATACGATAATATAATAAATAGTATACTCAAGTGAGAAAAATGCGAAGGAGGTGCCTTATGATGGAGACATTTTTATGTTTTGAGTCAAAGGGCGCTTTTTTTTTGATTCCGCTGAAGCTGGTACGCCATATTGTTCAGGGAAATGCGGGACAGGAGAAGACGATTGTTTTTGAGGGGTGCGAGGCTGAGATTTATTCCGTTGGAGCCTTCTGGGGCGACAGCAGGGAACAGGAGTATGCGGTCCTTTTAGATGCGGAGGACTCTCTTCCGGCCATTCTGGCAGACCGCGTGGCTGGTGTGTTTGAGGTTCCTGACACAAGAATATTTAAGCTTCCGGAGGATGTGACCGGAGAGAAAAACGATTTTTTGACGCAGGCAGTGTATCTTGATTCCTCCGGATGCTGGGCCTTCGTGATGGATATAGAGCGGTTTTTGAATAAAGAGAGGGATTAAACGGGTCATGGTTTCAAACAGAGAAGAACGGCTGGACCGTCTGACCAATACGTGGACAGAGGCTTCGGCTGAAGTGATGATTAGCGAATACTTAAAAGATACAGAACACTGGGGAGGCGATGGCCTTTTTTTTCTGGAGGCGGCAAATGGAGGGACAAAACTTTCAGAAGCTTCTGTAAAGCAGGCGGCCTTTCTGCTGCAGTGTACCCTGAGGCGGACAGATCTTGTGGCGAGAGTGGGAGAAGACTGTTTCCTCATCTTTCTTCTGGGATGCCGCAGCCGGGAAGACGCGCTTACTTCCATGAACAGTGTCAGGGAGTGCCTGGAGCGTTTCGCAGGCCTTTCTGTAACCGCTGGAGGTGTACTGACAGACGGCCGGGAGGAGACTTACGAGCTGCTTCGTGAGAGGGCGCTGGCGGCTCTGGCGCATGCGAAACGGGAGAAAAGGCCTTTCTGTTTTGCTGAGGAGTGTGAATGCGGGGAGGGAGAGCAGACAGCGGCAGAAATGCATGCGGCAAAAGGCTGTTTGATCCGTCCTGTTCCTGAATACATAGAAGACAGCGGAAAAGCCGATATGGAATTTGTCCGCGTCATGATGGATCAGCTTCTGCCCGGAAAAAAGGAGTGCTCCATTGAAAAGGGACTGGAACGGATCTGTGCATATTACGGATGCGGCGAAGCCTATATTCTGGAGCGCAAATCAGGGGGAAAGGACTATGAGATATCCTTTTCCTGGAGGGAAGAGAAGCCGATGGTCCGCAACGACCATTTGAAGACAGCTCCGGGACTTATCGTAGACCGGTATCTGGATTTGTTCCGGAACCGGGAAGTGCTGGCCTGCAACCGGATCTGTGAACTGGAGATTCTGGATCCCGTCATTGCGGAGCGCCAGAAACTGAGAAAAACGAGAGCCCTGATGCAGTTCCCGATTATGGAAAACGGGGATTATATCGGATATATCAGTGTGAACGACAGCAAAAAGGAGCGGCTCTGGACGCTGGAGGAGACCATGACCTTTGCGCTGGCCGGGCGGGTCCTGGCAGCCCGTATTCTGGAATGCCGTTTTCAGCGCTTCGCACAGATTCTGATAGACCATGACCGGCTGACAGAGGCATGGAATTACAACCGGTTCTTAAGCGAGGGGCGAAAGCGCCTGAAGAGAGCGCCGCTTTTACAGGCGGTTGTTACCATGGATATCAAAAATTTCAAGGTGATTAATGCCAATTACAGCTACGAGACGGGGAATGATATTCTGGTGGGCATCAGTTCTCTGCTCAATCATTTTACCGGCGGCGGGGAGTGCTTTGCCAGAATTGAAGCTGATAAGTTCGCACTGCTTCTGGAATATCAGACGGTTAATGGCCTGCAGCACCGTCTGGACCAGCTGCTGCGGCGGGTGGAACAGATCCCGCGGGAAGAGAAAAAGGATTTTTCGATCAGCTGTATCATGGGCGTGTGCCTGGTGGAGCCTGGAGACACGGATATGTCGATCCTGGTAGACCATGCCAATATGGCCAGAAAGGCGTTAAAGGATTACCATAAAAGTATATACAGTTTTTATAACAGGGAGGCGGAACGCAAGTTCGCAAAGGAACGGGAGCTTGCATTTCGTATGAAGAGTGCGGCGGATAATGAGGAATTCGTGGTTTATTACCAGCCCAAGGTGGATCTGCCCCGAAAGCGCTGTATCGGGTTTGAGGCGCTGGTACGATGGAAGCTGCCGGAAGGCCAGATGATTCCACCCGACGAGTTTATCCCGCTGTTTGAGAAAAACGGCTTTATTACGGAACTGGATTTATACGTGTTTGAGAGAGTCTGCAGGCTGATTAAAAGCTGGAAGGACAAGGGCAGAACACCGTATCCCATTGCGGTGAACATCTCCAGAATTCACTTGACGAAGCCTGATTTTTTAGAGGAGCTGGAGCAGATTGCCGGAAAATACGGTGTGGAAAGCCGGTATCTGGAGCTGGAGATAACGGAGAATGCATTTTTAAACAATCCCGGGGAAATCCTTGAGGTGGCAAGACGAATCAAGGAGAGAGGCTTTGTCCTGTCCATGGACGATTTTGGTACGGGTTACTCATCGCTGAGTCTGCTCAAGGATCTTCCGGTTGATATTATCAAGCTGGATAAGGAATTTTTCCAGAAGCTTCTGAGTGACCGGGAAAAGATCATCATTGCCAACGTGATTCATCTGGCCCATGAACTGGATATTCAGGTGATTTCGGAGGGAATAGAGACGGCAGAGCACGAGGCGTTTCTGACGGAGATCGGCTGTAATCTGGCTCAGGGCTACCGGTACGGGAGACCTGCGCCCATTGAGGAATACAAGGATCTGACGGATGAATGAAGAAAAGGAGGGGCACACGTGGAACAGGAGACGCTTGACAGAGAGAGTCTGTGTCTGAATTATGAAGGCCAATGGGAACTGACGGCTTTAGAACAGGTGGAAGTGATTCTTCCGTGCCCTGATATGATCGAAGTGCCGGGGGCTCCCGAGAAGATTGTGGGTATGATTTATCATGCGGGCGGCCTGATTCCTGTATTCAGGCCGGAAAAAGGCATGAAAACGGTACCGAAGAAAGCGCCGGCGTGTGTCGTACTGATCAGAAAAGAGGACGGAAGCTTATATGGAATGGCGGCCGATGAGGTTACCGGAGGGGACGCGATTGATACGGTTTACGAATGAGGAGTTTACACAGTTAACGACCTATATGTCCAGCCAGTATGGAATTGATCTGTCAAAGAAGAAGATTCTGGCGGAATGCAGAATGAACGGGGAACTGGAAAAACGCGGTAATATCTCCATGGGAGAATACATGAGACAGATGGCAGAGGACAGGACAAAGCAGCTTGAGGCCATCCTGCTAAACCGTCTGACTACTAACTATACATACTTTATGAGAGAGCCGAAGCACTTCGATTTCCTGCGGGAAAACATACTTTCCAATCTTACGCCGGAATGGGGACGGCTTTCGTATCAGATCTGGTGTGCCGGATGCTCCAGCGGTGAAGAGTGTTATTCTCTGGCTATGATTTTGCAGGATTATAAGGATCAGGGCAGATGGCTTCCGCCCTTTTCCATCGTGGGTACGGATATATCGGAGCAGGCCCTGGCTGTGGCCCGGAATGGCAGATATCCGGCCAGGGAACTGGAGAATGTTCCGGTTCTGTGGCAGCAGAAGTATCTGGCCATGGACGAGTCGGGAAACTCGTTTGAGATCGGCCATGCCATAAGAGAGAAAGTCCGGTTTCAGCACATGAATCTGCTGAAGCCCAGTGTGGGGCTGGGGCAGTACGATCTGGTCCTGTGCCGCAATGTGATGATTTACTTTAACGAGGAGTCAAGAAAGAAACTGATCGACAAGCTGTACCGGGCATTAAAACCCGGCGGCTATCTGTTTGTGGGGCATACGGAATTACTGCCCAGAAACCATGAACTGTTTGAGTATGTGTGCCCGGCTGTTTACAGAAAGTAAGGAGCCGCCCGCTTTACGTCGAAGGGGGGAGAGTCAGTGGGAGGTCAGGCAGAAAAGAAAAGCAGATATCTGGTGGTGATTGGTGCTTCGGCAGGCGGTCCTAAAGCCGTGCTGACGGTTCTGAAGGATCTGCCTGTGACCACCTGCGGAATTCTGGTGGTCCAGCATTTAAGCCACGGGTTTTCCGGGAAATTTGCGGACTTTTTGAATCCCCAGTGCCGGATGCAGGTAAAAGAGGCACGGTCCGGAGAGGCAGTCTGCGACGGTACGGTTTATATTGCCCCGGACGGGTGCCAGTTGACGCTGGGAAAGCTGGAGGACGGCTTTATAATCCGCTGTATTCCGGGGGAACGGTCCGGCGGCTTCTGTCCTTCCATCAGCGTCACCATGCATTCCGTCGCGGAGACGGTGAAAGAGAATGCCATGGGGGTTATCCTCACAGGTATGGGAGGAGATGGCTCCGACGGGCTGCTGGCCATGCGTCAGGCAGGAGCCTGCACCATCGCTCAGGATAAAAAGACGAGTGATATTTACTCCATGCCGGAATCGGCTTACCGAAACGGCGGAGCGGAAAGACAGATGGAACTTGGACGAATAAACGGAGAGATTACCAGGTTCTGCATGAATATGAATAAGAAAACCGGGAGGTAAGGCATGGAAAAGCCATTGATCTTGATAGCAGATGATGCGATGTTTATGAGAAAAGTCATTAAACGCGCGCTGTCCCAGGGGGGATACGATAACTTTGTGGAAGCGGGAGACGGTGTGGAAGCAGTGGAGAAATATAAGGAGTATCAGCCGGATCTGATGCTTTTGGATATTACGATGCCGGAACGGTCCGGGCTGGAGGTACTGAATGAGGTATTGGCGTTTAACAGGAACGCAAAGGTCATCATGTGTTCTGCAGTGGGGCAGGAGCAGGTGATTGCAGAAGCGATTCGCTGCGGTGCATCCGATTTCATTATCAAGCCGTTTAAGGACGAGGAGATCTTAAAAATTGTAACAGCGTATTTGTAACAGGAGGGAGAAATGAAGGACGAAAGAGAACTGCCGTATGGAACGGCGGCAGAAACGCTGCTGGAAATGGGGAATATCGGAACCGGAAGCAGCATGGCTTCTTTATCCCATATCATAGGAGAAAAGGTGTGTTATGCGCCTCCGGTCATGAAGAGGGTCGACTATGACGGGCTGGCGGAGTGGATTGGTTATGCGGAGGAAAATGTGGTGGCAGTTCTGATCCCATTTGCAGGCGACATTAACGGCATGCTTCTTCAGATATATAAAGAAGAGATGAAGGATGTCATTCTTAGAAAGCTGCTGGGAACGGAGCAGGTCCCTGAGGAGATGGATGGGCAGATGCTGGATCTGCTCAGGGAGACGGCCAATATTATGGCGTCCTCCTATTTAACGGGGCTTTCCGCCTGTGCCGGATTGAGAATCATACTGGCGGATTCGGCCGTATCCATGGACATGACAGGGGCCATTATTACGTCTCTGATCGGAACAGCTGCGGGATCATTTCCAGGCGGGATCTGTATCGGCAATAATTTTTCGACGGAGGCATCGCTGCAGGAGTGCTGTATGCTTATGGTCCTTCGTGAGGACTCCGTTTCAGAGATTATGAAAGCGGTGGAGGTGAACGGATGAGCGAAATCGTGATAAAACCTGACCAGATGGCGGTGGTGAAGGGGGAAACGGTTCTCGTCACCATGGCGCTGGGGTCGAGTCTCGCCATCTGTATGTATGACGAGGAAGCCGGGATCGGAGGGATGGTACATACCCTGCTTCCAGGGATTCGGCGGGACAACGCGGGAAAAAACGGCCTGCGGTATGTGGACACGGCGGCTCTGGCGCTGTATGAGGCCATGAAAGAGGCTGGAGCGGCACCGGAACGGATCCGGGTAAAGCTGGTCGGAGGCGCGAAAATCTTCTGTTTTGCCGGACAGGCCGGACAGCCGGATATCGGCAGGGAGAATGTGATCTGTGCAAGAAAAACGCTTCAGGAACTGGAGGCGGTGATTGTATCGGAGGATACGGGTGAAAATTATGGACGGAGCGTTCATTTCCTTGCGGGCAGCGGAAGACTGGAGATAGAAACGGTAAACCGTTCCAGATACTGGATATAGAATGACAGGTGGAAGGAAAGAGCTGATGAAGAAAATAAAGAACTTGAAAATTGGAAAGAAGCTCATGGTTTCTTATGGCATTATTATCATTTTTTACATCGTAACCGTGATCGTCTCTCTGTTTGGAGTATACAATGTAGCAAAATCACTGGATGTCTTTTATAATAAGGCGTTTACGGCGTCTTATACCGCAGGGAACTTAAGGGCCTCCGTACAGAATATCGGACGCACGATCCTGAGCATAGCCACGGAAGGGGTGAATGTGGACCGACAGGAGCAGCTGGCAGAGATCGACGCGATTCTCAGCGAGATGGACACGAACTTAACCATACTGAAAGAACAGATGCCGGATAATGAACTGGTGAATCAGCTGCGGGAATCCCTGAAAAACCAGAAGCAGTACAGAGAGCCTGTCATAGAGGCGCTGAAAGAAGGGGATGACGAGAAAGCGCTCTTGTTATACGGGAAGGATTACGAGCCCAATGCGGAGAAGACGAGGGAATGTCTGGAAGCGATTACCGCATACTCCAAAACGAATGCGGAAATATACCTTGAAAGAGGGCATGAAGTCAGGCAGCGGATGACGGCTGTGATCCTGGTGCTGTCGTTTCTTCTTTTAATCATAACGGTTGTTTTCTGCTTTTTTATTACAAAAGGGATTACGGAGCCGGTTCGTGAAGTTCGGGAAGCAGCAAGGAATCTGGCGGAAGGGAATCTAAGTATTCAGCTGAAATACAGGTCAGGGGACGAACTTGGAGAGCTGGCAGACAGCTTCCGGGAAACCATCAGTGCTTTGAACGATTACGTATCCGCAGTGGAAGAGGGCCTTCTGGCGGTTGGAAATGGAAAACTGAACTACCATCCCGAGACGGCGTTCAAAGGCGATTTCGTTGCGCTGGGGAAGGCGATGGAACAGATTACCAGTCTGTTAAACCGCGCCATTATGCAGATTGCCTGTACGGCAGATCAGGTGGCCGGAGGTTCCGAACAGGTTGCGGGCGGTGCACAGGTCCTTTCTCAGGGAGCGACTGAGCAGGCCGGATCCATGGAAGAACTGGCGGCCAATATCAATGAGATATCGGACAGCGTAAAGAGCAATGCCAATGACTCTGTGATGACCAGTAAAAAGGTAGATGAGGTGAGCGGTCTGGTTACCAGAAGCAGTGACGAGATGAAGGCAATGGTTCATGCCATTCTGGAAATCCGGGAGAACTCCAGTGCAATCGGGAGTATCGTAAAGGAGATTGAGGACATTGCGTTCCAGACGAATATCCTGGCATTGAATGCCTCCGTGGAGGCGGCAAGGGCCGGAGAGGCGGGCCGGGGATTTTCTGTAGTGGCGTCTGAAGTGCGTCACCTTGCGGCAAAGACGAGGGAAGCTTCCGGGATGATGGCCCGGCTGGCGGCACAGACCACTGAAAAGGTTGACGGCGGCACCAGTGCCGCGGATAAGACGGCCAGAGCGCTGGATAAAGTGGTTAAAGGTACGGAAGAGATCGGCGCTATGGTAGATCGGATCTCCAGGTCTTCCGTGCGTCAGGCCGAATCCATTATCCAGATCAGACAGAGTATGGAGATGGTGTCTGAGATTGTACAGGGGAATTCCGCTACGGCGGAGGAAAGCGCCGCTTCCAGCGAAGAACTGTCGGCGCAGGCACAGGTATTGAAAAAATTAGTGGAGGAATTTGAACTGTCATGAGTGAGAAGAAAGTGCTGATTGTAGATGATGCCGTGTTTATGCGTTCCATGCAGAAACGTATTATATCCGGATCCGGAGATTACGAGGTATATGAGGCGGGCGACGGTGAAGAGGCGGTTGTGCTGTATGAAAAATTAAGGCCGGGCCTGGTGCTCCTGGATATTTCCATGCCGGGAATGAACGGGATAGAGGCATTAAAACGGATGAGAGAGATCGATGAGAACGCCTTTGTAATTATGTGTTCAGCGATAGGCCAGGATTCCATGATGAAGGAAGCCGTAGACTGCGGAGCCAGGGATTTTATTGTGAAACCGTTTAAAGCAGAGCAGATCGTTCAGGCCCTTAACCGGGCATTTCCATCGTCTGCGGAGGTATGAGATGAATAAATATTCGGATATCAGTGAGAATGCAAAAGACGTTTTAATGGAAATCGGCAATATTGGAACAGGAAACGCGGTCACTGCGCTCTCCAGCATGATTAACCACAGAATCGAAATCGAGCGTCCCAATGTTAAAATTATGAAATTCGAAGAAGTCCCGGCCATGCTGGGCGGTCCGGAGGAAATCAAGCTGGGTGTGCTTTTAGAACTCTCAGGAGATTTAAATGGTATGTTCATGTTTCTGATCAGTACCAAATTCGCACAGACCATGCTTGAAAAACTGCTGGGGACGGAGATCGAAGATATCAAAAATCTGGATGATATGAGCCTTTCCGCGGTATGTGAGATCGGCAATATCATGTGCTGCTCTTATATTAACGCCATGACTGTGATGATGGATTTGAGGGTTCACGTTTCCGTCCCTGACCTCTGTATCGATATGACAGGAGCCATATTGAGTGTTCCGATGATTCATTTTGCGAGGCTGAGTGATGAACTGCTTTTGATTGAGGACAAATATCATTTTGACGATCAGGAGGTGGTCAGCCACATCCTGTTCCTTCCGGAGATACAGTCTCTGGAGCGGATTTTTGAGGCTCTGGGTGAGGAATATGAGGGATAATCCTGTGGTGGTGGGCATTGCACAGGGAAAAGCAGTCACCCTGCCTGAAAAACTCATTACTTATGCACTTGGTTCCTGTGTAGGAGTATGTTTATACGATGAAAAGTACAAGATTGCGGGAATGGCACATATTATGCTTCCCGATGCAGGTCTCAGCCTGTCACAGGAAAACCCGTATAAATTCGCAGACAAAGGCTGCCGACAGCTTCTGAAGGAGATGGAGCGTCTGGGGGCCAGCCGCTGTTTTATCACGGCGAAGCTGGCCGGAGGAGCGGCGATGTTTTCCAGGTATGAAGCTCTTGGAAGTATAGGGGAACGCAACGTAAAAGCGGTCAAAGCCGTCTTAAGGGAGTTGAATGTGAGGGTGACGGCGGAGGATACCGGGAAGAACTACGGCAGAACGATCACATTTGATTCGGCGGATGGAAGCCTGACAGTCAAGTCTATGAGCGCAGGCATAAAAGTTATTTAAGCAGAACATGGAGGTTGGAAGGAGAAAAAGCATGACAGGCGGACAGAAGATATTGGCGGTCGATGACAGCCTGCTGATATGCCAGCAGATTGAAAAGGTTTTAAAAAATGAGGAGTATACGGTTTATCAATCTCACTCAGCGAAGGAGACACTGGAATTACTGGAGAAGGTGAATCCCGATCTGATCCTTCTTGATGTGGTTTTACCTGATATGGAAGGGTATGAACTGTTTGAAAAGATAAAAGAAAAAGACGAAAATCACGCTCCGGTGATCTTTATCACCTCCAAGGACAGTGAACAGGATGTAATCCGGGGGTTCGAACTGGGAGCCTGCGACTATATTAAGAAACCATTCCGGCCGGAAGAACTGAAATCGAGGGTGAAAGCGCACCTTGAGGATAAGCGGGAACGGGATGAACTGAAGAATTTAAACGAGACGCTGAAGGCTAACATGCAGATATTAAACCGCGTCGCCTACCGGGACGAACTGACCGGGCTTTACAACCGGCGGTTCGTCGTGGAGAAGCTGTCTCAGGATTTGATGGAGCCGGATCGTCAGGACGCGCTGGTCATGATCGATGTGGACGATTTTAAACATGTGAATGACTGTTACGGACACGATGCCGGAGATATGGTTCTTGTCTGTATTTCCAATATCATGGAGAGCGTCTGCCGCAGGCATAAGGTGATCCGCTGGGGCGGTGAGGAGTTCCTGATTATCCTGATGGCGGTAACGAAGCAGGAATGCTACGATGTCTGTGAGGAGATCAGAAAAGAGATCCAGGGATTTCCTTTCCTTCATGGAAGTACCACGTTTTACTGTACTGTAACGCTGGGAATCTCCCTTTACGATAAAGAACAGAGCTTTAAGATGAATATGACGCACGCGGATATGGCGCTGTACCGCGGAAAGAAAACGGGGAAAAACCGTACGATCTGGTATGGTTATGAGGAAGAGTCGGGAGTGTGATTGGTATGGGATTTTTTGACGAGGACACGGGCGAGATGCTTGAGATCTATTTACTGGAAACCAATCAGCTTCTGGACCAGTCGGATGCCATTCTGCTCTCGGCAGAGCAGGAGATGGTATTTTCCAGAGAGAGCATCAACGGCATCTTTCGTGTGATGCACACCATAAAGAGCTCTTCCGCCATGATGGGGCTGACGGGACTGTCAGTTTTGGCCCACCGTCTGGAAGACTTATTTGTGGTGTTTCGGGAAGAGCCTTCCAGGCTTACCGGCTATAAGCAGGAGACGTTTGACCTGATCTTTGAAGCCACTGATTTTATCCGGGAAGAACTGAAACGAATGAAATCTGAAAGCTTCGAGCCGGAGCCGGTGGACCGGTTCTGGGATAAGATAGAGGCTCTCGTCCGGAAGGTAAAGGAAAAGAAGATTACGGTCCGCCTGAAGTTTGAAAAGGACTGCCGGATGGAACATGTGCGGGCCTACATGGCGCTCCGCCAGATCCATGATTTGTGTACGGATGTGAAGACGTATCCCGAACATGTGGAGACAGACCCGTCTACAGCGGAATATATTCATGATAATGGTTTCTATATCAGCTTTGCATCGGATGACCCGGCCGCTGTCTTAAAGACGCTTCAGAGCGCGCTGTTCGTGGAATCCTGCACAGAGGCGGCGGGACTGCCGAAGGTGCAGGAAGGTCAGCTGACGGAAGGGCAGACTGTCAAGGAGCCGGAGACCGAAGCCGAGGCACCTGCGCAGAATGGCACCGATTTCATCAACGTCCGGGTGGAAAAGCTGGATGAGCTGCAGAATCTGACGGGCGAACTGATTATTGCGGCGTCTTCCTGGATGGAAGCTTCGAAAGGAAATACAGAGGATGGCAAAAACTATCAGGTAAGCCGTTTTCTGAAGGAGCTGGAGGAACTGGTTATATCCATTCGGATGGTGCCGTTTTCCAATGTGGTTCCGCAGCTGGGAAGGATTGTCCGCGATATCTGCAGGAAGGAAAAGAAAGAGGTTTCTTTCTGCGTCCAGGGGCAGAATGTGGAGGTGGATAAAAAGATCGCGGATGGCATACTGGATCCGCTTCTCCATCTGATCCGCAACGCGATTGACCATGGAATCGAGAGGCCGGAAGAACGTGAGAAGGCAGGAAAACCGCGGACCGGTACAGTTACGCTTCTGTTTGCAAATGTTGGAGGAGAGATTGTGGTCAGCGTCAGCGACGACGGATGCGGAATCGATCTGGAACAGGTACGCAAAAAGGGCAGGGAAAAGAACCTGTTCGTGCGTCCGGAGTCCACCTATTCCGATTCGGAGATTCTGGAATTCTGTCTTCTGCCTGGTTTTTCGACGCGGGATGCAGCCAACGAGTACTCGGGAAGAGGCGTGGGGCTCGACGTGGTGCGTCAGATGGTGGAGACGTTCGGCGGCCACCTTCATCTGGAGAGCACGAGAGGGGAAGGAAGCAGGTTTATCATGCATCTGCCTCTGACTCTTACCATCATCGAGAGCATCCGTTTTCAGACGGGGGACCGGTTCTTTGCGGTTCCGGCACACCAGGTTGTTCAGTTTGTCAATTACCAGCCGCAGGGGCAGGGACTGGTGATCCAGGAGGGCAGAGAGTTCTGGATCAGAGAGGGGCGGTATATTCCCGTCATTTCCCTGCACAGGTTCTATCATATTCCAGGGACACCCAGGACCGGCACGGAAATTATGGCGTATGTCAGAGGGAGCACGAGAGAACTCTGTATCGTGGCTGACCGGGTGGCGGATCAGGGCAGTCTGGTGGAGAAATCGCTCCCTGCCATTTTAGGAAAGCATTTTAAAAAGTATACGGGAATCTCCGGGTGCAGCCTGTTGGGGGATGGAAGCATCTGCCTTCAGCTGGATATAGAGGACCTGGCGCGGAATACAGGAGGTGGAAAGACCCATGAATGACTTGAGGATAGCGGCAGAGAAGGAATGCGGAGAGGAACTGGAGTTTCTGTGTGTCCGCATGCCTGACGCAGTCTATGGATTCGAACTTGCCTGTATACGGGAGATCATATGGAACAGCCGCATTACTCCGGTACCGTGTGTGCCGGAGTACTATGAAGGACTGTGCAACTGGAAAGGTACGATTATTCCCGCGGCTTCCTTAAATCGAATGACAGGGGAAGAAGAGAGCGCAGCCGGTGATCAGCCGGTGATTGTCATCGCGGAGGCGGGGACTCTGCAGTGCGGTTTCCTCGTACAGGAGGAACCTGAGATTTTAAGAGTGCCGGCAGAGGCGCGGCTTAGCGGGGATACACCGGAACGGATAGGTGAGATTCTGAAGATAAAAGCTGCGTATGCAGGGGATCAGGAAGTAGTTTATGTGATAGATACAGAGGAGACTTTAAAGTGCATGGTGGTATTTGACTGACCCGGACTGATCAGAAGAAGCGTGAAAGAAAAGAGATCCCGGTTTCTGCTGTAAAAAGCGGAAACGGGATCTCTCTGTTATGTGTGGGTATTCCTGTTTACTTTGCCGCTTCCTGCGAAAACTCTGTTGTTACCAGTTTGTCGTAAGGAACGCGTTCGTTAAGTTCGCCGGCTTCCTCCAGGATGTTTTCCAGAAGCTCGAAGCTGTCCTGTTCGAAGACGGTGTCGTCCTTCCAGGTATCCTGATCTTTGTAGCGGCCGACGATGGTGGCGATGGTATCCTCATCGGTCTCCTTGAACTGGGGCTGGATCACTTTGGCGATTTCTTCGGCGGAGTGGGTGTTGACGTATTCCAGGCCTTTCTGAATCGCGTTGGTGAATTTCTGGATGGTGTCGGGATTCTTTTCCAAATAGCTTTTTTTGACGCTGTAGGCGGTATAGGGGACATATCCGGAATCGACGCCGAGGGAGGCGATGACATGGCCGTTTCCTTCTTTTTCCAGACCTGTGGCAAACGGTTCAAACTCGACCGTGTAATCGGCATCGCAGCTGGTGAAGGCGGCGGCGGTCAAACCGAAGTTGATGCTCTGGTCGATGGTTAAATCTGTGGAAGGATCGATCCCGTTCTTCTTCAGGATGTATTCAAATACCATTTCGGGCATGCCTCCTGTCTGCCCTACCACGATGAACATTTTTTCCACATCGCGCAGTTGCTGTCGAGAGGCCACGATTCTATAGGGATAGTGGTAGATCCCTGTTTTCTCAACCAGCCCTAAGTCAAGTAAGTGCTCCATGTAAGTCACAAATTTCTTCTTGTGCATGGGATAGCCCATCTCTTTCAGGCTGTCGGCAAGGAATTTTACCGAGGTAAAACCTGTTTCGTCCTTTTCTAGAAGCCGGATAGATTCAATGAGCATAGTCAGTTTCAGATTTTCTTTGTCCGCTCTGAAATCATAGGAGGCAAGATTGCCAAGGCCGTGTTTGAGGTATATATCAATGTTGCCGTCCTTATCCACTATGATTTTCTCAACCAGAACCTCAATATCTTTCCGGCTTAATTCTTTCTTCTCAAGAACCTCGTTCATAATGTCCAGCGCTGTCTGTAAGCTGGGCTTAATTGTGGTGGAGGGTATATGGGGCTCCTTTGTCAAATCCTGCAAGGTTTTTTCAATAGCGGAAATGCGTTCCATTTTATCACTTTGAAGGGCTGCATAGGTTTCAGTGATAATCTCATTCATGGAGGGATTGGCAGTTATCTCCTTGACCTTTTGTGTTATAAGAATCTTGAGTTCTTCCTTTACCTTTTCAAGTTCGGCCTCTAAACGCTGTTTACTGTCAGTGGGAGTGTAAGTTTCCACCTTTAACTTTGACAAATCAAAATTCTGGATAATATTTGCCAAACTGTCACGGCAGAGAACCAGATATTTAACAAGAGCGTCCATCAATGTTTCTTCTGTAACTAAATGGGCATACCGGCAGAACTGCTTTCCTTTCTTATTGTATGTACCGCACAAGTAATATTTCCCGCGGTTAGGGCGGTTAATTGCTGTCAGTTTCATTCCGCAATCTTTACAGTACAGACAGCCGGAAAAAAGGTTTATATGGGCTCTTTGGCCTCTGTACTGGCTGTGGTGGCGGCTGTCTTTGACTTCATTTAACAGCTTCATGGTATCATCATCAAAGATTTTAGGGTGATGATTCGGAAATATATACTGATTTTCTTTAGGAACCTTTTTATCTTTTCCGTTTATTGTAACACGCTCTCTCTTGTGGGTTCTGAGAACGCCGTTGTTATAGTCATTAAATAAAGTGTCCTTTACCATTCCGAAACTCCACTGATAGGCAACCTTCTTATTATAGACAAGACCTAACGATTCATGGCGTTCTTTATCTATCATGCTGGGGGTAGGAACACCGCGTTCGGTGAGTATTTCCGCCGTTTTTCGGATTCCGTTACCGTCCAGATAAATTTCTTTTTCCAGATTAAGGATAGCGGCGGCTTCTTCATCAATCAAAATTATCTGCTTATTAAGAGGGTGTCTGGTATAGCCAAATGGCGTCTGACTGACAAGAGTTCCGCTTTCCTGTTCCATGCGTTTGATACGTTTTACCTTCCGACTTGTATTTTTTACATGACGTTCATTATCCCATGTTTTAATGCCTATTATATCATCATCAGAGTAAAAGGAATCATAATTATCATCAATCAGAATAACGCGTTTTCCCATTTCCTCCATTTCTTCAAGAAAGAGCAGTACCTTCGCATTGTGTCTGCCGATACGGGATAAGTCCTTTGCAACAATGACGTTAATCGTATCAAGACTAGCCATCATTTTTTGAAAATCGGGTCTGTTGAATGAATAGCCGGAAATGCCATCATCTTCATAAATGTGGCGGATTATCATGTTATTTTCTTCTGCATATTGTTGGATAATCTTTTTCTGGTTTTCAATAGACGAGTAGTTCCGCTTATTATCGTCTCTGGAAAGCCGAACATAGCCGTCTATAATTTGAGGGGTATCTGTTAATGTTGAGATCATAATATCGTCCTCCTTATCGTTATATCTATATTGTACTATATAGGGGAAATAACACAATGTTGCGAATAATTAGTGAAAATGGTTCTTCACAATCTCACGCAACCCCTTTTCCATGTTTTCCTTCCCCTCGATAATGGTTACAACAAGATACCCCTGTTTTATCAGACGTTTCTTTTTTTCGGCAATTTCATTACTGTCAGTGTCAGCCTTTTGAAGTAAGTAACAGATTTCTTTTCCTTTTTTTATAACAATCACCTCTATATATGCTTGCTATATCATATGCAGTTTGAGGCTTATCCTATAAATGAAATTTGAAATGGGCAAAAGTAAAACTTCGGGACAACTTGACCCGAAGTAAAAAAGAACTATTATAATAATGCCTGGCCACTTCTTCAATGGTCTGGAAGTCAAATGCCGTATATAGCTCGGTTACAGCCTGCGTTATTTCTTTTGGCTTGAATCCGGAGTTTTCCATTGTCCAGATAACGTAGCCACGACAGGCATCATTACTCCATGGGTCTACAGCCATAGCCTGAATTTCCTCAAATGTTTTTCCTATAGAAAAACTCCTTCTTGAAAAACAAGGGAGCCGAGCCGGAATATTTGGCCTGTTACAAGACAGTGAGGTCGGGCGACTCCCCATGATATGATGTTACTTATTAGATTCCCGGATGGGTGTAGGCATGTTCACCCCATAGTATTTCAACTCTCCCCATTCTGATGGCAAGGCGTTCTCATTGCCTGTGACGGCTCACGGCTTGCAAGGCCGCTTCACGCTCGGACTGTGACTAAACGCAAGTATCAAGGTCTTTGTGTTTTATCCGACTAACCAGCCACGGCCAGCCTGCGGCATGAGCCTTTTCGCTCTCCCCATTCTCTGACAATGGGGGTCATGGCGGGCCTGCCACTGGACACATCAACCCTTCGTATCCGGTATCTTTTTATTCAGTTTTTAAATTGCAGTCAAGGCGTACTTTTCTTCGGGCCATATTGACCCGTGGTTGTTTGCCTCTCATAAGCCAGTTCAAAAATCGCTTCTCTGTAAAGTCAATCTAGAGAATTTTTTAAAAATTTTCTCATAGACTTTAAAGCCTTTTCAATGGAATAGCATACTGCCATTTTGCTGACACCTTCGACCTTTGCAATATCCGCCTGGCTCATGCCTAGAATGAAATGGGCATAGACACGTTTTGCCTGTTTATCCGGCAGATTGGATATGGCGGTATGAAGCTCCTGTATGGAAATTTTGCGTTCATACAGTTCATAGGGGGAGGGAGACACGAAAAGCGCTTCATGCTCGATTCCGTCATTTCGGTCAAGGGAGTAGTAGGCTTTGTGACGGTAAGTACGTAGACGATAGGCGGCCTCCTTGCGGTCAAATTCTTTGAGCAGTTCATACACCTCGTCAGGTACGTCAATAAAATTGTCGCTGGTATAAAACGGGTAATAGTCCCGGAGATTTATAATAGTCATGATGTCCTCCATTTCGATGTTGGGTGAATGAGTAACCGAAATAGAGGACGGCGGAGATCGACATAGGGGCTGTGCTTCGGGCCATGTTGACTTGAGCGTTTTACGTAAAAACATAAAAGCGCCCAGAGGGTGTGAAGCCGCACGGACGCAAAAAATCTTTTGTGATAAGATATGATATTTATCGTACCTATAGTTAAGAATACCTGGATGTAAAGTAGTTAATTTTTTGTGGATTAAAATTATAGGGACTATAAGGTATAAAAATAGTCACGGAGATACCTCCTAAATATTGTTTGTTACCGAAAACCAGCGATACTTTGGGATGAACAATATAAAAGAGAGCACTTTGATACTGCGAATATAAAAAAGCATATCGAAAGGCTATCCACCATGGAGAAAAGTCCTCTATGCAAGAATAACCTGCAAACAAAGGACAAGGAAAAACACAAAAGCCGCCCTGAAAAAGGCGGCAAAGGTCAAAAATAATACATTGGAAGTATAGAGAATATGGGGATTTTACATTTGAAAAAATCAATCTTACCTGTTGTTTGGGGAAGTACCAGGGTTGGAACCATGACAGATATAAATGCCTCTTATCCATATTATAGAAAAGAATATACAATCGCTTCTCTGCTAATGTATTCCGGCTTTTTCATTTCTGTAAAAAAGACATATCCAGTAATATGATTTTAGCATAATTCCCATTCTCCAATCCATTTTTTCCTTGAGTAATTATATTGACGTCTATATACCTTTCCATTTTCACTTTTATATCGCCAACCAATAATTTGAGCAAATGTTATAGTAGAATCTTGTGTTTTATTCTCTACAAAATTTTCATTGATAGATAAGGGTTGGGAAGTCGTAACTTGAGCAGACGAAATTGTTGTAAACACAGATAAATTCAATACTAAAGTCGTTAATGACAAGATTATTCTTTTACTTTTTGTTTTCATAAGAAAACCCCTCCTTTGCATTTTTAAATATGTGTAAATTGGAATAAGAATCTTTTATTTCTGATACCGTGCCAAAATAATCCCCATTTAAGTAAATATCATATCCCCCATTTGGGTTTATCACCAAAAAGGAAGTTTCAGTGGTTAATTCTACCGTTTGTTGCTGATCTATATAAGATATAGAGTA